>Ga0180438_10006905_pt1 | contig 15125 bp, 11 predicted proteins | sample SS_ome_12_FD_132455 | JGI IMG/M metagenome (GOLD analysis project Ga0180438, IMG submission 132455) | Hypersaline lake sediment archaeal communities from the Salton Sea, California, USA - SS_3_D_2 metaG | ecosystem: Environmental > Aquatic > Non-marine Saline and Alkaline > Hypersaline >...
CACGGTGTCGCACGACGACCATAGCCGGGATGGCGACCGCCGTTGCCACAACCGGCCACAAATCGCCGAACCTCCAGCCGGGAATCAGGATAGTAGCCACGATCAGGACCAGGGGAAAGACGACCGAAGCGATAATAGATGCAAGTGAGACGTATCGCCAGGTAAGCACTACTATCAACCACGCAGCCAGTGCCACCGCGGCACAAATCGTGAAATAGGGCCAAAGACCCAGCGCGACGCCAAAACTGGTGGCCACACCCTTGCCGCCCTTGAATTTCAGGTATACAGGGAAGATATGTCCCAGGATAGCTGCACAACCGGTTGCGAGCCAGAGCCAAAGCAGAATCACTCTCTCGCCTTGTGATTGATCGGGCATCGCCCGTGCCAGAGGCAGTGTTACGAGCATCGGGATCAGTCCCTTGAGCACATCGAGCATGAAACAGAAATAGGCCCATTTTCTGCCGAGGGCGCGCGAGACGTTGGTTGCGCCGATGTTACCGGAGCCGATAGAGCGCAAGTCCTTTCCGTGGGCTCTGGCCAGGAGAAGCCCGAACGGGATCGATCCAAGAAAGTATGATGCGACAATAGCAAGCGGGAAAATTTTGTATGTCATTCTCGGCCCTTCTTGTTCAATATTGATTGGTAAAGCTCGGTCAGTTCCCCGGCAGCCCGGTTGACGGATACGTTCTTCTCGAGATTATCCTTTATTATAGCCTTCGAAGCTCGTTCGATGTTGCCTGTGTCTGAAAAATAGTTAAGAGCTTCCGCCAGCGCCTTAACGTCTCTCGGCGTGTCAATAACCTTGCCGTGCCGCTCTTTGACAAACAGATCAGTTGCTCCGTTAAACCTTGTTGTTATCACCGGTTTGCCGGCCGCAAGGGCTTCGAGAATAAACCTGCTCGAAGGATCGTAGAAAGTGGGCAAAACGGCGACATCCGCTATTGACAGGGCATTCTGAACTTGACTGACGGGTCCCAGGAAGACAATTCTTCTGCCTATTGACGGCGGGCGCACTTTTTGTGCAAGTTCTGTGTATTTAAGCTTTTTACCGCCGCCGACAACGATCAGGTATCCTTTCCGCCTGGTGTTGAGTTGTGCCGCAACCGACATAGCTCTGACTAAAGGCGCCAGCCCCTTGAGCCGGAAATTGTTAGCCACGAACAGGAACAGAACCGGATCGTCGGACTCCTTGACACATAGCTTGGCTAATATTTGTGTGCGAAGCTTGTCGGTCTGGTCCTTGTTGATTGGCCTGCCTGTTTTGATGCCGTTCAATATCGTTACAATTCGCCGCTCTTCTGTGCCGTAACGTTGTTTGAACTGCTCGGCGACGTATCGCGAGAGTGCCGCAATCACCGGGCCGTCCGGTCTTTGTGACAGTTTTCGTTCGGCATGCAGCAGTGTGGTCCGTCGCCAGTTGGTGAACGCCGTATACCTCTTGAAAAATTCGACGAACCTGTTCTCGTAACTTGCGGCGTTGCGCAGAATCGATTCGGCGTAAGCGCCGCCGCGGGGCTGATAAACGTCGGCGAAATCGAAGGGCAGGACGCTGTGAATTATGTCGTAACTGTTTTGTGACAGATTTTTCTTCAAGGCCTTTTCAAAAGTAAAAAAGCCAACGCGTCTGCCAGGCTGATTCGAGCACAGGATGCGGATATTATGTGCGTCCGTCCGGCCCTTTGCCGCAAGGATTTCCACGTCGAGCCCGGGTCGCGAAAGTGCCGCCGCCAGTTCGAGCACCGAGCGTTCGGCGCCGCCGAGAGCAACGTTTGCCCGTTCGATAATAATAGCAATCTTCTTTTTCATGGCCCGGAGCCTGCCGTGGTAGTCTCAATTCTCAAAAGGAACTTCTCTGCCGTGCTTTCTGTCGTGCCGCGCCATTCGCTTTGCTTTGCGCAATACTTTGCGAATGAATACCTTATCTTCTCTTGCGATATTCCTGCGGCCTGCATATTTCAGGTAGAATCGCAGCCTGTCGGTTTTGGAAAAATCGCGACCCGGAGCGGAATAGTGAAGCTGCGCAATATCCTTGATCTGAAATCGCCGCCTTAGAAAGACCGGCCTGAAAGCCCGCGCCAGATCTATCAAATAGAATTGGCCTTCGTCATTACAAAAGATATGTGCCAGGTAAAGATCACGATGACGATAATCCGTTGCGTGAAATTTCTTTACGAAGTCCGCCAGCCGGGCGATAAAATCTCTTCTCGGTTTAATATACTTTTCTTCAACCGGTTTCTTAAAACAATCGGGCAGTTTTCGTTCCAGAGCTTCTGCATTCGATATTTTCTCGGTAATAGAGAAGCTTCTCTTTTCTAAAACTCTGCCCCATTGCTCGCCACAGCAAATTGTCCTCGGCGTGTGTATGCCGAATGCATTCAGTCGGCGTGCCGAAGCGACTTCAAGCAACCCGCAGCTTTTCCTTTCGCGAGCACAGAGCCAGTTTTTAAGCTGGACTATGATCGGCGGCCTGTCATAGCGTTTCAGAAATGCGGTCGTTGGCTGATGCGATCCGGGCGTTTCAATCTCGAATTGAACGCGACTGCGAAAGCGGGCAAGATTGTCCTTGCCGAGATTAGTAGCGGCATTAAAAGAAAAAACGGCATCGACAGAGTTCAGGCCGGCATTACTCAAAGCCGACTCATAATCGGGATCTACGAAGAAGGACTTCGACGTTTCAACTAATTCCCGCTGAGTCGTGATCTTTGTGTGTTTACCTTCATTCTCCAGCAGTTCTTTCGCCGCGTTACAGACCATATCAACGGTTATCGATTCCATGCATAGATGTTGCTTCTCTTTGCAATTCGGCTTGCTGCAAGGTGCGCATGGAACGTTACCTATGATTTGAATCTCGTTTTCGTACCCGGTCTCGGTCCATGTCGGGTCGTTAGGCCCGAAGAGACTGACGACTTTGCGTTGCAGAGCTATCGCTATGTGCCGCGGTCCCGTGTCGTTTGTTATCACAAGATCGGCGATTGAGAAAAGGGCCTTAAGCTCACCGATATCCAGAGGGCTGTCCCCGATATTTATTAGCTTATGCTTGCTTGCACTGCAGATTTGGCGGGCTATCTGTACTTCCGTCTTCGCAGGTGCCACGGATACGGCTACGGTGGCATTGCGGCTTGTGATGAGCCGGTCGGCCGTCTGAGCATAGCGTGTGCCGGGCCAGCATTTGCTCGGTCCGAAGGCCCCGCCCGGAACGATCACGATAACCGGACCCTCGGCGCCGGCAAGCTCGGGCAGTTTGGACATGAGCCTTTCCTTCGCCTGCGACTCAGTGGGCAATTCAAGGCGCCTGTCGGCAACGTCGGCGCCGAGCCGGGAGGCGACTGCAAGATAGTAGTCAATCATGGATATCGGCTTGAATCGGCCGCCCGGCAGTTTTGGGGCGTGCAGTCCGTCGGTAAGCAGAAAGCCGCGTTTCTCACGAGCGTAGCCGATTCGTACCGGTATCCGCGCCAGAAAGACGGCCAGCGCCGAGGCAAAAGAATTCTTGAGAAGAATCGCATGTGAAAAGTCGTATTGCTTCAGCCGTGCCGAAATCGCCATTGGATTCTTCTCTTTTTGCTCGATCCATTCGTCGCTGAACGTGCCGGGCGACAAAATCTGGCGGACCACTGGATTTGCCAGGAACCAAATTCTCGATGACCTGAAACGCTCGCGTATGGCGCGCAGGGCCGGGGTGCAGAGAATAGCGTCACCCATCGGCGAAGGCAGCCAAACCAAGATATTCGTATCCGACTTCTCGCTTTGCACAGATCTTATTATCTCCCGTGCATCGTATAGAAGGTTAGCGCCATGATCTGGAGAACTGTCGCAAAACCAAGAGCCATGAAGATGAGGTCGTTCTGTCTGGTCGGGCTCATCAGAAACCATACCGTTATCAGCAGGCAGAACAGCACCAGAACCTGCACGACACCCGCCAGAAGTCTCATTACGGAGAACTCGTGGAACATCTCCGTCCGTTGCATGTTTTTGAGCTGGATCAGTATATCACCCAAAAGCTCGTCCGTCGAGGCCGCCGGGCTTTCGAGCTCCTGCGTCTTTTCCTGAAATTCCGGCCTGGGCTCCTGCTTTTCGGCTTCCGGTGCAGGCTCAACAACGTCCGAAACGCGCTCGTTTTGTTCGGCAGGTTCGTTCCGGATCGGTTCGGTCTCCTGTGACTCGGTCACGTCGCCGGCCGGGGTTCGGAGATGCTTTTTGATGATATTTACAGCTTCCTTCATATTCACAGCCTTATAGTCGCCAGTTATTTTTGCTGATGGTATGGTTGAACCGGATTCCTTCTGATGCGAGGGTCCGTCCACCAGCACCGTTTTGCAGCCGGCCCGCTGGCCCGCTTCCACATCGCTCGATTTGTTGCCGATACACCAGGATTCGTTAAGGTTGATGTTCATATCATCGGCGGCCTCCAGCAGCATTCCCGGATTCGGCTTTCGATAGTTGCTCTCTTTGCGATACTTCGTTACAACTCCATCCGGATGGTAAGGGCAGTAATAGATATCGTCCAAAAAGGCATTCTTTTCCGCCAGCAATTCTCTAAGGCGTTCGTGAATATCGGCGAGGACCTTTTCCGTGACGATGCCGCGGGCAACGGCCGATTGATTCGTGACGACGACCAGTTTGTAACCGAGCGCTTTCAACTCGTTGAGTGCCTCCGGAACACCGTCGAGCAGCTTAACCTGATCGGGATTGTTAATATATCCCGGGTCCTCGATCAACGTGTCGTCGCGGTCCAGGAAAATTGCTTTGTTAGACATAATTTCAGAAATCCGTTTCCATTTAACTGTCTGCAAAACTGCGCTCCACAAGATCGCAGATTATATGATAAGCGAGCTGATGAATCTCCTGACTTCGCGCCGTCGATTCGGCTTCTGCGCAAAAGCAGATGTCGGCCATTCGTTCGAGTTTGCTTTCGGCTCGACCTGTAAAGGCTATCACGCGGGCGCCTTTGTTTTTAGCGGCCTTGACGGCCGCCACTACGTTTGCGGACGTGCCGCTGGTCGAGAATGCCCACAGTATGTCATTGCTTCTAATCAGCGCCTCGGCCTGCCGGGCAAAGACTTTTTCGTACGCATAATCGTTGGCTATCGATGTCAGTATCGACGTGTCTGTTGTAAGAGCGACTGCCGCCAGAGCCTTTCGCTCTCTGCAAAATCTGCCCACCAGCTCGCCTGCTATGTGTTGGGCGTCTGCGGCCGAGCCGCCGTTGCCGCAGATATAAACCGTGCCGTCCTGTTTCAGCGTCTCTGTAATCGCTTCGGCGATTGAGGCGATTACATCGATGCCGGTTTGGCGGAACTCGGCGGTCATCTTGCTGTGTGTTTCAATCGCCTCGACAATCTGTTTTTTTGTGTCCTCGTTCATCAGGTCTTTGCATTAAGCGATTTCATCTTCTCAATTGTTGAGGTCGAGCTGTGGCCTTCGACAAGGCGGGCGAGAACTACCTTGCCTCCGTGCGACTCGACAAATTCCCGGCCGACTACGCCCTTTTCAGCCCAATCTTCGCCCTTGACCAGCACATCCGGCTTGACTTTCTTTATAAGGTTCAGGGGATCCGGCTCCTCGAAAATGCAGATGTAGTCCACCATTTCCAGGGCAGTCAGGACGACGGCTCGGTCATCCTGATTATTGATCGGCCTCTCCGGGCCTTTGATAATCTTAACTGAACTGTCGCTGTTCATTCCAACGACCACGATATCTCCCTGTTGCCGGCAGAAATCCAAATACTCGATGTGGCCCCTATGAAGCACGTCGAAGCAGCCGTTGGTAAAAACGATAGTCTTCTTCTGCCGCCGCTGCCGATCGAGTTCGTCGATCAGAGTATTGATCGAAAGCACTTTTCCGTCTATGCCGCCTCTGTGGCGGGCAATCTCATCGGCGATTTCCTCTACGGTTACCGTTGCTGTTCCGAACTTTTCCACTTCGATCCCGCCTGCAATGTTCGACAACTGCACGGCGGTCTCGTAGTCGCAGCCCGCCGCCAGGGATGCGGCGAGCGTTGCAAGGACCATATCCCCGGCTCCGGTGACGTCGTAAACGCTTCGTGCGCGAGTCGGTATAACCTTGTCTTTATCCCGTGTTTTCAGATAAGCGCCTTGTTTGTCGAGAGTAATTACCACGGCCTGTAGTTGGAGCTTGTCAAGCAGTACATTTGCCGCCCTTGCCGCCGTCTCTGCATCGGTTACCTCAAAACCCGCCGCGGCGGAAGATTCTTTTCGGTTCGGCGTAATCAAGGTCGCGCCGAGGTATTTCATATAATCACTCGTGGAAGAAGGATCCACCAGAACTTTCTTGCCCGCTTTTATTGCCAGTTCTATCATTTGCCTGCAAAGCCGTGCGCTGAGCAAGCCCTTGTCGTAGTCCTGAAGGCAGACGATATCTACCCGGGCCAGCTTGTCTTCGTACGTTCTCAGAATCGTCTCAGTCAATTGATCGCTGAGCGGTTCGGCGGATTCCTCGTCGATTCGAATCAACTGCTGCCGGTGCAGGTGCTGCGCCAGTCCTATCAGCCTCTGCTTGCTGACAGTGGGGCGGCCGGATACCTCGAACAGTCCTGTGACGTCCACACCAGCATTAGTGAGTTTTTCCTTGAGCACTTTGCTGTTTTGGTCGTCGCCGATGACGCCAAGGCAATGTGCCGAAGCACCCAGGGCGGCAAGGTTGTTCGCAACGGAGCCGGCGCCGCCGCAGCGATACTCGGTCCTGGAGACTTTCAGCACGGGTACGGGGGCCTCGGGGCTGATCCTGTCGGCGTCGCCATAGACATAGACGTCGAGCATGAAATCGCCCACGACAAGAACCTTCGGCGAGCCAAGATTCATCACAGTTTTAAGCAGGTTTTCGTACATGAAAGTAAAAGCTTAAAAGTCAAACAAGCGTAAGACGATCATTTCTTATGTTCCGGGGATTCTACTTGCTATTGTGCTCTCGATCAAGCTCTTTAATTCTTCCCGGCCCGTTAAGAATTGTATTTCAACGGTCAGACAGGCAAATGGTATAGACGATATAAAATCTGAAATCTGAGATTTGAAATTTGAGATGAGCTTTGTCCAGTCCTTCTCTGTCGTCAATATCAAGTCCGCTTCGAGTTTTCCGGCTTGTTCGCTAATTTCACCCAGGCAGGAATCCGTGTAATGATAGTGGTCGTCGTATATTTTCGAGCCGACCAGCTCGGCTCCTAAAGCCCTGATTGTATTCAAAAATGCATCCGGATTGCCTATTCCGCAGAATGCGAATATCCTTTTTCCTTTCAACTGCTCAACGCTGTCATTCCCGCGAAAGCGGGAATCCATTTTTTCGTCAACACATTGGATTTCCCCTTTCGCGGGAATGACAGGCAAATCAAAATACTCGATAGAAGCGGCAGCGTGTATGGATTTTGCGACGACCATGTCCGGATTGATTGCTCGTAGTTCTTCTTCAAGCTCGGCCAATTGATCCTCGTCAATTTGGTCGCACCTGGTAATGACAACGGCATCTGCACGTTCTAATGAAGTGACCGGTTCCCGTAGCAGGCCCGCAGGTAGCATTTTGCCGTAGCCAAAGGGCTGCGTAGCGTCAATCGCGATAATATCCAGATCGCGCGCCAGCCGTCTGTGTTGAAATCCGTCGTCCATTATCAAGACCTCGGCGCCGAAGCTTCTAATAGCTTCTGCCGCACCGGCAAGGCGGTCCGGATTGACTATGATCCGAGCCTGTGAACAACTTTCAGCCAACATTGCCGGCTCATCGGCATAGCTTTTTGAGTCTTGAGTTGCTTTGTAGCCGCGGGTGAGTATTGCGCAATTACAACGCGATGGTATCTGCCGGCACAACCAGACTACAAGGGGAGTCTTGCCCGTGCCGCCGACTGTGATATTGCCTACGCAGATCACTGCTGCGTCAACTCGATGCGCCTTTAGCCATCCTTTTGAATACAGAAAGTTGCGCAGTCGAACGATAACCGAGTAGACAAAGGAAGCGATTCTCAACAGCACTCTGAGCAGAGACGCACAGATGCCGCTGCTTTGACCAGAAACCAGTCTGCGATGACTTTGTTCGTAGTCCATACGAATAATCGGGGTCACATCTTGAATTATGAATTATAAGCTGGGTAATAGCCTATATAGGAACCAACACACTCACGCTTTGATTTGTGTCTCAATGATTCCGTTTGTTCCGTTAATTCATAATTCAAGATGTGACCCCCAATTGTTATGGAGAATCAGGTACTATTTCATCATGTCGATAATGGCGTCGGCCATTTCGCTTGTGCCTACAGCAGTAGGATCGTCTCTGTCGGGTTTCATGTCGTAGGTAACGTCTTTGCCCTCGGCTATTACCGCGGCGACGGCGTTTTCAAGCTTGTCGGCTTCGGTCATTTTACCCAGATGCCTGAGCATCAGTACGCCGCTGAGTATAAGGGCCGTCGGATTGACCTTGTTCTGGTCCTTATACTTCGGGGCGCTTCCGTGAGTCGCCTCGAAGACGGCGCCCTGTTCTCCTATATTGGCCCCGGGCGCGACGCCGAGCCCGCCTACGAGGCCGGCACACAAATCGCTAAGGATGTCGCCGTAAAGATTGGGCAGCACGAGAACGTCGTAAAGCTCGGGCTTTTGGATCAACTGCATGCACATATTATCGACGATGCGGTCCTCGAACTCGATATCGGGATATTTCTTGGCGACCTGGCGGCTGACTTCCAGCCACAGTCCGTCTGAGAACTTCATGATGTTGGCTTTGTGAACACTCGTAACCTTTTTGCGGCCCATTTTGCGGGCGTAATCGAATGCAAAACTCACAATGCGCTCGGTGCCCTCGACCGAAATGGGCTTTATGGTTATGCCGCAATTACCTCTGATCTTCTTCTCGCTGTGCGCGTTGATCCAGTCTACGAGTTCATCGGTGTCGTCTTTACCTTTCTGGAACTCGATGCCGGCGTAGCAATCTTCGGTGTTCTCGCGGACGATGACCAGGTCGATATCGCTGTATCTGCTCCGCACGCCCTCGTAGCTCTTACAGGGTCTCAGGCACGCGTACAGGTCGAGCGATTGGCGAAGATGCACGTTGATGCTCCGAAATCCCTTTCCCACGGGGGTAGTGATCGGTGCTTTTAGCGCCACCCCTGTTTTCTTGATCGACTCGACAGTAGCATCCGGCAGGGGTGTTCCAAGCTCTTCCATCACGTCTACGCCGGCCCGCGCCACGTTCCAGTTGATATCCGCACCGGTGGCGTCGACACATCTTCGTGTTGCTTCTGCAATTTCCGGCCCGATCCCGTCGCCGGTAACTAAAGTCACGTCAGTCATATCCAAAACTCCAATTATAATTTGCAATTTACTATTGACTATTGAATATTGTAAAGACCACAATGGCAAGAAAATAGTGTGCAGTGTGAGCTTGATGAACACTCCACAGGAAGGTCTATTGAGAGCTAATAATAAATAATCAACAGTAGATAGTCAATAATAATGAAAGTCTATCTTATTCGACATGGAGATGCAGTTTCATCGCATATCGATCCTGAAAGACCTCTGAGTAAACAGGGCAGGGAAGATGTGGGTAAAATTGCGTCCTTCGTCAGTAATTTGAATATTCACGTCGAACATATCTGGCATAGCGGTAAATCCCGGGCGGCCCAGACCGCGGAGATTATAGCCGTGGCGATCTCAGCCGAAAAAGGCTGTTCGGCTCGTGACGGCCTGAGTCCGAATGCAGATGCCTCGAATATCGCCGACGAGATTGATGCATACGATACGGATTTGATGATAGTAGGCCACCTGCCGTTTCTGTGGAATCTGATCTCGTTGATGGCCGCAGGCAGGGAAACCGCCGACATAGCCGCATTTAGCGCCGGCGCAATCGCCTGCCTGACACGCCGTGATCCCGGCTTATGGCGGATCGACTGGTTAATAACGCCGGGGCTTCTGTCTTGAGTGTATATGCAGCAGTGTGGGTCTGCTAATTTATTCTTTCGATGCCGTCATTATGCCTGAACTTCTTCGCGTTGCCTGGCATGATCGACTGTTTCTGGAGCGAAGCGCTCTAATTTGTGCCAAACAAAACTGCTCGTGCCGGCGGGTTTTCAGTTGGGCACTCAGGGGTGAGATTCTGCGGAATCGGTTTTCCTCCCCGGCGTGCAATCCATAATCACCGTGCCGTCTTTATTTAAGACTTTGCCGTCCTGCCATGTGTGGGTCCTGCGGTCGATGTCCATGATATAGACTGAGGCTCCGTTAGACACGTCTAAGGGTGAAAAAGAGCCAAGGGCTTCGTGATCCGGGTTAAGCGTTACTTCGAGCAGTTTGCCGTCGCTTTTTCCACTATGAACGTTCTTCGGATCAAAATATTGCGCCATCCTGCTACTGTACTGCTCAGGTATCCATGCATTCTCAACTTTCTTGAAGCGCTGGGCCTCGAAACGGTAATCGTACTTCTGGCCCTTTTTCAAGGTGAGATATCCATTTTTGTCACCCGGCATTCTGTTGATAACGAGCTTCCGCACGTTGTGACCCTTCTCAGGGTCTACCCAGACCGTTTGCCTGCCGTACATGGTGACGGCGTCAATTACGTAACAACTGGAATCCCCGACTTTTTCCATACGGTTACGTACCGATATGCGCCGAGCTTTTCGAAGCACCGTGTCTATACGGCCGTCGTTGCCGGTGAAGAATCCGAGCAGCGTGCTCTCCGTGGCCAATTGAATGCTTCCCCGTTCAACATTACTCCGGGTGATAATGACGCGACCGTTCGGACGGTGTTTACTGCCTCGTGCCTTACCGTGTTGATAGAAGCACTTACCGTCGTACAGTCGACTTCCGTAGTCGTGGCCCTTGTCACGCCACCCTCCGTCGGGCGCCACATTACCCCATCGAACAAAACTCCAGAAACCTCGCTTACCATCCAGCCGGTGTTCGTCCTCTGAGTGCATCGTGCGCCTCATGGGCGGCTGTCCGGGCGTGCCGTAAGTCCTTACTATTTCCGATATCGAGTATTCCTTGAAGATAATCGACTTCATCTTATCGGCGTTCTCGGTGTACTTGTCCAGCAAATCCCCGGCCGTTGGAGCCTGTGCCGCACTTGTCAGAGCCGCCGCCGGCTTCCCGGCTAATGGCCGGGCCGGACCGGCAATCAACAACGGCAGGGCGAAAATGAAGAGAGAGCGACTTGCCATAGCTACAATCATATCTGTTTTCATGTGTTGACCTCCTACTTGTTCTGCCTTGTCTTATCCTCAAGTTCGCCCAGTGCGAAACCTTCGGCCGTCACCACGTGCCGTTTGTCGGTTAAAATCAACCAGGGAAGCGAGCGGACTCCCCAGGTGAAGCGGGCTTTTTCTTCGTCGGCTTGAATCATGCCGATGGGAAAAGAGACATCGTATTTCTTGCACCACTCGTTGAGGCTGGCTTTATCCATTTTAGAGGCCTGTACGGCTACGACCACGACGTCCTGTGCTTCAAGTTCCTGAGCTTTTGTGTTCAACTGCCGCAGGCAGTTTCGCGAGGGCCTCTGCTGCATATCGAAAAAACACACGAGCAGAATTTTGCCGGTTAGATCGGATTGCGTCAGGTCTATATTTACGTCCTTCAGGTCGGGCAGGGGCTTGCCCACTAATGAAGGCGGCTGCTTCGGCACGTAGCGGGAGGATGATCCCCTTTCGGTGATTATGATTTTGACGTCGGTTGCTCCGCCCTCGGTTTCGATGTTGCCGTATAGTCGTGTGGGGGCGGATTTGCTTGCACTGACTCTCACCTTGCCTGCACAGACTCCGTTGAGTGCGAACTTGCCGTCCGCATCCGTTTGAGTGTTTCTGTTTGGCTGATTGTCGCCATAGCAGTAAACTTGGACTCCGCCGACAGGCTTGTCTTCAGTATTAACCACCACTCCTGATACTGAAAGATCCGCTACGGCCAGCATTAGGTTGCCTACATCAATTCGATTGTTAACCGCATCATCCATATTTGTTTGTTTGCTGCGATATTCGCCGTATCCTTCGGCTCTCGCATAAATAGTATAGCCGTATTCGGCTGGAAGAGCCTTGATTTCAAATCTTCCTTCCCGGTCGGTGTTTGGCTGACTTCGCCCTATAGGAGAGCCCCACCGAGGTCCCTGCAGCATAGCCGATATTTGAGCACCGGCGATGCCCTTACCACTTGGATCTACTGTTCTGCCGGTGATGGTCAGGGCCTGGCTAAGAGTAATGTCCTGTGTTCGTGTATCTTCGCTGACCTCAACTGCACCGGCAAGATCACCCTGTTCATATCGGGCGACGAGAACCATGGCCGGAATCTCGTTGGGCCAGCCCCTGGGGTCCCATTTAACTTCGAAATTTCCGTCGGCATCCGACATGTTATCTTGCGTTGTGCTCATGGGACAGACTTGCATTTTAGCATCCTGCACGGGATTGCCCTGTTCATCTCGCACCACACCTGAGATTTTGGGCATGCCGGTGAGCTGTTGTTCAAGTCGCGTTGTCTTGCCGTCCTCAATCACGACGGTTTCCTGCCGGCTCTGGCGTGTATAACCTACCTTGTAGATTCCAGTCAACTGGTATTGCCCTGGAACTAAGCGTATTTTGGCGACCCCATTCTCTTCTGAAAAGGCGCCGAAATGTTCATTCCCGGCTTGATCGCGGATGCTTACTCTAACTTGCTGTACAGGTTCCTTGGTAGCCGCATCTGTAATTACGACCTCAAGCAATCCGCCCGTGATCAACTCCACTTTTACGCCGCTTTTGGTCTTGCCCGCCTCGGCGACGACCTCGACCGGCTCGGCGATCCAGGCGGCTTCTTTTGCTGCCGGTGTAACGAGCCGGAGTGTATATGTTCCGTCAGCGAGTGAATCAATGGTGAATTTTCCATCTGTTCCGGAGACGACCGGTTTCAATCCAAAGTTGGGTTGATTATGACCCTTGGTTGCCATTATTCGGATGCCGGCGGCAGGCTTAGCGGTTGCTTTTTCAACGATAGAGCCCTCAATCCTCGCTTCCGGTGGAAGGGTGATTTTGATATCGGTCTGACCTGAGGAGAACTGTAGAGCCTGGCCCTGGTAGTTCTCGGTATCGAATGTGGTGACGGTTGCTCTTGTCGTTTTCCCGGCCGTGAATTCGGCGGTGGCGTCGGTCGGGATTTTGTTAAAAGAGAACCTTCCCTCCACATCGGTCCTCGTGTTCAGCGGCTCCAGAGATTCGGCGCTGATAAGATATCGAGGCTGACCCTGTCTCGTTGCGATCATGAACGCAATACTGACCTCGGCGTCGGGAATCGGCCTGCCGGCATCGTCGACGACTTTGCCGGCCATAACCTGCGGCCGGTCCAGTTGTATCTCGATGTCAAGGTCTGCTCTTAAGACCCAATTAGCCCAACCAAGGGCCAATCCCTCTTTCTCGACAAGAATAATGGTCTGTCCGGACATTTCGTCCTGGCTCGCCTCGGTCTTGAGGGTAAAGGCACCGTCGCCTTTGGTTTTCAGCTCCTTTGCCAGTGCCATGTCATACGTGAACGCCTCGGGATTAACCGTCAACTTGTAGAGCCTGACCTTTGCCTCTGCGACGGGCTTGCCTGCGGCGTCGATTACCTTGCCCGTACAGGTTATTTGCCGGGCCGGTTCAGCAAGTGTGCCTCTGGCAAAGTTACCTCCTGCTATACCAACGACTGAGAGAATAGCCGGGATCAAGCATAGGATTACGGTCTGTTTTGAGCGCATAACAAAACTCCTTATCATAATAGCCGCCGTTTGCGAGGTTTCAGTTATCTGCTGCCACGGTGTACGGGCTACTTTTGAATTTGAATGGTCCGTCTATGTCAACGGTTGCGGTGAAAGGTCCGGCAACGTTTTTGGGCTCTCGCCACGAGAGCGAACATGTGCCGCCTCACCCATACGAGAAGCTGTAGGTCCGGTCGTAGCTGCCGTCCTTGTTCTTGATATGCAGTTTCGGCGCTCGCGGCCGGGTGCCGTTGCGGGTTAATTCGATTCTCTCGCCGAGGCTGCCATTCAATTTCTGGCTGAAATAATAAAGCGAGTCTCTCCTACGGGCTTGTATGCTTGAGTTTACAGGCTCGCCGACCGAAAACTGGGTTTGTTTTGCATGATTGATCTCGAAAGACCCCCCGTTTGAGGGAAGATTTCCTTTGAGCTTCCATGTCCCGCCCTGATCGTCTTTGCGTTCAATGGCCCAGTAATTAATGCGGTACTTTCCCAGAGGCAGCGGTGCTTTGCCTTTATCGGGTTCCAGGATGAACAGACCGTTTTCGCCGCCGGCGGAAAGCTCCGTTATCTCCTCCGGCAGTTGAATATCTCCGAATTTGACGTTTTCAGCCTTCGTAAGGATTACATAAGCCCCGTCACGGGCAATTTCGGGTTGGAACAGCACTCCGTCGACATCAACGTACTTGCCCACATAGCTGGCTTCAGAACTGCTTTTCGTGCCGATTCGAATGCGATCGCAGTTTTGACCGGCCTGTGCCTTGTCGTCGAACGTGCCGTTAACATTATGATCTATGAGCACGCAGCGTTTTTTCGTCCCGGCAACTGTGATGTCTCCTTCGTACCAGCAGCCTGAGTATATGTATAGCCGCCTGTACTGCTCGTTGCGGTCGTATAGTCGAAAGTTCAAATGATAGACAATCGGGCCGTCATCACTCTCAAAAACCACCTTCACGGGGCCAAAATAGGTATAATACCGATCTATCCGATATGCCGTCATCGCGGTTTCGTCGTCGAGACGCCCGTTTCCGTTGGAGTCTATGAATAACCGAGCTTGCAGTCCCTGTCTTTTCGTTGGATCCAGTGCGATCCATAGATGGCCGCCTGGGACCATGGGAGTAGCCCATTTTGCGAAGTACTGCTGCTCAGACTCGAACGGGGGCAATTCCACGCCGTGAGGTTTCTCCGTCGTAATTCTTGGAATTGCAGTGCCCATGTTTGCGACTATCCGCTGTGCCTCGCGCTGGCAGTGGTATTGCAGCCATTGTTCGTCTTGCGATCTGGCTGCAGATGAGAAAATGAGCAGTCCAACGCCCGCGGTGAGCAAAATATGTATTTTCTGTTTCATTTTGCTGTACCTCCAAATACTGTCGGCAAACCGGCCGGACTATAAATCAATTCCATGCTCGCTGCAGGCTCAAAGACATTGATTCCATCCGGAA
>Ga0180438_10006906_pt1 | contig 15123 bp, 13 predicted proteins | sample SS_ome_12_FD_132455 | JGI IMG/M metagenome (GOLD analysis project Ga0180438, IMG submission 132455) | Hypersaline lake sediment archaeal communities from the Salton Sea, California, USA - SS_3_D_2 metaG | ecosystem: Environmental > Aquatic > Non-marine Saline and Alkaline > Hypersaline >...
GGCAGAGGGGAGTGAAGAACGTTCCACTCGCGCCTGCGCAGAAGTTTGCCTTTTCGCTCAAGGATGAGGAGGTAGTGCAGCTTGCCAGGTGGGCTACTGTGATCGAGCGTCACTATCAAAAGCCGATGGACATCGAGTGGGCAAAAGATGGGCGGACCAAAGAGCTCTATATTGTGCAAGCTCGGCCAGAGACGGTCCAGTCGCAGAAAAACCAGGCGCTCTTCAAAACGTTTCATTTGGAAGAAAAGGGGAAGGTTCTTGTTGAGGGGGTCGCTGTGGGGCAGTCGGTTGTAACAGGGGCTGTGCAGGTGATCCGATCGGTGAAGGAGATGAGCAAGTTCAAACCCGGATCGATTCTCGTTACCAAGGAAACTTCTCCTGACTGGGTGCCGATCATGCGGCAGGCGAAAGGGATCCTCACCGATCATGGGGGGCGCACCTCCCATGCTGCGATCGTGAGCCGAGAGTTGGGGCTTCCTGCGATTGTGGGGACACAAAACGGAACAAAAAAGCTAAAAAACAACCAAACAGTAACTCTTTCTACTGCGGAAGGGGAGCGGGGATTTGTCTATCAGGGGGAGCTCAAGTTCTCTGAAGAAGAGATTGATATGAGTACACTGCCCAAAGTCGAGACAGACATCATGCTCAACTTGGCCAGTCCGCAAGAGGCGCTTCGTTGGTGGCATCTTCCCGTTAAGGGGGTGGGGCTAGCTCGGATGGAGTTCATCATCAACGATCAGATCAAGATCCATCCGATGGCGCTTGTCCACTATCGAAAGGTTAAAGACCCGAAGGTGCGCAAAAAAATAGAAAAGATCACAGCGGCCTGCCGGGATAAGAAAGAACATTTTGTCGAAAACCTCTCCCTTGGAATCGCCAAAATTGCTGCCTCGGTCTATCCCCATCCGGTGATTGTGCGGATGAGCGATTTCAAGACGAACGAGTATGCGAATTTAATTGGTGGCGAAGCTTTTGAACCTCAAGAAGAGAATCCAATGCTCGGTTTTCGCGGTGCTTCTCGCTACTATAGTCCAAGATATCGCGAGGGTTTTTCCTTAGAGTGCCAGGCGATCAAGCGGGCGCGCGAATCTTTCGGATTTTCCAACATCCTAGTGATGATTCCGTTTTGCCGAACGCTCGAAGAGGCCGACAAAGTGCTAGCCGTGATGAAAGAAGAGGGGCTTACCCGCGGTGAAAATAACCTGGAAGTTTACGTAATGTGTGAGGTCCCCTCAAACGTCATTTTAGCCAACGAATTTTGCGATCGTTTTGACGGCTTTTCCATCGGTTCAAACGACCTGACCCAGCTCGTTCTCGGTGTTGATCGGGATGCCCAGGATTTAGCCACCCTCTTTGACGAGCAAAACCCAGCTGTCAAACAAATGATTGCGCAAGTCATCCAAGTTGCGAAAGAGAGAAACAAGAAGATAGGCATTTGTGGGCAAGCGCCGAGCGACTTTCCAGAGTTTGCCGAGTTCCTTGTCGAAGCAGGGATAGATTCCATCTCGCTCAATCCCGACAGTGTCATAGGCGTCATCAACCAACTTGCCCGCTAACCTCACCGTAATGGGGGTGTGGGAGGCGGGTCCGTTTGAGGGGGGATAGTTGGAACCAAGTAGCTCCCTATTTCCTAACAATGATCCAAAAAACAGCGATACACCTACATCGTCTCCTTCCTCGCCAAGGTTTGAAAACCTTGGATCGTCTTTCGACTTGTATTTGCACCCCTTTTTTCGTCCCTTGTTACGAAATAGGTCGCCACTTCGGTTCTACGCACAGATCCCCGAAAGAGGATCCCGATTCCCGCCCCCGATTACGGTGAGGCGCCTCCACCGGAGGATCGGAATTTATGTTCGGGTGCTGAGCGGTATTCGCCGAAGTAGTTGACGGCGATTACGCCGTTGACGAAGCGGTCGGTGTTTCTTCCTGCGAGGGTGAACCAGACGCCGCCGATCACGCCGAGTCTTTCGCTGAACATATATTCGATGGCAGGGGCGAGGCTAAACTGGAAGGAGGAGGGGTTGCCAAGGTCTGCAGGCATTCCATCTTCGGTTCCGGGGAAGCCAGTGAAGGAGGTTTTGTTGTGGTAAACAGCAAAGGCATCGCAGGCGAGTGCCCAGTTTTGGGAGAGGCTATATTCGACGCCGCCAAGGAGTCCGTAGGTTTGTCCTGGTTTTACTCTGGCATCGGTGTCGGGCGCGCCGCCATAGGCGTTTATCCCTTTGACATCAACTTTACAGGGGATTCTCCAAAAGCCGTTGAGACGCCAGGCGAAGTATTGGGTTTTATAGACGTGGTGGAGGCGAGTGACGACGAAGCCGAGGGTGGTTTCGTAGGTGCCACGTCCTCCAATATCAGTTCCGAGCTTGTCAGGGTCTCTTTTCTGATAATGACCAGAAGGGAAAAGCTCTTGGGCGTAAATTTTTAATCCGGGAAGGCTGTTTTCCTCAGTATCGTGGATGATTTGGACATCTGCTTCGAAAACAAAGTCGTTGAAGACAAAGTCGGAGATTCCTTCTGTGGAGTTCCAGCTAACCGAAGGAACAAAGAGGAAGTTCATCCACTCAGTGATCCCGATGAAGACAGGGACTTGGACGTTGGCTACTGTGAAGTCATGAGGAATGGAGGACGAATCCCAGTCGCTATCATATTCTCCATTCACAGTGTTGTAAAAGAAATAGGGTTCAACGTCGTAGTATCCATAAGGGATGACGTGGCCCGAAGGGGTGAGAAGGGGGCCGGTAAACCATGGGGCTGGATATTTATCTGCAGGAGTAAGCTCTTCTACGATTACATGAGGAGATGAATCTTCAGGTCCTACGGCAAACGCGTAGGAAGACAGGAAACAGTAGGCGAAGAGATGGTGACAAAACTTTTTCATACCTTTCCGAAATTATCCCAAATGAGAAATCAATTCAAGTCCGAGCTCGAGCACAATAAAAATCATCAAGAAGGAGAGAAAGGCTTTCCCTCCTGGGATTTGCTGACCCGTTTTGTATCCCTTCTTGTATCTCCCAATCCAAACCATGAGTGGGGGGTAAAGCCCAAAGAGGATGGCGCAGCTGACTCCACCCGCAAAGCCCAAAGCTTTGAGGAAAATATCAGGGTTGTACATCGCAACAAGGAGGGGAGGAATAAAAATTCCAAGGCATAGGACAACTTTTCGAAAGCCTTCTTTCTTCAATTGGAGACCATCGGCTAGGAAGTCTAAGAAGGCAAGGGCGAGGGCGATGTATGAGGCGGTCATGGCAAAGAAGCCAAAGGCACGTCCTATCCCGATCACATAGTGGTTATTGATGAAATACTTGAGCGGAGCGACCGCGCTTTCTCCTTTTGCCGCAGCTGCAATCAATCCATTTGGCCCATCAACGGGGATGATCCCGAGGATGAGGACTTGCCAGATGAGGTAGACGATGAGGGGGATGGTGGTTCCAAATAGAATGGACTTACGCACCTTTTTAAAGTCTCGCTTCATGTAGGTAACCAAGGTGGGGAGGATCACCTGGTAGGTAAACGCAGTGAACAAGATCGGTAGAGCAACCCAGGCCTTTCCCCAATCCTGATGGGTAAGGAGTTCCCAGTCAATGTGCTTGACTGCGACGAGGAGAAAGAGGAAATAGGAGATGAGGACTCCAGAAAAGATGATGAGATTGATCCGATCGACGGTGCGTGTTCCCATGTAAACGATGGGGGAGAAGAGGATGGTATAGAAAATCATCGAAGGGATGAGGCCCAGCTCGCCAGTGAAGATTTGATGGGTAATATGCCCACCACTAACCATATGGGCGATCATCATCATTTCAAAGAGAAATAAATAGACGAACCAGCAGACGATTTTTCCTGGGCGGCCAAGCAGGCGACCTGCCATAGTGATCAAGTTGGCATCGGGAGGCATCCAGCTGCACACTTCGAGCATGAGGAGTCCTGTGCAGAGCATGAACGCCCAGCAAACGACATAAATAGAAACAGAAGGAAGAAACCCTCCGGGGCCAGTTGCAATGGGAAGTCCGAGCATCCCTACGCCAATAGCTGTGGCGGCGATGAGGAGGGCTCCCCCAACGACGTGTCCGTGAGAGTGAAAGACTTTCATGAAAAAAAACTCGCTTTGGTTTTATTCAGTCCGAATGTAATATCAGAGGGAAAAAAAGGCAAGAAATGATTGTTGTAGAGCCAGTTGCACTTCCAGAAGTGAAGAAGATCCAACTCAAATCATTTGGAGACGAGCGGGGTTTTTTTGTCGAAATGTATCGAAAGCCCCTTTACGAAGAGAAGGGGATCACCACCTCTTTTGTTCAAGATAATCATTCATTTTCAGTTCAGGGGACAGTCCGAGGGATGCACTTCCAAACCGGGAAAGGGCAAGCCAAGCTAGTGACCGTTTTGCTCGGAGAGATCTGCGACGTTTTTGTGGACATCCGCCCCGACTCGCCCACGTTTCGCCAGTGGGGAAGCTATGTTTTGAGCGCCGAAAAGCACGAACAACTCTTTATCCCCGAAGGGTTTGCACATGGGTTTGCTGTTTTGAGCGAGACTGCGCATATTTGCTACAAGGTGAGCACAGTTTATGATCCTGAGACTGAAAAGGGCTTTCGCTTCGATGATCCGTCCATTGGGATTGAGTGGCCAGTCGAAAATCCAGTCCTCTCAGAGAAGGATCGAGCAGCTCCCCTCCTTGACGAGGTGATCTCTTGAAGATTTGGATTTTAGGAGCGGGAGGGCAGCTCGGGACCGCCCTCATCGATCTTTGCCAGGCGGAGAAAATTCCGTTCATCTCCTCGACCCGTCGAGAAGTAGACATCACCGACCGGGACCTCCTCTTAAAAAAGGGGAAGGGATCGGGTTGCACGCACATTTTCAACTGTGCCGCTTTCACCGATGTGGATGGAGCCGAGGAGGCGAGTCGCCAGTGCCGCGCTGTGAATGCCCTGGGCCCTGAGAACATTGGCGTGGTGGCGGCAGAGCTCGGGATGCAAGTGGTTCATGTTTCGACAGACTATGTCTTCGATGGGAAAAAAGAGACCCCCTACACCGAAGAAGATGAGCCTAATCCTCTTGGAGTTTATGGGAAGACAAAGCGGGAAGGGGAGGTTCTTCTCCTTCAGCAGCTCCCCACTGCCTGCATCATCCGGACCTCGTGGGTGTTTGGAGTACAAGGGAAAAATTTTATCTCGTCTGTCCTCTCGCTCCTTCAGGAAAAGGGAGAAATCCACGCAGTAGAAGATCAGGTGAATAGAGCCACCTATAATCGGGACCTCGCTCGTGTGATGCTTGACCTCGCCTGCCATAGCGGCATTTTTCATTTTGCGAATGAAGAGCCTATCAGCCGTTTCCAGATTGTTCAAGATTTTTATGACGAGGCAAATCAGCGAGAAATTCCTATTAAATGTGAAAAAATTTCTCCAGCTCTGGCGAAGGACTTTCCCGCCCGCTCGCCAAGGCCCGCTTATTCGGTCCTTTCGACGAAGAAAGTGGAGCGGGTCCTTGGAAGAAAACCCAGGTTATGGAAAACTGTCCTTGGGAACTATTTAGATCATGTCAAATCGCGTATGTAAACATCTCCTTGTCACAGGGGGCGCCGGCTTCATTGGTTCGGCGTTTATCCGCTATCTTCTCCAAAAGGTGGAAGGAGTGGAGAAAGTGGTCAACCTCGACCTCCTCACCTATGCGGGAGATCTTGCCTACCTCGCGCCTGTTTCCTCCGATCCCCGCTACTATTTTGTTCATGGAGATATTTTAAGTGGCCCTCTGGTCGAAGAGGTGATCCGCACCCATAGTATCGATACGATCGTCCACTTTGCTGCTGAGAGCCATGTCGATCGGAGCATTGAAGACCCCAAATGTTTCTATAAGACCAATGTGGAGGGGACTCTTTCCCTTCTCGAGGTAGTTCGTCGGTTTCCCTCGATTCACTTTCACCATATCTCGACCGATGAGGTCTATGGTTCAGTGAAGGAGGGTTTTTTCACCGAGTCTTCCCCCTACAAGCCCAACTCTCCTTACGCGGCATCAAAGGCCGCATCCGATCACTTTGTCCGGGCTTATGCACGCACCTATGGCCTGTCGACTACGCTCTCCCACTCGAGCAACAACTACGGCCCCTGCCAGTACCCTGAAAAATTTATTCCTCTCACCCTTTCCGCTCTTATGGGGGAAAGCCCGATCCCTATCTATGGGGAGGGGCGGAATGTGCGTGACTGGCTCTTTGTCGAAGACCATGCGGAAGGGATCTGGGAGGTCGTTCAAAAGGGGCTCTCTGGGGAGAGCTACAACCTGGGTGGAGGCTTCGAGATCGAGAACATCGACCTCGCAAAAACATTGATTGATGCGTTTGCTTCTTACTGCGGAGAGTCTCCCAAAAAATACCTTCCCCTCATCTCCTTCGTGGAAGATCGACCAGGCCATGATTTTCGCTACGCCCTCTCGGGCAAAAAGATGAAAGAGGAGCTTGGCTGGGAGCCTCGTTCCACCTTTGAAGAGGGGCTCACGCAGACGATCTCTTGGTATATGGAGAGGGCGCATGGGTAAATCTGTGATTTGTGTGATCCCGGCAAGGCTTGGCTCTCACCGGATGGAGCAGAAGATGCTCGCTCCTCTAAAAGGGAAGCCCCTTGTCGTACAAACCATGGAGGCAGCTCTCCGGGTCCCTTTGTTTGACAAGGTGGTCGTGGCCGTAGATTGCCAGGAGCTTTATGAAGTGGTGACGCTCCATGGTGGGGAGGCGGTTTATACCTCCTCTGAGTGTAAGAGTGGGACCGAGCGGCTCATTGAGCTCCATCAAAAAAAGAAGTATCACGCCGACACCTGGGTCAACTGGCAGGGGGACGAGCCTTTCATCACCACCAAGATGATCAAAACCCTTCTTCAGTCGTGTGAAGAAGTTTCCACACTCAAGAAAAAAATAATGAATTTGGAAGAGGCGGCCTCGCCCGACGTGGTGAAGGTGGTCTCAGATAAGGGGGGAAGGGCTCTCTACTTCTCGCGTGCTCAGATTCCCTATTTTCGGGATGAAAGAGAGACAGATCTCTACAAGCATATTGGGATCTACGCCTATTCTTCCCAGGCTCTCGGAAAGATGGCCGGATTTTCTCCTTGCTCTTTCGAGGAGGTGGAGAAGCTCGAACAGCTCCGATTTCTCTATGAGGGGCTTTCGATCCAAGTCCATGAAACCAAGGAAGAAACCTTGGGGATTGACACCGAAGAAGAGCTTCAGCTCGCACAAAGATTGGATTTATCTCATGCAACATGATAAACTTATGGGACACTATGTCTACCCAAGAACTTCTTCAAGAAAAAGCTGAATATAAGTATGGCTTTTCAACCTCGATCGAGACGGAGGCCTTTGCTAAAGGGCTGACGGAAGAGACGGTTCGCGCGATTTCTGCCAAAAAAGAAGAGCCCGAGTTTCTCCTCGATTTTCGTCTGCGCGCTTTCCATAAATGGAAGCAGATGGAGGAGCCTCACTGGAGCAACGTCGAATATCCCCCAATCAACTATCAAGATATTTGTTACTACTCAGCTCCAGCCAAAAAGCAATCACTTGAAAGCCTCGATGAGGTAGACCCAGAAATCCTTCGTACCTTCGAAAAACTGGGAATCCCTCTTGAAGAGCAAAAGCGACTTTCTGGTGTAGCTGTCGACGTGGTGTTTGACTCGGTGTCATTGGGGACTACCTTCAAAAAAACCTTGGAAGATGCGGGAGTGACCCTCTGCTCTATCTCGGAAGCAATTCACCGGTTTCCCGAACTCTTAGAAAAATATTTAGGGACCGTAGTTCCAATTGGGGACAACTTTTTTACTGCCCTCAACTCGGCCGTTTTTTCGGATGGGTCGTTTGTCCACGTTCCTAAGGGAGTGAAATGCCCGATCGAGCTCTCCACCTACTTCCGGATCAACGATCGCAGCTCGGGGCAATTTGAGCGGACTCTCATCATTGCCGAAGAAGGCTCCTCAGTCAGTTATCTCGAAGGGTGCACTGCGCCAGCTTATGACAACAACCAGCTCCATGCGGCAGTTGTTGAACTGATCGCTGAGGCGCATGCTGAAATCAAATACTCCACCGTACAAAACTGGTATGCAGGGAATCCAGAAACAGGACTCGGAGGGATCTACAATTTTGTGACAAAGCGGGGTAAATGCCTCGGTTACCAGTCGAAAATTTCTTGGACCCAAGTCGAAGTAGGGGCAGCGATCACTTGGAAGTATCCGAGCTGCATCTTGCAAGGGGATGAGTCAGTTGGAGAATTTTATTCGGTCGCGCTCACAAATGGGAAGATGCAGGCTGACACGGGAACCAAAATGATCCACCTTGGAAAGAACACCAAGTCGACGATCATTTCGAAGGGAATTTCTGCTGACGAGTCTCACAACACCTATCGGGGACTTGTCAAAATGGCTCCTCGCGCAACCAATGCTCGGAATTACACTCAGTGTGACTCGATGCTCGTTGGCAACCGTTGTTCGGCGAACACCTTCCCTTACGTGGAAGCGTCTAATTCGACTGCTGAAGTGGAGCATGAGGCCTCCACATCGAAAATGAATGAGGAGCAACTCCTCTATCTCCAGTCAAGAGGGATCAACATCGAGGATGCGATCAACTTGATTGTGAACGGCTTTTGTAAAGAGGTTTTCAAAGAGCTTCCCCTCGAATTTGCGCAGGAAGCAGAAAAACTCTTAACGTTAAAACTTGAAAACTCGGTGGGGTAATCAAACTATGTTAGAAATCAAGAACCTCCATGTGGCCATTGATGGGTGTGAGATCCTCAAAGGGATTGATCTTACGATCCAAAAGGGGGAGATTCATGCGATCATGGGCCCTAACGGTGCTGGAAAATCGACCCTGTCCAAGGTGATAGCTGGAGATCCTGCCTACGAAGTCCTTTCAGGGGAGATCCTCTTCATGGGGAAAAACCTCCTCGAGCTAGAGCCCGATGAGCGAGCTCACCTGGGAATGTTTGTGGGCTTCCAGTATCCGGTAGAAATCCCCGGAGTCAACAATGTAGAGTTTCTTCAGACCGCTTATAACGCGGGTCGTAAAGCAAGAGGAGAGGAGCCCCTTTCTTCTGAAGAGTTCACTCAGCTTGTTGAAGAGAAGCTCGCTCTTTTAGAAATGAAGAAAGATTTTGCAGAGCGAGATTTGAACGAAGGATTTTCTGGAGGAGAGAAAAAGCGGAATGAGATCTTGCAGATGGCCCTTTTGGATCCTGCGATGGCAGTTCTTGACGAGACTGACTCAGGCCTCGACATTGATGCGATGCGCGTTGTGGCGTGCGGGGTCAAGCGGCTATTCTCCCCAGAAAAGGGGCTGCTTCTCATTACCCATTACCAACGGCTTCTAGACTATATTCGTCCCCACTTTGTCCATGTGCTGATCGATGGGAAAATCGTTAAATCAGGAGGAGCCGAACTAGCGCTTTCTCTTGATGAGACAGGATATGATGAGCTGACCCTTAAACAGGTGGAAGTGTGAGCGAGCCATTTCTTCATAGCTTAGGAAAACATTTCGAAGAGAATCTCCAGGAGATTGGTCCTCTGCAGAAGATGATCCGTGAAAAAGCATGGGATCGCTTTTTAGAGAGGGGACTGCCTACAAAAAAGATGGCTGGCTACCAGTACCTTCCCTTAAGCCAGTTCTATCAGGAAAGCTTTGATCTTGCTGGTAGCCCTGAGATCGATCCAGCGAGGCTTGAGTCTTACATCCACCCTCACTCTCAGAGGAGTCATGTTGTCTTTGTTAATGGACAGTACCGACCAGAGCTCTCGGATATGTCGGGCGTTCCTGAAAAAGTCGTCGTGCGCCCTCTGAAAGATGCCCTCAATGGGTATGGCAACTTTCTTCAGATGCGTCTTTGTCGAACACTTGAGGAAGAAGTCGATCCATTTGTCCTTCTCAACATCGCCCTCATCCAGATGGGACTTTTCATTTATGTTCCTCCAAAAGTTGTTGTCGAAGCACCGATCCAGACGATCCATCTTGGGGCGAATGAACAGCCGATGATTTTTTCTCCTCGGACTCACTGTTTCCTGGGAGCTCATGCAAAGATGGAGTGGATGTCGCGTCATCACCACCTGACCGACTTTGACTATTTTTCAAATGGTGTAATGGATGTAGTTCTTGAAGAGGGGGCTCAGTTCCATAAAATGGAGATCATCAGTCCGTCCAAGCATGGTTGGCATTTTGAAGCTCTTCGCGCCACCCTTAAAAGAGATAGTCATCTCCATACTCTATCGATGACTAGGGGAGCCAAAGCGGTGCGTCAAGATTTTCACGTCGACTTAATGGGAGAAAACGCGTCGTGTAACCTGAAAGGGGGAGCGATCCTCAGCGACAGCAAACAGGCTCACGTGAATGTTCTCATCGATCACAGGGCCCCCGATTGCCAGTCGAGCCAGTGCTTCAAAAACATTGTAGCTGACGTGAGCCGCTCGAGCTTTGAAGGAAAAATCTACGTCCATCCCGCTGCCCAAAAAACCGATGCTTACCAGCTGAACAATAATCTCATCCTCGGTGAGCGAGCGATGGCAAATAGCAAGCCTAACCTCGAAGTTTTTGCCGACGATGTGAAAGCCTCCCATGGGGCGACCGTTTCTCAGCTCAATGCCGAGCATCTCCACTACCTCAAAACGAGAGGGATTGGAGAGAAGGAAGGCAAGCAGCTTCTCCTCTCAGGGTTTACCCTCGACCTACTCCGTGAGATCCCGATCCCTGCGATGCAAGATCTGATGGAGGCGCAGGTTTAGTGGAGACCCTCTCCTTCGCAAAAGTCCGAAATGACTTTCCCATCTTAGAAAAACAGATTCATGGGAAGCCTCTCATCTATTTTGACACGGCAGCAACTGCTCAAAAGCCACGCCAGGTGCTCGATGCCCTCTCCAACTATTATCAAAACGAGTATGGCACGGTCCATCGTGCGATCTACCAGCTTGCAGCTGAATCGACTAAGACCTACAACGGTGTACGGGAAAAAGTAGCCCGCTTCATTGGAGTCAGCTCCCCAGATGAGATCGTTTTCACAAAGGGGACAACCGACGCGATCAACCTTGTGGCGCTCTCTTATGGCTCTCTTCTCTCCGAGGGAGATGAGATCATCATCTCGGAGATGGAACACCATTCGAACATGGTTCCTTGGCAGCTTCTCTGCGAGAGAAAAAAGTGCATTCTTCGGATCATCCCTGTAAACGATGATGCTGAGCTCGACCTCTCTGTCTACAAAGAGCTCCTCTCACCAAAGACCAAAATCGTCTCGATCGCCCACATTTCGAATGCGACAGGGACCATCAATCCAATCCAAGAAATCACCTACTTAGCCCACTCTGTTGGTGCCAAAGTCGTGATCGATGCGGCGCAAAGTATTGCCCATCTTCCTCTCAACGTTCAAGACCTAGATATCGATTTTCTTGCCTTCTCGAGCCATAAAGCTTTTGGGCCGACTGGCATCGGCGTTCTCTACGGAAAAAAGTCTCTTCTTGAGCAGATGCCTCCGATCCAAGGGGGAGGGGACATGATCGAGCGGGTGACCCTCACCAACACCACCTTCCAAGCTCCACCACTTCGGTTTGAAGCTGGCACCCCACCGATTGCGCAAGCGGTTGGCCTTGGAGCAGCTCTGGATTACCTCTCCGCCCTGGGACTCGATGTCATTGCTGATTGGGAGCACGCTCTCCTTCTGCATGCCACCGAGAAACTAGAGCAAATTCCCGGCCTCCGTATCATCGGCACGGCTGCTCAGAAATCCTCGATCATCAGCTTCATCGTTGAGGGTGTTCATACTCTCGACATTGCGACCCTACTTGATCTTGAAGGGATAGCGATTCGTTCGGGACATCATTGCTGTCAGCCCCTGATGGACCGCTTTGGGATCCCCGGCACCTGCCGCATCTCCTTTGCCCCCTTCAATACTCTCGACGAGATCAACTTCTTTGTCGAGTCCCTTCAGAAGACTTTGAAATTACTTTGTAAGTAGTTCAATAGACATGTCGGGTGACACGTCCATTGGCGTGTCCCCTGCGACCCCCTTGAGCTTCAATCCGCTGCGCCAAACCGATCTTCTATCGGGAGTCCGTACGCAGTACTGTCCTCCCATCCCTCAGACCGATTTTACGCTAGCGCCTTTAAGCCGTCGGCTGCTCGCGCGCTCATTTTCCCATTCCTCCGGAACGGGTCCCTTTTTCGCGTCACATCGCAGAACCATTCTAGCCTTATGCAGATCAAGACGTTTTACAATTAATGGATCGTGCTAGCAAGATCTGAGGGAAATGCAGTCGTGGAAAAATTGATCTGAAAAAAGGGGGCCAGTACTATTCATGCCCCTGAAGGAATCCCCTCACTATAAATGAATCGGGCTAGCAAGCTCTGAGGGAAATGCAGTCGTGGAAATTTGATCTCAAAAAAGGGGGCCAGTACAATTCATACCCAAAGAGCTTCAAAATTTGTCTTTGGATCTGCGGCGGCCATACCCCAAATTCCGCTTCAACTCGTTGCGCCGTGTCTATGAACACGGCTGCTCCTCGTTGCCGAAGAATTTGGGGGGCCTTCTTGCCCAAAAGCTAAATTTTGAAGCTCTTTGGGTATTTCGGCCCCCTGAAGGAAGATCAATTTGTCACACTGAATTTTCCTCAGAAGTCGAAGCGGACTTTGATGAAGTAACCTTGAGTTGCGAAGTTGCCATTCTGGTAGACAAACTTCCCTTCAGATCCATCGTCAACAAAGTTGAGGAATCTGTTCTGTCCAGGGAACATGTGGTGTTCCCAACCGATGTCTAGCCCAAGGTGGTAGTTGTCGTCACAAGCCATCCAGTCCCATCGGATCCCTGTTTGCAGGTCGGTGATGGAAGAGCCTGTATGGAAGAATCCAGCCACATCGAGGATGGTTACTTTGTTTCCGCTGGCGTCAACGGACTGCTCTTTGGTCTTCGTGCTGTAGTAATTGTAGAGAAGGCTATGTGCGGCATTGGTGAAGAAGCTAAAGCCACATCCCCAGTTCCACTGCATGTCAAGACCTGCGCGGATTCCGATCCCCCAGTAGCGAACTGTGGCATCAAGGTTAACCTGTGTAGCACCATTATTCTCAAGGCCTGAAGGAGCAAGTCCTGTGTTTTTTACATCGAGCTCTTGTTTGAACCAAGCTGTGCGAAGTCCTCCGAAGGGGCGAAGTGTTAGGCATCGGCTGACATAGAACTCACGTGCATTCTCAAGGTCAAGCATGTTGAGTGTATAGTCGAGGTTTGTTTTGGATGACCCAAAATAGGCGCCGTTGACGTTGATGAACGGGTGGTTAAGAACTGGGTAAAGAGCTTCGCCTTCTCCAGGTGTTACGCTTGTGCTTGCGCTGGAATCCCAATAGGTCCACTGAAGGAGAAAGTCCCATGCATCGTGGGTTGAGTTGAATCCAAGACCTAGGCGAACACCCCAATCCCAATCAAAGCTGAGGTTTTTTACGCGGCTTGTTCCATCAACGCCCAAGTTGTTTTGAAGCTGTGTGCTGTTGCTTGTTTGGATGACTGGATCGTACCCGTCGATATGTCCTTGCCAGATGAGTGCATCGACGTTGACGTAAAGTCCCCAGCAATCGGGATTGTAGGGGCGTGCAGGTGGGTTAATTGTGCAGCAGCAGTTTTCTCTGGTTTCGATAGCGCAGACTCGATTTTCTAGGTTGCGCATACGAGCTTCGTCAGAGGCACTGAGTAAGCAGGGCCCAAGAACGAGAGATAGTGCTGTCGCAGGTAAGAGGTTTTTCTGGAATGATGACATACGGTTCTCCTAGTGCAACGGTTGCTTGTTTGTAATAACTTGGCACCATATCGATTTCCGATACAGTACCCGGCATGTTACAGGGAAGAGTTGTTTTAATGCAATGATTGGGTTTACATGCTGATCGATCGGAGAATGTCGTCGATGTTTTTCACCCAGAGGAGAGACTGTTTTCCCATCTGTTGCAAGATGAAATACCAACCAGCCCAAAGCATTCCGAGACCAAGAAGGGACTTTAGAGACATCCCTAAGAAGACAATCTGAACTTGAGGAGCAAGTCGGTTGGCAATCCCCAAAAACATTTCGGCCATCAAGATGGAGACCATGGAAGGAGCCGCAAGTTGGATGGCGATGGCTGTGATTCGTGTGAGGAGCCCGAGAATTGTTTTCCAGTAGGGGAGTGAGAGTGTAGTGAAGAAGGAGGTGGGGATCATTTTGTCGATCGGGATCATTCGGTAGGACTCACTCACGGCATCGAGGAAATAGAAAGGGCCTCCTACCTCAAAGAAGATGACAATCAAGATGTAGTTGAAGAGGTTACCAATTGTCGAGGTTTGTGTTTGTGTCGTGGGGTCGGTCACTTGAAGAGAGGACGCTCCCCGCTGAAAGTCGATCAGAGATCCTGAGCCTTGGGCGATGTAAAAGGGGATCGCTGATAGGAAAGCGATGAGGTAGCCCATGAACAGTTCTTTCAGTGAAAAAGCAACAAACCCCATGTTGAAGGCGACGACTTGGGAGGAGGTCTGGATGATCTGTGGAAGGAACACGACGGCAAGGCTCATCGCGAGTCCCATTTTCGCTCCGCCCGGGAGTTTTGATCCTAAGAAGGGGGCCATGGAGACGATGGGGGCGATCCGCATTAGGGCGAGGAGGAAGAACGAGAAGAGGCCAAGGCCTGTCATATTGGGAAAGCTGAGGAGGAACTGGATGTATTCGTCAAGTGGCCCGGTAGAGGTGTCCATAGGTTAGGTCAAGGCCCATTTGGGGAAGTTCACGAAGATGTTTGTTGCAAACTGCATGATCTGCGAGCCAAGCCATCCACCCAAAAAGATGAGGGTGAAGACAACAGCAAAGAGTTTGACCATGAACGAGAGGGTTTGCTCCTGAATCTGGGTAGCCGCTTGGAAGACGGCGACAAAGAGGCCGAGCATCGTACTGATCAAAATCGGGGGGCCCGACAGGATCAAGATCAACAAGAGTCCTTGATAGGTGAGTTGAAAAATTTCTCCAGAAAAACCCAAGTACTACCTCACATTCGGAAGGACATGGTCAGTCCTTGCACAATTAACGTCCAGCCATCAACCATCACGAGCAGGAGGAGTTTGAGGGGAAGGGCGATGGTAAGTGGGGAGAGCATCATCATCCCCATCGCGAGCA
>Ga0180438_10006907_pt1 | contig 15123 bp, 16 predicted proteins | sample SS_ome_12_FD_132455 | JGI IMG/M metagenome (GOLD analysis project Ga0180438, IMG submission 132455) | Hypersaline lake sediment archaeal communities from the Salton Sea, California, USA - SS_3_D_2 metaG | ecosystem: Environmental > Aquatic > Non-marine Saline and Alkaline > Hypersaline >...
CACAGCATGCTAGAGGAGAACAGGGGTTGAAAGACAAGGACCGACACGTTCTAACAGAGGCCGAGCTGGCCAGATACGAACGCCAGATTCTATATCGCGACTTAGGCAGGGAGGGCCAGATGAGGCTGAAGCAGTCCCATGTAGTAGTAGCCGGACTCGGTGGACTGGGATGCTCTGCCTCTTTACATCTTGCCTCTACCGGCGTAGGCCATATCACGCTGGTAGACAGTGACCGCGTGGAACTCTCTAACTTGAATCGCCAGGTGCTGCACTACGAGGAAGATATCGGGGAGAAAAAACCCTTTTCCGCAGCACGAAAGCTGGCCAAATTGAATTCTTCAATAGAGGTCACTCCGGTTTTCGAAAAGATTACCGAAGATAATGCCGAAGAGATTATCAAAGCCGCAGATTTAGTGATAGATGGGATGGATAATCTCGAGACCAGATTCGTTCTTAACAAGGCCTGTGTTGCCCTCGGGACACCGCTGATCCATGGGGGTGTTCACGGGCTTCTTGGCCAGGTCACCACCATAATCCCGGGGAAAACCCCCTGCCTGGCCTGCATGCTCCCCGAAGTCCCACCTAGACGGGGATTGTTTCCCGTCTTCAGTGTCACGCCGGGTGTGATAGCTATGTTGCAGGTGGCAGAAGCAATCAAAGTCCTTGCCGGGTTCGGCTCGCTGCTGACCGGTAAGATGCTGTATTTCAACGGTGAGACGATGGATTTCACCTGCCGTAACGTCATAAGGAACCCAAACTGCAGGGTTTGCGGGACGAAGGAAATCCAGAAATGACCATCAAGGTAAGGCTTCATCCCGTTCTACAGAAACTTGCCGGAGGGCGCGAAGTGATCGAAGTGAACGGTCACACCACCAGTGAATGCCTTGAGAAAGTGGAGGGCCGTTTCCCTGATATCAGGCGATTGATTCGCGATAAGCGAGGGCAGCTACGTCGTCATTGCCGGATCCTGGTTAACTGTGAGTCCGCCAATGCTCACGGATTAGCTACAGCCGTGAAGGACGGAGACCAGATTGACATTGTGGTCCTTATTACCGGGGGATAATAATGAGTCGGGCCTGATAGCTAGCTGGGGTTTTTGCGCCCGCCTGTAGACTGGGCAGATAGGCAGGTGTATCATGCCTGGAGCGGGAGTATTTGCCAGGGTGTTCTGGCGGACCTGTTAAGGTCGGAGACCAGATGACGATCGAAGAAATGGACAATCAGACAGAGAAGTTCTCCATATTCAGGTTTGACGAAAAAGGTGGCGGCAAGGCTGAAGGGCTGGTTGCCAGGGAATTCCCCCTCACTATCATCCTGAACAACCAGGAACTGGTAACCCTGCTCTGCTTTCCCACGGATTTGACCTATCTGGCTGTCGGCTTCCTGTTTTCCGAAGGTCTGCTTAAGGCCAGGGATGAAATAAAGAATGTCTTGGTCGATGATGAGAGGGGGGTGGTGCGGGTGGAAACCACCGGTGGCGAAACGGTCACACAGGACGTGTTGTTCAAGCGATTCATATCTTCCGGGTGTGGGCGAGGAGCTTCTTTCTACAGCCCTGCTGACGCGGTCAGTCAGAAAGTCGAATCCCAAATGGAAATGTCGGCTGAAGAAGTCCTTGATCTGGCAAAGAGATTCCAGCGTAGCTCCAGTGTCTATCTGGCAACGCACGGTGTCCACAGTGCTGCCTTATGCGACAGGCAGAATATTCTGCTGTTTAGCGAAGACATAGGCAGGCACAACGCCATTGACAAGATCTTCGGCAAGTGCCTTCTGGAGGATATATCCACTGACGGGCGGGCAGTGATAACCACCGGTAGGGTCTCCTCAGAGATACTGCACAAGGTGGCTAAAAGGGGCATACCCATAGTCATATCCATATCTGCACCGACCAATCTGGGCGTGAGGATTGCCGATACCCTGAACATCACCTTAGTCACTTCTGTCCGTGGGAAGAGCATGAACATCTACACAGCGCCACGGAGGATAAAACATGATGGAAGATAGAGATGCAGAACTGATTGCCCGGATAGGCGAGCTCAAGGGGAAAAGAAAGGCGGTTATCCTTGCCCACAACTACCAGCTGGGCGAAGTCCAGGATATAGCTGACTTCGTTGGCGATTCCCTGGAACTGAGCCAGAAGGCTGCCAAAACCGATGGGAACGTAATCGTGTTCTGTGGAGTGCACTTCATGGCAGAAACAGCCTCCATTCTTTGCCCTGACAAGGTGGTTTTGCTTCCCGATATGGGCGCCGGCTGTCTGATGGCGAATATGATCACCGCCGAACGCCTGCGGGACAAAAAGAAGGAACATTCTCAGGCGGTGGTGGTGTGCTACGTTAACTCCACAGCCGAGGTCAAGGCGGAATCGGATATTTGCTGCACCTCCGCCAATGCGGTGCAGGTCGTAGAGAGTCTCGATGCCCGGGAGATACTATTTGTGCCTGACCAGTATCTGGGGCATTATGTCTCCAGTAAGACGGGCAAAAAGATGATTCTCTGGCCCGGCTTCTGCCCCACGCATGTCAGAATAAGGCCGGAGATGATAAAGCGATTGAAGCAGGAGTATCCGCAGGCCAAGGTAGTGGTCCATCCGGAGTGCATACCGGAGACGATCGCGCTGGCCGACGAAGTGCTCAGTACCGGCGGGATGTGCAGATATGCCCGGAGAGACGAGGTCCACGAGATGATGGTCGGCACGGAGGTCGGGATAATACACCGCCTCAGAAAAGAGAATCCTGTCAAGAGGTTTATTCCTATTTCCGAGCAGGCAATCTGTCCCCACATGAAGTTGATCACCCTGGAGAGAGTCTTATGGTCTCTGGAAGAGATGAGTCCTGAGGTCAAGGTCCCAGAGGAGATTCGTCCCAGGGCAAAAGCCGCGGTAGACAGGATGCTCGAGGTAAGCAAGAAACCGTGACAGAGGCAGACTACATAGTCGTCCTTGTTACTACCGGCAGCGAGGCGGAAGCCCGCAAGATTGCTGAGCTACTGGTTGGTCACAAGAAAGTCGCGTGTGCAAGTATTGTGCCCCGGGTCGACTCTCTCTTTCCATGGGAAGGTCGGCTCGAGTCTGCGCGAGAGAGCCTCATGATTGCCAAGACCAAAGCATCACTGTTTCCTGAAATCGCTGAACTGGTTAAGGCGGCACATAGCTACGAAGTACCCGAAATAGTCGCCCTGCCCATCGTTGCCGGCAGTGAAGACTACCTCAAATGGCTGGACATTACCTGCAGCTAAGAGTATACTAGCTGCCGCGTGTCAGCAACTGCCACTCAACTAGCCAGAGGGAGACCAACTGAGAATGGATGAAATTACTATTTCCCGCGCCATCGTCGAAACCTACATGAAAGACTTCATGGAGGCGATGGAGGTGGATGTCGCTATAGCGGGAGCCGGTCCCTCGGGGCTGGTCACTGCTTACTGTCTGGCGAAAGAGGGAGTAAGAGTCGCGTTGTTCGAAAGACAGCTTCGTGTCGGCGGCGGCATGCCCGGCGGAGGGATGATGTTTAGTCGGATTGTCGTCCAAGCGGAGGGCAAACGCATACTGGACGAATTCGCTGTGTCCGCTCATGAGTATGCAAAGGGCTACTATGTCGCTGACTCGTTGGAGGCAACTTCCGCCATCTGCACAGCGGCAATAAGGTCAGGCGCAAGGATTTTCAATTTGATTAGCGTGGAGGACGTGATGATCCGTGAAGATGACAGGATAACCGGGCTTGTTCTGAATTGGAGCGCCGTTTCCTGGGCGAAGCTTCACGTGGACCCTCTAACCGTAAGGTGCAAGGTGGCTGTGGATGCCACCGGGCATGACGCCGAAGTCTGCAATATCGTGGTAAGGAGGATGGGCCCCAAGCTCAGAACGAATACTGGAGGGGTGATAGGAGAGAAATCAATGTGGGCTGAGAGAGCAGAAGAAGAAATAGTTCCTAACACCAGGGAAGTCTATCCCGGACTGGTGGTTGCCGGTATGACTGCGAATGCCGTTTTTGGCCACCCGAGGATGGGGCCTATATTTGGTGGCATGCTCTTGTCAGGTGAGAAGGCCGCCCAGACCGCGAAGGAATTACTCAGGCAAGGCTAGATTCGCCATGACCAAGACGATAGCCGAAATCAACGAGAAGATCAGAAAAGGCGAGGCCGTGGTGGTGACCGCGGAGGAAGTGATTGGCATCGCCAGGGAAAAGGGAGTAAGCAGGGCAGCAAGAGAAATCGATGTAGTCACCACCGGTACCTTCAGCCCTATGTGCGGCTCCGGTGCTTTCTTTAATGTGGGACATTCCAGGCCGAGGATAAAACTCGGCGGCGGCAAGGTCTACCTTAATGATGTCCCTGTCTACACCGGGATAGCGGCTGTGGATTTCTTCCTGGGGGCAACCGCCATTGCCGATGATGACCCCAGGAATAAGTTCTATCCCGGGGAGTTCAACTACGGCGGTGGGCACGTAATCCAGGAGCTGGTAGCAGGGAAAGATGTAGCACTTACCGCCAGTGCTTACGGGACGGACTGCTACCCCAGGAAGAAGCTGGAGACCCTGATCAACATCAGGGACATCAATGAGGCAATTCTGTTTAACACGAGAAACGCCTACCAGAACTATAATGTGGCGGTTAACGTGTCCGACAAGGTCCGGTATACCTATATGGGAGTGCTCAAGCCGAATCTGGGAAATGCGAACTACTGTACGGCGGGGCAGCTTTCACCACTCTTCAATGATCCTTACTACAAGACCATAGGTATCGGGACGCACATTTTCCTGGGCGGCGGTACAGGCTACGTATCCTGGCACGGGACGCAGCACAACCCGGCTGCGCTGAGGGGGGATAACGGGGTGCCGCGCCGAGGGGCGGGAACGCTGGCCCTGATCGGTGATTTGAAACAGATGAAGCCGGAGTGGCTGGTAGGAACTAGCATGCTCGGCTACGGCTGCACATTAACCGTGGGCATAGGTATCCCCATACCCATACTTTCCGAGGAAATACTACGCTATACGATGGTAACCGATGCGGACATCATGGCCCCCATCGTGGACTACTCTGAGGCTTATCCGGAGATGAAGCCGGATATCCTGGGGGAAGTCAGCTATGCTGAACTGAAGAGCGGCTGCATAAAGGTTCAGGGCAAAGACATCCCGACTGCCTCTTTGTCCAGCTATCCCAAAGCGGTAGAGGTTGCCGGTGTCTTGAAGAAGTGGATCGAGAAGGGCAAATTCTTGCTCACCGAGCCAGTAGGTCCGTTGCCTGGAGTAGAGTCAGGCATAACCTTCAAGCCACTCAAGGAAAGACCGATAGCGGAGTAATCAACAGAAATGAACGTCTCCAGAAGAATAGTGCTTCACTTCCCGCCCAATGTAACAGGGCAGCCGGTTGTTTATCGCCTGGTTAAGGACTTCGGCCTTACCTTCAATATCCTCAAGGCTTCCGTAGGACCGGGACAGGAAGGGCTGCTGGTCATGGAGCTAAGCGGCGACCAGCAGGACTACAACAAGGGCATGCAGTACCTGGCCGAGTCCGGGGTGGAAATCCAGTCCTTAAGCCAGGACGTTGTCCGCGACGAGTCCCGGTGTACGCATTGCGGGGCCTGCATCACCATTTGTCCCACCGAGGCTTTTTCTCTAGAACCCGGAACCAGGAAAGTGCTCTTTGACCATAATAAGTGTGTTGTCTGCGGCTTGTGTGTCAAGGCTTGTCCTCCTCGCGCGATGATATTGTATTTCTGACCGGAACATTGCTCAGTTTCGAGCTACGGGGCTGGCAATTACCGAACGGCCCAGCTCCGTGAAGAGAGTAATCCATGCAGGAACCACGTTTCTACAGGCACTGGATTAAGGACAATGATCTGGTTTCTTACGAAGTAGCAGTAAAGCAGACCAATCTGTACATCCGTTCGCGCCGTAATCTGAGGAATAAGGTGCTCAACTCCGTGGTGAAGCACCGCGGCTCCCTCGAAGCCTATGTCGAGCACCACCCTCTCTTCCTGACTACGCTGGACAGTTATCAGGCTGAAGCTGAAGCCCCCGCCATAGTCAAAGAAATGGCCAGGGTATCTCAGCTAACGGGCGTCGGCCCTATGGCTGCGGTGGCTGGCGCCATCGCCGAAGCGGTAGGCAGGGACTTGCTCGCGTTCTCACCGGAGACAATTGTGGAGAACGGCGGCGACATTTTTCTGAAAACATCTAAGAAGCGGCTGGTGGGTATCTATGCTGGGCGATCTCCTTTCACGGAAAGAATCGCCCTGGAGATTATGCCCGGAGAGACCCCGATGGGCATAGGTACGTCTTCGGCGACCCTGGGGCATTCCTTGAGCCTAGGCATGGCGGACGCTATTGTTGTCCTCTCACCCTCGACGGCCCTGGCCGATGCGGCAGCTACGGCCCTGGGTAACATAGTCAAGACTGCAGACGATATCAGTGAGGCAATTGAAAAAGCCCGGAGTATCGAGACATTAAGTGGTGTGGTCATCATTCTAGGTGATGAAATGGGCGTCTGGGGCAGCGTGAGAGTTGTCCCCATCCGTTGATGCTTTCCTTTTGGCCTGAGCAGTGATAAAGTCTTGCCCAATGAGAGACTCGCCAGATCTCCGTGTCCAATTGGCTCCCAGGCATCCCAAGGGATTACACCTATCCAATCCTGTGATAATGGCCGCCGGCATAGCCGGCTATGGTACAGAGTATGGAGAGGTTGCTGACATACAAAGGTTGGGCGCCATCGTGTGCAAAGGGACGACCTTGACGCCCAGAGGAGGCAATAGTCAACCCCGTCTAATGGAAACTCCTGGCGGTCTTCTTAATTCGGTGGGCCTGGAAAACATCGGCGTCGATGCGCTGGTAAGAGAAAAGGCCCCTGTATGGGCAAACTGGCGGGTCCCGGCCATTGTGAATGTGGCCGGGGAGACTATAGATGAGTATGTAGCCGTGACAAGCAAATTGGAGGGTGTGGCTGGAATAAGCGGCGTTGAACTGAACATCGGCTGCCCCAATGTTTCCAGGGGAGGGATGGAGTTTGGTGTGGACGCCAGGCTTGCCGCTGAGGTGACTTCAGCGGTCAAGTCCGCCATCGGCTTGCCGGTTATCGTCAAGTTGAGCCCCAACGTAACCGATATTAAGGAAATTGCTCTAGCAGTAGAAGAGGCCGGAGCTGATGCCATATCCCTCATTAACACGCTAAAGGGCATGGCAATCGACATAGACCGGAAAAAGCCTCGGCTGGGTAATATTGCAGGCGGGCTCTCGGGTCCCGCTATCAAGCCCGTCGCTCTTTACATGGTGTTCGAGGCAGCCAAAGTGACGCATGTGCCCTTGATAGGATGCGGGGGCATTGCCTGTGCGGAGGACGCCTTGGAGTTCATCATGGCTGGAGCTACTGCTGTACAAATTGGCACCGCTTGCCTGACCAACCCGCGGATCGTTCTCGATGTATTGGCAGGAATAGAGAGTTTCCTGATTGAGAACGGGACCGAGCATCTCACCGAGCTGATCGGCACTGCCCTTTGTTAGTTGTAGGGCGCGCTTCGCCCTGTCCTCCTGAGCTAGGAGAAGAACCTAATGCTACCGCGAGTAAGCTATACAGGCAGCTTTCCTGTGCTCACGACAGCCACCACCGATGGTCCTTCGCATAGCTCAAGACCACCCTTGAGATTCTTTGCCTGCCGGATTGCTTCAGTCTTCCCAGAAGCGCATTGCTAAACGCTCTCGCTGCGTGCTACTGACACGGCTCATGCCGGGCTACTTGCTCTTCTGCGACCCACCGGCCTTACCCAGGAAAGGAGCCAGTATATCCATGGGCAAGGGAAAGAGGATGACATTGCTTCTTTCCGTGGCTATGCCTGACAGCGTCTGCAAATAGCGAAGCTGTAGAGCTGATGGTTGAGTGGAGATAACGCCGGCAGCCTGGGCTAGTTTTTCTGCTGCCTGGTATTCACCGTCCGCATGCACCACTTTGGCCCTTCTCTCTCGCTCAGCCTCAGCTTGAGCTGCCATAGCCCTCTGCATTGTCTGGGGCAGCTGCACATCCTTTACCTCCACCATGCTCACTTTCACACCCCAGGGATTGGTGCCTTCATCAACCACTACCTGTAGCTTCTCGTTGAGCCTATCCCGCTGGGCTAGCAACTCATCCAGTGTGGATTGCCCCACAACGTTTCTTAAGGTAGTAGCGGCAAGTAGGGAGGTGGCCTTTACATAGTCCAGCACCCTAAGGATAGCATCTGAGGCCTCAACGACCCGAAAATAGATTACCGCGTCCACCCGGACGGTAACATTGTCCACGGTGATACACTCCTGCTGGGGCACGTCCATAGTAACCACCCTGAGATCAATCTTCCGCATATTCTCGATGAAAGGTATGATCAAAACCAGGCCCGGCCCTCTAAGGCCCACAAACCTACCCAATCGGAAAACACCGCCTCTTTCATACTCTCGAACGATCTTGATAGCTGCCGACAGAAGTATTATCACTACTACGGCAATAATAAAATAGACAAGCCAGTTCATTTTCCCTCCTGTTCTTTAGGTTTTCTTGTCACCCTCAATTTCAGTCCTTCTACTCTGGTTATTATCACCTCCTCTCCAGATTCTATTGTGCTACCTTCAGCTATCGCTGTCCATATCTCTCCTTCGGCCAGGACAGTCCCTTTGGGATCGAGGTCGGTTCGCACCACAGCTTCCTTTCCTATCATTTGTTCTATGCCGGCAGATAGTCTCCGCTTCTGCCCTTTCACGATGGCATAGATCACGAAGGCGACAAAGGCAACTGCTAAGACTATGGCGGTAATAATTGGTCCCGTCATCTCAATAGCTAACATATGCAATTCCGGCCATATCGTTTTCCTACTGCTCCGGCTTCTTCGCCACCCGCAATCTCAGTTCTTCGACTTTGGTTATTATCACTTCTTCACCCTTCGCTGCTCTGCCACCCTCCAATGTCGCTGTCCACAGTTCTCCCTGAGCGGCAACTGTGCCCGTAGGATCAAGAGGGGTTTTGGCTATGGCTATTTTCCCGATCATTCCCTCAGCCCCGGTAGCTTTGCGCCGCCTTTGTCCGCGGACAATTGCCCCGACGACGAACACGGCAAAGGCTGTAATGCCGGCCGTAACCCCAGCAATTAGACCTCTATTGACCTCTATTCCCGGGCTGTGGCTGAACAATATTAACGAGCCCATCACCAGCGCACCCACCGCTCCCGCAGTCAGCAATCCGAAACTGGTGGTGAAGTACGCGGCGATAAAAAGTCCCACGGCAAGCAAAATAAGTGGTATGCCGCCCCAGTAAGCATCAAGCACACCGAGGGAATAAAATGCCAGAAACAGGCTTATGCCACCAGCCACCCCGGGAAAGACCAGGCCGGGATTGGAGATCTCTACGATCAGGCCTATGGTAGCCAGGCTAAGAAGGATGTAGGCAATGTTGGGGTCGCTGATGGCTTGGAGGAACCTCTCAATGGCGTTCATTCCATTTCTGGTTGTATCATAGTCCGCAGTATCAATGGTGACTTCGTCGCCATTGGCCAAAGTAACCTCCCAGCCGTTTATCTGAGAAAGAAGGTCTGCCAAACTCTCGGCTCGCAGGTCGATAAGATTGGATTCCAGGGCATCGATATCCGTGAATGATTTGCTCTCCGTCACCGCCAGCCTTGCTTCTTCGATATTGCGGCCACGCTCTTGAGCAATTGTCTCCATCCATTTGGCTGAAAACTCCACTATCTTTTGCATCTGGTCTTCTGGTATTTCCTCTCCGCCAGCAGATACAGGATGGGCAGCGCCGATAGTCGTGCCGGGCGTCATGGCCGCTATATGACCGGACAGAGTAATGAAGGTTCCCGCTGAGGCAGCCCAGGCGTTTACCGGTGAAACGTAGACCGCGACGGGCACCTCGGCATTCATTATTTTGCTCACTATCCTGTCAGTGGAATCCAAAAGCCCTCCCGGTGTATTCAGCTCAATGACACAGACACCGGCATTGACGTCCTCGGCCTGACTGATGCCCCTATCAATATAGTCAGCAACCACAGGCACAATAGTACCGTCAACAGTGAGAACATCCACAGTCGTGGGGCTGGCGCCGGCCATCAGACCGCCCCCCAGACCCGCAACTGCGGATATCACAAGCAAAGCAAGGAACAAGAACCTGCACCAGACCCTAAGCATCTCGCATTAACCTCGGGTTAATTATAGACTAAGCAACGGAAAGCAACAAACTAGCCGACTAGTCGTTGAAGCTGGACATAGCTTGGTGTAGAATAGCCAAGTATGAAAAACCGCAGATGTAAGGGAATGCAGGACCTGCTCGACCAGGACATGTTGCGTTTTCGCCGTATCGAAGATGTGTTCCGGACCTGTTGTCGCGACTGGGGCTACCGGGAGGTGAGGACCCCAACTCTGGAGTATCTCCACTTGTTTACAGCTACGGGAACTCTGACGCCGAGCATGCTAAACAAGGTGTATTCCTTCCTTGACTGGGATGGCTGGAGTGGTGAGCGGGTCGTACTAAGACCAGACGGCACTATCCCTGTAGCCAGGCTCTATATCGATAATCTAAGCGGACACGGCTTGGCCAGGCTTTTCTATGTGACCAATATCTTCGCTTTTGAGGGAACCGGCAGAGAGAACAGGGAACACTGGCAGTGCGGCGCCGAATTTTTCGGTGGCGGGGAGCTTGCTTCCGATGTGGAGATGGTCCTGCTGGGCAGCGAAGTCATCCGCAGACTAGGTCTCAGCAATATCGAACTGCAACTATCCCACGCCGGTCTGGTAAAGGCATTGCTAAAGGAGCTTAAGCTCAGCCCTGGCGAGGAAGCCAAGATGACCAGCCGCATTCTAGAGGGGGATTGGGAAGTATTGACCAGAGCAAAATCGCCGGACTCCCAAATCAACAGACTTACGGCTTCGCTGCTAGAGCTCAAGGGGAAATCAAGCAAATTTCTACACAACATACGAGCTTCATTCCCCGGCGCTTCGCAGCATTTCAAGTCCAGTCTGGACGATTTCATAAACATCACCTCATTACTGGACGATCTGGACTGCACTTACGAAATTGACATCACAGCGATACACGGTTTTGAGTACTACACTGGAACCTGTTTTCAGTTCTTGGCCGCTGGGGAGAAGATAGGTGGAGGAGGAAGATACGACAAGCTGGTGCCGCTGATGAATGGACAGGACATCCCTGCCTGTGGATTTGCCCTCTACATTGACCCTATGATGAAATTGCTTCCGCTGCAGAAAGAGAAAAGGAGCGTATCCGGAATCCTGGTTCAGAGTAAGGGATCATCGCCAGAAACAACAAGAACGTGCTTCGCTCTGGCCGAATCACTGCGGAACGGCGGATACCCTGTAGAAGTTGCCTTCGCAGGCCAAGAAGAATCCGACTACAGGTGGCTTGTCCAGGTTTCCGAAAAAGGAGCACCTGTGTTTGCGCTCACTGACTGTGTACAAAAGCGCTCCCTATACTTGGGGGATTCTACGGCAGAGATTCTCAAAGTGTTAAGTGAGGAATGAGAGAGTTTGCTTAGCAGTCCGTTTCGTTCTGAGGGTCCAACTGGGCCTACGGTGCAGCCTTGCGGAAGGGCAAGCTAGCCTGATTCTGAGTACAGCCATGTTTCGACAAGCTGGCCGTGACAGGCCCGTAATCAATTAGAGATGAGCGATAGCCAGGCCGTCCAGATGAAGCTCGCCCTACCTAAGGGCAGGTTTCTGTCGCCTACAGCCAAGTTCCTTGCTGACATAGACCTGGGATTCCGCAACTATAACGACAAAACCAAACAATATCGGCTTCGCTCGGCAAGTCTTCCCAGTCTTTCCGCCAAAGTACTTCAGGAAAAAGACATTTCCATACAGGTGGCTGTAGGCAACTATGACCTGGGCATTTGTGGTCTGGACTGGATTGAAGAGTTCCTGGTGAAATACCCTGCCGGAGCTTTGGTAAAGATATCCAGTTTGAACTATGGCGAAGGCAGTATAGATGCGGTTGCCAATGCCGAAGCGGGGATAACAGATCTCGATAGTCTATCAGCCGGGGGCAATGATTATCGTATTGTGAGCGAATATCCCAATATGGCCGAGGCCTTTGCCTTAGACCTGAGAATGAGAAGGTTCAGGATTTTCCCGGTGTGGGGAGCTGCTGAAGCTTACCCTCCAGAAAACGCTGACCTTGCGGTCCTCTGGCGGAAGAATGCGGCGGACCTAACTAATGAAGGCCTGATACGTCTCAAACGGTTGCTACCCGTTACTGCCTATCTAATAGCCAATCGAGAAAGCCTGGAGAACAAGGATTTGAGCCAGTTGCTAACACGCTTCATACCGAAGCTTGCCATCGAACCAGCGATTCCCTCAGAGAGTGAGCCTGATACCGCCCAAGAACCAGGAGCCTATCTTCGCTCGTGGCAGGCGAAGGAAATCAACCTGGCTCTGCCTGATGGTCATCAGCAGGTACCTACCGCACAGTTTTTGAAGCGAGCCGGCCTTAGTATCCAGGGGTATTCTCAACAGGCCCTTAGCCGGCGTCCCCGGACTGATCTGGACTGGCTTGGCATCAAAGTGATCAGGCCCCAGGATATGCCTCTACAGGTGGCTAACGGTAGTTTCGACCTGGCCATCACCGGCGAGGACTGGCTGCGGGAACATCTCTATCGGTTCCCCTCGAGCCCGGTGAAGCGGTTGTTTTCTCTCGGCTTTGGCACCGTTCAAATGGTCGCTGCGGTCAGCAGGGAAATGCCGGTGGCCGACATCGACGAATTGAGGTCATATGTCGAGAGGTATGCTGGCTTCATCAGTGCTCCTCTGAAAGTGGCTTCGGAATACATAGATATCGCGGATAGGTATCTTCGGGATAATCACATCAGCCCTTACAAGTTGATTCCAACCTGGGGGGCAAGCGAGGCTTTCCTGCCCGAGGATGCTGACATGCTCATCGACAATGTCCAGACAGGGAAAACCATCGAGCAGCACGAACTGAAGATCATCGATGTGCTCTTTCGGTCTTCAGCCTGTCTGATTGCGAACTCCAATGCAATCCGGGCAACTTCCCACAAAAAGGACAAAATGAAGTTGCTTATAGATAACTTGCGAGCAGGACTATCATGACCGGGGTTGCCCTTGACTATTTCGAAGCTGGGAGGCCATGCAGAGGCAATCCCCTTCGCAGGTAGCGTTATGATGAAGAGAGCCAAAGGATTCAATGAGGCCAGCCAACTGCTGACCAGGACGAACACATTGGAGCATGGTACCCCGCCGGGACTGGCGGCACACATAAGGCAAGCCTTTGGTCGAGAGCTTTCGGTCCAGGAGGTGGTTGACCGCATCATCGGCAAGGTCCGGGACGAGGGCGACGAAGCCCTGTTCGGCTTCGCCCAGCAACTGGACGGAGTTCTATTGAATTCCCTGGAAACAGATAGACAGGAAGTTGTTGATGCTTACGACATAACAGATAGCAGGGTCATCTCTGCTCTCGAATTTGCCGCCAGGAGGATACGGGACTTTCATCTCGCCTGTGGACACAAGGTCGGTGTATTTCCGGTCGGCAAACACCTGAGTCAGAGAGTTCAGCCCTTACGTAGGGTGGGGCTGTATGTCCCCGGCGGCAGCGCTGCCTATCCGTCCACAGTATTGATGATGGCCATACCAGCCAAGGTGGCCGGTGTTGAGGAAATCATCATGCTTTCGCCGCCTGGCGCAGACGGAAGGATTCCTGCGGCCACGCTGGTAGCCGCTGATATCGCCAAGGTCAGCCGAGTATTCAAAATCGGCGGTGCTCAGGCTATTGCCGCCCTGGCCTTCGGGACGGAATCAGTACCCAGAGTGGACAAGATTTGCGGCCCGGGGAACATTTTTGTCACTACAGCCAAGAAGATCGTGTACGGCACAGTAGGGATTGACGGTCTGGAGGGTCCCAGCGAGCTGATGATTGTAGCCGACGAGAAAGCCAACCCTGTCCTTTGTGCTGCCGACCTTCTGGCACAGGCTGAACACGACCCCATGACTTCAGTAATCTTGGTCACCACTTCGGCTGACCTGGCTGACAGGATAGACAAAGAAATCCAGACGCAACTGAAGAAATTGAAGCGGCACGCTACCGTCCAAGTGGTTGTCGATAAGGGGCTGCTTGCAGTCGTCGATAACATGAGTCAGGCCATTGACCTGGTCAACCTTTTTGCTCCGGAACACCTCTCCCTTATGATATCCGACCCTGCAGCTCTAGTCTCCGAGGTTCGCAATGCCGGCTGTATTTTCCTGGGCGATAACTCGCCCGTTGTTCTGGGCGATTATGTCGCCGGTCCCAGCCATGTACTACCCACCGGAGGCAGCGCTCGTTTCGGCTCTCCGCTGGGAGTTGCAGACTTCCTCAAAGTCACCAACATAATCGCCGTGGACGGTCCTGCTATTCAAGAACTGGGCCAGCCCGCTGCGGTAATAGCTCAAGCTGAAGGATTTGATGCGCACGCCCGAGCCGTGGAAAGAAGACTCAAATGAACATCGAAAAGCTTGTCAGGCCTGAGCTTGTGGCGATGAAGACCTACACTCCAGTCGAGCCTACCGAGGTTTTGAGTCAACGAGGTGCACTGCCCGCTGATAAGGTAGTGAAGCTCGATGGTAACGAGAATCCTTATGGTTGTTCCCCCAAGGTATATCAGGCACTGGCGACCTATCCTTATTATCACAACTACCCCGACCCCGAACAAAGGGAGCTCCGGAAGGCTTTGGAGCATTATTCCGGGTTGGGGCGCAAGCACATTGTTTGCGGCATGGGCAGCGACGAGCTCATCGATCTCATCCTTAGGCTTTTCCTGCAGCCCGGAGACGAAGTCATCAACTGTCCTCCTACGTTCGGCATGTATCCTTTCAGCACCGATGTATGTGGGGGTAAGATCGTTGATGTACCTCGAACAGAAGACTACGCCCTTAATATGGCCGGCATAAAGAAGGCGTTGAACAAGAAGACAAAGGTCATCTTTGTTGCCTCGCCCAACAATCCCTCCGGCAACACTACCACAGAGGAGGAAATCGTCGGGTTGGTTGGAACTGGCAAAATTATTGTTGTGGACGAGGCCTACTTCGAATTCAGCAATACGACTGTAGCCAGCCTGGTGCCCTCCTATCCTAACTTGATAGTATTGCGCACTTTCAGTAAATG
>Ga0180438_10006909_pt1 | contig 15120 bp, 18 predicted proteins | sample SS_ome_12_FD_132455 | JGI IMG/M metagenome (GOLD analysis project Ga0180438, IMG submission 132455) | Hypersaline lake sediment archaeal communities from the Salton Sea, California, USA - SS_3_D_2 metaG | ecosystem: Environmental > Aquatic > Non-marine Saline and Alkaline > Hypersaline >...
TCCTATAGCCTGATATTTTACTAAATATGGGGTAGGCTTTTGAAGAAGTCCCTGTTTCTCCTACCTTTAAACCACTGCTCATTGATTATTATCAATGTCGCAAATGTATCTTAACTTATTCAGAAGAAAGAATAATTTTTTTAATTCTTATTCTTCTAATTGAAACAATCGCGTATCCATAATCTCTGGGTTACTTTGGGCATCGCGGGCAGAAATGCCTTCTATTCTGATAGGAAATCTTCTAGCCATTTTTCCATATATAGGAAATAGCGTCCTTCTTATACGAGCCTCAGTTTCGTTGAAGTCAGCTATGCTGGGCTGTTCTTCTGCACCAGGAGTAGGATACCACGCAACTAACTTATTATTATGCGGGCTCTCTACTACATATGCTGGTATTGAACCTTCATCATAAAGAACTGGTTCTTTTCTTTGTGAATTCATTGTTTCCTTCTTTATCTGGCAGATTATTTTTTACCCCGCCGACATACTCATGTAGCGCTCGGCGGACATGGTGTATTTGGAGCCGAGCTTTTTGGCATGTTGCCAATAGATTGATCTTTGCTTTTTGCGGCTGTTAAATAAGGACAGCCAGTTTTTGGATTCATTAATCCGCTTTCTGGCAGCAGAAATTAATCTTCTAATCCGATCAAAGAAATTAAGATGATAAGTGCCGGGTGAAACAACAGCGCTAAAGGCGGTCTTTTCTGCTTCAACCACTTCGGCAGAGAGTTCTTTAGTGGCAACAGCTAATTTTTTAATCTCTTGCTGAAGGCTGGCAATCTCAAGTTTGGTTTCCTGCTCTTTTTTGGAGTAAACTACTCTTTCAGTTGCTCTTTGCTGTTCAGCAGTTTTTCTTTCTTGGAAGCGAATCTTTTTTTCCCTTTTTGCCAGATATTCCTTAAAACTGGCCGGCTGCTGGGTAGGAGAAATAAGAGTGTCTTCTCTTGCCGGTCCGCCAAAAATTTGGCCGGCGGCTTCGCTTAAAACACCGGCAGTTGCGGCTTTTACCTGGTCTTGAGGCGTTTCGGCAGTCGTTGGCGTGGAGCTTTTGCCGTCTTTTACCACCTCAGCAAAATTCTTCTTCCCTTGAGGCTTGTTATTATCAGAATTACCGCTGGATGGTAATTTGACTTGGTTTGGCATACCAAAATTTGTTGACATAATGACCCACTTTACTTATTTTGTGCGCATATTACACTAATTTAAGGAGCATGTCAAGGGTCTTTTGTTTTCTGATTAGGGTGGCAATATAGGCCTTCTGAGCCGGCGTTTCAAAACTTTTTCTTACTTTTTCATCAGGGACAGCTTTTATCATTTTTTCGATTTCTTCGTCTTTTACCTTTATTTTCTTTTCCTGGGCCAGTTTAAGCAAGATAAACTCGAGTTTTAGGGAGCGTTCGGCAGTTTCCCTATATTCTTTTCGCAAACCCTCTTGGGTTTTGTTATTTGCTTGAAGATATTGGTCTAAAGTCAGGCCTAGCTTGTTTATCTGGTCTAGGAGTTTTGCCAGCATGCGGTTGGTTTCGTCTTCGATGACAAAGTCGGAAATCTCCACAGTCGCTTCTTTGAGAAGCGCTTGGAGGATTTTGTTTATTTTTTGGGTATTAGAATTGGGCTTATTTGGGTCATTAGGCTTATTAGGCTTGTCAGGGGTGGGCCCTTCGCCCCGATTTTTATCGGGGCTACGGTGGTCCGGCACCCAGATTTTTGGGGATTCTTTTTTGGCTTCTTTGACCGCTTTTTGCCAGTTTCCGAGCTTTACATCCGGTGCCTCGGCAGACTTAGCTTTTATAGTCCAGTCTTTACCAACAGTCATTTTTACCGGCGTGATTTTGGGAGCGATGATTGGCCGGAGCTTGTGTTGAGAAAGGGCCTGGGCGTAAGCCTGAGGAAGGAGTATTTGGGCGGCTTCCTGGTAGATTCTTTCCTGGCTTAGTTCTTTCTCGACTAAGTTTGTCGGCGCTTTACCCTTGCGAAAACCTTTAATGCTGACAGTCTTAGCCAATTTATCAAGGGCTTTTTTATAGGCTTTTTTAACCTCGGTCTTGGGGATGGTTATTTGAAGTTCGAAAGTTTTTTTAGGCAACCAGGTTAATCTGGTTGCTGGCAGCTGCCAGCTGGCAGCTGGCTTTTTTTTCTTTGGCATTTGGGGGAATTATAGCAAAGAAATATTAAATATTAAAAAGCAAAAAGTAAATATTAAAAATTTTTTACTTTTGAGATGTATTTTTGATATTTTATTTTTGATCTTTTTCTTTCCTTGCCAATACTTTTGGAATCTTCTAAAGAAGTTTGGGGTGCGGCAACCAAGGGATTTAAAGGATTTTTTAAAGCTACTCATATCTTAAAGCATCTATAGGATCAAGTTTAGCTGCCTTAACAGCCGGGGCGACGCCGAAGACAATACCGACGATGCTTGAGAAAATAAAGGCTAAAAGAGCGGCAAAAAGGGTTACTTCTGATTTGAAAAACTGGCTTATTATAAGCGAGCCGCCAAGGGCCAAAAGAATGCCGATAGCGCCGCCGACAAGGCTGACGGTAACTGCCTCAACTACAAACTGGACCAAGATATCCTTAGGCTGGGCGCCCAAGGCTTTTCTAAGGCCGATTTCCCGGGTGCGCTCGGTTACTGAAACAAACATAATGTTCATAATGCCAATGCCGCCGACAAGAAGAGAGATAGCGGCAATGCCCCCCAGGCCGGCGGTTAGAATACCCAAGATTTGGTTTATGGTTGATAAAAGCTCTTCTTGGCCTAAAACATCAAACTCATCCTCGTCATGGGTTTTTGATAAAACCTCTTCAGCTTTTTCTTTAGCTTCTTCAATAGTTTCTTTGCTGGCGGCAGAAGCCCAAATAGCGGTTAGTTTTTCCTGGTTAAACTGCTTTTGGGCGGTAGTTAGCGGCACAAAGACGGTTTCGTCGATGCTGGTGCCGCCAAAAGCACCGCCGCCCTTGCTTTCAAAAACGCCAATCACTTTGTATTTTGCCGAAGAGATGATGATTGATTTGCCAAGCGGATACTCGTCTCCAAAGAGGTTTTCGGCAACCTGCGGGCCTATAAGGGCAACCCGGGCGTTTTTGGCAATATCGCCGCTATTTAAAACTCTGCCAACCTCCGGTTCTATATTCATCAAACGCATCGCTTCAACATCAGTACCGCCTACCTGAACTTTAGTTTTTTCCGTCCTGTACTCGGCGTTGGTGTGGATTTCAATGTAAGCACTGACGTCTTTTAAGGGGTAGCCGGCGCGGCGAAGGGCGCGGACATCGCGCATTGAAAGGGTTTGGCGCATGCCCGGCGGTCCGCCGCCGGCCTCTATAGTACCGGGGATTATATAGACAAGGTTTGAACCCAAGGCCTCAAACTGCTCAGTGATATAGCTTTTTAAGCCGGCGCCGATGGAGATTAAAAGAATAACTGAGGCAACGCCGATGATAATACCAAGCATTGTTAGAAATAAACGCAGCTTATTTCTTAAAAGCGATATCCAGGCGATTTCGAGATTTTCGGTAAAAATCACTTCGTAATAGGTAATACGTAAACAGTAATCCGTAATTTTTTTTATTTCTCTTTTTACATATTACGTATTACCAATGACGTATTACGAAATTGTTTAGCTTTGTGGCTAAACAATTTTTCCATCTTTCAAATATATCTGCCTTTCAGCCTGTCTAGCCAACGCCTTTTCGTGGGTAACCATTATTATAGTATTTCCCTCCTTATGGAGGTCTTTAAAAATCTGCATGATTGCTTTGCCGGTTTTGGTGTCCAAGTTTCCTGTCGGCTCGTCGGCTAAAACTATTGATGGTTTGTTAATTAAGGCCCGAGCAATGGCGACTCTCTGTTGCTGGCCGCCTGAAAGCTGGTTGGGGTGGTTTTTAAGCCTATCCCCTAGCCCGAGCTTTTTAAGCATGGCAATTGCCAGCTTTTTTCTTTTTTGATTGTTTGCGATGCCGGAATAAATTAAAGGGATTTCTACATTGTGAATCGCTGATATTTTGGGAAGGAGGTTAAACTGCTGGAAGACAAAACCGACCTTTTGGTTTCTGATTTTGGCAAGCTGGCTTTCCGATAAGTTGCTGATGTTTTTGCCTTCAATAAAAACTTCACCCTTAGTTGGTGTATCTAAGGCACCCATGATGTGCATCAGGGTTGATTTGCCAGAGCCTGAGCGGCCGACAAGAGCGGCAAATTCGCCTTTTTTGATCCCAAGGGAAACATTTGTCAAGGCGTTCACAGTAACACCGTCCATTTTGTAGATTTTGGAAATGTTTTGGAGCTGGAGAATAAATTTCAAATTACAAATGACAAATTACAAATTGAAATTTCAAATTTAAAATTTCCGAAGCGTTCTTATTATTTTTGAATTTTGAATTGCAATTTTGCATTTTAAATTTTGAATTTTTTGAGATAGTTGCTTTAATTTCAAACAGCAGTTTATTCTGGTATTACCACTACTTCATTCTCATTAAGGCCCTCGGCTATTTCATAATAATCATCAGTCTCAAGGCCGGTTGTGATTTGTTTGGTCATTTGCTGGTCGTCTTCCAATACAGTTACCTCTTTACCATCCTCCTTAACAACAACGGCTTCTATGGGGATAGAGAGGACATTATCTTCAGTTTCAATAACTATTTCGACATCACCGTTCATGTCCAGCCGATGAAAGTTTATTGAGTGGTTTAAGGGAAAGTGGATGTTGTAGGCGGTACTGCCGCCGACTGTTTCTGTGGCCGTAAAGTCAATTGGTCCAACCCGGCTTTTGATGGTTTCATCGGGGAAGGCATCAAGGTTGATGGTGGCCGACTGGCCTTCTTGGACTAAACCAATGTCCAGCTCTTCGACTTCGGCAGTAAAGCGCAAACTATCAGGATCAACAATCTTGTATTGGGTGTTAAGTAAAGAAACATTAACACCTGGCTGTTCGTCGGTTGCCTCAGTGACAATGCCGTCAATCGGAGCGACTAAAACCGCGTATTTTTTGGCAATGTTAGCAATTTCTACGTCTAAAACTACCCGGTCCAAGTCAAACTGGGCTTTTTCTTTGGCAATGCGGATAGTTTCTGTTAAAGCCTGGTCTTTGTAAGTAACGTCCATAGTCTCATCAAAGTCCCAGCGCTCGTTCATATAGTCTAAAAGCTCTTTTTTTAGGGACTTTTCAAGTTCGACTTGGTTGATTGAGGCAATTGCCTGCCACTTTTTAACCCTATCGCCTTTTTTAACGCCGACCCACTCAAGCCGACCGGTTGTCTGGAAACGCAGAGTTACTTCCCGCTCGGCCGTGATTTTACCTGAGGCGGTAACGGTTTTTTGCAGATCCTTTCGGGAGACTTGATAAGTTTCTAAAGCCTCTCTGGCCTTTTTTTGCCTTTGCCAGTAAAAAAGACCGGCAGCTAGAGCAAGTAAGATTATGAAGAACCAAAACCAGGGTTTCTTAAAAACGGAAGGAATAGACATAATTAAAATTCCTAAACCTAATTGTAGTGGTGCAATTTATTGCACCCTGAATAAACGCGACCACTTACTTAAAAGACAATTATTATTTTAACTTCATTAGAAACTCTTGACAAGAAGAAGAAAAAAAAGTAAAATACATCACAGTTAAGTAAAGATTATAAATTTTTAGGTTAAATTGGAGGTGAGAAAAAAAGACAAAAGCAAGAATTGAAAAATTAAAGCGCGTCCGGGGATATAGGTGTTTTGGGACAGAAAGAGCATCAAACGGATTTCTTATACAAAGAAACGTATGGGTTATGGATGGGGAAGCATCTATGGATGTATTTGATACGCCTGGAGGAGTAGTAACTAATTTAAGAATTTCTGATTATCCTCTTACTTTAAAAGAGGCGGCTCAGATTTCAAGGAGGATGCTAGCTGGATAACAAGAGGGAAGAATTTTTTAAAAAATCGCTGAGAAAATCGGCGATTTTTTAGTGGCTTAACATATATTTTTTAATTTTAAATTGGAAAAATAGTGTTAAAAATTGATAAAATACTTTTGGTTTAAGCCAGAGTGCTGGAATTGGTAGACAGGCACGATTCAGGATCGTGTGGGATTTACTCCCGTGGAGGTTCGAGACCTCTCTCTGGCACATAAAGTGTGAGAGTTTCACCTAGCATACGCCGGGTGCCTGGAGAATTTCGGGCAAATCTCACTTCTGGCACCACGTAATATTAGTATAGTTGCCGTTCCGCTGAGCGGAACAAGAGGCACGCTAAGCGTGCCGAGATGCTGGAATTGGCAGACAGGCTACGTTGAGGACGTAGTGTCCGCAAGGGCGTGGGAGTTCAAGTCTCCCTCTCGGCACCATTTGGGAAATTGCAGCAGAATTAGGAAAGTTTTTTAGGGCATTTTTAAAATCAGGCCACCCAGTAGCCGCGAGTGAACATAGCAGTGCATACAAAAAGCAGGAAAAGAGAAAGTGCCAGCCAGGCAAGGCGGAAGGCCCTCTTTTCAATTAAAGCTAAGGCAATAAAACCAGGGAAAAGTCCTAAGACATAGCGAGGCATTGAAGAGAAAGTCCCAGTTAAGGTCGGCAAGAAATAGGCCAAACCAGCAAAGATAAGATAAGACTTTCTAACCTTTTTAAAATAAGCAAAAAATAAAAGAGCAAGAAACAAAGCAGTCGAACCAGTCTCCAGCCAGACAGTGAAATATAAAGGGTTATTACGTTCTACTGTTAGAACCATTTTAAAGTAGCGCCAAAAAACTTGGTATAAAAGGATCAATTTGTCTGTCTGTCTTCCCCCACCAAAACCTTCCTGCACATGGGCAAAAAGGAAGGGGTCGCCGAAGCGGCTTTTTAAATACCACATATAGCCTAGAAGGCCAATCGAAGGCAAAAAGGCAGAGAGATACTTAGAGATTTGTGATTTTTCGCTTTTGCGTGCTTCGTGCAGAAATGCCGGAACCAGAAATATACCAGTGATTCTGGTAGCAGAGGCTAAGGCGCCGACAAGCCCGGCCATAAAATGCCTTTTTTTCCGCCAAAGATAAAAAGATGAAAAGACAAGTAGCAAAAACAAAGACTCGGTATAAAGACTTAAAAAGAAAAAGGAAGTTGGAAAAAAGCTTAAGAAAATCAAAGTCCATAAACCAACTTCTTTTTTAAAGTCTAGGCGAATAAGTTTGTAAAAAACATAGAGATTTACTGCAAAAAAAAGGTGGTTTAGCAAAAGACCGGCAGCAAGAGGATTTTTGACGATTTTTCCAGAAAAACGAACAAGGAGAATAAAAAGAGGAAAAAAGGCTTGTGTTAGGCCAAAAATATAGCCTTCTCTGGCAATCATCAGGTAGTGAACACCATCAAAATTTGCCCACGACCAAAAAAGCGGCGAGCCGTATTTTTCCAAAACAGCATCAACGTAAGGAAAGCTATGTTTGAAGGGCAATGTTTTAAGGCCAGTGTAGGCGGCCACCAATGTCAATACCCGCAAAAAAGCGGCTAGAACAAAAATAAAGGCTAATAATTTTTTATCTTGTTTTTTCATCTTTTTTGAGCAGCCTTTTTCATAAAAAGAAAAATAATTGTAATTGTAGTGGTGCCATTTATGGCACCCTTAATTTATGGTGTGATAAATCACACCACTACATTTCTTCCAGAGAGTCACTATCAACAAAAGCAAGCCAAAGCTTATTATGCTGATCGTATCCCCCACTCTTCTGGCCGGCGTGTTTTCAGTAAAAACCGTTTTGATAGTGTGTTTGCCCTTAGGGATTTTAAAAGAAATTGCGCCGGGATAATCTTGGCGTTGGTAATTGATATTTGTTTTTTGGCCATCAACTAACACTTGCCAGCCCGGAAAATAAGCAGTTCTTTCAATAATTTCTGTTTCCTGGTCAGCCTCTATTTTATAGACGTGCTTAACTGGTTTCCACAAAATTTCGTTAATAGCAGCCGTGCCGCCCAAATCAATGATTTTAATATCAGCGTCTATTTTGTGGTTTTTTTCCTTATCAAACCAGATAGGCATGTATTCGTCTTTTATAGTCGCTGTAAAAGGAAAATTGTGATAGAAGTTATTGTCCCAATTAAAGCCGCCCTGGGTTTTGGCAACAAGAAGGGTAAAAAGTGTTGCCAAAAGTGCCAAAGCGAGTCCTATTTTTTGAAAGGTCTTGGTAAAAGCTGTTGTTAAAAAAGCAACAGCGAGGATAGAGGCCATCAGAAGCCGCCAGGGAAATTGGAAATAATGCAAAAAAGGAAAAGCTTTCCAGATAAACAGTGACTTTTCAGTCATTAGAAAAATTGAAAGAAAAAAGCAAGCAGAAAAAAAGAGCCAGAGTATTTTGTATTTCTTTATTTTTTTATTTTTCCGCGCTTTAATTAAATAAAGCATGGATAAAACGGCCACCAAACAATGAATGGGTCCCAATTGGAGACTCAAGCCGTCATTTGGCCCGGGAACGGAAAAACCATATCCCCACGGTGAGTAAAAAAGCTGTTTTAAATTTAAAAAGTGCCGGCTGTATTGGCGGACAAGATCAATCTTGTCAAGGTTTATAAACTTTTTTTCCAAAAAGGCTGGCAGCCAAAAAAACATCGATAACCCAATGCTTAAAACGAAAGTAATTGCTGCCAGCCAAAGTTTTTTCCACTCCTTTTTTTGCCACAAGAAAGCTAAACAAAAGATTGCTAAAAAGGGCATTCCAAATAAAACAGTAATGTTGTGGGTCAGCAGAAAAGCCAAAAGGCAAAAAACAGCGATTATAAAAGTCGGCCTTGAGGGCTTTTCAATCAATTTAACAATTGCCCACAGGCAGATCGGCAGCATGCCAAAGCCGACGATTTCTCCAAAACTGCCCCTGACTAAAATAGTGACCAGCTGGAAAGGGGCGGCTATGTAAAACAAAGCACCAGCAAGAGCGGGGGCTTTCCCTAATTTTTTGTGAAAAGCAAAATACCAAAAAAGGCCACCCATAAAAAAACTTGAAAATATAATAATTTTTAAGCTTTGTTCAAAAGAAAAGCCAAGCCTTGCCGGGACAAGAGCAAGAGCATGAGGAAGGTAGTAGTTGAAGTTAAAGATCGGGTAGCCGAATTTGTAGTTTAGGTTTGGCGCCCAGCGAGGAGGTAAGTGAAAGCTGACTGCTGCCATTTTGAGGTTTGCCAGCCTTGCCAAATGATTTTGTCCGTCATGCGTCTCCGGGAAAGTTGGTTTTAAAAGTGTTCTTAAAAGAACCAGGCTGGTAACAAAAAGTAGAAATATCGGTAAAAAGTTTTGAGTTTTGAGTTTTGAGATTAATTTAGTCATAAACCTTTTTATATACTTCCAAAGTTTGACTAGCAGTTTTTTCCCAGGAAAATTTAGCTGCTTGTTTTAGCCCCAGCTTTGATAGTCTCATCCTGACGCTTTGCTTTGTCCAGCAGTTTTCCAAGGTTTGAGATAGCTCTTTTGGCTTAGAGGGGTTTACCAGCAAAGCAGCCTTGCCGGCAATTTCTGACAAAGAAGTTTTTTTGCTGGTTACTACCGGGCAGCCGCAGGCCATCGCCTCAAGAATTGGTAAACCAAAACCTTCGGCCAAGGACGGCTGGCAGTAAACAGTTGCTAAATTATAGACTTTTACCAAAAGGTTAGTTTCTAAGAAGCCAAGACGGATAATTTTATTGGGATTTTTGTTAGCTAAATTTTGCAGGTTTAGTAGGGGCTGGTTTTCTGGATGAGACTTATCATAAGATTTATCAACTGCCTGTTTGCCGACTATTACCAAAGGATACTTCAAACCCAGACAAGACTCTGCCAACAGATTAACATTTTTATTAAAATTTAAATCGCCTACATAAAGAACAAACTTTTTGGGAAGTTTAAGCTTTTTTCTTATTTTTTCCAGTTGTTGTTTGTCGGTGATGGGTTTGAAAATCTTATTGGCGGCTAGATAAACCACAAAGACTTTATCTTCTTTAAGGCCGGCAAACCGGACAATGTCTTTTTTGGAAGTTTGAGAGTCTGTAATTATTGCCTCAGCATTTTTTAATGAAAGCCGTTGCAGCAGCCACTTGAGCTTTCCTCTGATTCCTAGCGGGAAATGGTTTGGAAAACGCAAAGGAACAAGATCGTGGACAGTGGCAACGGTTGGCTTTTTTTTGATAATTGGTAAGGTTAGAAAAAAGGGGTCAAAAAAAGGATAATGGATTAAATCAACCCCGGATATTAAATCTTTAGCTTTACCGGTTTTCAAACTAAAGGCCTTATCCTTTTTGGCAATTTTTCCAAGAGCTTTTATAAGCCTTTTAGTATAAAACCCCACTCCCCTGACTTTGTGAGGAGAGGTTAGTGGTGTATTATCAATACCAACTATCATTTTTTTTCTTGAATTCCCCCTTTTTGAGCTCCCAAAATTTAATATAGATTATTGGGAAGCGCAAGGAGGAAAACAAGGAAAACAAAAATCCTTGAAAACCGTCAACAAAGCCTTTGTGCCGAAAGTACGTTTTTAAAAACCAAACAGCTGGTTTGATGGCAAAATAATCAAACCCCATTAAAAATCCCGGTCTTTTCTTTTCTTTAGCCAGTTTTTGGGCATCCAGGCCTGTATAGCGGTTGAAGCGACTTAAATATCTTGAAAAGCAAGGATCGGCCAGGTGGATTATCGGGTTTTTAAGGTAACCGACAGCCCCGTCTATTTTTATTTGCTCGTGAACGCTTTTGCAGGGAAATTTTCCTTTGCCCTTTTTAAAAAGGCGAATAACATAGTCAGGATACTGACCGCCTTTAGTTAAAAATTTTCCTAAAAACCAGTTTTTCCGAGGAATGAAATAACCATTACTGGCAACTGGCAACTGGCAACTGGCAATTGAGAGAATTTCATCACGAAGTGATACTGAAATTCTCTCATCTGCATCAAGCTGCAAGATCCACTCCCCCTTTGCTTTGTCGACTGCTGTTTGCTTGTTTTTGTGGAAAATCGGATAGTTTTTAATTTTGTAAACCTTAGCCCCGAATTTTTTGGCAATCTCCCTCGTTTTGTCTTGCGAGCCAGCGTCAACGACAATCATCTCATCAGCCAATCCCCTAACCGATTTTAAGCAGTCGGCAATATTTTTTTCTTCATTTAGAGTAGCAATGACAACGGAGATTAATTTTTGAGTTTTGAGTTTTGACATTTGGGATTAATCTACAATTCTATACTTTATTAAAGTAAAAAGGGCGATTAAGGCATCGCGCGCCTTAATTTTTTTGCCTTCCGAGTATTCCCGACCGCAGTAAGTGGTTGGTACCTCAAAGATGCGGACGCCTTCTTTTAAAATTTTGGCGGTTATTTCCGGCTCAAACGCAAATCCATTAGCGGAAAGGTTAAGGTCCAAGGCTAGTTTTCTCGGGAAAACTTTATAGCCGACTTCCATATCAGAAAGGGTTGTATTGTAAAGGATATTGGTAACAAAAGAGAGGAATTGGTTTGCCAAAGCATGCCAGAAAAACATGTTTTTATGCGGGCCTAAAAACCGGGAGCCATAAACTACCTTAGCCTTGCCTTTGATGATTGGTGCAAGCAAAATTTTGTAGTCGGCCGGGTCATATTCTAAGTCGGCATCTTGGATTAAGATATACTCGCCGGCTGCTTTTTTGATGCCGGCCCGGACAGCCGCCCCTTTGCCGCGGTTTTTGGGGAAAAGTACTTTTTTGACCCCTTTTATTTTTTGGATGATTTTTGTACTGCCGTCGGTTGAGCCGTCATCGATAATGATAATCTCTTTGACTGTCCCCCTTATCTTTTGTTTTTTAACCCGGCTGACAATTTCTTTAACTGTTGCTTTTTCATTGTAAACAGGGATGATTATGGAAACCTTCATGGTTTACATTATAAATTGTCTTTTTGCTTTTGACAAAGTCTTAAGGCCTATGTTTATATTAAAATATGAGATTTAGGAGAGAAATTTCAGGACTTTTACTTCTTTTGCCAATGGCTTTTTTGGCATTTTTTACCCTTCGCGACAATTTTGTTTTTCCCTATTTGGACGTTTTAAAGCTAAACTCTGAAAAATATGTTCAGGAAATTAAGACCCAAAAAGGCCAGCATGCCGAGGTTAAAAATAAAGTCGTCTGGAACTCGCGGCGCCTAGAGGTTTCTCCGCCAAACATTTTGCCAAAAGACAAGATGGCCCAGCGGGTTTTAGCGGCTGACCCCAATACCTGGGTAGATATAAACCTTTCAAGCCAGACTCTTTGTTTGTTCCATGCAGGCGGAACTAATTGCTTTGCTGTTTCAACCGGTATGCCCTGGACGCCAACACCGGTTGGCACTTTTTATATTTGGATAAAACTGTCAAGCACTAAAATGAGCGGCCCGGGCTATTATCTGCCCGGCGTGCCCTGGACAATGTATTTTTACAAAGGCTATGGCATTCACGGCACTTACTGGCATAACAACTTCGGACACCCGATGAGCCATGGCTGTGTTAATATGCGTACTCCAGAGGCAAAGTTTGTCTTCGACCGCGTCTCTGTCGGCACACGAGTAGTAGTACACTACTGACCTACTTTCACCTTTTTTGACCCTCATTTATAACTTTATGTGATTTTTGAGGCTTAAAGATGTAGTTGACAGCCTAGTTTTCATATCAGAAGATTGGGAAGTACTATAAAAAAAACTGCCCGGGCAAGCGGCAGTTTTTTTGTTTTATGGAATACGCCCTTTTGATTGATTCATACAGAGTTGAGTCTGTTCCCAAACCGTTTATCTGTCGGGACCACTTAGCTTACTTTTTAGGAGCGGCTTTATTTTTAATTCCCTTAACCCGCTTTAGCCTCCACTTTGGTTTGTTTACAGCCTTTCTCTACTGCCTGGTTTTTGCTCTTTTAAACGGCTTTGACACGAATCTTTTGACACTTTTCTCTGCCAAAGAGGAAGTAATTGAGGCAAAAGCCGAGGTTAAAATATCAATAGATTTTAAAAATTTAGGGCTGGACTTTCTTTTTAAAAACAAAAGCTTTTCTTTTAATTTTTTGTTCTATGTTTTTTCGCCTGAAAGGAAAGGTCGGGTGCCGGGCCTAAGCCCGCCATTTTATTAAAAATTGGTGAATTGTAGCGGTCTGATTTAATCAGACCATAAAAAAACAAAATTCCAATCCGAGCTTTCAGGCTCGGATTTTTTATTGTAAAATATAGGGGTGATGTGGGCGGATGGCGGAATTGGCAGACGCGTGGGACTTAAAATCCCATGGAGGTAATACTCTGTGGGGGTTCGACTCCCCCTCCGCCCACAGCCTGATAAATTGGGAAATTGGTAGATTGGGGAGTTGGGAAAAATGTTTAAATTTTAAAAGGATAGCACCTAATTTACTGATTAACAAATTTGTTAATTATCCAAAAGTTCGGAGAGTGGCGCAGCTGGTAGCGTGCGCGCTTTGGGAGCGCGAGGTCCCGGGTTCGAATCCCGGCTCTCCGACAAACTAAGAAAAGGCGGAAGTTTTATTGATATTTCCGCCTTTTTTCATCAAGGGGTTGAATATTTTGTGCCATTTTTTCTATTTGTCTTTATTTTATCTCTATCGGAGAGGTTATCTGAATTCTGGGATCTTCAGCTAGGACACCTAATGCCTTTTTTAAAGATCCACCTGACACCGATTTCCCTTTGGTGGAGATTGTGTCTGGCGTGATCCTGGGTACCATACCGGCATTCTATTAGGGGAACTACTACAATCTGGGCACCAGCCTCTATGGCACATCCGACTGTTTTGGCAACACAATCTCCGGTAGTTGCTCCGTGAACCTCAACTACTTTAGCTGCTTGGGTTTTTATCATCTGATGGGTGTGATCAAGAGAGCAAGCAACAACAAACCCTTGCTCTTGGGCCTCTTTTGCCATCAAAAGCAACTCGTCTGTATCTGCAGCGCAAACCCCACCCTTTTCATTAGTTTTAGCACCAACAAAAACCTTTAAGGCTTCTTTCATATTTTCATTAGTGATATTTTAGCAGAAAGCTTTTGGAGATATTAAAAATTCAACCTCGGAGTCCGCCAGCTAGCGGTTGAGTCAACCTCGGGAAAGCAAAGCCCTCAGAGGTTATTTCATCTAATCCCAATGAGAACTATCTTTATATTCTCTAGTCTCTTCTCCAGCTTCTGGCTTTCTAAAAACAAAAAGATGCTCGTGCATAATAAGCAGGAAATTATATTTTTTTGCCGGACTAGTCCACATGCCGGTCCCTTTACAATTCCACTGTTCTTTAATGATATCCTCTTTCAAAATGAACCCTGCTTTTAGAAACTCGGTCATCACCCTAAAAGCCAATGGCACATAATGTCTTTTTCTGCGGGTATCGCCGATCAAGATTGCACAATGTTTTCCGGGTTTTAAGACCCTAAAACTTTCTTTGGCAATTTTTGCCATTTCTCTACAAAATTTATCAATACTTGAAATGTCTGAAAGATCCCCATCTATCTTGCCCAGTTACCCCCTATAACTACTGGAGTATGTAGCCCTCTATCGTTTTCTTTTATTTCTTATGCTGTCAAGGCTCAAATAAACCGCATAACTTTTTATCTCAATTCCTATAACTGAAGAAAACTTAGTGTCAAGTAGGCAGTCGTTATTATTAACCATATCCTTTAATGCATCTTTAGCATTATTTCCGGTTCCATAACCTAAGACTTGACAATTTTCGATATCTGGTAAATCAGTTTCCGAACCCGGCTGAAAAGTATGGCCTTCTGTTGTCAAAAAAATATATTTTTTCATTGGCTCATCAATGTTAAGAGCTAATGCTTTTTTCTATAGTAGCCAATTCATGTGTTTTTGTATGCCAATCTGATAATTTATCATAATCAAGAAAGGTAACGCGATTAGCCAATGTCTTAAAGACATTTAGTTTTATTTTTGATTCGAACAAACGTCTTCTCATATTGTCAGCTGCGATATAAAAATTTGCATGGAAATCTTGAAGTTCTATAAACTTCAAAAGTGAGTTTTGCATATTTGTAGTGTGTTCTATCTCAAAAAAGGAATCCGGCATTTTTCTTTCATTAAACCAAACAACATCGACTGTTTTAGACTTAGATACAAGATATTTATAAGTAAAGTCGTAAAAATCGGCTATGCTTGCAATTTCTTCCAGTTTCTTATCAAGATATTTTTGATTACGGTCCTGCGGAGGGACGGCCGTTTTCATTTTCTTAA
>Ga0180438_10006911_pt1 | contig 15117 bp, 4 predicted proteins | sample SS_ome_12_FD_132455 | JGI IMG/M metagenome (GOLD analysis project Ga0180438, IMG submission 132455) | Hypersaline lake sediment archaeal communities from the Salton Sea, California, USA - SS_3_D_2 metaG | ecosystem: Environmental > Aquatic > Non-marine Saline and Alkaline > Hypersaline >...
CGTTACTGAGGATCACCAACCCGTCGGCCAGACAGAACGACTCGGCGCTGGCGTCCTGCGGGTTGGGAGTGCTCGGCGCGTAGGCAAGGCGAAAGCGCCGGGTCTGGCCGGCCGGCAAGACCACGTCGTCGGCCGGATCCGCCGTCAATGCCGGGTCGACGGCGACGCCGGGGGCGTCGATCTGGATCTCGTGGATCACAAGCGGCGACGTGCCGGGGTTGGCCACTTCGACGAACTGTTTCGTGTCGGGGAAGGCCGGGCGCACCAACGGGCTGAGCTGCGCGCCGCCGTCGGCGCCGACCATCGCCGTCGTAAACTGCACCGCCTCCGCGCCCGGGCCGAGGCTGGTGCCGACCGCGATGATCGGCGGATCGGCCTCTTGCTGAACCGTGATCGACTGCGGCTCGATGAGCACCTGGCCGGGATCGCCGTGCCGGCCGTCGACCAGCCCGACGCCAGCGGTTGAATTGTCCGGCGAGGACGGCTCCTGCGGACTCGACGGCCCAACCACGTCAGCCGGATCGGACATGCTTGTGAAGTCCACCAGCGTTGGCTCCGTGGGCGCGACCACGGTGATCGTCTGGGCCTCGAAGCGGAGGTCGTCAGGCGCAATGTAGATTGGCATGGGGATGAAGCCCACGCTGCCGGACGCCTGCACCACCAGCGGTGAGTCCTCCGCGGCCTCCAACGCCCGGAACCGCAACAGCGCGAACCGCTCGGGGCCGTCAATCCCGATGGGGCTGCCGCTACCTAACGCAGGCATGGCAACGCCGCGAAGGTTGTAGATTACGCCGTCCGTCTGGTCGAGCTTGCCCGACCGGTAGAGAGGAAAGCTGGCCGTCACCAGCGGGCTTGCCGGCGCGGACGGATCGAACGGGCCGTCGAACTGCAAGACCTCCGGGTCCCAGCCGACGTGGACCCCCATCGACTGAAGTCCTCTCGGGTCGTCGCGAAGGTCCTCGGCGGTGATCTCGACGAAGAAGACGTCGCCGACTTCCACCGTATCGGCGGCGATCAGACCGCCGGCAGCGCCGCCGGCGTCCTCGTAAAGGTTGACGTCGAACCCGTACTGGGCCAGCATTCGGCGGGGTTCGAGCTGCTCGAACGCCAAGCGGGTGGGACTCCGTCCCTGGAGCAACGACTGGGTCGATTTCATGGCGCTTCCTTGCGCATTCTCTGGAGGGGTGCGGGATACCCCATTTAATCAGCGGGGGTAGAGAATACCTGCCATGGGAAGGCCGAGTCAAGGCCAGTGGAGCCGAGCGTCGCCCTGCTGCCCCCCTTCCCGGGGATGAAAAGACGGCGACTTTGTGTGCAGGATTACCCCACCGAGCGACCCCCGACAAGACCAAGAATTGGCCATCACTGTCGGGGGGTTGCGCCGAGGCGCTGTTAGTTGAAAAGCACCTCCAGATCGATCGGCGGTGTATTCGGCGGCAGCAGCTCTTCTTCTTCCTGCCCGTCATCTTGCATGAACAGAGCCAAGCTTGCCAGCAAGTCGTCCGACAACAACGGTTCCTGCGGTGCCGTGCTGACGGTGTTCGTCTGGGAAGAGTCCATCACCGCGTCAACCGCGGCTAACGACGCTGCTCCGTTTGCCGCTGCTGTTTCTGCGACTGCTTCCACCGCTGCTGATGACGAGAAGGAGAAGGCGGACACCGTCGCCGCGACGGTAGGGCTCGCCGCTGGAGTCTCTTCACTCACCGCAGCCGATGCGGCCCAAGAGGCGCTCAACTCGATGTTGACCGTCGTGACGGCCACGTTGCCCGTCTGCTGCTGGCCGAATTGGTCCTCGTCGCCGAATGCCTGCAACTCAATGACCCGAGGTGTGTCGTTCGGCGCGTCGGCCTGGCTCGAGTAACGAATCGACCGCAGCACCGTCTCGAACTCGGCGACCGTTGCCTTTGGGATCGGTGCCGCCGGGTCGGGCGCGAGCGTCAGCACGCCGCTTTGTCCGTCGTAGCTGGCAACCACGTTCGTGCCCGTGGTATCGGCTGCCAGCACATCCCCCCCCTGCACGTTCGTGACGGTGACCATGACGGACGCAAGGAATAGAAACGGCGAATTCGCAAACCGGGCGTCGGAGTCGACGACTGCGAGCGGATCACCGCCTACTTGGTACTCCGCGAGGTAGTCGACTCCCCGGATGCCCGAACTATTGTCCCAATCAAGGTCCAAAAGCGGCGGCCGCACGGCGTCGAACTCTACATTAAGCGGGCCAACATCGCCCAGGCCTATTTCCGGCCATTTGTCGGCCCCCGTGGGAGGCGCCGGAGACGAATCGGCGGCGTTGCGGAATTTCACGTTGATATCTGCGGTCGGGTCCCACGCCGGCTCGCCAGGCACGATCGGCCAGTGCTTGTCCTCGCCGAGGAGCTCGTTGACAAGAACGGCATCCGCGCCATCTACCACCCCGTCGTAGGTGATGTCTGCATCGTAGGTGGATGCTCCGACCAGCCGCACGTGGAACTCGCGGCCGCCGTCGAGGTCCGTGACGATTTCGAGGTGATCGTCGCGGGCGAACGTGTGCGCGGGGCGATAGGGTGCCACGGACCAGTCCGGCTCTTGTGGCGAATAAAAAGCCCACAGTCTCACTTCCTCGCCTGCCGGCACAACGATCGGCAAAGCGAGCGGCTGCAGGTTTTCGTCCGTGACGGCCACGTAATCCGCGCCGGAACCGGCGGCCACGGTGATCACGTCAGTGATCTTGAAGGCCGCGCCGGTCTGGTTGCCGACCGTGACCAGTTGCCAGGGCTCCAGCACCGCAAGCAGGGTGGCCTCGTCGGTGTGGGTCGTCCAGTTGCCCAGGTAGGGATGATCCGGATCGTCCTCCGGCGTGTCGGCGGGGCGCCTGAAAGGGCTGTAGGAGAAGCCGCCGTCGGGGCGAAAAACGCTCAGCGGCGTGATGAACTGGATCGTGTCGGTCACCGTTACGAGTTGGGGCGTGACCTCGACCGTGTCCTGATTGTTCGACTCGTCGGGGTCCGTCTCGCCGCCGCTGATGACGGCCGTATTGACGAGCGTCTGGCCGGCCGTGCCTTGGTTGACGATCACCGTGATCGTGAGCGTCGCGGTTTCGCCCGGCGCCAGCTCCAGGCCTGACCAAATGTCCGCGGCTTCGTCGTACTGCCCCTCGCTGGCCGCGGCCGAGACGAGCGTCACGCCGTCCGGCAGGCTGTCGAAAACCGTCACGCCGGTGGCCGCGGCGTTGGACGCGGCCGAGTTGGCGGCGGTGATCGTGTACGTAATCTCCTGGCCCTCGTCGGGGGTCGCGTCATCGACCTGCTTCATCACCGACAAATCGGCCGCGGGGCAAACGCTTGTGATCACCACGTCGTCGACGTACCAGCCTTCGGGGTCGACCAGGGGGACGTCGCCGGTGTCGAAGAAGAACCTGAGCTTGATCGTCTCGCCGGCGAAGGACGTGAGGTCGTAACTGGGTACAAGCCATTGACTGCCGGTTTCCGGCAGTGTTCCGTCGGCACGGCTGAGGATGATCGTCACCGCTTCCTCGCCGCCGGAGACGGTAATCACATGAACCTCGGCAAAATCGACGTCGAGCGGCTCGCGGGTGTCCAGAAAATAGCTGAACTGAAGTTCCAGCGAGCAATCATCCGGCAGATCGATCAGGGGCGAGGTCAGCGTGCCTTGATGGTCGAAGGGTAGTCCATCATAGCGGCCGCCGCCGGTCGACGTTTCGAAACGACCGTAGTACCAGTTATGATTGGGTGAATGGTTTGATAGGCCGTCCTCGTGACGGCCAAGGGAATAGTGCCACAAGCCCAGCAGTGTGCCGCCCGTGTTGTCCGCAGTGTATCCGCCAGTGCCGTCTTCGAAGTGTTCCTCGTAGACAATCGCCTGGCCATCGCCATCGGCCGCCAATCCGCTCGGGCCGGACGGCGCTCCTAGCGCGGCGAAAGGGTCGACCGCCAAAAGGCATCGCTGTTCGAGCGGCTCGATGACAAGACGCCGAGCGCGGGATGTTGACAAGCGGCTTCCGTGCGGGGATCGCTTACCTGTTGCGCCCGATTCGTCCGCTGGGCCTGGGCGCCGTGATTTGAGCGCGGACACTAGGCATTGCTCCAGACAGCCGACAAGCAACCGCGTAACGGAAGAGTGAGGCCGGGACCGAGAGGAAATGCATCGCCACCGGCGGCAACGAAGATCTCCACCCACACAGCATACCAGCTAAGTCTCGGGAGTCAACGGTCCTGCCGTTTTTGCCGGCTAGTGAGCTGATCGAAACCGCCGTTTGCAGGGAAGCGTAAGGACCCGATTCTCCGTCACGGCCCGCCGCACAAGACCCTGAATCCGCCGGGCAGGCCGGAAAACAGGCAGCTTTGGCGGACTCTGCGGCCTCCGGCGAGTTTGCCGAAATTGCGTTTTGAGTTGGGGTTTTCGACCTATCTGAAAAAAACTGGCCGTCATCGCGGCATTCTCAAGAAATCCCCTCAATCCGTCAACCGGGGGGATTGACGCCGCGTTCAATCGGTGCCTATACTCCGGGGTATTCATCATGATCGTTGCCACCGGCGGGACCGCTATTCTTCCAGTCGATCGTCTCGCGGCGGCCCTTTTCGGTGTGGTCGCATAGACTCACCGAGGTCTTCTTCGCTCAAGTTTGCTCAGACCACCAGCAGGCAGCATCCCCGGCTCCGACGGAACGAGTCCGGTTTTCACTGACAAGCGATGACGGATGACGCCACCCCCGGATTCCATTCATGCGAGGTGAAAAACATGTTCCGTCGAAGCAAGCGTACGAAGAGAACGTTGAAGACTCGCGGACCTCGCGGCAAGTGCCTGAGATTCGAGCCCTTGGAGCGCCGAGAACTCTTGACCGTAGACATCTTTACCAATGGTGCCGGCGCCCATCCCCTTTTTCCTGACGGCGCTGCCAACAACACCCTTCCGGCAATCACGGCAGATGTTGACGTATTGCTTCAGGACAACGACGGGCTTTCCGACGAGGTGAGCATGCGATGGCTGGGCGGCAATACCTACGAAATCAGAGGGCTCAACGGCACGCAGCTCATCTTCAACGGTACGGCCGTGCCGGACGGACCGACCGGCGACGTACAGAACGTCACCGTCACCGGCAACATCTATGTCGACCTAGATAACATCGCTGCCTTCCCACCGGGGCCCGACACCTTCAAGTTCCTTCCGCAAAGCCCCACCGTCGATTCCGAGACGCCGGCGAATCTCTTTATTACCGCCGACGGCGGCGACACCGTCGAAATCGGCGACTTTGATCCCACCACCCATGAGCTTGTTGATGGGGCCGGAGTTATCGTCAACGGGCAGCTCGGCATCGGTGGAGTTTTCTTCAGCACCAGCACCGTGCGGATCGGAAACTCCACCGTGAAAGGGACGACCGTCATTCGTAACCCCTGGGGCGCCAGCGAAACGACCCTTATCAATGACGATTTCCGAGGGGATACGACCTTGTACCCGGACGCCTTTGCGCGCGACCCCGGTGGTATCTACGTCAACGAAGGCGCCGGTGCGCCTGTTGCCTTTGCGATGACGAACCAAAACGAAAAGGACACGACCTACATCGACGGAAACACGACGTTCGGCGCGGGAATTCCTGTTGTTCCTCGCGGTCTATCGCTGGTGATCGACAACTCGAACAGCACCGGCGGGAGCATGCTCATGGTGGGTACGGACGATCAGTACGGCGGGACGGTAACCGTTTTGGGCCGCATGGAGATTCGCAACGGCGCGAATGTCGCCGGACGGGTCGATTTCATTGATTGCGTCGGTCTGCACGTTACCGAAGCGACACTCTTTGACAACGACGGCGGGGTAGGCGGTTCCAACATGACCCTCACGAGCTGCGAGCTGGGCACGGATTCACTCAGCGGCAGCGGTCTTTTGGGTTACCCGGTGGTAGTTGGAGGTGGCAACGGGCCAGACAGCTTCAGCTCGACAGGCCTGATTGCGCAGTGGGGACTCTTTATCACGTATATCGACGCGTTGCCCGCGGCAGACACCGCAGGCAGCTACACGAGTATCATCGGCGGCAGCATCGGGACGCGCATCGGGGGCCCCTCAGTCGGGCTACTCGGCGCCGGCTGGCTGCCGGCTACGATTACCACTCCATTGGGACCAGGTACAGGAGCGGGTTACACGAATGGCGATGCGCTCGTCATCCAGGGTGACCAAGGCGCCGTCGGCTTCAATGACACGGTCCTCATATCCGGCGTTCAACTGGGTGGACCGGTGAGGGCGGAGCTGCACGATGGCACCAACGACTTCACCATCACAAGGGGCGCAGCCCTAGCCCCCATTTCTCTTGTCGGCCTCTTTTACAATTCGCTTCAGAATGCGCCGGGTGGCGTAGGTCTCGGAGACGTTGAGGGGAATGGGGTCGATACCGTTACCATTGACCGGATCATCTTCCTTTCCAGCTTTGCTCCGACCGTGCAGGTTTACCTGGGAGACAACGACGACATTGTGCACCTGAAGGGCGACACCGACTTGACGACTGCTGGACTTCCCAACGTGAGGATACATGCCGGTGACGGTCCCGGTGACCAGAACGAGCTCCACAAAGAAGCAGGGGTCCAGCCTGCTATTGATAACTACCTCGATGGTGTCGGCTGGACGTTTCCTTGATACGCCCTTACCGACCAGGCGGGCATCGTGAGATCCATGGCTAAGGGTTGGCGTCTGAAATTGTGACCGTGATCCTCGATAGTCGCGGGTCTCGCAAAAAATCGTTTCGGGGGGCAGCGGCGGACGGGGGTCGACAGGATGTCTACTCCCCGGCTCCTCAGCAGCAAGCTGCCCAGCCGCTCTCCGCCCAAGGGCATCTTGGGCATAAAGAGCGCGGTCCGCCTTTCCAATGGCCGGGGCGCCGTGAAAGGGCGCGATGACCGGGGCTGGAGTCCGGGGGGTTCGCTACCACCATGGCAGCGTAAACCCTTGCTGGAGCAGATCCGACGAGATTCTCAACGCCCGCAAACGTTCTCTGCGCTTCCCAACCGGCCGTCGGCCGATTAGCATCGAAGTTGATACTAGTCCAATCCCTTATCCCCTTTCGATCGGTGTGTCTCGGGGCTGCGGCACTGCTCCTGTCTTCTCTTCGAGTTGGGCTCGCTCCTGTATCTCCGGTCAGAGATCGCTGCTCAACTTGCATTAAGGTGGACGAACCGTGATGGGCGAGGTATGTCGATTTCGTCTTAGGTCTTCTCGTCGGCATTGTGGTCGCAACAGGGCGGCGCTTCGAGGGGAGAGGTCTTTTTGCGGGAGACCCATTACGCGCGCGCTCACTTACGAGCCTTTGGAAAACCGCCTGCTTCTGGCCGGAGATATGCTCGTCCGTTATGAATTCACCGATCCGGACGACCCCGGTCAAACGCCGCTGGAGATGCTCCAGGTGGGGGAAGATTTTCTCCTGCGAGTGTACATTCAAGATACTCGCGAGAGCGAGGCTACTGGTGTCCTTCAAGCCTATTTCGACGTCTTCTACGATCTCGATCAACGCCATCTGGTCTCGGTCGACGGCCCCGTTTCCCACGAAGACTCGGAATATGACCGGAATCCGTTCGGAGACACCTCGACGTATGGGCTGATCCACGACGCCGGTGGACTAAACAATACGGATCGCTTGCCTGAAGAGTTCCCAAGCGAGGAATACTTGTTGTTCAGCGTGCCGTTTCGCGCCGATGCGGCCGGACTGCTCGAGCTGACCACCAACACCTCTACGTTTTCCCCCAGAAGCACGCTGTTCTACAAGAGTCCCGTTGCCGTTCAGTTGGGCGCCATCCACTTTGAGAACACGTCAATTGAGATCGTCGCCGCCGCGATCAACGTCACTCCCACCTCCGGGCTGTTTACCACCGAAGCCGGTGGCACGGCGGACTTCCAGGTCTCGCTCACCAAAGCGCCCACGGCGAACGTGACCATCGGCCTCTCGTCCAGCAACCCCGGCGAGGGCACGCTCTCACACTCCAGCCTGACCTTTACGCCGGGCGACTGGAGCACGCCCAAGACGGTGACCGTCACCGGCGTGGACGACTTGGCCGACGACGGTGACGTGGCCTACTCGATCATCACGACGGCGGCGACGAGCGGCGATCCCGCCTACAACGGCCAGAACGCTCCCGATGTCTCGCTGGTGAACCTCGACAACGACGCGGCCGGCATCCAGGTCACGCCCACCTCGGGGACGACCAGCGAAAGCGGCGGCACGGCCACGTTTGCCGTCGTGCTCACCAGCCGGCCGGCGGCGAACGTGACGGTCAACCTCGCCTCAAGCGACACGACCGAAGGAACCGTATCACCCGCCGGCCTGACCTTCACGCCGTCCAACTGGAACACGGCGAAGAACCTCACCGTCACCGGCGTGGACGACAACGTCGTCGACGGCGACGTGGATTATACGATCATCACCGCGCCGGCGGTCAGCACGGATCCGAACTACGGCGGCCTGAACGCCATCGACGTTGTCGTGACGAACACCGACAACGACACGGCTTCGATCGTCGTTTCGCCCACCTTGGGGCTCGTGACCACCGAGGCCGGCGGTACCGCCGCCTTCACGATCGTGCTTGGCAGCCAGCCGGCGGCCGACGTGACGATCGGGCTTTCGTCGAGCGACGCGAGCGAAGGGACCGTCTCGCCTTCGAGCGTGACTTTCACATCGTCCAACTGGAACTCACCCCGGACCGTGACCGTCACCGGGGTCGACGACGACGCAATCGACGGCGACGTGGACTACGCGATCGTCACCGCGCCGGCCACCAGCAGCGATCCGAACTACAACGGCCTCAATGCGGCCGACGTCGCCGTGACCAACGAGGACGACGACGTGCCGGGCATCGTCGTAACGCCCACCTCCGGGCTTGAGACGTCGGAGGACGGCACGACAGCGACGTTCACCATCGTGCTGGCCACGCAGCCGGCGGCCGACGTGACGATCGACCTCTCGTCGAGCGACGTGAGCGAGGGGACGGTCTCGCCGTCGAGCGTGGCTTTCACCTCGTCCACCTGGAATTCGCCCCGGGCGGTGACCGTCACCGGAGTGAACGACAACCTGGCCGACGGGGACGTCGCGTATACGATCATCACGGCCGCGGCCACCAGCAGCGACCCCGCTTACAACGGCCTGAACGCGGCCGACGTCTCGGTGACCAACGAGGACAACGACGTGCCGGGCATCGTCGTCTCGCCCACCTCCGGGCTTGAGACGTCGGAGGACGGCCAGGCGGCGACGTTCACCATCGTGCTGGCCACGCAGCCGGCGGCCGACGTGACGATCGGACTTTCTTCGAGCGACACGAGCGAGGGCACCGTATCACCGCAGAGCGTCACCTTCACCACGGCCGACTGGAACTCGCCGCGGACGGTCACCGTCACCGGGGTCGAGGACGACGAAATCGACGGCGACGCGGCGTACACGATCATCACGGCCGCGGCCACGAGCAACGACGGCGGCTACAGCGGCCTGGATGCCGACGACGTCGCCGTCACCAACGACGACAACGACGTTGCCGCCGTCATCGTCACGCCCACGGCCGGGCTGACGACCACCGAAGGCGGCGGTACGGCCGAGTTCATCATCCGGCTTGCCAGCCGGCCGGCGGCGGCGGTCACGATTCCACTCGTCTCCAGCGATCCGGAGGAAGGGCTTCCCGGCGCCCAGAGCGTCGTGCTCGACGCCGGCAACTGGACGACCGGCGTGGCCGTGACGGTCACGGGCGTCGACGACCAGTTGGTCGACGGCGGCCAGGCGTACACGATCCAGACCGGCGATCCCACCAGCGATGATCCCAACTACGACGCCCTGGGAGCGGACGACGTCGACGACGTCACGCTTACCAACGTCGACGACGACGCGCCCGCCGTGATCGTCACTCCCACTTCCGGATTGACGACCAGCGAAGGCGGCGGCACCGCTGCGTTCGTCGTGCGGCTAAACAAGGAGCCCCAGGCGTCGGTGACGATCCCGCTGGTCTCCACCGACACGGCCGAGGGCACCCTCGCCGTCGGCAGCGTCACGCTCGATTCGAGCAACTGGAGCGAGGGCGTAACGGTGACCGTGACCGGAGCGGACGACCCGGTCGTCGACGGCAATCGAGCCTACACGATCGCGACAGGCGATCCGACGAGCAGTGACGTCGACTTCAACGACCTCACGGCCGGCGACGTGCCCGACGTCTCGCTGGTCAACGCCGACGACGACGTGGCGACGCTCACGCTTGCGCCGCTGGTGAACTCGACAACCGAGGCGGCGGGCGGGACGCTGACCTTCCAGGTGACGCTCACCGGCGAGGTGGCCGGGGGCTTCACGGTGGCCTATGCAACCGGCGACGGCACGGCCGCGCTCGCCGACGGCGACTACGCCGACAACGACGGCTCGCTCGTTTTCACCGGCACGAGCGGCCAGTCGCACACGATCACCGTCGTGATCAACGACGATGCCGCGGTGGAGGCGGCTGAAACGCTGACCGTTACGCTCGGCGCCTTGTCGAACATCGACCCCAGCGCCGCCGCGCGCATCGCGGTGTCCGGCAGCCCGGCCACGGGCACGATCGTCGACGACGACACGGCGACCTTGACCATCACCGACGTCTCGATGGCGGAGGGGACCGGCGGCACGACGAGCGACTTCGTCTTCAACGTCGTGCTCTCCCACGCGGTCCAGGGCGGCTTCCGCGTCGCCTATTCCACCAGCGACGGCGAGGCCACCGCAGCCGACGGTGATTATGCGGACGACGAAGGCACCATCCCGTTCACCGGCACGGCCGGCGAAGCCCGCTCGATCACCGTCTCCGTCCAGCGCGACGCCAAGGTCGAACGTGACGAGACGTTCCGCGTCGCCCTGGGCAGCCTCTCCGAACTTGTCGACGCGTCGATGGCCGCGCGGATCACGGTCGACGCGGATCCCGCCGTGGGAACCATCGAGAACGACGACACGGCGACCATCTCCTTTGCGTCGGCCGCGAGCACGGCCATCGAGGCCGCCGGCAGCCACATCGTCCTCGTCAGGCTCAGCGTGGCCGGCGGCGGCACGCTGGGCGAGGCCGTCACGCTAAGCGTCGCCGACCTGCTCACCGGCACGGCGACCGCAGCCGACTACTCGCTCGACACGACGTCGGTCACGTTCGCAGCGGGCAGTGCCGACGGCGCCACCCGCAACGTCACCCTCACCACCGTCGTCGACTCCGAGGACGAAACCGCCGAGACGGTCGACCTGGGGCTGGGCGTAATCGGGGACGGCATCGGCGGCGCGGTCGCGCTCGGCTCGCCCCAGGCCCACACCGTCACCATCACCGACGACCCGATGACCGCCGTCATTTCCGGCGCCGTCTGGACCGACACCAACGCCAGCGGCCAGCGCGACCAGGGCGAGGCGACGCTGCCGGGCGTGCGGATCACGCTCTCGGGGACCGATGTCGGGGGCCGCACCATCGAGATCACCACCTGGACCGGCGACGACGGGACCTACCGCTTCGCCAACCTGCCCGGCGGGACGTACAGCGTCTTCGAGACCCAGCCGGCCGCCTTCCATGACGGTCCCGAGTCGCTCGGCACCGCCAGCGGCCAGCAGGGCAACGACCAGTTCACCGGCATCGTGCTCGCACCGGCCCAAGAGGGCCAGGGATACGACTTCGGCGAATGGGGGCTGAAGGCACAGTACATCTCGCGCCGCATGTTCCTGGCGTCGTCGCCGCCGGCCAGCCAGATGCTTCGCCAGGTGATCGCCGCCGCCGAGCAACAAGAAGGCAACGCGAGCGAGGCCAAGGCGATTCTCCAGAACACGCCGGTCGAGGTGCGGCGGATCGACTCCGCGGTGACCGTCACCGGCACCGCCGCCAAGGACGTCGTCACGTTTGTGCCTGCCGGCTCGAAGCTGGCGGCCGACGACTCCCGGCACACGGTGGAAGCCAACGGAATGACCTGGACCTTCGACGCGGCTCAGGTCGATTCTTTCATGTTCCTGGGCGGAGATGGAACCGACGAGCTCGAGTTGCACGACTCCGCTGCCAGCGACGCGCTGGAAGCGGTCGCCGACACCGTCACCTTCTCTAGCGGCGACTTCCGTCTCGAGGCCATCGCGTTCGAGCTGGCCCTGGCGATCTCCGAGTCGGGCGGCGACGATGACGCCACGGACGAGGCAACCGATCTCGTGCTTCAACTCGAAGGACCGTGGAACGCGTGATTGACATCGCGTGCCGGCGGTGTACACTGCCGGGCGCCGGCAGGGTCGAGGCAGGCGAGAGGAAAGGATGCCTCTCGTGGGGGATCGTGGTGAGGGATTGCACCATAGCGAGGCGTACCAGCCGGCATGCCTCGCAGCGCCTGCCGAGGGGGGATGACGATGGCGATCTCTTTTCCATGCCCGGCCTGCGGAAAGCAGCACAACGTCCGCGATGAGTTGGCCGGCAAGGAAGCGAAATGCCGTTGCGGCAAGACGCTGCACGTGCCGGCTTCGGCAGCGGAGACGGAAGCGGGCGCGACGGCCGGCGGCCCGTCGCTTGCCGACTGGTTCGACGAGGAGCTCTCGCAGCCTCTCCCGCCCGCCAAGGCGCCGGCACAGCCAAAACCACCCGACGAGCTGGAGCTTGCACCGACGGAACCGGTTGCCTTCGATCCGACCCGGTCCCTGGCGGATCGCGCCGTCGCGGAGGTGGACGCGCGTGAGGAGGAATTCCGCCGCGATCGCGCGGAATTCGCCTCGACGGTCGCTTTTCGCGTGGTCCTGCTGCTGTTCGCGCCGGCGATAATCTTGGGCGTAAGCGTTCTTATCGGCTACTTCCTTCCGCAGTGGCACATTCTACTCCTAGGCTTGCTTGTTCTCGATTTGATCGCCGTGGTGGTTTTTGCCTTCTTCTTCATTCGTGTCGCGGTGGCCGCGTTCTTTGAAAGCATCTTGCATGGGCTTGCTTTCCTCTTTCTTGGCCCTTACTTCCTTTACTACCTGGCGTCTCGATGGGACGAAACGGAGGGGCCTGAAGCGTTTGTCGGCGCGTACCTTGTGCCGTTTCTTGTGTTCGGACTCGTGATCGGCATGGGACTCCGAGAGTCGTCGCCGAGGCAGGAGGTGGCCCGTTCGACCTCCGTGGCTTCGTCGGCCGACGACGACGAACCGACTTCGCCTGACGAGCCCGACGACGAGCTGCAGCTTGACGCCGCAGAGTCGGGAGAGCCGCCGAGCGGCGAGGCAGTTACCTCCGAGCAGCCCGCAGCCGCAGGACCGCCCGAAGCTGCAGGCGCGTCAGGCATCGCAACGCCGCCGTCGACCGAGCCCGAGCCGCCGCCGGAGGTTGCCCTTTCGGTGCAACTGGAAGTGGCGCCGGCGGATTCCGTGCCGCGGGTGCGGATGGGTCCCGGGCAATTCACGCCGATGGCGCCACCCGGGATGCCGCCGGCTGGCCCCCAAGGCCTCGTCGTCACCGGCCGGACGAGCCTTCCGGCAGGCACCGTCTTGAAAATGGAGATGAAATCGGCCTTGCCCGGAGTCGTTTCCAGCACCGCGTCGGCCCACGTCGGCCCCGACGGCAGCTTCTCTTCGCAGCCGATCGCCTCGGCGCTTGTCGCGGGCCGTTTCCACGTTGATCTCTGGGTGGACCTGGTCGACCAGCCCTCGGGCGTGCTGGCAACGATCGGCGGCCAGGGCGAGAAGCTCCACGGCGAGCTGGTTCGAGCAGGCCAGCAGAAGGTCGTCCAATACGAAGCGACCGTCGACCTCGGCGGCCAGCAGGCAGCCGAGGCGCAGCTCCGCGAGGCCGCCGAAGCAGTGCGGCGATGCGACGTGGCCATGCGGCAGATCGCAAGCGCGCTCGGCCGCATCCAGGACACACGCCCTCGCCTGCGGACGTTTGTCCAGCGGGAGGGATTCCAGTCGCAAATCGTCTCCCAGGCAAAGGAGATCGAGCGGGACCTGTCCGGCCTGCCCGACTGGTCCCCCAAGGGCCTCCTGCTCCAGGCGGCCGGGTCGCTGCAGGTGGGGAGCGAAACCAGCGCCGCGTCGCTGGACGGCCGCGTGGAAGAGTTGCTCGCCGAGGCGAAGGACGCGCTTGAGCCTTTGCGCCAATTGACCGGCGAGCCTGGTCAGGCAGCGCCCGAGGCGGCCGCCTCGGCGCCGGCGAGCGAGCCCGCCGACGCCGAGCGCGAAAAGGCCGCCGCCGCGCAGCTCCAGTTGGGCAAAATGCTGATCGAGGCCAATCCGTCGGCGGCAAGGCGGCGGCTCGAAGAGGTCATCGAACAGTTCCCCGGCACGAAGGCGGCGGAGTCGGCCCAGCAAGCGCTGGAAGAATTGGAGGAAGAGTGAAGCACCGCCGGCAGCCGCCGGAATGCCTCCCGGAATCACCCGGCGCAGCCTTCGACCGCAGCCAAAGAGCGAGCAAGCTGGTGGAATATTGGAATGATGGAATGATGGGCCAAATCGGTGCCGAATTCCATCATTCCAGGATTCCATCACCCCAACACCCCACAACGTGCGCGCACGGTCGCTAAGGCCAATTAGCGACGGTTCATCGCACTCTCCAGCCGGAGGATCTCGGACGCCAAGAGCCAGCGGTAGGCGTCGAAATCCTCGCCGCTGGGGAGCCCGTCATACTTGTACTTCTCCTGGACCTCGATGGCGTCCCAAACGAAGTCCAGCTCCTTTTGGGCACGCTCGGCGGCGGCGGCCGCCGGGCCGCCCGCGGCCTTCGCCTCGGCGATCAACTCCTGGAGCGTGAAGACGTAGCGGCCGTCGTCGATCCCTTCGCGGTAGGCTTCCCAGAGCGTGACGGGGATCGGCTCGCCGTCGGGCGTGGAGCGATTAAAAAAGTCCATCGACGTGCTGTCCAGGTAGTTCCATGGATCGCCGCCGCTGGACTGGTAGATCCAGGGCACCAGCGCCTTGAAGCCCGACTTCCAGAAGCCGAATCCCCAGGTCATCCTGGCGCCGCGGACGGGCGTGTGGTCGTTCTCGCCGCTGATGTGGTTGGGGTAGCACCAGAACTCGATCTTCCGCTCCCGGCTGAGCCGCTCGATCTTCTCGCGGCCGAAGACAAACGGCTGGCAGCACCAGACGTCGACGTACGGCCACATCGGCTCGAAGGCGTCCTTGCTGGGGTCGGCGGTCACGTAGGTCCGCGCGCCCGGCACTTGCTTCAC
>Ga0180438_10006912_pt1 | contig 15116 bp, 15 predicted proteins | sample SS_ome_12_FD_132455 | JGI IMG/M metagenome (GOLD analysis project Ga0180438, IMG submission 132455) | Hypersaline lake sediment archaeal communities from the Salton Sea, California, USA - SS_3_D_2 metaG | ecosystem: Environmental > Aquatic > Non-marine Saline and Alkaline > Hypersaline >...
GGAAAAAGAATAACGTCTTTGAGATTGAGTTGATTGGTTAAGATTGCCACAAACCGGTCAATTCCCATGCCCCAGCCGGTGGTTGGCGGCATGGCATGACGGAGCGCGGTCACAAAGTCCATGTCAATCATCTGGGCTTCTTCATCACCCTTTTCTCTTAGTTTTTGCTGCTCTTCAAAACGGGCCAGCTGATCATCCGGATCATTTAGCTCGGAATATGCTTTTACCAGCTCCATGCCATAGACAATCGGCTGAAAACGCTGAACATATTTTGGATTGTCCTCGCATTTTTTAGCCAAAGGCTCCATTTCAATTGGATAATCGTAAATAATGGTCGGTTGGATAATTTTCGCGCGAACCACATCTTTATAAAGATCATCCAAAAGTTTGCCCCGGCTGGCCTTATAATCTGATTCGATATTGAGTTTTTTCATTTCCTTAACCAAGTCTTTGTCACTCATCTTATCGATGTCAAGACCAATCTCGTCCATGATGGCTTCTTTAAATTTTTTTCGCGGCCACGGCGGGGTAAAATCAATTTCAGCGTCACGGAATGAAACTTTAATAGATCCATTTACTTTTTTAACCACATCGCTAATCAATTTTTCAGTAAAATCCATTACTTCTTGATAATCTTTGTACGCCCAGTAGAATTCACAGCTCGTAAATTCAGGATTATGCTGCCAGTCAATGCCTTCGTTTCGAAAATTGCGGCCGATTTCAAAAACTTTTTCATAGCCACCAACAATCAAGCGCTTGAGATAAAGCTCGGGCGCAATCCGAAGATACATATCAATATCCAAGGTGTTGTGGTGAGTAATAAAGGGCCGGGCCGTGGCACCGCCGGGAATTGGCTGGAGAATTGGTGTCTCAACTTCAAGAAAACCTTCGTCCAAAAATGCTTGTCGAATTGCCTCGATTATCTCAGCACGTTTTTCAAATACCTCTTTTACTTCTGGATTGGCAATTAAGTCAAGATACCTCTGGCGATAGCGCTTTTCAATATCCTGAAGCCCGTGCCACTTTTCCGGCAAAGGTAGAAGCGCCTTGGAAATAATTCTAAAATCTTTTGCCAAAATCGACTGCTCGCCCTTTTGCGTAACAAAAACCTTTCCTTTTACTTCAATAAAGTCAGCCGGATCAATCAGGCTGGTAAACATTTTGTGCTTGTCAGCGCCAAGTTCATCTTTTTTCATGACAACTTGGATCTTGCCGCTGGCATCTTCAAGATGGGCAAACACCAGTCCCCCATGGCCGCGGATGGTGCGCAAGCGGCCAGCCAGGATTATCTGCTTTTTCGACTTTTCAAGTTTTTTAAAATTTTCCAAAACCCCATCCACCATGTGCGTCCGATCCACTTTAGATGGGTATGGATCAATCTTGCTTTTAATAATTTTTTCTAATTTTTCGCGCCGTACTTTTTCTTCATCTATCATATTAACCAATTATGTAAGTAATTACCTATATTTTAGCTAATTTCTTAAGATTCGTCAAAGTCAGGTATACACTACCAATTAAAAAACAAGCGTTCAAATTTCGCTAAATTTAGCTAAATTTCAGCTTGTTTATTTGACTGAAATAATTTTATACACCTTTGTGCCGGACGGCGCCTCAAATTCTACCTGGTCGCCAGCCCTATGGCCCATCAGAGCCTCAGCCAGAGGTGTCTCATTTGAGATAAAGCCCTGGGCTGGATCTGCTTCATTCGGTCCGACAATGGTGTACTTGAGCTGTTGATCGTCAACTTCAAGCTCAACTGAGCAGCCGACCTCAATAGTGTCGCGGTCCCCCTTGCCTTCTTCAATAATCACTGCGTTCTTGACCTGATCCTCCATCTGAGAAATCCGGCCTTCAAGCATGCCGAGCTCGTCTTTGGCATCATGGTACTCAGCGTTTTCTGATAAATCACCGAGCTGAATCGCGGCCTGAATTTTATCGGCAATTTCTTTACGCTTTGTTTTCTTAAGGTACTCGAGCTCCTCTTTTAACTTTTCCAGAGCTTCGGCAGAGATATAATACGGTTTGGACATATTAATCTAAGTTTATAACTTCTGAGTTATTATTTTTATAATTATTAAAATACCACAAAAGAACATCGTAAGCAATAGGAACCGCGACTTCGTCACCGCCGCCGCCTTCTTCTACCAATACCGTGATCACAACTTCGGGATTATTGTATGGCGCAAAGCCGGTAAACCAAGCATGCGGGTCGCGCTGTGTACTCCACTGGGCCGTACCGGTCTTGCCAGCCACGGAAAAAGACAAACCGGATAAGCGTTTGGCACTGCCCTGCGTTACGGCATAACGCATACCGGCGCGCACCACATTAATATTTTCCTCACTCACGACTTGTTCGTTGATTACCTCGGGCTCAACCTTGATTAGTTTACCGGTGATCACGTCCTCGAGTTCATGCACAATGTGCGGCAAGTAAAGCGTGCCGCCGTTGGCAAAAACCGAGGTCCACATAGTTACCTGGATTGGTGTAACCAAAATATCACCCTGACCAATTGCGTAATGATAAGTGTCGCCAATGTACCATCGTTCTCGTTTGGCTTTCTTTTTCCATTCCGGACTTGGCAAAAAGCCGGTCCGCTCACCGGTAAGGTCAATGTTCAAAAGATCGCCCAGACCAAACTTTTGCGCGTACTCAGTAATCCGTTCGACACCCAGGCCCTCAAATTCTTCATAACCGCCGCCAATGTAATAAAAGAAAGTATTTACTGATTCAGAAATCGCTTTATACACGTCAGTGATGCCGTGACCCCCGGCTTTCCAGTCTGGGAAAAACCATTTTCCTATTTTAACACCACCGGTGCTCATTACCGAGGTAACCGGCGTGATAATTGCCTCTTCAAGCGCCGCGGCCGCCACTACCAGCTTAAATGTTGAACCAGACGGATATTCACCAGAAACCGAGCGATTGTACAACGGCTTGTCTTGGTCTTCAATCAAACGTGAATAGTCTTCCTGAGAAATGCCGTCGGCAAAAAGATTGTTGTCATAACTTGGCCAGCTAACCATGGAAAGGACTTCTCCGTTTTGTGGATTTAGTAAAATTACACTGCCCTTAGTTTTATTATTTTGGATCAAATGTTCAATAAGAATATCTTCAACCGCGTTTTGCAAATCCGCATCAATTGCCAAATACAAATTACTGCCGTCAACGCGCTCATCCTGGGAAATGATTTTCTTTTCCAAGCCAAAGGCATCAATTTCAATTTTCTTTTTGCCATACCAACCTCGCAGATCGCGTTCGTGCGATGCTTCCAGTCCTGATTTGCCGATCTTGTCACCGCGTAAAAAATCCTCTTCCTGCATCACCTCAAATTCTTTTTCATTGATCCTACCCATGTAGCCGAGAACGTGGGAAAAACTAGGAATGCTCTCAGTCATAAGATATTCACGCCGCGTGTCTGTAGTAACCTGAATGCCGGGAAACTCGGCCGTACTCAAATACACGCGCAATGCTTCTTCATAATCAATGCCGGTTTTAACAATCACTGCCTGATTATAGTTCCAGGGGAATGAATCCAGCTCCTCAATTGCCTCATCTTTATTAAATCCAAATTCATTGGCAATCCCGCCAATAAAATCGAGACGTTCATCCTGATCAAGCGGCAAATCCATTGGCACCAGACCCAACGCAAAGGATGAATCGTTTTTAACAAGCAGGTTGCCGGCACGGTCATAAATAACACCTCTGAGCGACGGTAAGGCAGTAACGCGGATGCGGTTACCCTCGGCCAGGGCATAATAATGCTCGCCGCGCAAAACCTGCAAATAGGCCGAGCGGCCGCAAAGGCTAAAAATTAATATAATAATTGCGCCGATTAAAATCTTGAGCTTACGTGATGACACGGTAATGCCTAAATACTTTTTTTCTTCGCTTGAGGCCATGGCTTTTTCCGTACCAATGTCCTGGTCAATTGTAAAACGATCAAAGCGGGCGTCAATCGGCCCGCCGGTTAAACTTGCTTTTACAACAAATGGATCAGTCGGATCTATGGTTTTCTTTTTTCTTTGAAAAAAGTTAAGCATATTTCTTGATTGTTTTTGCCAGTAAATCACCGCAACCGACATTGACGAGCTTACCCGAACCCGACTGATTAATTGGCAGACTGTCAGTGGCAAAAACTTTCATAATCACTGATTGGTTTATGTTCTTTAAAGCGTTTTGTGAAAATATTCCGTGCGTACACGCCGCCATCACCTGTTTGGCACCGCGCTCGCGCAAAAAGTTGGCCGCCTTTATTAATGTACCCCCGGTGTCAATCATATCGTCAATAATTATTACTTTCTCGTCTTTGACCGAGTCGCCGCTAATTTCTAAAATCTTTGCTTGACCTGGTTTGGGCCGAGTCTTTTTTAAAAAGGCAACTTTTTTAATTTTTAAATGCTTAGCCACCGAACTGGCACGTTTTTTGGCACCCGCATCCGGTGCCACTACGACCCAGGAAGAATCAATTGCCTTTTTGAGTTTTTCACTAATAAGTTCGGTCGTATCAATGTTTAGCAAATACTTTTTAAATTTACCCAGACCGCGGCGGTTGTGAATATCCAAAGTGACGATCTTATTTGCCCCGGCGCCGTGGAAAAGACCAGCCATGAGCTCGGCCGAAATCGGCTCGCCTGGTTCATGAACCCGGTCCTGCCGTGAATATGGATAATACGGTATCACCAGAATAATTTTTGTAGCTTTGTTTGATTTTAAAGCATTAATCAAAAACAAAATTTTCATGACCTGATCTTTTGGTTCAGTGACCACGCTAAAGATTACGGCTTTTTTGCCTTTAACCTCCTGGTTGAGCTTGACGTAATACTCACCATTGTTAAAAACTTTTTCAAAAAAACTCCCTGACTCTGCCTGAGTCTTTTTTATTATTTCTTTTTCCAGTATTGAATGAGTTTCAAGGGTATACAAAATCATATTATTGATTAGCTTTTTTCATGAGCTCAATCACCTCTTTATCCTCAGTCTGGCCAAATGTTTCATAAAACTGACCAACCGCACCAAAAAACATGGGCTGTTCAAGGCAAATAATTTTATTAACCATTTCCTTTATATACTGGTAAGAATCTTCCGCACTTACCGGCACAGCAACAATAATTTCTTCTGCTCCCATTTCTTTCAATGTTTTAATACCGGCTTCCATAGTGAGACCGGTGGCAATGCCGTCATCTACCAAAATAATAGTTTTTCCTTTGAAATTACGCTTGGGCATTCCCGGACGATACAGCCCGAGCCGCCTTTTGGATTCCTGTTTTTCCTTTTCAGTTTCGGATTTAATATGTGCTTCAGGAATTTTGCCAGCATCGGGGTTTGGCACGTATTCGCCGGCTTCAGTAATTGCACCGCAGGCAAACTCAGGATTTCCTGGCGCGCCGATCTTGCGCGGCACCACAATATCAAGCGGTAAACTCAATTCTTTGGCGACCTCATTACCTAATACTACCCCACCGCGCGGCAAAGCCACTACAATGGCGTTTTTATTACCCTTATATTCTTTTAATTTTTCTACCAGCTGTTTACCGGCATCAACACGGTCTTTAAAAAGCATATTATCCTCCTTTGATAACCGCGATTGGTTTTAATTTTACTACTTTTTTTGCAAGTTTCGCTTTGGCAATCACATCAACTACGTCATCAACGTCTTTATAAGCCAGGGGTGCTTCTTCGGCCAGGCCGCGCGAGGAGGCACATTCAACCATTATGCCGCGGGCTTCAAGATTTTTTCTAACTTCAGCGCCGGTAATTCGCTTTTTGGCAGCCTTGCGGCTCATTCTGCGGCCGGCGCCATGGCAAACCGTGCCAAAAGTCTGCTTTTCCGCTTCTTTGGTGCCGACAAGCACGTATGATGAAGTGCCCATGGTGCCGGGGATAAGTACAGGCTGACCAATTCGTTTATACAAATCATTTAGTTCTTCCCTACCCGGACCAAATGCCCGTGTGGCACCTTTGCGGTGAACGCAAATCTTGGTTTTTTTATTGCCAATTATATGTTCCTCAATTTTTGCCATGTTGTGCGCAACGTCATAAATTAAATCGAGCTTTGCATCAATGCCGACTGGCTCAAGAATTCTTTTCCAAGCGCCTCGGACCAGATGATTGATCATCTGACGATTGGACCAGGCAAAGTTAGCAGCACATGCCATGGCAGCCAAGTAATCCTTGCCTTCAATAGAGTTGATTGGCGCACAGGCTAATTCACGGTCCGGCAGATCAAAGCCCCATTCATCAAGTTTTGGAATCAAGCGTCTTACATAGTCTGAACAGACCTGGTGGCCCAAGCCGCGTGAACCAGTGTGAATCATTACCATGACCAGATCCTTCTTCATACCCATCTCACCTGCCAGCTTTTCATCAAATATTTCATCAACCCTTTGAATCTCTAAGAAGTGATTGCCTGAGCCCAGGGTGCCTACCTGATCATGGCCGCGTTTTTTGGCGCGGTCACTTACTTTGCTGGCATCAGCACCGGACATGCTGCCATACTCTTCAATATTATTAATATCTTCTTTCTCGCCATATCCTAGCTCTACCATTCTTTTTACACCTTTGTTTAAAATTTGATCAAGTTCTTTTGGAGTAAGTTCTAAATCTCCTCCCCGGCCAACACCACTAGGTACATCTCGATTAATTTGATGTGCTACTGCTCTAAGGTGATCCTTAATATCATTAACCATTATTTTACTTCTAAGGAGACGCATGCCACAGTTAATGTCATAACCCACGCCGCCGGGTGAAACGACACCGGATTTATAATCCATACCAGCCACCCCGCCAATCGGGAATCCGTATCCCTCGTGAATATCCGGCATGGCCAAAGCGTATTTTAGTATACCGGGCAAGGTTGCCACGTTGGTGAGCTGCCAAAGCGACCGGTCGCCGCCGATCTCCTGAAGCATCTTTTCACTAGCGTAAACACGCGCCGGCACCCGCATACCGCTTTTATGTGTTTTGGGTATTTCGTACAGATATTCTTCAATTTTCTTTAAACTCTTTATATCGGCCATATGTCTGTATTATATATCAAATATTATCGAGGCCTCAAATCCCTGATCAGTTTCGGTAATTTCAAAGTCATGATAGGTCACGGCCTTAATTTCTTCACGAAAGCCTTTGATTGGATAGCCGATCAACTCGGCAACAATGTGGCCCTCTTCAAAAACATCAAATTCAACATTATTATAGGCCTCATAATTTGTATCACTCTGGAAAAGGGCTTCGCTTAAAAAATCAATCAACCCGAGCTTAGGATCACTTGGTTTGACCTCAATCTTGCGCCGACGTTCTTCTTTACTGACTGCTTCTGGTTCAACACTTTCAAACATGCCACGCAAAGCATTATTAAAAAGCTCCTCCATGTTTTGCCCGCGCACCAAAATTTTAAGGTCAGCTGAGTGCTCTAAAACATCATATTCTTTCATAGGAAAATACTTTAAATTTAAAAATACGCATAAGCATTCTTAATAACCAATAGATTGTGAGTATAAAAATTAAATTAACCGTGGCTGACAAGATAATGATTCTTAACTCGTCAATGTTTACCAGATAAAGCAGGCCGCCGCCGGAAACTGCCCCAACAATATGATTAAAAATTTCAAACGGCGCAATCAGCGCAATGGTTAAGAAGAATATACTGGTAAATGTCCGGTTTGCCAGATAGTTAAGGAAAAGATATCGTCCGAATAAGTATAGTAGAGCCATGAGTATGACGTTGAGGCCGAGCGGCACAAAGCTGAATACGTCAAAAATCAAACCCGCACTGATCACAAATGTCCAAGCGGCTTGTTTTTTTTGCGTAATTATTAGAAAAACTAATACCGGAATCACCATGGTTGCCAGATTCATTGGATACGGCATGGACCACAAAAGACTTACCTCGCCCAAGGCCAGAACAATTGAAATAATGATCGTGGTAATAATTTTAATCATTGCTTGAAATAATTACACTAACAAGCCGTAAATTATAAAAATCTGCCATTGGTTCTACAAGGGCAGATTCAAAAGGTTCATTACCGGAGATATGGATTTCATTAATCATGCCGACAATGAGATCTGAAGGAATGTTTAATTCAAGGTTGGAAGTGACCACCAGGTCATTGGCAAATATTTTTTCCTGAGCCGGTATCAGCTCCATATTTAAAATTGAGCCATAGGAACCACTGGCAATGCCGATGGTTTGGTCTTCACCCAATACTTTAACCGGAATTTTGCTGCGCGGATCAGTGATTAAACGGACTTCGGCAATGCGGTTCTGTACTTTTGAAATCCGGCCGACAATCAATCCCTCACCACTCATCACCGGCTGTCCCTCTCTGATGCCTTCTTTTTCACCTTTATTGATGATGAGAATTTTCTCGTTTGGTGAATTAATGTACGTCAGTACTTTTGCCGAAGTTACGTCAAAATCCTGCGTTTCAAGGTAATTAATCTGCTTTTTAAGAAGTTCGTTTTCCTCACGCAGAGCCGAAAGCTCAACATAGTCAACACTGATGTTCTGAAGCTCGGCCTCAAGTTCGGCAATTCGGGCATCAGCGTCCTCACCTTCAGTGGTTACATGGTAAAGGCTGTTAATAGCGCGTGAAACTGTCTGATAAGCGCCCTGAAAAGGCCGGCTGACAAAAGCGATCATGTCGCCAAAAACACCGAACATTCCTAAAAAAGATAAAATAATAAGCAGGAAAATTCCTGCAACTAATACGTTGGTTCGTTTTAGTCTGATTGACTTCATTGCGCTTTGCTTATATTGGAAGCAATTCTGTCAAAATTATTTTGCCCGTGAGGCCGCCACTTCTTCACTTGTTGCCGGCAAAGCAATTTCACGCAAAAGCTCTGGATTGTCCAACAGCATGCCGGTGCCGCGCGCCACACAAGTTAGCGGATCGTCAGCAATTCTTACCGGCACGTCTGCCTCTTCTGAAATCAGCCGATCAAGGCCGCGCAGCAGGGCGCCGCCGCCAGCCAGTACCAGCCCTCTTTCGTAAATGTCAGCCACCAGTTCCGGCGGGGTCACCTCCAGCGTGGCTTTAATATTTTCAATAATCAAATTAATTGAGCGCGACATGGCTTCGCGGATCTGAGCGTCATTTACAATAATCTCTTTTGGCAGGCCGGTTAACAGATCTCGGCCGCGCATCTCCATTTCCAAAGGCTCGTGTAGATCCATGGCTGAGCCAATTTTAATTTTAATCTGTTCAGCTACGCGCTCGCCCAAAAGAAGATTAAATGTGTCGCGAGCGTATTGAACAATGTTTTTATTCAATTCATCACCAGCCACGGGCAAAGACTTCCAAGTCACCACACCAGAAAGTGAAATCACGGCAATCTCAGTGGTACCGCCGCCAATGTCAACGATCATATTACCAACCGAATCGGTGATATTCTGACGCGCACCAATTGACGCAAGCATTGGCTCTTCTACCAAATATACTTCGCGGGCGCCGGCTGAGATTGCAGCGTCTTCAACTGCTTTTCTTTCCACTTCTGTTACTTCAAGCGGCACGCCAATAATAACTCTCGGTCGAGGGACAAAGGTAAAACTGTCCTGATGAATCTTATCAATAAAGTATTTAAGCATTTTCTCAGTTACCTCAAAGTCAGAAATAATTCCTTTCACCAGCGGACGGATGGTTAAAATATGCGGCGGTGTTTTGCCAAGCATTTCTTTTGCTTCACGACCGACCGCCAAAATCTGATTGGTACGAGTATTGATTGAAACGACCGATGGTTCATTGATCACAATGCCTTTTTTATCAACAAAAAGAAGGGTGTTAGCCGTACCCAAATCAATGCCCAAATCCTTTGAAAATTGTCCTAATAGCTTATCAAACATACATAAAATCCCAGGTTTATCCTAGGACATTTATTATAACCCGTCAACCTATTTTTGACAAGGTCTTATTTTTGGCTTAACTTAGCCTTTTTGACGAGATAAAAAAGAATTCTAAAAGCGAGATTCCAAGTACAAATAAAGCAATGTTCCACCAGGTTAAAAGACCCTTGCTCATCAAAAAGAGTCCACTAGCCAAAGCAATGGCCAGGAAAATCCCCTGCCGGAATGAGGCGGTGACTCGGCGGGCAATAAAATCATCTCTTTTTAATATTAATACTCGGGTGAAAAGTCCGGCCAGGGTAAGAGTACCTGTCATGGAAAGTATCAAGCTGATGTAGAAAAACACAAAAGCAATTTTACCAGCCTCAAAAGGATTAGCGGTGAAAAGCACAATACCAAAGGCAACCCAGCAGATCAGGGTTCCGAGTAACATCCAAATTATGAATTCTTTTAAAGTCATTATATTAATATACCATGCCAAAAAAATTAGACAATGGTAATCTGTATATCTTTAATTGCCTGGGCTTTAAGCGCGTTATTAATTTCATTAATAATCCGGGCTTTATTAAAACGGAGGTTTTGCGCCACCACCGCTTCACAACATTTGAGGCGCAGGGTTTTGTTGCGGTAAGACACATGCTCAATCATTTTGCAGGTTTTATCGCCATATAGCTCTTTACAAACCTTATTAAACTCCTCAACAACCCTTGATGCCAAAATTCCGCGGCTAATTCCGGCGCGTTTAACTGCGTCACCTAATAAATTTTTAAGTGGGATGGCCATATTTAATGTTTTGCAAAATCACAAATTTTATTAAAGTCGCAGTATTTGCAAAGCTGACTCGGTTTTGGCGGAAAATCACTATTTTTAATTTTTTCAATCCGTTCCAGAAGTGATTTTTCAAGCTTTTGTTTATCCTCTTCAGTGCCGATAAACTCCTGGGTCTTTCCATCCTCAAGATAATAATAGATTAATTTTTCAACCTTGCGGTTAAACAGCCGGGGTTCTTCAATCGCCATCTGGTAAATGATGAGCTGCTCCTTGTCTTCGGTTGAAAGATCTTTTTTTGCCTGGCCGGTTTTATAGTCAACAATTGCCAGATTTCCGTTTGGCAGCTCGTCAATGCGATCGATATAGCCAAAGAGTGTGTAATCCCCGAGTTTGACATTAAATGACTGCTCCACTGCTAAAACCTTGGGTGGATCCTTGGCTAGCTCTTCCCAATATTTTTTTAAAACTTTTTGGCCGCGTTCTTTATTTTTTTCCATATCTTCCTTGCTCGGATACCAGTTTGAGATCCACTCCTCATTATAAATTGATAAAAGCTTATCAAGCTCAGGCAAAGAAGAGCTGTCTTTTTTCTTTGGCTTTTCTTCAGCGCCAAAGAGACCAGACTGGCTTGCTTCGCGTTCGGTCAGCCATTCCCGGAAAAATCTTTCCAGAGTATTATGCAAGGATTTACCAAAACTAAACTGGGGCTTGCCAAAAATCGGAATCCTGATGATGTGGGCGTACTTATACTGAAGCGGACAGTTTCTAAAGGCCGCCAGCTTGGTAAAGCTGAATTTGGCTGGAAAAGGATAAACAGGTGCTTTTGATTTTTCTACTTTAATGGTTTTTTCATAAATCGGCAGCTTTTCCTGAGCATCGCGCGCTCTTTCGTCTTTGCCATAGCCAAGTTCAAGTAAAAACTGGGAAAGTTTTTTCTTGCGCACACCGCCGTAGTCATCGGCTGAGCTAAAGAACACCCCGTCCTTGGCCCGGGTTACGCCAACGTAAAATAGACGGCGCTCTTCTTCTAAATGGCTGTCGCCCTCAGTTAAAATCTCTTTTACAAGTGGGTCAGGAATTGGAATCGCCTCCCCCCTTTGCATGGTCGGGAAACGGCGGTCAACCATATTAACAATAAAAGCATATTTGAATTCCAGCCCCTTAGCGCCGTGGATGGTCATGATGCGCACCATTTCCGGTCCGGCCTCAGGATCAAAGCGCAGTGAACCCTCCTCTCCTGCCTCAAGTTCGAATTTAATGTCATTCATAAATTCTTTAACCCTTGATTCATCCTGCTCGGTTTCATATTTTTTCATCCTTTGCCAAAATTGCTCCAGCCAGTTAATTTTTTGATTCTTTTCCAGGTCGGGCAGATGGTCAAGATAATGCAAATAGCCGCTTTCTTCTAAAAAATATTTAAAAATCTGGCTGACGTTCTTTTCTCTGGCCATGGCAGCGCCGTTTTCAATCAAAGAAATAATTTTTGGGATAGCATCAAGTGATTCTCTGGAAAGAGTTTTTATTGTTTGATAATGCTTCAGTGCGCCCCATAAATATTCTGATTTTCTTTTTGCCCCCATATTCATTTCAACAATATCCGCTTCTGGGATATGCCAATGAGGCAACGACAAGATGCGATACAATGAAACGCTTTCATGATAATTATCAAGCAAATCAAAGTAAGCCAGGATATCTTTAACCACCGGCCGGGTGTATAATCCCTTGAGTGCCAGAAATTGGTACGGAATACCCTGGCGCTGTAAATAGTTACTAAACGGTCCGGCTGCGTCATTTGAACGAACCAAAATAACAAAGTCATCCCAGCTCAACTCTTTATCTTTTGATTTTAATTCAACAATTTTTTCTACCACACCATGAACTTCGTCTTCCAAGGAAGGAAAATGCAGATGCTCAATCATGCCCGACCGCTCATGCTGTGCATTCAGCTTTTTGGTAACCTTTTTTTCAAGTTTTTTATTTTTGAGTTGGGCTTCCAAGCGATTGGGGTTGTTCTGCTGAATAAATTCATACGCTAAATCAAGAATATTCTGACAGTTACGGTAGTTTTCCACCAACACAACTTCTTTTGAACTAGGATAATCATTCTTGAACTGCAGAATGTTTGAAAGTGAGGCCCCGCGAAATTTGTATATCGACTGGTCGTCGTCTCCAACCACGGTCAAATTGTTGCGCGGCGCGGCCAAAAGCTTGATCAGCTCGTACTGAGCCCAGTTTGTATCCTGAAACTCATCAACTAAAATGTATTTGAACTGAGCGCGGTATTTTTCTAATATCTGCGGCCGCTCGCGAAAGAGCTTAAGGGTGTAGTTGATAAGATCGCCAAAATCCAAAGCTTCATTATCGAGTAATAGCTTTTGATAAACATGATAAGCATTGGCAAGTTCATTAAGCCGCGAAATTTCCTGCTTTTGCACTTCTTTTTTTTCTTTGGCACTTAAGTTCTCACCGCTTACAATATAGTCCAATGATTCAGTATCGAGCTTGAGATTTTCAGCAAATTCTAAATAATCTTCTGGCCATAGATCTTCGTCCTTGGCCCGGGAAAAATGATCAACCAGAGCTCGGATAAATTTAGTCGGGTTGCCGCGCGGCTTCCAATAATCAAGCTCAAACTTATCTAGGTTTTGGCGAACCATAAGCCAGGCATCGACCTGGTTGAGCAGTTTAAAATTATTTGGCAAACCGATCTCCAGAGCGTGGTTTTTTAAGATGCGCTCGCAAAATGAATGGAACGTGGAAATCCATAAATCAAGGTAACCGTACGGCAGATGCTTATCCACCCGCTCCTCCATCTCTGCGGCGGCCTTTTCAGTAAAAGTAAGTGCCAAAACTTCTTCCGGTTTCGCTAATTCATCTGCCAAAATATGGGCGATTTTACGCGTGATCACCATGGTTTTGCCGGTGCCGGCACCAGCTACAATTAAAACTGGGCCGTCCGTGGTCTGGACAGCTTTAAGTTGTTCTTGGTTTAAATCTTGACAAATCTCGTTTTTCATGATAATGTTCAAGTCTTAAAAGGAGGATTAAAAATGAGGAAGATTCTCGTAGTTGACGATAGCAAGGAAGTTGCCGATCTTATTGCCGCCTACCTCCGGAGCAAGGAATTCGAGGTTTACGTAACATACAATGCCGAGGAAGCTTTAGGTCTGATCAAAGAACATGACGCCCTACCGGATGGCCTGTTTGATCTCATGATCACTGACAACGAGATGCCGGGAATGACCGGAGAAGAACTTGTGGCCAAGGTCAGAGAGGAATTCCCCGCGCTCAAAATCATGATGATAAGCCCTGATGAGCCCGAGTCGGAAACTCAGCTCGACTTCTTCATGAAAAAGCCTATTGACCTTCTCTTTCTCTACGAGGTGGTCAATGACCTTACCATTGACTGACATTCACTAGCCCTGCGGGGCTTATTTTTTTATGTGCATAAAATGCTTGATGAGCCCACCTTTACATGATAACATTTTGATAATTTAAGAAACCAACAAGGAGGGCGAAATGTCAACCATACTTGTGGCAGAGCCAGATAACGACGTTCGCAAGTTGGTCAAAACGATCCTTGAAAGAAACGGGCATACGGTGTATGCCTTTACAAGCGCAAGCCATGCGCTTCATTTTTTAGAAGAAAACAGTAAGAATGTTCTGACTAAGGCCCTGGTGCCCAAACCGGGTGAGCCTTGCTCCTTTACAGAGCATTCGCACAAGAATAGTGCAACCGAATGCCTGGTCGAGGTCGTAATACTGGATATAGATTCCTGCACTTTCCCGATCCATGTGATTGTGGCCAAGATCCAACATAGTTACCCAGATATCGCCTCGATCATCACCCATGCCAGCGGATATGAGCCCATAGAGGAAATACCAGTAGAGATTCTTCCAAAACCATTTGGTCCGGAAGAACTCATCTCGGCAATACGCTCAAGCACTACTCACTAAACTCAGCCCCTGATGGGGCTTTTTTTATTTTTGTTAATAAGATCTCTCGACCTAGAATAATTTTACTGATATAATCTTGGCAGAATCTTGAAGAGAGCAAAGGAGGGAGAGATGGCACTGATTCTAATCATTACCGAAGACCCGCGTCTTCGTACGTACATTGAAAAAAGTGCGTTCGGCAATACTCACACGTTTCTTTTTGTAAATAGCACCAGACAGGCTTTGTCCCTACTAAACGGGAGAGGAGTAGCGGTAAAGTCTAATCAGGACCTGCCGATTTTGAAAGATGCTTATTACCTTCCCTTTGGTTTCAGTTGCGGCAAAGGTAAATCAGTTGATTTAGTAATCTCTACTCAGCATATTAGCGGCATTAGCGGCGCCAGATTCTTGGCTGACGTGCAAAAGGAGCATCGACGAATCCGCACTTTACTTATTGCTGATGACAAACTAGAGCTGGTTTCCGGATCTGCTTCCTTGACCATCACCCGTCCGAATGACTGGGCTTTGGATAAAATCCTGGAAACTGCCGTACGGTTGTAAATCAGCCAA
>Ga0180438_10006913_pt1 | contig 15115 bp, 10 predicted proteins | sample SS_ome_12_FD_132455 | JGI IMG/M metagenome (GOLD analysis project Ga0180438, IMG submission 132455) | Hypersaline lake sediment archaeal communities from the Salton Sea, California, USA - SS_3_D_2 metaG | ecosystem: Environmental > Aquatic > Non-marine Saline and Alkaline > Hypersaline >...
AAGGAGTTGACCCGCCCGCTGCCTAGCATGCCCGCAAAATCGGGGTTCCGCCCGTCGACGCCGTCGGCCGTGCCGATCAGCTGGGCGGCCACCTGGTCTCGGGTCCAGTCGGGATGGGCCGTCCAGATCAGGGCCGCCGTGCCGGCCGCGTTCGGCGCGGCGAAGCTGGTGCCGTTCTGCCACACGTAAGCGCCGTCGCCCGCCGAACCGCCGGGATGCGTGGTGAGGATGTTCACCCCCGGGGCGGAAACGTCGATGCCCGACCCGTAGGCGCTGCCGAACGGAAACACCTGGGTCGTCTCCATCATCTTTTGGTCGTTCTCGTCTACCGCAGCCACGTGCAACGATTCGGCCGGGCGCACATGCTGGTTGGGCAGGTCCCAGTTGCCCGCCGCGTTGACGTGCAACACCCCGTGGGCCGCCATGTTCTCCAGCGCGGCCAGATACGTCGGATCGGTCCAGTCGTCCAGCTCCGACTCGAACACCACGCTGCTGGTGACGATCCGGGCCCCCTTGTCGACTGCGTAGTCGAAAGCGGCGGCCATGCCGGCCGGGGTAAGCGGATGATCGATCTTGATCGGAAGGATCTTCACGCCGCCGGCCGTCCCGGTCACGCCCACGCCGTTGTTGGCGGCCGCCGCGAGCACGCCGGCCACGTTGGTGCCGTGTGCGTCGCCGCCGGGATCGGCGAACGGCCCGTCGGGCGGCAAGACGTTCGGCTGCAAGTCCTCGTGTTCGACGTCGAAGCCGAAATCGACCACGCCCACGATCAGCCCCGGGTCGCCGTACTGGTGTGCCGCCGGCACCGCCGGGTTTTCGAGCAGGTGTTGCCACGCCCCGACGTTGTCCATGTGGTCGGCGTCGTGGTGGTATTGCAGTGCGAAGTATGGATCGTCGGGAAGGCCACCGCCATCCAACAGGGCGCGCGCTTCGAGCCGTTCCAGCCGCGGCGTGCGGACGTGCACCTGGCGGCTACAAGCTCCCTTTCGACTGCCGAAAAGACCGCGAATTCCCATAGCTCGCCTCTCACGCGGACACGTTGCCGCGGCCGGAAGAAGACGAGTGGCGCGGCATTCCCACAAGTTTCCAGCGTAGTTGGGGCACCCGCGTGCGTCAAGGATTGGTCACGCTGAAGACCCGTACAGGAGTGACTCCCGGTGTGCCGAAGGGGACAGTCCCATTTTCGCTCCGCGAAAATCGGGACAGTCCCCAAGCGACTTGGCTACGAGGTCTCGCGCAGCGATCACTTCCCGCCCGTAGCCAGATCGTAACTGGTCATCGGCACCTGGAAGTACCCCATGGCGGCGCAGACCACGTCGATGCGATAGATGGGGTCTTGCATCAGGCACGCCCGTCGGTCGGTGGCCGGAATGGTGGTGGTGTAGATCCGCAGTTCGCCCGGCACGCTGGTGATCACTTCCTCGCGCCAATCGCCCAGCACGTCGGCCACGGCGGCGATGTGGCCTTCGACCTTCGGCGGCAGGCTGCGATCGCGCGACTCGCCGTAGTTGAGAATCCGCCCGCCGATCAACAGTTCGCGCTGCGGATCGGCGTCCCAGTAGGCGGCCCGGGGCGCCAGCCCGCCCAGATCGTCGGTCGAGAGCACGCGGCCCTGGCAGTCGCGGAGCCAGCGTTGGTCTTTGAAGTCGCGTTCGCCGCTGTAGCACTCGCTGCCGGGCTGGGCCGGATCGATGTCGCTGCAGAGGCCCGAGGAGTGGATGTGCCTGGTCGGCTCTTGGTGGCCCCAGAGGATCCGGCCGGTCTTGGCGTCGACCAGGCACATGGTGTTTTTCGCCTGGCCGGGCTCGATCCCATAGTAGATTTCCAACCCCGGCCGGCCCGGGTCGATATCGCCCACGTAACAATGGTCCGGATGTCCCAGCCCGGTCGACCACAGGGCCTTGCCGTCGTGGTCGAGCACGGCCGAGCCGAGCAGCACCTCGTCGCGCCCGTCGCCGTCGACGTCGGCCGCGTGCATCCAGTGAGCGCCCTGGCCCCAGTACTTGCGATCCTCGTCGGTGTTGTCCCAGCGCCACTGCGGATGAAGCTTGCCGCCGCGCAACTGGTAGGCGACCACCTTGATGATGTTGTAGGTGCCGCGCTCGACGATCAGGCTGGGCGTCTTGCCGTCGAGATACGCCACGCCGAGCTGGTTGCGGCAGAAGTAGTTGTAGGCGTGTGGATCCTTGAAGCCCTCGCGCGAAGGCCAGTCGACCCGGGTGATCGGCCGGCCGGTTTGCCCGTCCAGAATGGTCAGATACTCTGGCCCGCTGGTCACCTTGCCGTCCGGGTCGCGGGGATCGCCTTCGCCGGTCTTGACGGCCACTTCCGCTTTGCCGTCGCCGTCCAGGTCGTAGACCACATAGGGCGAATACCAGATCCCCCGCTCGATCGCCCAACCCAGATCGTGCCGCCAGAGGAACTTGCCGTCGTGGCGGTAGGCTTCGAGCTTGTAGGTCTCCTGGGCGGGCTTCCAGTATTTGTACCACGGGTCGATATTGGCGTTGGGCTGTTTGATCACGAAATCGTAGCGGCGGTCGTCGTCGAGATCGGCGATGCCGACCTTCTGGAACGTGTAGTCGCCCTGCAGTGGAATCGAGATATACCCGGGGTCCTTGCCGTCCGCCACGGCCTTGGCCTCCCGCGAGGGCGGGCCGAGCAACTCGGCGACCACCGGCCGGACGAACCAGGCGTGCTCCTTGCCTTTCTCGGCCGCGTCGTCGAGGAAATCGGTGGTTCGTTGAATGGGCCGCGTGTTGAGCTTCACCGCCGCCGCATCGCCCGTGCGGCGATAGACGTTGAAGGCCAACGCGTCCGGATCCGACTCCAACAGCCGCCAGCCGACGTAGACCTTCCCATCGGCCGTCGGCCGAGCCACCACGCCGCGGTCGAGCAGCTCGCGCGAGTCCGACGCATCGGTCGGCACCGCGCCGAACGTCGTGCAGCAGATTCCCAGCAACACCAACAGGCAGAACACGCTGATCGAACGCATGGCAGGGTCTCCTTCGGGGGTGATACGAACCGGCGGGCAGCGCGCGCTTTCCCAATCCGTCGGGCAAAGAGTATAGCAGATTTCCACGGCCCGGGCCATCACGGCGACGGCTGCACGGGCCCCAGGCGAAGGTTGCGGAAAAACACTTCCTGGCTGTGATTTTGCAGACCGAGGAACCCGGTCGTACGCCGGCGGTTCAGTTCGGGAAACTCGGCGACCTTGGCGTCGACCACCACCACGCCGTTGTGGGTCACGCGATAGTCGGTCCCCCGGCAGTTGATCTCCAGGCGATTCCATTGGCCTACCGGCAGCCCGACCCGTTGCTGGGCCGCCGCCACCGCGTAGACGCTCCCGGAGAACTGGTACGGCTTCAGCTTGGCATAGCGGGGGTGCGGGTCGTCGAGAATCTGGACCTCCACGCCGGCGTCCTGACCGTGGTGATCGCCATTCTTTGGCACCCGGGCATAGACGCCCGAGTTGCCGGCCGGCTTGAGCCGGTACTCCAACCGGAGGTTGAAATCGCCGTGCTCTTCCAGGCTGCGAAGCCACGAGCCGCGCTGGCCCGTGCAGATCAACAGGCCGTCTTCCACCTTCCAGCACTGCTGTCCGCCGCCGACCTCTTCCCAACCCGCCAGACTCTTGCCGTCGAACAGCGACCGGTAGCCCAACTCGGTCATGCGGATATTTCGGAAGAGGAACTTGCCGCCGCCGGGCACTTCGGCCTGCAGGCAGATGGGCCCGCAGTCGATCTCCAGTCCGTCGGCCTTCCACGCCGGCTGGCCGTTGATCTCCAGCGCGGCGGTCGTGCCAATCACCGTCAGCTTGAAACGGTTCCACTCGCCCGGTTTGCAGAGCCCCTGGCTAACGGCCTTGTCGAGCCCGTCCACGTTTCCTTCGAGGCCCTTGCGGAGATTGGCCTGGTAGCGCGTGGGCCAGGGTCTGCCTTTCGGCGGCGGGTCGCAGCGGAAGTAGATGCCCGAGTCCCAGTGGTCCGGCTTCAACGCCTTCCAATCCAGCTCGAGCACGAAATCGGAATAGCGGGCGTCGGTTCGCAGCAGGCCGTTTCCCGACTCGATGGCAATCGCCCCGTCTTTCACGGCCGCCTCACAACCGGTCACGTGCCAGCCGGCCAGCGTCTTGCCGTCAAACAGATCGATGGTGTAGCCGTCCGACGTCTGGGCAGCGGCCGGGAAAACCGAAAACAGGCAGCAAACGGCCAGACAGACAAGACTCGCGCGGTGTGGTCTCATGATGCGACTCGGGGGCAAGGTGGGTTCGGTTGGTCATTGGCCGGTGTGCGGAAGGGGACAGTCCCCGCGATAGCGCGGCCGTGGGGCATGTAGTATAGCAGATTCCCGCGGTGCAATCCATCGTCGACGATTTGCCCGTTCGGCCCCAGTCAGCGGGTCTTGCCGACGCACGGCGAGGGGTGATTTCGCAACCGTCGAGCCTTGTAGTACAATAGGGGAGCGATCCGGCCGCACGAGCCCGCCTTGTTCCCCGAAGATGGAGACACCGTCATGAAATCCCGCCGACCGTTCCGTGCCACGACCTCGTCCGTAAGCCGCCGCATGGTGGCCGCGATGCTTGTCGTCCTCCTGGCCGCTTCGGCCGTTCCCGCGCCGGCGGATATAGTCGACGGCCAGCCGTGGTGGCCGCAGCATCACGGACCGCAACGCGACAACGTCGCGCGCGAAACCGGCCTGCTGAAACAATGGCCCGAGGACGGTCCGAAACTGCTCTGGAAGTTTTCGGATTGCGGCGAGGGATACTCGGGCGTGACGATCGCCGAGGGGAAGATCTATACGGCCGGCGACTTCGACGACGACGAAATGCTGATCACCTTGGACCTCGACGGCCGGCTACTGTGGAAGGCGCCCAACGGCGCGTCGTGGGTCGGGGCCAGCCCGGGCTCGCGCGCTACGCCCACCTACCACGACGGCGTCTTGTATCACATGAATCCGCACGGCCGGATGGCGGCCTACGAGGCCGATTCGGGCAAGCCCCTTTGGGACGTCGATCTGAAGGCCCGGTTCGACGCCCGCTACGGCATCTGGGCGCTGGCCGAAAACGTGATCGTCGAGGGCAACAAGGTGCTCTGCATGCCCGGCGGACCCAAGGGTCGCGTCGTCGCCCTGGACAAGCGCACGGGCGAAACCGCCTGGACCAACACCGAGATCGAGCACTCGGCCGCGTATTGCTCGCCGATGATCGTGACCTACGGCGGCATTCGCCAACTGGTCACCATGACCCAGCGATCGGTGGTCGCCGTCGACGTCGAGACCGGCAAGCTCGTCTGGTCGGCCCCCTTCATCCCGCGGTCGCCGCAGAACGCGTTGACGCCGGTGTTCCACGACGGGTACGTGTTCGTCGCCTGCGGCCACTCCTCGGGCGGCGCCGTGATGAAGGTCGATCTCGACACGCGCACTGCCAAGACCGTATGGTTTCGCCGCGATCTCGACAATTGCCACGGCGGCGCGGTGCTGGTGGACGGGAAGCTGTTCGGCTGCGGATGCCGGCAGGGCGGCAAGAAATTCTACTGCGTCGATTTCCTCACCGGCAAAACGATCAAGCTCGACCCCACCCTCGGCAAGGTCGGCATCGCCGGGGCCGACGGCATGCTCTACTGCCTGAACCACCAGGGCACGATGTCGCTGCTGGCGGTCACCGCCGACGGCTTCGAGATCGCCAGCCAGTTCAACTTGCGGCGCAAGCCGGCGAACTCCTACCTGGCCCATCCGGTCATCTGCGGCGGGCGGATGTATCTCCGCTGCGACGAGGACCTTTACGTCTACGACGTGCGGGCAAGTATTCGTTGAACCCGTTCGTAGTGCCCCGATTCGTCGGGGCCGCGCGGCCGATTTCCCGCGAAAGGCCGCATGAATGCGGCCACTACGAACGGCTGAAGCCGGGTTCGCCGAGCGTTTCGGCCCCTCCGCACACCTGAAGATCTGTACGACCGCTCTCCGAAGCCGTCGAAGCGCCACAGGACCGCTGGAAGTCGACGGGCTCGGAGGCCCGTCGTACCGGCCGGCTTGTGCCGCTATGCTTCCTTCTTTTCCTTCTTTTCCGCCTGCTTCTTACGGTCCTTCTTCTCCTTGTCCGGCTGGTCGTCCTGCTTGGGCTCTTCTTCCTCGACCAGGATCTTGGCCGTGTCGGCCACGATGGCGGCGATCAGCTTCTTGCTCAGTTGATCTTCGGCCAGCGCGTGCAGGGCCTTGACCTGCTTGCCCGAATAGAGGGCCACCACCAGCGCCGTCTTGGCGGCGATGCCGTAGTGCTTGGGACCATTGGCGTGATCCTTGGGCACCACCAGCGCGATATTCGAGATCTCGTGCTTCTCGCCGAATTCGGCCGCCGCTTTCTGCAACGCCTCGGCGTCTTCGCCCACGAAGTTCACGAAGGCGAACATTTTCTTCTCTTCGTTTTCGGCAACTACCGCGTCCAGCTTCTTGACCAAACTGGCCAAGCCGTCGTCGATCTTACGGGTGAAGACCATGGCGACGGGGCGTTTGCCGAGCTTTCACAAGTAGCAGAGGGTCTCGCCGACCTTCACTCCGTCCTCGGCGCCGCCGGCTTTGACGACCGGAAACGCGCCCACGTTGTCGCCCACCTTCAGGTCGCAGCCCGACCCTTTCTCGTCCGCCGCGCACGACGTGGCGACCACCGCCAGCGCCAATGCGGCCCCCATCCACATCAGGGCTCTCATCCAACTTCCTCCCCTGTCTTGGCTGTCGTCCGTCGGATCCGGCAGGCGCCGGACGTTGCACCGCCGACGGCAATAGCCTGATTATAGCCGAACGGCACGTGATGGCAATTGCCCGGCCACCCCTCGGGAGGGGCAAGGGTGATGCTAGCCGAATTCGCCGGAATTTGGCGTTCTGCGCTGCGCCGCCAAAGTCTGGCGACTTCGGCTACGATCCGAACGCCGTCGCTCACCGCGGACTACTGCTCGATGCGATACAGATGGCCGCTGGTCCGCAGAAACAGGGCCTTGCCGGCCACCGCGGGCGAGGCCATAAAGCCTTCGTCAAACCGGTTTTTGGCCAACAGCTTGAACTGCGGGGCGGCCTCGATCACCGTGACGTCCCCCTGATGGCTGGAGAAGTAGATCCGCCCTTGGGCGCAGATCGGCGAGGCCGAGTAATCGCCGCCGAGCCGCTGGCTCCAAACCACGTCACCAGTGTGGGCTTCCACACACGAGGCGATGCCGCCGTCGTCGACCATGAAGATCCAGTCGTCGACCAGCACCGGCGACGGCTTGCACGGCACGCTCCGCGACAGCCTCCAGGCCACGTGCGTGTCGCTGACGTCGCCCTGTCCGTCGGGCCGCACCGCCCAAAGCTGGGCCTTGGCGAAGCCGGTATTCAGGAACACCAGCCCGTGGCCGAACAGCGGACGCGACGAACTGGAATGGCCGCTCCAGCAAACCCTCCACAGCTCCTTGCCGGTCAACGGATCGTATGCCATCGCGGCCTGGGCCCCGGGACTGATCAGTTGCTGCCGCCCGCCGACCTCGATCACGATCGGCGTGCAAAACGCCTTGTGCAAGTCGCCGTTGTCGTTGGCAAAGTCGGTGTTTCGGTCGGACTTCCAGACGATCTTGCCGGTCGTCTTGTCCAACGCCACGACGAACTGCACGTCGAAGCCGTCGTAGTGCTGGATCAGCAGATCGCCGAACAGAACCGGCGACGAGCCCGGCCCGCGGAAGTGGTCGCAATTCAAATCGCGGCGGGACCAGACGGTCCGCCCGGTCTTGGTATCCAGGCAGGCGATCCCATAGGTGCCGAAGCTGATGTAGACCCGGCCCGGCTCGATCACCGGCGTGGGCGAGGCGTAGCTGTTCATCGCGTGAGTGATCTGCAGCTCGTCGTTGGTAAACAGCTTCAGGTCGTAGACGATCCGGCCGGTTTCGCGATCCACACAGACGGCGAACATCTGCTTGCCGTCGGTGGTGGCGGTGGTCATCCAGATCTGGTCGGCCCAGATCACCGGCGAGGAATGGGCCCGGCCGTGGATGGCCGTTTTCCAAACCACGTTTTCCGTTTCGCCGAACTTGATCGGCAGCCCCACCGCGTCGCTGTGGCCGTCGCCCGTGGGACCACGGAATTGCGGCCAGTTCTCTCCGGCAGTCGCCGTAGCGGCGGGCAGTAGCAGTATGGTCGCCAGTATCAACACGGTGCTGCGCATCGGGGGTTCCTGGTTCGAGGCGTGACTTGGGGGCGGCAAGATTCGGTGGGAACCCCATTATAGTCGCTGGCGGAGCGAATTGCCTCTCCGCCTATGGCTGGCCACAAAGGCACCCGTGAATTCCAGGTGCAAGATATTATTATGAAAGAAGTTGCGCCTGATCCACGAAGCGATCTGTTCTGGGGCTGAGCCCGGCCAAATCGCGGTTGAAGCCCCCAGGAGAGCGTGGAGCCAGAGCGAGTGGAACAGGAGCAAACAGAGGAAACGGAGCCTCTGCTCCCTCTGTTTGCTCCTGTTCAGAATCACCCATAGGGTGAAGTGAAAACCCGACGGCGCTCCCTTGCAACGCCCCCAGAAGAATCGGACAATTGCCGTCCAAATCTTCGACCGGCACGTTCACGCGATCCATAATGGGGCCCGCACGGTCGAATCGATGGGGCGACACAGGCTCCGCAAAACCCCGAGAGAGCGAAGCCGGTTCACTTCCCGCCCAGCGACATTAAGTGCGAAGCGGTCCGCAGGTACATCACGCCGTCGGAAATGGCCGGGGTGGCGTTGGTGGGTTCTTCGAGGTCGACCCGGCTCAGGAGCTTGAACTGGTCGGCGGCGGCCAGCACGACCATCTCGCCGTCGCGAGACATGCAGTAGATCCGATCGCCGACGCGGACGGGCGAACCGAAGAACTTGCCCCCTACCCGCTCCCGCCAGTGGAGCTTGCCCGTGGGGGCGTCCAGACACGCAACCACGCCCGAGTCGCTCCAGAGAAACAGCAGCGGCCCGTAGCAGACCGAGGTGGGCACGTAAGGCAACGATCCCTCGATTTCGTAAGCCACGGCCGCGGCGATTCCCTGGCCGGGATTGGCAGGCCGCACCGCCACCATCTGCTTGCCGCCGCCGCCCGAACCGCAACTCGTGAAGATCAACCCCGAGGCGATCATCGGCGAGCAAACCACCCGATGGTTCAGCACCGCCACTTCCCAGTTCGCTTTGCCGGTTCGCGGATCGAGGCTGTTGACGCCGTGGGCCCAACTGGTGAGGACCAACTCGGGCGGTCCGTCCTGGGGCTGGTAGATGCAGGGCGTGGAATAGGCGGCCTTGACGGTCCGCCGCTCGGCCTTCCAGCGGGTCTGGCCGGTCATCCGGTCCAGGGCCGTCGCAAAGCTCTTCTCGTCCTGGTCGTTGGTGACGATGACCATGCCCTCGAACAGGATCGGAGAGGCCCCGTAGCCGTGCTGGGCCACGAACGGCCCCAGGTCGCGGCGCCACACCTCGCGGCCTTTTTCGCGGTCCAGCGCCAGCACAATGTACTCTTCGGGCGTGGTCCAGGTGATGTAGACGTGGTCTTCATCCACGGTGGGCGAGGCCGAGGCATAGCTGGTCAGCGAGTTTTTCTGGTAGGTGACCGACGGGAAGGATCGCTTCCAGATGAGCCCCCCGTCAGAGGTATTCAGGCAGCGGATGATCCGCGTGGCGTCTTCCTCGATCGCACAGGTGACAAAGATCTGGTTACCCCAAATCACCGGCGAAGAATGGCCGATTCCGGGCAGCTTGACGCGCCAGTTGTAGTCCTTGGTGGTCCATTTGGCGGGAATGGTAGTCGCGTCGCTGATGCCCGAGCCGTTGGGGCCGCGGAATCGCGTCCATTGCTGGCCGAAGGCCGGTTGGGTGAACCACAGCAGCAGGATGCAACGTAGTAAGAGGTGGAGCATGCGGGCGTTCATCAAGGGCGATCCTTTCGGGGGAAGCTGCTTGGAGGGGATAGCCTGATTCTAAGGGGAAAAGGGGGCCAAGGCCAGGGTTTTCGTTGCGACGCTCGTGGTGTGGCGGGATTGATCCGATATAGAGCCCTGGGAGCGACCTTGTCCCGGGCGGCGTTCCAGGATACCATATCCTAAAGCACTTAACCCGCAAGAGCTAGCCTTTCCACCCATTTTACCTGTGTTTTCATGGGGTGTTGAATGAGACCTTTGACTGTTTCCGTCTTCCGCCGGTATTTGGCCGGTTCGCTGTGTGGCCTGTTGATTCTAAGCGTTCTGGCTTTGCCGGCTTTGGCCGATCCGACCAAACCCAGCGCCAGCGACCGGCAGATCACGCTGGCCGTCACGTCGCTCCTGCAACGCGAGCATCTCCTGGACCGGGAGTTGGACGACGAGATATCGCAACGGTGCTTGAAGAGCTTCCTGAAGTCGCTGGATCCCTGGAAGGTCTACTTTCTGCAGTCCGACGTGGACGCGTTCATGAAGCGCGGCAACGATCTGGACGACATGACCCGCAAGGGAGACGTGAGTTTCGCCTACGAGGTCTTCCGCGTATTTCTGCAACGGGTCGACCAGCGGGTGAAGATGGTCGACCAGCTGCTGGCGACCGAACACGACTTCACGGTCGACGAAGTAATGATCAGCGACCGGGACGAGGTGCATTATCCACAGACGGACGCCGAGGCCTACGAGCGGTGGCGCAAACGAATCAAATACGACCTGTTGGTGCTGAAGGTAGACGACAAGGAAGGTCAGGAAGCCCGGGACAAGCTGACCCGGCGGTACCACAGCTTCGCCCGGCGGATGCACCAGACCGACGAGGAAGAGCTGCTGGAGATGTATCTGACGTCGATGACGACGTCGTTCGACCCGCACACCAGCTACATGTCGCCCGGCACCCTGGAGAACTTCGAGATCATCATGCGGCTGGCGCTGGAGGGGATCGGGGCGTCGCTGCAGTCGGAAGACGGTTATACCGTGGTCAAGAAGATCATTCGCGGCGGCGCGGCCGACAAAGACGGGCGGCTGAAAGTGGAAGACAAGATCGTCGGCGTCGGACAGAGCACCGAAGGGGAAATGATCGACACGGTCGACATGAAGCTTTCCGACGTGGTCAAGATGATCCGCGGCAAGCGGGGAACCGTGGTGCGGCTGGAAGTGGAGCCGGTCGACGGCGGCGAGCGGAAGACCATCGCCATCACCCGGGACAAGATCGAGTTGAAAGACAGCGAAGCCCGGGGCGAGATCTTCGACGGCGGCCGCAAGCCCGACGGCCAGCCCTACCGCATCGGCGTGATCGACCTGCCCAGCTTCTATATGGACATGGAAGGTGCCAAACGCGGCGATCCCAATTATAAGAGCACCACCCGGGACGTCCGTCGAATCCTGGAGGACTTCCAGCGGCAGGAGGTCGACGCGCTGATCCTCGATCTGCGCCACAACGGCGGCGGATCGCTGACCGAGGCAATCAATCTCACCGGCCTGTTCATCGACGAGGGGCCCGTGGTCCAGGTCAAAGATGGCGACGACCGCGTCCGCCCGTACCACGATCTGGACGCGGGCATGGCCTGGTCGGGGCCGATGGTGGTGTTGATCAGCAAGTTCAGCGCCAGCGCCAGCGAGATTCTGGCCGGGGCCATCCAGGATTACCACCGCGGCCTGATCGTCGGCGACCATACGACCCACGGCAAGGGGACCGTGCAAAGCCTGATGGACCTGGGACGGCAGCTGTTCCGGATTCCCAACTCGCCGCCGATGGGAGCGTTGAAGATCACCATGCAGCAGTTCTACCGCCCCAACGGCGCCAGCACCCAGAACCGCGGCGTGGAGGCCGACCTCGAATTGCCCTCCTTGACCACGCACCTCGACGTGGGCGAGGCCGATCTGGACTACCCGATCGCCTTCGACAAGGTCGAGCCGTTGGATTTCGGGCGTCTGGGCTACGTCGACCAGGCGATCCGCAATCGGCTGAGGTATCTCTCCGAGCAGCGCTGCGAGGCTTCGGAGGAATTCGGAGAGGTCCGCAAGACCATTTCCCGCTACAAGGAACAGAAAGCGAAGAAGTACGTCACGCTCAACGAGGAGAAGTTCCGCAAAGAGCGCGCCGAACTCGACGCCGAGAAAGAAGAGCGGAAAACCATCGAAGAGAAGATGGACCCCGACGCGTCGTCTATCAAGCGTGACTATTACCTCGACGAGGCGCTGGCCATCATGGTGGACTACCTGAACCTCAGGCAAGTGGCCCGAGTCCACTGAGAATCTGCGGGGAAGAGACTCGGGGACTGTCCCGATTTTCGCGAAGCGAAAATGGGACTGTCCCCTTCGCACCTACGAGTCCCAGGCCGCGGCGTTTATGCTTCGTGCGGCGAGCGGGCCGAGAACCGTATCAGCACGCGGTCGGATTGCTCGGCCGCCGCGGACAGTTTCAGGTCGAGCCGTGCCCCGTGGGGCAACAACTGGGCCGTCTTGATCCGCATCGGCGGCCCGTCGAACTGCTCGGCCGTCCACTGCGGCGTCTTGTCAAACGGCGGACAGAAGGCCACGTGGACGTTGGCCGTTCGCTGGCCGGCGGCGAAGGGCATCCGCAGCCAGCCGGTGACCTGCTCGCTGCCGTCGGCGGCCCGGCTTCGGGTTAGTTGCTGAAGCACGTCCTCGGCCGGCACGTCGTCTGTCGCGAAATCGCCCCCGAAGTGCGGCCGCGGCACTTCCGCCGGGTCGATCCGGTGCAAGGGCACCGTCGGTTCCCGGCCCGGACGGCGACGGAGCCTCCGCCACGCGGCCGGCCGCCACGCCCAACACTCTCCGGCGACCAACAAGGCCCAGAACGCCCATAACGCGGCGGGAGCCGTGCCGCGCAGGCTCAGCGCGGCCCCCAGGCCAAACACGCCCGCAGTGGACAAAATCGCCACCCAACGGCCGATATGTCGGGATCCGTATTCGAGGTCCAGCTGCTGCCACCCGACGCGCGCCCCGGCCGCAAGGGCGGCCGTCAGCGCACCGACGGCCAGCAGCACGTGCGGTTCCAGCGGTTTGCCCAGGGCTCCGGCCAGGCGGCGCCAGCCGACCAACATCGCTGCACACCAGAGCAAGCCGACCAGCGTGCCGATCGACCATCGCCCGATCTCCGTCATCGGCCGATCGAACGCATCGGCCGTCACCGTCGTACCCGGATCCACACGAGGTTCAGCGGTCATGTGAGGTTTGATCGATTGCCTTACCGGGCTGCGGCTGCCATTCCGGCCGCTTCGGCCAATTCGGCGGCCCGATCGGTCTTCTCCCAGGTGAACTCCGGCTCCCTGCGTCCGAAGTGCCCGCCGGTGGCGGTCAACCGGTAGATGGGGCGGCGGAGATCGAGGTAATCGATAATCCCGCCGGGACTCAACGGGAATAGCTCCCGCGCCAGCTCGCAGAGGCGCTGGTCGTCGATCTTGCCCGTGCCGTCGGTGTCGACCAGCACGCTGACCGGATCGGACACGCCGATGGCATAGGCCAGCTGCACCTCGCAGCGCTCGGCCAGTTCGGCGGCCACGATGTTTTTGGCGACGTGGCGGGCCATATAGGCGGCGCTGCGGTCGACTTTGGTGGGATCCTTGCCACTGAAGGCCCCGCCACCGTGGCGGGCCCAGCCGCCATAGGTGTCGACGATGATCTTTCGCCCCGTCAGACCGCAGTCGCCGTGCGGCCCGCCGACCTCGAACCGCCCGGTCGGGTTGATGTGGTACGTGATCCGGTCGTCCATCAGGTCGGGCGGCAACACCGGTTTGACGATCTGCTCGATGACGTACTCGCGAATCTCCGCCTGGCTCACGTCGGGGCCGTGCTGGGTCGAAACCACGACCGTATCGATCCGCACCGGCCTCTTCCCCTCGAACTGCACGGTAACCTGGCTCTTGCTGTCGGGCCGCAGCCAGGCCACGTCCCCATTGCGCCGAGCGAGCGTCAGGTCGTTGAGGATCTGGTGGGCCAGGGCGATCGGCAGCGGCATTAGTTCGGGGGTGTGGTTGCAGGCGTAGCCGAACATCAGGCCCTGGTCGCCGGCGCCGATCTTCTTGCCCTCCGACGCGTCCTCGTCCACCCCCATGGCAATGTCGGGGCTCTGACGGTCGATCGAAAGCAACACGGAGCAACTGTCGGCGCAGATCCCCATGGCGTCGTCGACGTAGCCCACCTCGCGGACCACGTGCCTGACCACATCGGAGTAGTTGACGATCGCCTTGGTCGTAATTTCCCCCGCCACGATTGCCACGCCCGTGGTCACCATCGTTTCGCAAGCCACGCGGCTGTACGGGTCTTCGGCGAACAGGGCGTCGAGGATGCCGTCGGAGATCTGGTCGGCCAGTTTGTCGGGGTGACCACCGCTGACGGCTTCGCTGGTAAACAAATAGGTGCCCTCGGCCACGGGGAGATCCTCCTGATACGTGTTGCGTTCCAGAGATATTTCGATTTGCGGAGTGGAACGTGATTATACGCGGGACGCGGGGGAATTAGCAAGTGTGGTGCCGAGGTCTCGGCGGCAACCCGGTCCTTCGGGGGGCAAAATGGAACCCGCGGTCACGTGGGTGCAATGACGTGCTCGGCTTCAAGCCGCGTCATGCGGCCGAGCGTTCGGCCGTGGTCTGGCAGCGCTGCTCTTCCACCAGCGTCCTCAGCCGCCGAAATGTCCGCTCGGTGGCGCCGATCTGTTCGAGCGCCAGCTCTCGGGCCCGCTCGCCCAACGTGGCCGCATCGTCCGGCCGCCGGAGACAGTCGGCGACGAACCGGGCCAACTCCCGGCTATCGGCCACGACCACGGCGGCATCCCGAGCGAGCATGGCGGCCACGATGTCGCGGAAATTTCGCGTATTGGGACCGAACGAGACCGCGGCGCCGTAAGCCGCCGGCTCGATCATATTCTGTCCCCCCCGATTGCCCATGCTCCCGCCCACGTACGCTATGGCCGCCGTCCCCCACCAGGCGCCCAGTTCGCCCACCACGTCGACCAACAGCACGCGGGCCGCCGGGTCCGGCTCGCCATGGTCCAACGCCGTGCGTCGCTGCCACCGCACGCCCGAGTCGTCCAACAGCCGGGCCACCGCCTCGAAGCGATCGGGGTGCCGGGGCACCAGCACCAATCGCAGCTTGGGCCAGTCCGCACTCAGTTGGCGATAGACGTCCAACGCGACCGTCTCTTCCGGGT
>Ga0180438_10006914_pt1 | contig 15115 bp, 15 predicted proteins | sample SS_ome_12_FD_132455 | JGI IMG/M metagenome (GOLD analysis project Ga0180438, IMG submission 132455) | Hypersaline lake sediment archaeal communities from the Salton Sea, California, USA - SS_3_D_2 metaG | ecosystem: Environmental > Aquatic > Non-marine Saline and Alkaline > Hypersaline >...
AAGTTGTAGATCTCGCCGTTGTAAACAGTGCGGATGGATCGGTCTTCATTGAAGATGGGCTGACCGCCGCCGGAAAGGTCAATGATCGCCAGCCGCCGCATGCCGATCGCCACACCATCCTGAATGTGCACCCCTTCATCATCCGGCCCCCGGTGCTTAATGGTGTCGCACATCGCCTTCAGGCAGTCCAAGCTTGGAGGGGGATGATTTCCAAATACGGCAATTCCGGCGATTCCGCACATCAGCGTACAAGCTCCAAAACCGCCTTCACTTTTCTTTCGTAAACCGGGCGCGAATATTTTCTCTCGTATAGCAAGCTGGCAGATTCGGCTATTCTTCGTGGAGTATCCGCCCTGTCCAGGGCATGGATAATCCCCTTTGCCATATCTTCTGGATCGGGTTTGACCAGAAAAGCGACCTTTTGATCGAGGACTTGGGTATGCGAGTAAATATCAGTGGCGACTAGGGGAATCCCGCTGGCAATCTGCTCATAGATTTTCAACGGGGTGTTGGTTCCCTCCGATCTCGGTGAAACCAGGACGGAAGCCATACTGCAGAGGCGTTTTGCCAGTTGTTGGGATACACGCCCCGTGAACTTTACGGTGCCATCCAATCCGCAATCTTTCGCCAAGCGCTTATACTTCTCAACCTGCAAAGGAGTGCCACCGACAACTAGCAACCCGGATTTCGGCACTGTGTCGACGACGTAACGAAAGGCGTTAATAAGAATATCAATGCCCTGATACCGTTCCAGCGTGCCGGCATATGCGGCAAGCTGCATATCATTCTTCGATTTCCAGGATTGGATTTCCTCTAGGCATGCTGCCTCGTCGGTCTTCTCATTGTCAGCAACCGCTTTTGTGGGAAATTTCACCGGTTCGAAAATGGAATTTTCAATCAGAATGTGCTTTCTGTTTGAACCGATCTGTGAATTTACATAATGGTATAAGTCCGGGCATATGGTAATAATGGCATCTGCGCCCCTGAGAGACCAGTTTTCCAGGTGCCGAAAAACCTCGATCAGCCATCTTGACGTTGTGAAGCGGAAGTTGGTGAGTTGTTGCGGCAAGCTGGAATGCATGTCGTAAACAAGTTTGAACCCGAAAAGGGGTTTTAGGAACCGACAAATGAAGACTGCTTCTTCATGGGCGTGAACAAAATCATATCGATTAACAGTTAACAAAATGATTGCCCACACGAAAATAAATACATCCAGAAAGAGCTTCAGAAACGACGGGCCGATTTTAACATCTCCCAAGATGCGGAAGCGAGGAATCCGGATAATCCGGACACCGGGTATGCCTACGTCCTGCCCTTCGCCGTAGGTCAGCAAATCGATTTTTACACCCATTTCAGCGGTTATAAGCGTTCGGTAATACACACTGAACGGTGTCCCTCGAGGAGAATAAAAAGGTTGTGGCGCAATAACCAGTGACCTCATCAAAATCTCTTGGATTGCCTTTTTACGAGCTGCATTAACAATTGATGCTTAATAAACCTGTCGACCGTCTCCAGTTGGCCGAAGGTGTCGAATTCAGTTTCGGGCGCAACAAGTTTTTGTTTCAGCTGTTCGGCAGGCCGTTCTCCGGAAATCTCATCCTGGAGGGTTAAACCAAAAGATCCAGCTCGCCGCACCTCGCTGGCAAAGGGCAGCGGATCACTGCCGGGCAATACTCGAATGGACTTCTGTTTGGCAAGCCGAAACATGGATGGTTCCAACAGAAATCTTGGGCGGCCGCTGTTGTCACCCAGAAAAAAGCCCCTTGGCTCTATTTGCTGAATGATTGCTTTCAGCACCTTTCCCCTTCTGCCAAGCCACTTTCCGAATCCCCATGGAACTACGGCAAGCCCATCAGCTTTAACGACTTCAGAGATCAGTTGTTTCAGGGGCTTCCCTTCGACAATCCTGTGGTTAGGTGCTAAGGCCAAGACTTCCAAGCCCTCAGCAGTCTGCAGCTGTTGTCCAGCGATTAGGTATATGCGAAAGCCGGCTTCATTGCTGATTAACAGTGAGATAGGTTCCGACGTCCGCTGTACTCTCCATCCGTCGTTCGCACTCGTAGTATTCCCAACAGAAGGATCTCCCTTATGTCGAATGTTTTCAAAGTAATTTGCATTCGAGGCTTCCGTCAAAAACAAACAGCAGGAAACCTGGTTGGGATCATGCCGGGACTGCGATACACGTTGAATGTTTCTTTCAACATGATCGAAGAAGACATTCAGATGGAAACAATCGTGCAGATGAACGTGGGCATCGATGTAAATCATGAAGATCCGATGGAAGATCGACGTTTAAATGGTCTTCTCAATCGTGTATTGCTTCTTCTGGCGCCCGTTGGTGAACGCAATGATTTCGCCCAACAGGCCGGCACTGGAGACGAGCACCCCGAGAATGGTGAGCATAAGGGACAAGAACAAAAACGGCCGATTGCCGATGGGAATGCTGAAAAGAAACCGTTGGATAAAGAGCACCCCCATGGACAGGAGCCCGACACTTAGAAAGCCAATTCCGATGGTGCTGAAGAACCGCAGCGGTTTCCGGGTGAAGCGGGTGTTGAAAAAGAGGGTGAATATGTCAATTAGTCGTGTTATGTAGTCGGAAAGACTATAGAAACCGGTTTCCCCGCGCTCCTGGAAATGCGTGACCGGGACCTCTTTCACCCGAAACCCCCGATCTGCGGCCAACACCGGAAGGAAGCGGAACATGTTGCCGTAGAGCTCGATTTCTTGCAGTACGCTCCGGCGGACCACTTTCACCGTGCAGCTAAAATCGTGCAGCCCGGCGCCCACGATCCATCGCATCAATCCATTGAACACCTTGGACTGGAACTGGTTAAAGGCAGGATCCACCCGTTTCTGGCGCCAGGGGCTGACCACGTCACAGGAATCGTCCAAGGCCCCGACGACTTCTCGCATCGAATCAGCGGAGAGCTGTTGATAGGATCCGCATATCACCAGGGTGTCGCACTGCACTTCCTTCAGGACGGCCTTCAAACAGACCGCCTGGGTGGTGCGGTTGCCAAATTCGAAAGCGCGAATGCGATTTCTCAATCCCTGGATTTCGGAAAGGCGCGAACGGAAGAAATTGCCGGTCCCGTTGGCAATGACCAGGATTTCAAAGGGATCACCGATATCTGAAAAAATCCGATCGATGGCCGCAATGAAATCCGATTGGTCCTTGTAACAATCTTCCAACAGCAGAATAACGGAAATCATCATCAATTAGGCTGGTTGTTGTCCACTGAAATCTCTCTGATCGTAATCTCGGGCAAATGAGCATGGGTCAAATCGCTGGTATTGATCACGAGCTCACCCAAAACGCCTAGAATTACCAGCTGCACGACGGCTGCGGCGCACAATGCTGCCGCCATCATAAAAAAGAGGGCTTTTCCAGTAGTCCAGCTCAATACAATCGCCAAGAGACCAAGCAGGCTGAAAAAAGCCGTCAAGACCACGAAGGGTACTGCGCTCAAAACAAAACCCTTTAAGGGATAAGACGAAAACCGAATGATCAGGTTCATGGCGAAGATGTCGCTGAATACTTTGAAAATGCGGTCAAATCCGTACTTGGAGCTCCCGAATTTGCGCGGATGGTGTGCAACAGGTATCTCGGTAATCTTCGCCCCGGTCATGCTGGCAAGGGCCGGGAAAAAGCGATGCATTTCGCCGTAGGCATTCAATGCTTTGACGCAGTTGGCTCGGTATGCTTTCAGGGAGCATCCATAATCATGGAGACGGACTTTCGTGGAATGCGAGATGATGGCATTTGCAATCTTGGAGGGCAGCACCCTACTGAAATGGTCTTTGCGATCCTTGCGCCAGCCGCTGACGATATCGTAGCCTTCGTCGATTTTCTCAAGCAACTTTGGGATGTCCGCTGGATCGTTTTGCAGGTCCCCGTCCAACGTAACGATGATCTCTCCTTGCGCATGTTCGAAGCCGGCTACCATGGCGCTCGTCTGACCGTAATTGCGCCGGAACTTCACTCCACGAAGATACGGGATCCTGGAAGCAAGCTGTTCGACGATATTCCAGGTCCCGTCGGTCGATCCGTCATCGACGAGGACGATTTCATAGGCAAAATCAAACCTGTGGCCGGTCTCCTCGATTCCTTTCACCAGCGCCTCGACAGATTCCTCCTCGTTATAGAGAGGTACAACTATGCTCAGATACAAAGAGATATACGCTTCCCTCCATTGAGATAAGATGCGCCTTAAGTGCGCATGTGCCCAAAGAACCACAAACTGCCATAGGTGTCATGGCGCGGAACAGACTCACAATTTGTCAATATCCCTAAGTATGGCCCTTGCCGGAGAGCCGGCATAGACGCAATTGGAAGTCACATCTTTAGTGACAACAGAGTGTGCTGCTATGACCGAATTATCACCGATCGTGACACCCTTCAGGATTGCACAATAACCCCCTAACCACACGTTGTTTCCAATATTAACAGCTAAAACGTTCTTCTTCTCGACGGTCTCCCGCCGTAGGCGCTTTTCTGGATTGATAGGGTGATCATCGCTATCCATGATGAGGCAATGGGGCCCTATCAGACAATTATCTCCAATCACTATTCTTCTAGACACACTAATAATCGTCCCGTAGCCTATATGCGAATTGTTCCCAACTTTCAGAACAGGTTGATCGAAGACTTTGCTTGCACCGATAGTTGAGCGCATTATTTTCACATTGTCTCCCAAACAAATCTTGAGGTGGCTTCCGATAACATAGGGAATTCCATTTGGGAGGGACAGGTCCTTTCCCACTACCTGACAGCGGGCCCTGAATAACGGCTCAGACCAAACCTTGTGTATTGCCCATCTTACTGTCCGTTTTACAAAGCAGTCGAAATAATATAAAGGCAAATGAACCGGTCTAACACACGGAAGATTGAAAGCCTTGAGACTCTTGGCCACATTGTATAGGAAAGAATAGAAGGAAGTGTCTTTTCTCTTGATCTTAAGGATAAGGTGACTCAGCATACTTGCACATCTCTTCTTTTTGAAAAGGTATGAGTTATCGATAGCTGGGCCATGTCGTGTAGGTTCTACCTTTGAAGTAATGTATCCAGCCCAACAGAATGGCCATATTAACCATCGCAAACGTATGGCATATGGAGATTAAGCCAGATAGTCCCTTCACCGATGTTTTGAAATGCGCCAGCGCGGCCAGAACGTATGATGTAATTTGTAGGAAAAGTACCAAGAAATAGAAGGATCCGGCGTCACTAAGTGCCACACTGGTAACAAAAATGGCCATCAAGGAGAACGGGACTAAGAACTTGCACGTTTTATGGGAAAAGAGCTGAAGAGAGAAGATGCCAAACTTCATGGGGTTATGCATGTCTATGTAATTGAATATTGCCCTTAGGGTTCGGTTGGTAATTCTGACTTGACGGCTAAACTCGACGGTAGTTTCTTGCTGTCTTTGTTCAATACAAAAAGCAGTAGGCTGTAAAAGGACCCTAAAGCCTTGTCTAACGACAGTTAAAGGAATAACAAAATCGTTGATGTCATACTCATTTAGGGGTCGATACAAGGACTTGCGAATTGCGAAAATTGCTCCATCAGCTCCCACACATGAACCTACGTTGCTTTCGAGTTCCTTGGTCAGTGTTTCGAGCCTTGAGTATATTCCAGCAGACGCCCCAGTGCGTTCCGCAGGACTAGAAACATATTTGGTCGTACCTGTCACTGCGCCAACTGTTTCGTCCGCGAAATCCTTAACCAACTCCCTTACAGCGTCTTTGTCGTACATAGAATTAGCATCTGAAAACACCAAAATGTCGCCGGTCGCTGATAGGATGGCCTTGTTTAAGCATGCGGTTTTGCCTATTCGACCCTCATAGTATCTGAGGAGAACCCCCTTTTGGGAGTATTGATTAACTATATTGTTGGTCTCATCGTCTGAGCCATCCGATACTACCACTATTTCTAGAAGGCCTTCCGGATAATTAAGGCCGAGCGAATTGAGAATCTTAGCCTCTATTACACTCTGTTCATTATACGCCGATATGAGTAGGCTCACTGCTGGGGTCGATGCACGGCCAGACGTGTCGATGCCGTTGCGCTTGAACAAGGACAACACATAGAGGAGCAAGATATAGACAAACTAGGCATAGAATACCATGAAGAGGGAAAACCAGAATACAATGCGCATGGCTGCAGAAAAGTGGGTAAGGAGCAACTATAGCGAACGAAAATACGGGTTCATCTGTACGCAAGGCGGGCAGAAGTTAGGAGCGAGTAGACAGACAAAGAGCTCGTTATGGAATGTCTGCAACAGGAAATGGGCAAAAGATGTTTAGGAAACGACAATGTGGAAATGATCATGCCAGGTGTGAGACCTTTGCATAACCCCGTCTCACTTGGTTCTGTGAAGTTTTTGACCCATCTTCGGCCTTGTTCGCTAAATCGCGAAAGCCAGGCCTTACGGCCTCAAACAGTTCACAATTCGTCCACTGACGTAGGCCACTCCCGGCAGCCGAATGGGCACCGCAAAAAGCCGACAATGAACGTTCGCAAAAGTTGTGCAAAGGTCTCGTTGCGTGACGGCACATAACACCCATGTGTCTGGGGCTTGAAGCTTTCCAACTGTAATGGTGGCAATGCCCCTGATCTGTTTGCAGCATCTGTAGCCGCTGTGGGTGGCACCCATATTTACATCGAGACACTTATTCTTCGACGGGCCAAAATTCAGGAAGTAAGCCCAAAACTTCTTTGGCAAATTCTGAGACTATCCTTTTTGTTTGTTCAACACGGGTCTTGTCTGAAAGAGCAGATATCCGAACAAAGGCTCCGTCATTCCGATTACGAATAAGCCTTCCAATGAAGCGGTCTATATTTCGCTCAACGCCTGTGGCGAGCACCTTGGTAGCAGCTGACTGGTACCAATGGAGGAGTATTTGGTACGTGTCCGCCTTCTGTGTGAGCATGTAGTTGACACTTAAGGGCTTTCCATAGCGCTTCACCGAGAGCCTGATGTTGTGGGAATCTATTATTCCCCAACCTGCGGCAGGAAGACATGCGTGGGGCGTGTGCGGTGTGCGGCCGCCCTTTGCTGTTCCGTAATAGCCTATATAGAGGTCTACCTGTGAACCGTCCATAGACACGTAGTGACGATAAACGTGTTTGTCAGCATTTAGTTCTTCGTACACAGACTTGGAGAGCATGTCTTCAATACCTGTGAAGCCGGCTATTTCCATCGGCAGATTCTCAAGATTTGTCCTCACCACCGTTGGTGCACTACGGAAGGAAATTAGGAGCACTGACGCAATGGTGCCAAGCAATACCAGAGAACACATAGTGAAGGTTTTGTTGGACATTTTAAACTGCAATAGCGAGCGCATTCCCCGCAGGTTGTGCCTGACGGCAGTGCTTCGCGGGCTGCGGGGTTAGCGAGCGAATCTAAGAAAGAGATAAGAAGTCCTTACGAAGGTCCTCTTACTGGGTCGGAAGTCTCTCCAATAGTAGATATTCCCCAAACAGAAGGATGAAACCCAATCCAAATACGGTCATCCCTGAAAAGTTGTGGAGGAAACCATGTGCGACGCCTTGCCCAAAGAAATGAGCAAGGATGCCTGTGCCGGTGACGCGAACGATATTAGTGAAGAGGGCCAAAGGAATGACAGAGGCTAGAATGATGGCCTTGCGAACCCATCCACCATGGCCTAACATGTAGGCAAAAAGCACACCCAGCATAGCAAGCGAGACTAGTGAACGGATTCCACTGCAGGCCTCGGCGACCTCGAGTTGCGCCTGGGCGAAGAAAAGCAAGTTTCCTTCCTGATGCACCGGAATGGAAACCGAGTGAATAACAAGGGCAGAGACATCAGTGACGAAAAGTTGAAGTGGAAAGGCTACCAGACTAAGGACCGATTGCGGAAAAGGAACCATAAAAGAGAGAAAAAGGAGGGGGAAAGCCAGGAGTTTGGCAAAGTCCCTCCCGAGAGTGAACAATACTAGGCCAATAAGAGAAGAAACGATCATCGCACGTGAGATGACAGCAACGTCTCCTGCATAGCTAATGACATAGATGCTCATACTGACAAGCAAAACGATTAACCCCCAATCTGAGTTAGAGATGTTGGCGTTCCTCAGCTTTCCTCTTTTTTGCCAAATCAAGAATATAGATATGAAAGGCACCAAAATTCCATGGGAGTCGTTTGCATTGTTGAGCCAAGCAGAAAACAGTCCTGGATAGACCGGAAAAAAGGCCCCTATCCAAAGCATGGCGAGAACAAGAAGCTTAAGCCTTGTGTGCTTTGCAGTCATCGGTTTCATTGACTATCAGAAGCTCATGGATGACAAGTGACCTTGCATGATGGTGGTGGCCTTCGGTAAAGCAGGACAGATGATTTGGTGTTCGAGGTATGCTTGGCATATGATGGCTGAAAATCTTGCGAGATTAAGGAAATTTCCAGAGTGCACAGCAGTACATGATAAAACCTGTCAATCAGTTTTCCAGGGGACGTTCTTAGTTCCACATACTTCAAACAGGTTAACGACTTTGTCGATGTCTTGCTTTGTCATGAATGGGTGTACAGGCAATGTCAATATATGTTGTGATAACCTTTTGGCTTCCGGATAAGCCCCTGGGGCAAGGATGTTCCCAAGTTGGGGGATCCCGTCAATTGAGTCGGGATATGTAAACATAACGCCAAGCCCCTTCTTTTGGCTTTCATACACGATTTTTGCTTTCTCCTCTAGTTTTCCTGCAAAGAGGGGAAGCCTCAGGCAAACTGGCATCTCGTTGTCTGTCGGGAAGAAGGATACAGAAGCGCGCGCCTGAATTCTCTCTTTGTAAAGTAGTGCATTTTGGACTCTTTTGGCATTGAAACCCTGCACTTTCTCCATCCAGTTTCGAGCCAGCCCTGCCTGAATGGAAGACATTTTCTTCAATGGGAAGTCAGGATCATAAATTGTATCTCCAAGCTTGAGAAATGGGAGTGCCTTTGGAAGCCAGTAGAGACTTGGTCGTGAAAAGATCCATATTAATATGGCCTTAATCAGGAGGACTACCTTTTCTACAAATGTGTACGAATCGATTTCAGACAGTTTTTGTTGGAAGAGCCTAGCAATTGGTGTTTCGTTAGTGATAAGTATGCCTCCCTCAACCGTGGAGAAAGATTTCCCTCGCCCGAGGCTAAAAAATCCAATGTCTCCTTGTGTTCCCAACATTTTACCGTTGTATTTGATCCCGATGGTCTGGGCGGCATCTTCAAGGACCAAGATGCGCTTTTCACGACATAATTTGCGAATTTCAGACACTGCAGCTGGAAGGCCAAAAAGATGCGGCACAATGACGCATAGGGTGGCTTGGCTTAGGAGAGAAGGAAGTATGTCCTGATTCATCTCGAGGGAGTTGGGCTTCAGGTCGCAGGGCACCACCTTTAACCCGGCACGAACTACAGCAGAGGGAACGGAATAGCAGACATAGGCAGGTACGATAACTTCGTCCTTCCCCGGTGTCAGTTGTTTCAGCGCCAACAGTGCTAATGCCAGAGCAGCTTTTCCAGACGAAAACAAGAAGCAATCTGGTACGTGAAAGCAGTTTTTGATCTCAGATTTGAACCGCTCAAGCTCTCGCCGGCTGTGGAGGAGGCTTTTGATTGCACAGAAGATGTCTTTCAAATAGATTGGAGCAGCAGCCGGTGGTAAGGTTCTTCCGATTCTCATGGTTGTGATGAACCTATTACAGTCCTATGTGCTTCCTGATCATGGGACCAACAATTTTGGTAACAGAGACTGGTAATTTCCGCCAGTATTGCATAAGTTTTTCAAATTTGACTTTCTCAGATGCTTCGTCATCGATTGGTCCACCATTTACCGAGAAATAGTGCCAGTGCAGTGGTGTTGGCTTGGCCCCCCATTGTTCCTTGAATTTATAAGTGCTTCCGAACGGCGAGGAACGACCAAAGTCGAAATAGACAAATTCATTATCACAAGCATATTCCAACATGGTCCAATAAAGGAGCATATTCGGGCTGAGCCGACTGAATTTTCGCAAAGAGGAAGCCCAGGGATTTTCAAGGGTGTTCCCAAAACCAACAACCAGACTACATGCTACCGGCTGCGTGTCCATATAAATGATAATGAATTTTGCAGATTTCGCAAATTCATGAAGGACGTTTGTCATCAGTCTGTCTGAATGAACCGGAGAGCCCAGATCTCTCATGTTTGAGGAAAAGACGCTGTAGAAGTCGTGCAATAACTCGAGGCCACCTATTTTGGAAGTGAGCCCCTCTTTGATCGGCTTTCTTATCTGACTTCTGAGTTTTGCCCTAAATGAAGTCATCAAAGCGTCAGATGAGCCGGGAAGAGGGAGGACCATGCGGACTTTATGTGAACGGGTAATATAGCTCATGGCTGATAACTGATGGCCTATAGTAACAGGCTTGAAGCTTTTGGCTCTGAGCTTTGATCCGTCATTTAGCCACTGAAGTGGCTGTATGTGTCGTAGTTCAACATTTCGTCCTTTGACTGCTAGGCAGAGTCTCATTGCCTCACTTAAAAGTGACTTCTCCGCTTCCTCATCGCCAGCAAGGAGGCCTCCGTAATCAAGAAAAGGCATGGATACAAGGGCATTTCCAAAAATAAAATGCTTGAGATGGACAAGTGGCAGGACTCCGCAGACTTTCTGGGTATTGGTTTCTGGATACTGATTTCTGAGAACCGGTCTCTGGGTGTTTTTCGTGGCCATCAAGTAATAGGTCTTGTGTCCGTAAGTTCTTTCAATCACATTTTTCCATCCGAAGAGGTGGTAGTGAGTCGCTTTTGGATGGCCACGAACATATGCGTCCCACGCATTGGAGTTGCTTGTCTGAATGTATTCGACCCTCGTACTCATTTCCTGATTTTGGGAGATCGTCAAAATCGGACTCAGTTCATCAGCTAGGTTTCGAGACAGACGGAGTTCAGTCCTCCATTGTTGGAGACGCGGTCTGGAGGTTGGTACTGATTCGATTTTTCAATGCCACAGCCTTTAGCAAGGCCAACCCCATGCAAATTCCAATAAGATCGAGACCGATATCCAGAAAAGATGCATACCTGCCGGGTACATATGCCTGGTGGATTTCATCTGAAACAGCAAAAACAATCAATGCCGATAGGATCAAAGCATTGGCGTTGGTATTGGGTCCTTTGGTCTTCCTCGCCGAAAAGGACCTGAACCAGAGATAGGTGAGCAGGGCAAAGGCAGGAATATGAGCTAGGTTGTATAGAACCTCTTCACTCAGTGTTCCAGTGTCATGAAATAGCCTGCTGGGAACGGATGACAGACAGACAATCAGACCAGTGACAAGTAGGCTGGGGAATAGATACCTCAGATTCATGTCGTACAACGCTTTAAGAGTTTTTCTGCCCGTCCCTGAAGCTGAAGAGTTGGAGCACCTAGGAATTTGTTGGTCGCAAAGGCGCAGACGGGGTGGAGGCACGGGGCAGATTCCTTTTCAGGGGTTTTCATATATTACCGTTGCATCCTTGATCACATTTTGGAGAAAAAAGCTCTCATGAATCATGCGATGGAATTCTTCGGGAATGTATGCCAGAATACACACTGCCCTTTGTATGTCCCAAGTCAGATACAGATTTTCAACCTTTCCATGAAACGTTTCTCTGTTTCGTATACAACAGTCAAATCAATGTCGCTGAACTCATCACAGTCACCACGCAGCAAAGAACCGAAAAGAACGATCTTTTGCGGGTTAAATCGCTCAAAAATGGAAATAATTCTGTCTGGTAGGCTTTCAACAATCATGGTTTTTCCTTAGATGCGACCGACCGCCCCAATGTGAGCGCTTGGCCCTCCTTCAACATGGTTACAGAAAAAGGATCGAGGCAAATGGTGACCACGAAAGCACCCCAGTACGATAGTGCTTACTAGCTACCGAGCAAAGGAAATGAGCAGAGCACGAAAAAAAGAGAAAGGTTATGGACAGGGAAGAACCCAAAATCTTATCACGAAGACACGAAATTGAGAAAACACGAAAAGGGCCAAAGGCTAAGGCAGGCCAATGGTTAAGCGTTCTGAGGATTAGTCCGAGACCGATCATACGCAAAAATATAATCATAGCAGGTGGTAAAGGAACAGTGTTTGAATCCGTCGAAAAAAGAAGACAATTTGGATTCGGTTTTCGCCAGGTTTGTGTAATGTCTAAATTTGACAAAAATAGGCGCCTCATCAACCTTGGGCTGTTCTGGATCGATTTCCCATGGGTGCATGTAGAACAAATAGGCATTTTCCTTCTCGAGAATCGATCGTACACCTCTTTGAAAGAGAGGGAACGGCATGAGCCGAAAATACCCGCCTCCTCCCCATGGGAGTAAAAAGCCACCTCTGTTTTGTTCAGAGCTGTTAGCTGATAGCATATGGCTGAAAGGATTTCTGATAATTAGATTGCTGATGGGAAGTTCATACAGAAAATCAGATACTGGATACTGGATACTGGATGGTGGGTTTTGAGTCGTGTCAACTTGGAGTGCGATGCCCCTTTTTCCGTTTTGAGACAGATCTATATGTCCGTAGCGCCCGTGCATGGCGAAGGAATTGTAACTTGAGTCGTAGACATACCCGCAGTCAGCTACGATTCTAAGGATTTCATGGCTTATGGAAAAACTGGGGGCTCGATAGCCGAAGACAGCGGCTCCGACGATGTTTTCAAGGAGTTCCTTGGTATCAGTTAAATCCCCTCTCAAATCCTCAGGTGTTTCTTGGTCGCAGAGGGTGTGATAGTAGCCATGAGAGGCTACTTCGTGGCCACGGGCGTGAATTTCTCGAACCAGATGAGGGAGCCGTTTTGCTATCCAGCCGAGAACGAAGAAGGTCGCCTTCGGGTTGCGGGAGCCACCCAACTCGTGACCCATGGTTGATGGCTGGAGCACCACTGAGTCTAGGATGTCGAGGATTCGATGGGTGTTCTTTTCAACGCGCAATTCATAGGATGACCAGGAGGAAAAGGGTATCCACTCCTTGAAGTTTTCAACCTGAAACCAATCTTCAACATCGATAGTCAAAAGAATGTAACGGGGCATGGCGTGTAAAGGCGGCTAAAGGTAGACTGCAATATCCACGTCGCTCAAAGGTTTCGGATCTCCTTGGGCAAGGCTACCGAAGAGATACGCAAAAGCGATATCTGACCTGGATCGAAGGTAAGATTCAGCCATGGGAAGAAGGTCTCGAATGTTTGGGGGGGTCTGTGTATTTGATCATTTTGAAATTGAAGGGACAAAGGTGAAAGATAAGAGGTAAAAGGATAATGGCCAAAGCACCTAATCTCGAAATCTCGAAATTGGGTGCCGTCCGGGGATTTTCCTGACCCATTTAACGCGTTCAGCGATTACCAATTGCCGAAGTCTTGACGGTGGCAGTACCCATTTCGTCTTTCCAATAAGCTTGCATGATGTCGGAGGCTTTCCCGAAATGAAAGATTGGATTTGGGCTTTATTCCGTTTTTCATAAAATTCCTCGCACACAGCTCCGCCCCTTGAGTTACATGAAGGCAATGAATGCAACCAATTGGAGTGACAAAAAAGAGCAGTGGCGAGCCTTGACTGCAGCTCGATTATCTCTTCGCAAAAGTTGGCCTAGGTTCCAAGGTCAGGGCAACGGGGTATTCGTATAGACAGACACTACCTGGATCCCCTGCCCAACAGCACGGTCTTCACTGTATGAAAAATCACCATAAAATCAAGAACCAGTGACATGTTTTTAATATAGTAAAGGTCATACTTCAGTTTTTCAAGTGCGTCTTTCTCACTCGAGCCATAGGTATATTTGATTTGAGCCCACCCTGTGACGCCGGGCCTGACACTGAATCTCTCCCTGTAGTAAGGAATAATATCCTTGAGTCTGTCGACAAAATAGGGACGTTCGGGTCGGGGGCCCACAAAGCTCATGTCACCTTTTAGAACATTCCACAATTGCGGGAGCTCGTCTATCCTGAGTCTTCTGATGATCTTGCCCACCCGAGTGATTCTTTTGTCATTTTGTGCCGCCCATACCGGTCCGGTTCCCTTTTCAGCATGATGGGTCATAGAGCGGAACTTGTAGAGGGTGAATGGCTTTCCGTACTCCCCGACTCTTTTCTGGGAAAAAAGGATAGGACCAGGCGATTCCAGTCTTATGGCCACACCAACTAGAAGCAGAAGGGGTGAGAGCAAGACCAACATCCCGGTTGACAGCACCAAGCCGATCAGTCTCTTGATGGCCCTAGCCATTTTAGACTTCACAAATCCGTCGGACAGGATGAGCCACGTTGGATTAATCTTTTCCACCAGGAGTTTACCAGTAATCCTTTCGTAGAAGCTCTCTCCGTCTATAATGTTTATCCCCCTTACCTTGCAGTTCAGGAGTTCCTTATAGGGGAAAATGCCGCGCTTCTCGTCCAAAGCCACAATAAGGCTCTTGGCGCTTTGAGCCTCCGCCAAACCGCATATATCGTCAAAGCCATACTTGACTGACACACCCTTGAAGGGGTCATTTTCCACAGCGATTTTTTCATGTGAGATCACCGAACGGATATCATAGCTCAGATCCCTGTTACCATCTATTGCGCTGAGTATATCTCTGGCCAAGTCACCGGAACCCACCATAATGGCCCGTTCTGCAAGAAACTTCTTTCTGATAAGAAGAAAATATAGCAGCCGCCATGCCACCAGGAAAAGGAGCAGAAAAACAAGGCTGGCGAAGAAGATCCATTTTCCTATAATCATCTCTGGTAAGAGAAAATAAACGATAGCCATGGCTATGGACAGGATGCCAATAGACTGAACCAACCTGGAGGCCAGGTCAAAAGTGCTGTCAGTGGTCTTAAACTCATAGAGATCGTTAAAATACAAGCTGAGCTGCGCCATGACAGAGACAAGAAGTACCTTGGGCCAGATCAACTCCAGCATTCCAGAAATGCCGATATCTTCTCCTAGCAAGAGAAAGGATGCCAGAGAAATTGCCAGAAAGATCAAGATGCCTTCACCGACAACAAAGATCATCTTCCTGGTAGAGAAGTGCTGTCTAAATAGCTGAATCATTGGTTTTTATACGAAGAGCAAGTAGCGTTGGAGTCTGCTATCTCGCTATTTGTAGTACTCTCCGTAGTATTTATGATAAGCGTTGTAAC
>Ga0180438_10006915_pt1 | contig 15115 bp, 9 predicted proteins | sample SS_ome_12_FD_132455 | JGI IMG/M metagenome (GOLD analysis project Ga0180438, IMG submission 132455) | Hypersaline lake sediment archaeal communities from the Salton Sea, California, USA - SS_3_D_2 metaG | ecosystem: Environmental > Aquatic > Non-marine Saline and Alkaline > Hypersaline >...
ATCTATCGTCAGGATTCCTTGAACATTGATGAAGAAAACAGCGTCCATATCTTTGGGAAGAAGTCTCAGCATGTCATCAGCTTGAGCTGAGCCAGCCGCTTTACCGAACGGGCCTCCCTGGCAGGAGATTAAGGAAAATATGGCGAAAATAGTCGTGATTGCAGTGACTGTGAATTTTTTCATTGTCTTTCCTCCTTTATTCAAATCTAGTTTTTTTCTTGTCCAAAGGCTGTTAGGACTATACCAGAAAAAGCACAAACAGAGCAAATCATTTTACACGTCTAGCTTCTTTTTTCTGATCGCTTATCCTGAATAAAATAAGACAGGAATTGGACTCCTTTTCTTTATACGAGATTCGTCCGTCTTTAGTTCTGTCTCATCAACTGGATAGTAAAACAACTGCGCGGTTGAAGAAGAAATTCGTTATTTCATGTACCTGTACAGCTGCATCTGGCTGGAGTAAAGCAGGCATCTGATCCATATGACTACAAAGATAAACAACTGCTGAAGAAGAAAAGCAGCGAGAACAAAAGGAAAGTTGGATTGCGGTATGATTTCTTTGAGCAAGATATAGATCACTGTCACGGCCACTTGGAAGAGAAAGATCAGATAGAAGAGTCCGAAGGTGGAAAAAGGATATTTTAAGATAAAAGCGAGAGCTTCCAGAGTGGATTTAAGAATGTTGCGACTCTCTTCCAGGACGACCTTGATTCGGGCATAATCGAAAACCATCTGGATGAAGAGGAGAAGAATAAATATCAATGCGCTGATGCCGAGCATGATGAAAAAAGGAATGACTTCCGAGAAAGAATTCGACGAGATGTCGGACACGATGGGAATGAACACGTCTTGAAGCAATACGCTGATGACAATAATAAACACCCACGAAAACAGCATGAGACCGAAAAAACGGAGGAAATGAGAACCAGCCCCCTGGATGAAATCCTTCAGTGTAAATCTTGGAGGATCCTGGCTGAAAATTGACAGGATCCCCCCGGCAAGAAAGGTGTGGAGGATGATGTAAAAAAATCCGAACACAAGCAGAATAGGGGGTAAAGAATAAAATCTCATCTGGATAAGATTTTCAAGATTGGTGAGGATGGCGCCCTTTCCGATGATCGAAGGAGAAAAAGTTGTCTCCAGCCCTCTTGCTTCATCCCGGAATTCCTGCCACCAGATGTAATCAAAGCCTTGGCCCATCCTGGAGCCCGCCTCGCTTTGTCCGAATGAGTTTTTCAAGGAGTTGTACATCGGAATGGCGAGAAGCAAGGAAAAGAACAAGTTGATTATAAACAGGAAGAGTACCATTTTTGAGACGCGGCCTGTGGCCGTGAATCCTCTACCGAAATTCCAGAATATTTTCATCATTTTTCTCCTTCTCGCTTATCAGCCACCCAGTAACGTGAAGAACTCCAGCGCATGCTGGAGCCAGGCCATCCAGTTAGAGACCCATTTGAAGGGAGCCAGTTTATCGGGCTTTCTCATCATACTGTTGTTGGTGCGGTTGATATCCAGCACGAGTTTGAATTCCGGGTCAACAACAGCCTTGCTTATTCGGGAAGGCTTCTGGTATGTGAATTTTTTCCATCTGTATTGACCGTCCCATGTCTCTCTGATCTCTTCCCCGTCATCAAAAACGACGAGTACATCGACAGGAAGTTTCACTTCGCCTAAACGGCGCACGATGACCTCTGATTGGAAACGGCTGTCTTTGATCTGGCGATTTATGTATTCTCCGTCAAACCAACCCTGAGGCTGTCTGACTCTCTGGCTGGAAATTGTTCCGATGGCATAGTCGAGTTTCTCTGAGCCGTAGACGAATTGGTCCAGGAACCAGCTCATATCTCGGCCGGCATATTCAGAGACCACCGCGTAGAAGTCTCGGGGTCGTGGATGCTTGAACCAGAAACGCCGGGAGTAGTCTTTGATCATCCTCGAAAAAATTTCTTTTCCCATGAATCTTTTAAGAGTCCTCAACATGAGTTCGGCTTTTGAATAGGAATTGGCGCCATAACTCCCCCCTTCCAGAAATTCCCAGGCGAAGCGCTGCAACTCGTCCATATTATAAGTCTGGCGGTGACTGGAGATTCCTGAAGATTCGATGGGAATTTCGACATCCTTAAAAGTGAAAGGAATGCCGAAAAAAGACTGGCTGTAAAGAGGGTTTCCGTAGGCTGTGTAGTAGACTTCTGTATCCAGGAAAGATGTGAATCCTTCGTCCATCCATGCGTTTTCGAACTCATTATTCCCCACAAGGCCGTAAAAGTATCCGTGTCCGAACTCATGGATGGTAACTCCTTCAGGGCTGGATATGCCTTTCCGCGTGAGAAAGTAGGCTCCTCCGGTGAAAAAAGTCGGATACTCCATGCCTCCTGACCGGCTGTTATAGGCAGGGTCCACACAGGTTGCGGTCGTGTAGGGATAATCACCGTAGAAAAGGCTGCAGTATTTTATGGCATTTTTGACAGCGTTCATGTAGCGGTCTTTGAGCTTTCTATGTTGAGGTTGGAGCAAGAGAGTGATCTCCGTTATTTTTCCCGGAGCAAACTCAAAATTTTCTTTGTATTCGAGGAACCGGGGGCTGGCTGTCCAGGCGAAGTCATGGACACTGTGCTGGTGGAAATGATGGGTGGTGGTTCCGTCTCTATTATCGATAATTTGTTGGTGCTCTCCTGTGCCTCCCACGATGAAAGACGAAGGGAGCGTGATCTTAACATCGTAGGTTCCGTAATCGGCAAAGTATTCGCTGGAGGAATGGTACTGGTGGCAGTTCCATCTGCCATCCTCAAAGACACCGATTTTCGGGAACCACTGCGCGATGAAATAGTAATCCTTGTAGACTCCGGTTCTGGAAATAGGACGGGGAACTTTTGATTCGAATTCAATCCTGAGCAGGATTGTCTGTCCTGGCTCTACAGCTTGGGGAAGAGTGACAGAAAAAACAGTCTGGTCAAACAGGTTCTCGTCATCCGGAGACTGAAACTCCATAAAAGGCATTAAATCAAAATCATTAAAATAGGGATTTCTGACTATCTTGATGGATTCCACACGACAGTGTCCCCAATCTTCTTCCCTGAAATCGGAGACTCTTCTCCCTCTCCGTGCCGCCTCTGTGAGATAAGTGCTCATGTTGTTCTGGAAAGCATTCCAGTAGAGGTGGAACCTGAGTTCATTCGCCGGGAATCTGGTGTCGTTCGTCCAGGAGAGGATTTCCGAGGCATTTATCATTTGAGTTTCGGTATCCAGCTTGACCTCCATTGTGTAATTAGCGATTTGCTTGCAGAAAGTTGACTGGGCTGAGGCGAGGAAGGGAGACAATGAAAGTGATAGGAGTAAGCTTAAAGTTAATAATATTTTTCTCAACATGGTCTCCTCATTGTATTTTTTTCAATATTATTAAAGATGTTTCTTTTTCGCAACACAAATCCTCTTCATATGGGAAGTGTTTTATCATAAATAGCAAAATAGAGTTGATTTTTTTTGAGAATGGATTTAGTTTTAAGTCCTCGACAATAAAGGAGGTCAATTATGAAGAGCATGAGAATAGTTTTGAGCCTTTTAGTTTCCATGATTCTGTGTGCGTCCCTAGCCCAGGCCGAAAATCCTCTTGCTTCGAATAAGCTTATTCAAGCTCTCGTCGATGAAGTATCCGGAGAGATTGCCTATAAATACACTGTCCTGATTTCTCATTTTGACCGCATCCAGGCTTCGGAAGGCTGGCATGATTCAGCGCTTCTGATCAAAGAAGAATTGGAGAGAATCGGATACACGGACGTGGTTCTCGAAGGATGGCCCTCGAATGGCTCCACCTATTATTACACCTATAAAACTCCTATCGGCTGGCGGGCCAGACATGCAGAACTATGGATGGTAACTCCAAGCCGAGAGAAGTTATGTTCCTATGCCGAGATTCCTCTGAATCTTGTCAAACACAGCAATGCGGCTAACATAGAAGCCGAACTGGTCGATGTGGGAACAGGAGTGGGTGAGGAGTCTTATAAAAACAAAGATGTCAGAGGAAAGATAGTTTTAGCGACAGCCTACACCGGTAATGTTATGAGAGAAGCTGTTCTCAAAAGGGGAGCCTTGGGTGTGATCACCTGGTATCCTCCTGAAGTCAGGCCCGGCTATCCCAACATGATTCGTTACACAGCCATCTGGCCGACTTGGGAGGAGCGGGATAAGATTGGTTTTGGCTTCAATGTCAGTAAAAACCAGGGCTGGCGATTGAAGAAAATGCTGGATGAGGGAAGGAAGGTTGTCCTCAAGGCGGAAGTGGATGCGGAGTACTACGAAACTGAGGTTGAAGTTCTGTCAGCGGCTTTGCCCGGAAGCACAGACCCTGAAAAAGAAGTGATGGTCATCGGACACCTCTGTCATCCTCTGCCGAGCGCCAATGACAATGCCAGTGGAAGCGGGGGGATGTTGGAGATGGCAAGGGCGTTGAAGAAGATGGTGGATAAGGGATTGATCGACGCGCCCAAAAGGACGATACGGTTTCTCTGGGTGCCGGAATTTGCCGGGACCGTTCCTTACATAAAAGCCCATCTTGAACGAACCCGAAACACTTTAGCTGTCATCAATTGCGATATGATCGGCGAAGACCTTCATTTGACCGGAGGAACGTTTAACGTCACCTGCACACCAGATTCACTGCCCAGCTATCTTAATGACGTTGTCGTCAATTTCACCAAACTGGCTGAGCGGCTGAACTTGAGAAGCATGAACGGAAGCAATCATCCTTTTGCCTACAGGATTCGTCCTTTCGGCGGAGGAAGTGACCACTACATTTTTAATGATGGAGCCTTGAGCGTGCCCTCAGTGATGTTCGGACATGGAGACACTTTTCATCATACAAGTCTTGACACTCCTGATAAAGTCGATGCTTCTGAGCTGCGCCGCGTGTGTTTTGTCGCTCTCGGCTCGACCTATTACATGGCGGCCGCATCCGAGAAGGAAGCCAGAGACATGGCTCGGCTCATCGCCGGAAACGGAATTTCCCGTATGTCAGAGGACTACTATGATACTCTGTCTCGGATGTTTGAGGCTGATGATGCGGCGAAATTGCATGAGGCCTATACTCATGTCTTAAATGTCGTCGGACATTCTTTGCAGAGAGAAATCCAATCTGTTCGCTCGACTCATGTGTTTGTAAAAAATGCGCAAATGAAGAAGGAAATTGACAGGAACACCGAGAACTTGAACCTCTTGAGCAATGGATTTAAACGAGAAGTAGAGAAATTGTATGCAGACCTTTGCCGGAAGTTCGGGGTGAAGCCCAAACTGATTACCTTGACCTCTGAGGAAAAAAGGCTGAGCCGGATCGTTCCCCTGCGAGCGGAAGGTTTCGTCTGTCCTTTACAATCGGACTATGTCGAAGAAAAACTTGGTCAGGGAATAATGAGGCAAGTCAAGCTCCGGGGGAATGCGGCCTACGAAGCCGTAAATTTTGCAGATGGAAAAAGGAGTATTTATGACATTGCTCGCGCCGTTTCCGCAGAATTCGGACCCGTGAGTGCTAAAGATGTCGAGGATTTTTTCAGAATACTTGAGAAAGCGGAGTTATTTAGGTTGAAGACTATTTAACGTGGACCAATCGGAGAAATCTTTAAGAATGAAAGAGAAAGCGGGAGCGAAAAACTTTTTCCAGGAACTTGTCAAAAGCCGGAGGAGTGTCCGGCGCTATCTGGATAAACCGGTTGAGAGGGAAAAGATTCTGACCTGCATCGAGGCGGCCCGCCTGGCACCTTCCGCCGACAATGTCCAGCCCTGGAGGTTTTTAATCATCGATGAGCCGGAGCTGAAAACGCAGTATGCCAAGGAGATTTTTTCAGGGATCTATTCGATCTCCAAGTTTGCGGAAAAAGCGCCTGTTTTGATTGTGATCCTGGCCAGGCTGGACATCATCGCCAACAGAATCGGAAAGCAGATTCAAAACGTCCAGTATTACTTGTTAGATATCGGAATAGCCGGAGAACACATCGTCCTCCAGGCCCAAGAACTGGGCTTAGGGACATGCTGGGTCGGCTGGTTCAACATTCGCAAGGCCAGGAAATTTCTGAAAATACCGCGGAAATACAAGATTGTGTCGATGCTGGCCATGGGCTACTTCGAGAAAAGACCTCGGAAGGAGAAGAAAAGGAAAAAGCTCGAAGAGATTGCCTGGTTCAACAAAATAGAATAGGGGACGTTCCCCAAGGTACCACCTTAGCTCGTTAATCCAAATATCTTGGCTTGTTCTCTATCAAATGATGAGGTGCAGATATAAATAAGGGACGTCCCCTAAGGACACGCCTCTCCTACCAAAGATTTTTAAAAGCGTCATAAAAATCAATCAGGGGATATTTTTTATTCTTTCAAATACCATGATTATAGAATTGATGAATGAGGAGTTGATGAGGTGTGTCCCTTGGGGAAGCGTCACTATTAGATTAAACTTATTAGTCTAAGGTGGTCCCTTGGGGAACGTCCCCATTAGATTTCGACTTTAAAGAGGCCTTTGAAGGCGAAGCCGAATATTATGGAGAGCGCAAAATAAACGATGATCCAGTGAATACGCCATCCGAAGAGATTCATGGATTGAGAAGGATATGTGATTTCTACGGATTTGACCGGAATATTTCCGGGCAGAGGGGCTTCGCCGGGATTGAATAGCTCATCTATGAAATTGCGGCGGATCTTGATCGGAGAAATCTTGCACAGAGGACTTTGAGCCACTGCCACTTGTTTAATAATCCTTTGCCTGTTGACTGTGAGCGCTAATTCGTGAACGCCCGCTTCCTCGGCTTGGAGCCGCCAGTTCACCTCCCCCTTGTTCTCTATCCTGAGGGGAAGGGTTTCCACAATCAAACCTGAAGATGTTTCGATCATGAATTCAGCATCGAGGAGGCTTTGGTTCAATTCCAATTCTGCCTTCAATATCGCCTTCTGGCCCGGCGCCAAAGAGTGATACCCGAACCAGAGATTGAGCTGGATCAGGATCAGGATGAGAGGAATGATCATGACCAATAGAGGTTTGGCTGAGTAGCCGATGTATTTCAGATTATAGCGGAGGATTTTGCCTTGGGCTTTGAGAGAAATGCTCAGGCTGTCTTTGAACAGGCGGAACTCGAGCAGATGCGCTTTAATTTTATTCTTGACGGTCTTTATTCCCTGTTGGTTAGATGTGAAGCGAAAAACAAGAAGCATTAACAGTGCAGTCAGGAAAGATATGAGGATCATGCCGATCCAGGGGCTCATGTTTCTGAAAGGAAAAAAGATGATTTCAAAGATTTTGCCGAAAATGGAATTGAAGACCCACATCCTATTTTTTTCCTTTAATTTTTATCTTCCTTTCATGTGAATTCATAAAACTCAGTATGGAGTGTTCTATGAGATGTATCCCAATCCTTTAAGTTTTTTCTTGATTTCCTCCTCTGAGTCCGACTCTTCGAGCTTGACGATCTCCTTCTCGAGACAGTGAGTGATGAATTCTTCCGGGGAGGAGTAGCCGGCCATCTTTGCGAATTTTTTCACTTTCTCCATTAAATCTTTATCCAGTTTGATTTTGGCTTTTCCCATTTTATCTCCTGAATTTTAGAATACTGGTTTTCCGACCATCTCCTTGGTTTTTTCTATGCCAAAAGTTTGAAGGATTGTCGGGGTTATATCATAAAGCGCGGGCGATTCGACTTTTATTTTCTGGTTGGTGACCAGAATTCCAGGAACCACTTCTGGGGCCATGCAGTGATCGCCGCTCCATTTTTCTGTGTTATCTTCGAGAATTTTTCTGGGGATCCTGCCCAAGGGAGCAGACCAGGAAACGCGGTATCCCTGATTGTAGCCGATGATGATATCCGGGGCTCTATCCATGTGAGCGCCCGAGTACACATCCTGAGCTGCGAATGCCCTCAAGACTGGTTTTTCGCCGGTTTCCGGGTCTTGGAAACTCTCTAAATTGTGAATGATTTCTCGAATCAGAGCTTCTTTCTCTGCTCCGGGATTGACGATGCCTTCTCCTTCTCTTCCTTTTTCATTGATGTAGAGGCCGTTCAGGCCCAGAGCATACGCCTTGGTTTTTGACCAGTCCGTGTTCATGAATAAATCGTCTCTTCCCTGTCGCCATTTGTTGATTAGAGCGTGGTAACCGTTTTCCAGAAGCCAGGTATTCGGGTTAAACGAACGGCGGAATGGAGAAAATCCGTGGTCGGACATGACGATGAGCACAGTATCCTTGTCTGTTTTTTCCATGGCTTTGGCCAGCATTCTATCCATTTCTCTGTAGATATTCTCGATTGTGTTGCCGTATTTTTCTGCTTGGTTTGGGTCGTAGAGAGGATGTCTTTTATCGATGTGGCGCCAGAACATGTGCTGGCGTTGGTCGGTGCTGGAAACATAATAAAAAAGAAGACCGGAATCGAACCTGGACAGCTCGTAGTTAAACATCTCCAGTCTTTCGTCGAGGATAAAATCGTCCTGCTCGAGAAATTCTCCGTCATCCAGAATGTTGTTGTCGACAGCTTTTGTGTCTGCGGGGAGTCCTTTGGTGAAGAAAGGTCCGAATCTTTTTTCCAGCTTTTCTGAGTATGATTTGGGTGTCGAAATGGGAAGGGCGGCTGCAGCCGGGTCGATATTGATGGGAGAGACATAGAGCTTGAATTCCGGCCTGACCTCTTTAAGGTAAAACATACAGATGCCGCTCACACTCTGAGTGGGAATCATCCTGAAATGAATCCTTTTCCATCCGCTCCACTCCCTTTCCTTAAGGATGAACTCATTGTCCTGGATCACAATTTTGGCCACTGGATTGATGGGGTCGATATAGACCTTGAAATCGATCGATGATTCTGGCTGGTCTTTTTTATAGGTGTTGGTGGGCCCTGGCAGCGTGGCTTCCACTCTGTTCTCTGCCACGTAGACTTCGTGGATTTCTCCACCGCCAATATCCCCTTTGATCGTTAAGAATTCTGTCGTGTAATAGTTGAAATTGTTCAGGGTTCCGACGAGGTCCGGTGTTCCCATCCCGGAGATTGTTCTCTGTTTTGTGGGAGCCGGGGGATAGTTGCCGGGCATTTTAAAAACTGTGGCTGGAATATCGTGATCTTCGAGTATCTGCCAGAAAGCTCTTCCTTTCCGCGAAAGCTTGACTTCTCCTCCTTTGAGAGGAAGCACCAAATTTCCGATCCGAATCGTTTTTCCTGGCTCTCTGGTCTCAGCCCCGGAGAATTCGGGAAAGTAATTTTCCGGATTCCTGTGGACGAAATCGAAGATGCCATGGCCCCCGGGATTCATTCCTGTTATAACATTCGACCAGGCGACAGGACTCTGGGGAGGAATGCTCGTCCGAAGGCGGCTGAAATCTCCCTGATTCCATAGTTTCTGGAAGGAGGGGAGTTTTCCCTGTTTCATCCAGACTTGAAGAAGGTGAGGGTCCATCCCGTCCAGGCCGAGGATGAGAACTTTCTTCTGAGTTTCTCTTTTTCCCTGAGTTTTGGCTAAAAGCTCAGAACCGCTACCCAGAGAGAGAAGGGCGCCGGATGCGAGTCCGAATTTGATGAAGTCTCTTCGATTTATCCGTTTCACTTTTTCTTTCCTTTGTTGTCCTTTTTCTGATTGGCAGGATCACTCTCTGTGTCGATCAAAGAATGCCCATCCATATGAGTAGGAATTTCGAGGCCGAAGAGTGTGAGTGCTGTGGGCGCGATGTCCATTATGGATGGACTGTCCGTGTTTATTTTTTGAGTGCTGAAGAATATTCCCGGAACAAGCCTGGGGTCGATGCAGTGGTCTCCACTCCATGCCTTAGTGTTGTCTTCAAAAACCGTCTCGTTGACTTTCCCGGTGACTGAATCCCAGGAGATTCTGTATCCTTCGTTGTACCCGACAATCAGGTCAGGGCAGTTATCTTTGTAGGGGCCCGGGAGGAGTTCGTCACGGTCAAACAATTTATTGATGGCCGTTGAATCCTTTTCATCATCCCGCAATCCGTTGAGTTTTTGGAGAAGCTCTTTCTTGAGAGATTCGGTTTCCTTTCCGGGATTCACGACTCCTTTTGCTTCTCGGCCTTTCTGGTTGAGATATATTCCGCCTAGACCAAGGGCATACACTCTTGTTTTTTCCCAGTCCACGTCCTTGAACCACTCCTCGCTTTCCTTTTTTCCCTCTTTGAGAGAAAGATAGCCATTCAAGTAGAACCAGGAATTCAGGTTCACTCCCCGGCGGAAGGATTTGAAACCGTGGTCGGACATGATGATCATGGCAGATTTTCCATCTAATTTTTCAAGAGTTTTTCCCACCAGAGAGTCCATTTTAACATAAAGCTCTTCGATGACCTGTGCGCTCATGTTTGTCGGACCGCTTTGTGCGGCCGGATGGTCCTTATCCAGGTAGCGCCAGAACATATGCTGGATGCTGTCTGTTGTTTCGAAGACACAGGTGACAAGGCCTTTTCGTGTTTTGTCTATGGCGTTGAAGAGCATGTCTTCCCATTCTTGGTGGTTTGAATAGGTGAGCTCCAGAAAGGCTTCTTCGCTCAGTGCTCCTTCGTTGAGAGCCCAGGTGTCGTTCGCTTCACCGAGCGTGATGAAACTGCCCCGCAATTTGGCCAGGTAGACAGAGTAAATAAATGGATGTGAAATGGGAAGAGCCGGTTTCTCCGGATCAATATTCAGAGGAGTGAGATACATCTCGAAATGAGGATGGATTTGAGATATGTAAAAACGGCAGATGGCCCTTATTTTCATTCCTAATCCCGGACGGAAAGTCAGTTTTATCCATTCGGAGAAAGTGTTGATTTTAAGCTCCAGCCTTTGACCGGGTACCTCCAGTACGGCTCCTTTTTTATCCTCATCGATAGTGATGGTCAGAGGAAGCTGCAGTTCCTCTTCCTTTTTAAGAAGGTTGTTTTCCGGACCTGAGATTGTAGTCTCGATCTTGTTGTCAGTGATGTTGACTGGAATGATGACTCCCCCTTCTCGCTTTTGAATCTTCTCCATATCCGTTGTGTAGAAGAAAAAAGTCCCCTGGCTGCCTTTGAGGTCAGGAGCACACATGCCAGAAAGAAGATGCCCGGAGAATTTTTCTGGAGGGAAAGTGATGGGAACCCGGAGAATCGTGCTGAAAATGCCTTCCTTTCCCAAGATTTTCCAGAAGGGGATGCTTTTGCGCAATCCTTTGATCTCAGGTTTGGAGAGAGGGATATTGTATTTCCCCAGAGATAAGATCTTTTTTGGCTTGCCGATTCGGGCCGAAGAAAGATCGGGCAGGTAGGTTCGGGGATCCCGGCTGAGAAAGTCGAAGATGTTGTGTTTGGACGGATTGGAGCCGGTCATGAAGGAAGACCAGGCTACAGGGGATATGGCAGGAGTGGTCGTTTGAAGGCTGGCATAAGTTCCTGTTTTTTTTATTTTTGAGAAATTCGGGAGCTTCCCCTCAGACATGAATTTTTCCACAAGTGTGGGCTCCATCCCATCCAGACCTATGATGATGAGTTTGTTAATGAGGCTTTTTTTATACGCCTTCTGCCCCTTGATAATCCGGATGAGGAATCGAATAGGCCAAGTCAGAAAGGAAAAGGCAGCCAGAAAAAACGTTAAAAAAAGGACCAGAAAAGAAGAGAGAAAGGCAAAGCCCGCTCCGGGACCGACATATGCCTGGAGGGGCAGAGAAAGAACGAGGGTGAGAAGAAAAAGAACCCAGACTTTTTGGTTTTTCCTTTTATTACACTTCTTTCTCGAGATCATTTGAAATTTTCCAAGATTATATCTGCCAAATCAGAGATTGTGAGCTCCTCTCCATGTTCTGTTTGTGACCAGAAAAAGGCATCGTCCCATGTGTGCATTCCTTGAAGGTTGGTCCGGCCGAAAACCTCTTTTTTCTTCACCGATCCTTTCATGTCAAAGCCCGGCTCAGAAAGGACGATTAAATCCGGACCTTGAGGTACCAAAGGACCTGAATAGATTTCTTCCGCATCGAAGACGCATCTGACGATTTTTTTGCCGGAGTATTCCATTCCCCCTAACTTTTTCCTGATTTCTTCTTTAAGAGAGTCTCTCTCTGACTGTTCGACGCAGCCCTGAGGAAATTTTCCTTTCATGTTCAGGTAGATCCGGTTAGGGTCCATGACAAAAGCTCTGGTTGAGGGACTGATAGAGGAAAGGCTTTCGGGCGATGATGTCACAAAGCCTAAGTATCCTTCCTTCTCAAGCCAGGCATTGAGGTAGACTTCTTGTTCAATCCCTGTGAATCCGTGGTCAGAAAGAAGATAGAAAGGGCTGTCTTCGCTGGCAATTTTCTTATAAGACTCCAAAATTTTTTCGATCATCTGGTCGATTTGACTGTAGTAATCGAGAAACCTGCGGTGGCCAGCATGATTTTCATCTTGGTACGCCTCCCACTGGAAATGGTGAAGCCTGTCGGTTCCAGTCACGACGAATTCAAAATAATCCCACTCCTCTTTCATCAGGGATTCCAATGCACTCTGACGGGCCTTCAGTGTTTTTAAAAGCTCCTGCCAGAGAAAATCGGAGTCTTCTCTTGACTTGAGGGTATCGATATCGATCATGTAGTCCATTTTTTCCAGAGTCGACAGGTAGGAAAGCGGGTAGACGGCTTTGGATAACTCAATGGCGACAAAGCCTGAGATGAGGATGCCGTTGATTTGTCGAGCCGGGTATGTCGAGGGCTGGTTGATGATGATACATCTTTTTCCCCGGTTCCCCAGGGAGTCCCAGAATGTTTCCTTTTTTAAGTCAAGAAAATTCGGAAAACGAAGAGAATAGGAATCCGGCTTAAAGTCTGTAAAGCCAAAAATTCCATGGGTGCCGGGATTTGTACCGGTCATGAAATTCGTCCAGCTGACGGATGAGATTTCTGGAAGACTGGCTTTCATTCTGTGAAGATGGCCAGATTCGATGAGGCGTGAAACCTCAGGCATGATTCCTTTCCGGGCGAGGTCAAGCAGGAGAGAGTGGGGGACACCGTCCAATCCAATGACGAATACCCTTTTCTTCTTTTTTTTCTTAAACAGCATCATGGAACAAGCTATTATAGCACACAGGGGATGTTCCCCAAAGATAGACCTTAACTTGTTCTGTCGGTTTCCTGAACAAAATTAAAAAGATAGATCGTACTTTTAGGGATCGTCTCCTTCTGCTTTTATTAGAATAAAATTATTTCATTTCACTTCATCATTTAATGTGCGACAGGCCAAAATATTCGGATTGATGAGCTAAGTTGTCCCTTTGAGGAACGTCCCCTTAATGGAGGATTATTCTGGCATCGACAGAAGTGCAGCCCTTTCCTTTTTCATAAACAATGAGAGGATTGATATCCAGCTCTTTGATATCTTCTAAATCTGTGACGAGTTGAGAAAGCCTCTTTAAACAGTCGGCAATCGCCTCTATATCGTATTCCTTTTCTCCGCGAAAGCCTTCAAGGATCTTATGGGTTTTCGTGCTGGTGATCATCACGGTTGCGGTGAGCTCGCGGATGGGAGCCAGCCTGAAAGTCACGTCTTCAAGGGCTTCGACATAGATTCCTCCCAGGCCGAACATGAGAATGGGCCCAAATTGAGGGTCTCTGTTCATGCCCAGTATGATTTCTTTGCCTTGGGAAGCCATTTCTTCGACAAGGACTCCCATTATTTTTGCATCCGGCTTCTTGGTGAGGACATTCTTGATGACCTCATTGTAACCTTTCCGCACCTCGGTCTTATTCTTCAAATTCAATTTGACTCCTCCAAAATCGAATTTATGGAGGACATCCTGTGAAGCGATTTTTAAAACAACAGGAAAGCCAATCTTTTCGGCCGCTTCCACAGCCTGACTTTCGTTCTCTGCCAAAAGAGATTTGACCACAGGGAAATTGTAGGCCTTGAGTATCTCATAGGATTCCTGCTCCAGAAGAAACTGGCGGCCCTCTTTTTTGACGGCATCTATGATCTTTTTGGCTTTGCTTTTATTCACCTTGAATTTTTTTATCCCGGTCTTGGGTCTGCGGAGCCACCAGGTGAATTTTGTCATCTCGGACAGGACTCTGGCTGCCGATTCAGGAAAGCGGTAGGCTGGAATACCGTTTTCTTCCAGGATTTCGATCCCGCTGGAGACGTCGTACACACCTAAAAAACAACAGAGGACAGGTTTTTTAGATTCCTTGGAAACTCTGACTATTGTCTCGGCAATTTTTTCTACGTCCGTAAAGGCTGTGGGAGTGAGAATAATAATTGAAGAATCAACGTTTTTATCATTGAGTATTTCTCCAAGAGTCGTCTCGTATTGTTCCTGCTGTGCTTCTGCGATCAGGTCAATGGGATTGTTGAGGCTGGCAGTCGGAGGAAGGATTTTTTTTAAAGTCCTGACTGTACTGGGACTGAAGGAGGCAATATTCAGTCCATAGCGGATACAGGAATCAGTGGCCAGGATTCCCGGACCTCCTGAATTAGTGACGATAGCGACATTCCCGTCTTTAGGCAGGGGTTGACTGGAAAAAGCCTTAACATAGTCGAAGATTTCTTCCAGCGTTTCCCCTCTCAGGACTCCACACTGACTGAATATGGCATCATAGACTCTATCCGAACCGGCCAGTGATCCGGTATGGGATGAGGCGGCTCTGGCTCCGAGCAATGTCCGCCCTGCCTTGAGTGCGATTATGGGCTTGGGATTGGTCGAACTGCTCGTGATTTCCCGGGCGATATTCATGAATTCTCTTCCGTCCGCAAGGTCTTCAAGGTACATGAGAATGACATCTGTTTTCGGGTCGTTTTTTAAATAGAGCAAGAGCTCATTCTCAGTCAGGCCGGCTTTGTTTCCCATGCTGATGAACTTTGAAAAGCCGATGTTCGCTTCTATGGCATAATCCAGTACAGCCACACACAGGGCGCCGCTCTGAGAGAGGAAGGCAATGTTTCCTTCCTTGGACATCTGCGTCCCGAACGTCGCGTTCATGGATGAGACAGGGTCAGTATTGATGACACCTAAGCAGTTCGGACCAAAAAGGGAAATATCATATTTGATGCTGATTTTTTTGACTTTATCTTCCAGCTCTATCCCTTTACCTCCGATCTCTTTGAATCCGGCGGAGATGATAATGGCGCCTTTGATATTCTTTTTCCCGCACTCCTCGAGGACTTCTGGAACGA
>Ga0180438_10006916_pt1 | contig 15112 bp, 13 predicted proteins | sample SS_ome_12_FD_132455 | JGI IMG/M metagenome (GOLD analysis project Ga0180438, IMG submission 132455) | Hypersaline lake sediment archaeal communities from the Salton Sea, California, USA - SS_3_D_2 metaG | ecosystem: Environmental > Aquatic > Non-marine Saline and Alkaline > Hypersaline >...
ACGGGCTTGCCGCGGACCGTCACCCGGCGCCTGTCCAGATCGATGACCAGGTCCCGGACCTCGATCTTCCGGCCCTCGGCGTCCCCCCGGGCGATCCGCTCGGCCCGGCGGAAGCGGCGCAGCAGCGCGTGGACCCTGGCGGCGAGCTCCCGGACGCTGAAGGGCTTGGGGATGTAGTCGTCGCAACCGGCCTCGAGTCCCTGGATCCGGTGGTGCTCCTCAACCTGGCCGCTCAGCATGATCACGGGCGTGTTGGGGTCCGAGGCTCGAATCTGCCGGCAGACCTCGATTCCCGAGAGACCGGGCAGTTTCCAATCCAGGATCACGAGCGCGTAGCGCGCGTCGAAGTAGCGGTCTGCGGCCTCGCGTCCGTCGCCCATGACCTCGACCTCGAATCCCTCGCCCCGGAGGACCTTCCGAAGGATCTGGACGACGGACGGATCGTCCTCGACGACGAGAATCCTGCCCAGGTTTTTCACGGCACCCGGTCCTGTTGAGAGATCCACGCTGGTTGCGAGATTCTATACTCCCGACGCGCAAGGCTCAAAGCCTTTTTGCGGGGCCTCCGGGAGTTTGCCTTGCCGCCCGCCCAGCGTGTGCCATACGATGCGGGGACTTCGATGTTCGAGAGTCTTCCCGGCGAACGAGGAACGAACGATGTCTCCGGCCTCCTGGGTGGTGATCTTCCTGCTCGTGGCTGCGGCGGGACTGACCTGGCGGGCCGCCCGCCTGCCCGTAGAGCGGATCGCCGGGACCCGACTCACCGTCTACGCCCAGACCCTGCTCTTCCTCCTGGTCCTGGCTACATGCTCGGTGGTCGTCATCTACAAGGACGGCCAGTCCCTCTCGGGGTTCGGCGTGCACGCGGGAAACCTTTCGCGTGCGGTCGGGCCGGGCGTCGCCGCGGCCGCCGTGCTCGCTCTCGCCGTCTGCGGACTGGAGAGGATTGCGGGCTTCCGCGAAAAGGACCTGCTCGTCTATCTCATGCCCGTGACGGGAGTGGAGAAGACCGTCTACATCCTGCTGGCGATCGTGGCGGGCTTTTCAGAGGAGATCATCTACCGCGGCTTTCTCATCGATCGGTTCTCGACCTTGTTCGGAAGCGTCTGGCTTGCGGCCCTGGCGTCCTCCGCCCTCTTCGGGTTCTCGCACGGCTACCAGGGCCGGGTGGGGATCGTACGGTCGGGCCTCATCGGCCTCGCGCTCGCCTCCCTCTACCTGCGCACGGGGAATCTGGTCACCGTCATGGTGACCCACGCGGCGTACGATCTCATCGTGGCGTTGGTGTTCGCAAGACTGCTCCGACCGGGCCGGTGAACCGGTCACGGGAGAGCGGCGGGTACGAGGAGTGGATCTTTCCCCGATGGACTAGCTGTAGAGCATCCGGAACCCCAGTTGGCCCGAGAGCACCCGCGTGCTTTTGACGATGCTCCTCTCGGCGGCCGTGAGCCCTTGATGGGTCATCGAGTACTTCTGGAGCTCGCTGATGGCGATGAGGTCGAGGGCCGTCGACTTCATCCAATCGACATCGGTCTTGTAGCCGCACACGGCCTTGGCCCCGGACGCCCGGAGGAAAGCCCGAATGGTTCTCATGTCGGCGGAGAGAACCGAGCAGGCCCCGAAGTAGATCAGTCGACCCTGGCATTTGCCGTCCAGCCGCTCGCCCAGCTCTTCGAGCGTCATCCGGTGTCTGGCGTCGATCAGCAGGGTCTGTTCGCAGCCGTGGAAGGCCAGGTAGAGGATCTTGTAGGGCGCGTAGCCCTTCTGCCGCCACTTCTCGATCAGGAACTCCATCTCCTCGATCGTAGAACAGTCCCGGTAGATGAACCGCACACCGGCGTTGATCTGGAGGAGTTCGAGAACCGGACGCACCGTCGCCGTGCGATTGAGATTCTCGTCCCAGTCTCCCTCGATGCAGAAGATGTGTTTGGGGTATCGCTTGGCCATGTCCCCTCCGAACTGCGGCTCTGGATGAACTCTCTCCCTTGTACCGGGTTGAGCCGGTTCGGTCAACCGCGCATCTCCGGCCGCGAGCAAGAAAGCGGGCCGCCCATCGAGCGGCCCGCACGTGAAGGCTCTTCCTGTGAGCGAGTGACGCTACTTGAGCAGCACCACGCGCCTGGCCGCCACCGTCTCCCCGGCCGTGAGTCTCAGGTAGTAGACGCCCGAGGCGAGCGAGTGTCCACGATCGTCCGTCCCGTCCCAGGTCGCTTCGTGGACCCCGGCTTCCCGGGTCTCGGAGACCAGCGTCCGGACGAGCCGACCCTCGGTGGAGTAGACGGTCAGCCGGACGGGGCCCGGGTGGGCCGTGTGGTAGCGCGCTGTCATCACCGGGTTGAATGGGTTCGGGTAGCTCTCGAGAAGCGCAACCGAGACCGGCGCGTCCCCGGCGTCCACAACCGGCGTGACGTCGATGCCGGTGTTGAACGTGTACCAGGCCTCCGGCGCCACCATCGGCCGGGCGGCTCTCCGTCCGCCGTTGTCCTTGGCGAACACGTAGTACTCGACGTCCACCGAATCGGCCTGCTGGGGGATGTCCGCGTAGTAGGAATCCGGATCGGCCGTCGCCTGCATGACGATCGCGCCGAACCCGGGTTCGCCGTCCAGCCGCCAGTACACGAGCAGGGAGTCTGCCACCAGGCCCGCTTCGCTGCGATCATCGATGAAGGCCGTGACGCGGTAGTCTCCGTGATTTTCCCCCAGATCCTGAAGAGGGTTCGTGTCCACCCTCAGCATGTACCGGTCGTGGATCCCCATCCCTCGGCAGTGAATCGCATCGTCCGAGTACCAGCTGCCCGTGTAGCCCAGGACTTCGTAGCCCGGCATCGCCGCCTCGTACGTGGCCAGGGCGTCCGAGTCGGTGCTGATCCCGAACAGCGGCACGAAGACTTTGTTGTTGAGGATGAGCGAGTTGGTGTAGGCCGCCACACTGCTCCCCCCGAGGCTGCCGCAGTACACGCGCACGATGTTGTACGGCCGACCGTAGCAGTTGGTGAGCGTCTGGAAGTAGGCGACGTTGTCCTCGAGTTCCTGGTAGTCCGCGTGGCTGGGCGAGACCTCCTTGACCAGGATCGTCTCCTCGTCCAGCAGCTTGGCCCAGCAGTCGATGTGGTGGATCCCGGTCGGCGAGATGTCTGGCGGGACCACGTAGTCGGCGATTCCCAGGTAGTCCTCCATCACCTCGGCGATCTCCGCGTGGGAGAGGCTTGGGTTCTCGTCCCAGACCAGGTCCGTCGAGAACCCGATCCCGTGGCCGTCGCACATGTAGTTGCCGCCGGTGTGGACCAGGTCGGTGCCGTAGACGGAGCAGCCCCACTCGGTGCCAAGGACCCAGTTTACGTCATCGTCGTCGGGCCTCGGGCGGTTGTAGATGTGATCCACAATCCCCCACTCCCCGTTGGAGAAGATGAACTGAGGGCCGTAGTCGCGCGTCCAGATCGAGTTCGTGCTGCAGTTGATGAACTCGACGTGGTCCATGTTCACGCCGTTGTTCTGCATGTTCGTGTACGCCGTGGATTGCTGCGACGAGGTGCACAGGACGTGGACGATGATGTCTTCCGCGTACTCGCGGATCAGGCTGTAGGGGATGCCGAAACCGTAGCTGTAGCGGATGAGCACGCCCGTCACAGGCTCCCACTCGGCGCACTGCCGGATGGGGGCGTCCGGCGGACTCGTGGCCCGGTGGTACATGCCGATCTCGTCGAGGCGCGTCATCTCCTCTTCGGTCAGCCCGATGGGTAAGGACTCGTACTCCCGCATCGCATCGGGCGGCACCTGGCCGAGGACAATCGCCGGGAGCAGGGTCACCGAGAGAATCGCAAGTGCCCACATCCAGTTCAGGCGCCGGCAAAACCCGCTGGGGGTCACGCGCATCGCGTCGTCTCCTTAAATAGTAGAATAGACCCGAAGGGTCGCACGGCATCATTCCTGGAAAGTGTATCACATTCCTATCACGAAATCGTCACGGGCCGGTGGCCTACGCGGGCAGGCCACACCCGCGCCCTCGATGCGCGCGCGGCCATTTTCGGCCAAGAATGCCGAACCTTCACCGAGGCCGACGACCGACCGGACATCGAGAAGCCTCTCACCATGAAGATCACGAAGCACACGAAGGGTCAGGAATCCGGGCGGGCGCTCCAGCGCCCCGCCCCGAGAGAACATCCCGCCGTCCTCGTGGTGGCGGGAGGCCCACCCGCGGGGCCTTGCATCCGCCGACTCGCAACGGGTGGCGCCGGGTAGGGCTCCCGCGGCGCGCAGGGACGAGCACCGCGGGATGACCCGGTGACAGGACCCGTTGGGAGTGGCCGGGTTTGCCGACGTGCTGGAGGTCGGCCGGAGATGCCTCTCACCACGAGGATCACGAAGCACACGAAGGGTCACGAATCGGGGTGGGCGCTCCAGCGCCCCGCCCCGAGAGAACATCCCGCCTTTCTTCGTGCTCTCGGTGGCCTTCGTGGTTCAGTCTTTCGAAGTTGGTCGTGGCCGGCGAGGGTCCTATTGAATGTATCCCAGCGCGCGGAGCCGCTCGCGGGTCTGGCGATCGAGGCCTTCGAAGGGGGAGGCGTCCTCTTGGGCCTTGGGGAGTTCGCCCTCGAGGCGCTGGATCCGGGCGAGCAGGCTGTCGGCCATTCGCGCGCCCCGGGTCTCGTGGTCGGAGAAGACGTTGACCTCTTCGCCCGGATCGTTCGCCAGATCGTAGAGCGATCGGGATCCGTCGGAGAAATCGATCACGACCTTCCACGCGTCAGCCCGGAGGCCGTACTCCTTCCCACTGTACGCAAGGGCCGCGCGGTCCCACGCCGCGCACGTTCCCTCGATCAGGGGGACCAGGCTCTCGCCCTCCACGTCCGCCGGCGCCGACTCGCCGATGAGCGAGAGAACCGTCGGGAGGATGGAGCTGTTCTCGACCACGCCCGGCACCGTGACACCGGCCCCGAGGACGCCCGGGTAGCGCAGGATCAGGGGGATCCGGAGCGACGAATCGTACACGCCCACATGGCGGAAAAACGGCTCGTGATCGGCCATGTTCTCTCCGTGGTCGGCCGTGAGTACGACGAGGGTCCGATGCGCTGTGCCGAGCCGGTCCAAGAGTCCCAAGAGTTCCGCCACCTTGTCGTCGGCCCCCGCGATCTCGCCGTCGTAGAGGGAAATCAGGCGTGCGGCCGTTTCGACGTCCCTGCCCATTCTCGCCCACAGGGAGTTTGTGAGCGCTCGGGTATCGGGGGGAAATCTCGACCGGTAGGGCTCCAGTGGTTCGAAGGGCTCGTGAGGGTCCAGCAGATGGAGGAACAGGAAGAACGGTCGCTCGGCGTTGCCGGACGCCCACTTGGCGGCGCTGAGGATCGTCTGGTCCCGGCCGCTCCCGTAGCGGTACCGCAGCTTGTCGACGATCTCCTTGGCCACCAGCGTCTGCACCAGAAGGCCCAGGGTGACGGGCCGCAGCCTCTCCACGTGGCCCGACTCGACGTAGGTCTCGAAACCCTGGTCGAACCCGAACCGCTTGCCGAGCAGGACGTTGGTCGTGAATCCGCCCGTCGCGTACCCCGCCCCGGAGAGAATCTCGGCCAGCGAGGTCACGGACTCGGCGAGCGAACTGCCGTTGTGGCGGGCCCCGTGCGCCTGGGGAGTGAGCCCCGTAAGCATCGTGGCGTGCGAGGGCCCCGTCGCGGGGACCGGACAGAAGGCGGTCTCGAACCGCACGCCCTCATGCGCGAGCCGGTCGATCGCCGGAGACGTCTCCCGTTCGTACCCGTAGCAGCCCAGATGGTCGGCCCGGAGCGCATCGATCGAAATGAGAAGCACCGAGCGTCTCCCGCCGGCCGCCCGTCCGCTCTCGGGCCGGTCCGACCCCGCCATCCAGATCAGCCAGATCCCGGGAACCGCCAGGAACAGCAGGACCGCCACCACCACCCACACATCGATCCGGTGACGGCGCTCATGGCCCAGACGCACGTCCAGCCACCGGCCGATGCCCCCCCCCACGCACGCGCCCAGAAACAGAGAGACGGCGAGCGCGCCCGCATCGAAGACCAGGCTCTTGGCGCTGGAGAAGGGAATCCCGGCCAGCAGCCACCGGTTGCCCCAGTACACGAGCACGAAGAAGGCGAAGAACGCCGAGACCAGGCCCGCCGAGATCCGGAGAAGCCAGGCGGCGTCGATCAAGCGGACGAACACAGTGGAAAAGAGAAGTGCGGCCAGGCCGCCGGCCGCGCTGTAGACGAGGATGGAGAACAGGTAGCCGACGAGAAGGTGCGGGCTGAACAGTACACTCAGTACGGCCCCACAGAGGGCCCCGGAGACGAGGCCCACCCAGAAGCTGCCGAGGAGTACGGTCCGCCGCCGCATCGTGCGCTCCTCACCCTTGAGATCGAAGTCGTCGAGAGCGCGTGACACTGTAACACTCGATTCACGAGTCGACAAGAAAAACCGGGGCCGGAGACTGCGCGGCCGGGTGATGTCCGTTGGATCGCGACGCGCGGCACCTCGGTGGCCCGACCGCGCATCCCGGACAAACGAAAACGGGCGGCCTCCGTTGTGGAAGCCGCCCGCCGCACCTGACCATGCGCGCGCATCAAGACTCGGAAGACTCCGGGGTCGCCTCTTCCTCCGGCAGCGGCGCGCGGAGACCCTCGGGCGAGTGGAAGAGGGCCTCCAGCCGGTACTTGGTCACCTGAAACACCATGTCTCTGTCGGCGCGTTTCACCCAGCGCTTTCCCCCCTCCTCGGCGCCCACCAAGAGGAGGTGATCGGTCCCGTCCTCCAGATGGACGGAGACGCTGCCCCACGGCGGGTCCAGACCGGCGTCCTCCAGCGAGATGTCTGGATCAAAGTCGTCGGCCCTGAGGGTCGAAAGCGTTCTCAGGAGCTGATCCACCACGTTCATCTTGGCCTCGAACGAGTCGGGCTCGGTCACGGTCCACCGGATTTTGTCCTCGGTCCACGCCGTGATGACCGTATCTCCCCGGATCGTCGTGAACCGGAGGGCCTGCCCGGCGTCGAAGTCGAAGATGGTCCGGTCGCGCCAGCCGCGCGTGCCCTTGTCGAACACGCTGCGCAGATACCCGCGGGCGAGGATGACCTCGTCCGACCCCTCGGCCCGGACATAGGCCGAGGAGAAGTCGGGGCCGTTCTTGCCGATGAAGACGTGCGCCAGGACGTTCTCGTCCGCGTCCACAAGGCGCGTCTCCACCATGCTCCCGTCCACCTGGTAGATGGAGCGCTTCTCGGGGTTGCGCGAGGCCACCTCCGTGCGGTCGAACGCCCGGACCCTGGAGAGCATCTCGGTGACGGCGACGGCGTCCGCCGGGTAGTCGGCGGCCGTCTCGACCCGCCAGATCTCGCCCACCTTGTGCATCCGCGTGGTGTCTCCAGGTGTCATCACCTCGACCACGGCCACCGCCGAGGAGTCGAACCCCGGGAACAGGGGCGGACCGGCCACCTCCTCCTTACCCCTGAAGGGGTTATCCGAGACAAGGACAACCAGGACCAGGACGATGAACACCGCAAGCAGGATCAGCGTACTTCGTTTCATTCCCTACGCTCCGTATGCCTCGTGGACCTTCCGGGCTCTCCGCCGCGCATAGACCCGGATCAGCCCGTAGACGATCACCAGGATCGGAATGGCGAAGACGTTGACAAACTTGACGGTGGACTTGACGCCCTCGGTGACGTCCTTGAGCGGCCGATCGGTCAGGCCGCGGGAGCGGATGCCGATAAGATCCTCGCCCATCGTCAGCCAGTCCACCGTGTTTAGAAAGAAGATCCCGCCCGAGGGAAACTGGGGCAGGAAATCATCGAGGATGAAGGCCGAGCTGCCGACCACCACGATCTGGGTTTCCGGGCTGCTCGTGAGGGGCGGCGGGGACTCGTCCTCTTCGCCCTCCGGCGGAGGGACGTCCTTGCCGGCATAGAAGCTCGGGAGGCGTCCCGAGAGCGCCACGGCCACTGGATACTGCTTCTCCTCGCCCTCGAGGTTCAGAAACCGCTGCTGGGGGTTGAGGTTGAAGGGTCCCCTCTGGACCCACGAAGCCGGCGAACTCGCCGCCAGGACGATGGTTTCGACCCCGGAGGTGTCCAAGGCCGCCTCTCCCTCGCCATCCGCCGGGAAACCCTTGACCTCGGTCGGCGCCGTCCACGGCAGAACGAGCGAACTCAGCTCGGCCACCACCGGCGAGTCTTCGTCGAGGCCCGGCTTGAGCACCTTCGGCCAGAAGGGATAGGGGAGACTCACGGTCATGAAACCCATGTTGAAGGTGGCGTTGGAGCTGACCTGGTCCAGCACGAGCTCCTTCCGGACCCTCACGCCGTAGTGGGCCAGAAGGTCCTCCAGCCCGGACTCGACCACGCGCGCCTGGAGCATGCCCTCCATGAGTTCGAGCACGTCGACCAGGAAGATGGCCTTGCCGCCCCGCATGATGAACTGGTCGATCTCGTACTTGTCCCGCTCGGGAACGTTCTTCGGCTGGGCCACGACGAGGGTGGCGATTTCCTCGGGGATCGGCCCGCCGCCCTGGACGGCCTGCACGCGGTACTGCTCTCCGAGCGCGCCCCGGATACCGGTCAGGTCCGTCTCGAGGCTCCTCTCCCCGTGGCCGCTCAGGAACCCCACGGTCTTCTGCTCGCTCTGCGTGACCTTGAGGATCCTCGAGGTCAGGTCGTACTCCAGATTCCGGACGTTCAGGACCTGTGGGATCACTTCCTTCTTGCCCCCGTAGAGGACCGCGATCCCCAGGTACGCATTGAGGACGGACATCTTGTCCTTCTCGATCACCTGCAGGGGCACCTGCTGGATCCCGAGCGCTCGGGCCGCCTGCTGCTCCTCCGGGTCGTCCTCGGGGTCGATGAACCGTACGTCGAGGTTCCCGCCGGAGTACGCCCGGTACTCGTCCATCAGGTCCCGGACCTGCTGGCCGAGGGACACCAGGCGCGAGGGCAGCTTCTTGGTGCTGGTGAAGTAGACGCGAATGTTCACCACGTCGTCCAGCCGCCCGAGAACGTTGCGGGACGACTGGCTGATCGTGAACTCCTTGTTCTCCGTCAGGTCCGCCCGGACGAAGCGGCGGGCGGAAATGTAGTTGACCACCACCAGGATGCCCAACACAATCAGGACGGATGCGATCGCGTTCGTGCTCGACGCCTTCCGAGACCTCGTCACCGGTTACGCCCACCTCCTACTCTCGATCCAGCGGATGTTGAGCCACAGGAAGAAGCCGATCACCGACAGGTAGTAGACAATGTCCCTGGAGTCGATCACCCCACGGCCGATCGAATCGAAGTGGGATCCCAGCCCCAGGTACTTGAAGATCGGGACCAGCCAGTGGGGGAGGTTGAACAGCACGAACTCGGCCCCCACGATGAACATCAGGAAACAGAGAACGAAACCCAGGATGAAGGCCACAATCTGGTTCTCGGTGAGTCCCGAGATGAAGAGCCCGATCGCCAGGTACGCGCCCCCCATCAGGAACGCGCCCAGGTAGCCCCCGATGATGGGCCCGGGGTCCGGATTCCCCAGGACCGACACCGTGACGGGCAGCGAGAAGGAGAGCGCCACCGCCAGCGAAACGAAGCAGAAGCTGGCCAAGAACTTGCCCAGCACCACCTCGTGGTCCTTCACCGGGAGCGTCATCAACAGCTCGGTGGTCCCCAGCTTCTTCTCCTCGGCCCAGAGGCGCATGGTGGCCGCCGGGACGAAGAACAGGAAAGCCCACGGCAGTAGCCCGAAGAAGGCGCGCATCGAGGCCTGGTTCTCGATGAAAAAGCCCGTCATCACCAGCCATCCCATCACGGTCAAGAACACCGTGATGAAAATGTAGGCGATGGGCGAGTTGAAGTAACTCCGGAACTCCTTCTTGAAGATGGTCCAGACGTTCTGCATCTACTCCTGCCCCCTGACCTTCGGCGTTACAAACACGTCCCGACCGGCACTTGCCCCGGCTTTCAGCGCCCCAAGTGCGTCTCCGTCTACTCCCGCTCCCCGGAGGTCAGCGCCGCGAACACCTCTTCGAGACTCGCCTTCTCTTTTCGAAGCTCGCTCAGCACCCAGTTCTGGCGGACCGCCAGCTGGAAGATCTCCTCTGTGAGCGTTTGGCCGTCGGAGGTCTTGAGCGTGTACCGCTGCCACTCGGGCCGCTCGCCCTCCTTCCAGCTGAGGGCCGTGACGCCCGGAAGTCCTCTCAGGCCGGCCTCGATCTCCTCCTGCGGCCCACGGACCTCCACGTAGACGCTCGCGCCCCCGCCCCGCTGGCTGGCCAGCTCCTCGGGCGTTCCCGAGGCCACCAGCTGGCCCCGGTCGATGATGATCACCCGGTCGCAGGTCACCTGGACCTCGGGCAGGATGTGGGTTGAGAGGATCACGGTCTTCTCCCGGCCGATCCGCCGGATGAGCTCCCGGATTTCAACGATCTGGTTGGGGTCGAGCCCCGAGGTGGGCTCGTCCAGGACCAGGATGTCGGGATCGTGGATCAGCGTGAGCGCCAGGCCCACCCGCTGCCGGAATCCCTTGGAGAGCTGGCCGATGCCCCTTTGGACGACCTCCTCCAGACCGCAGGTCTCGATCATGCGCTGGATTCGGCCCCGGCGCTGGGAAGCCTCGATGCCCCTCAGTTCGGACACGAACTCGAGGCATTCGATGACGCCCATGTCCATGTAGAGGGGTGCGCTCTCGGGCAGGTAGCCGACCCTTCTTCGCACCTCGAGGGGCTTGTCGAAAACATCGTAGCCCGCCACCTCGGCCTCGCCGCTGTCGGCCGAGAGGTAGCAGGTCAGGATGCGCATCGTGGTGGTTTTCCCCGCGGCGTTGGGGCCGAGAAACCCCAGGACCTCGCCCCTCCGGACGTCGAAGGAGACGTCCCGGACGGCCACCGTCTCGCCGAAGCGTTTCCACAGATTACGTACCCGGATCATGGCCGGTTGTGATTCCACGGCTCACACCCTCTCTCAGGCCTCAGATGGGAACTGTGTGACGTACCGGAGTCCCTTGCAGACTCCCCGTATACACCCTGCCTGCCGACGTCGTCAAGGCATTTCTAGTCCCTTTGCTATCTGGCGACCAGTCGTATTCTACACGCCTGGCCGGGCCGGGTTCCCGGCCGGGAGGTCGCCAGGGCTCCGCTGGGCAGCAGGCACAAGGTCCTCGCACACAATGCGGTCCTCTCCGCCGACAACAACAGCTCATGCTGGCTACCCACGGCGGCAATACACGTTGACAGCGAGCGGGTGTTGTGTTAGAGCTCATTTATTGTCGCGCCGCTACTCGCTGTTGAGTCGGCTTTCTGTCATGCACATCATGCCTGGGCAGCGCCCCTCCACACAGCTTCTCCCAGCTACAGAGGTGCAGCATGTCGCTTCTCAAGGAGTTGGAGAGGATCCGAGAGGATGCCCAGGCCCAAATCGCTGTTATTCGGAAGTTTCTCAAGGAAATACATCAGACTCTGGCGGCTCAGCAGTCAGCAATCCAACCCAGCTCCCCATCTCCTCAAGAGGCTGGAAACCTGGCAAAGCTTCTCAAAGCGTGTGCTGACGAGAATCGTGTTCCCAGCTTCGAACAGGTATATCGTGCTTCGCCGAGAGGCCTCCAGAAGTCCCTGCTCGATTGGGCCTTTCTACTCAAGCACCAAGAGCTACTCGCGGATATGACTCTCTCGCAGCTGGTCGCTGTCCAAGAAGTGTTCATCAAGGACTACGCGTGTGCGATACTCGGCTCGCGGAAGAGAATGCTCCGGAGGAGGAAGAAGACGCTCACTTATGAGGAAGTCTACTCGCACACCTCTATGAGGGCACTCATCGGCCACATGGCGCGGAGATTGGTCGATGCGGAGACCCACGGGAGTATCGATGATACAGCTGCGTTCTTGGAAACCAGGCTTGGAATCCCTCCGACAGACTACTCCCAGTGGGGCACTCTGCGCAACGCCACGTACCGACGGAACTTGATCTTGCATAACCGAGGAATCACGAACGACACCTACTGCAAAGCCACCGGGTTTAAGAAGAGAGGCGAGCGCCTGCACACCCAGACGGACGACGTGATGGCTGTTGCCCAGGCACTTCTCGGCTTTGTTGATTTCTTGCACGCTCGAATCATACTGAAGTTCAAACTGAACCGACATAGTGAGGCAAGGACTGGCTTCAAACCGGGCGCCAGCCCGGCGAGCGAGAACCCGAGCTAGGCGAAGCTTGATACGCACAGTTGCTTTCCCTTGAGAGCTTGCGAGCTAATGAACTCGTATGAAAGCGACTCCAGAGCAAGAGTGTTCATCAGTTGTGGACAACGCCGTGACTCGGATGAGCCGTCGATTGCCGCGCGGGTCAGGAATGCCCTGGAGGAGCTAGGCTACAACACGTATGTGGCTACTGAAGAGCAGACCCTTCGCGGGGTCAAGGAGAACATATTCCGCCAGATTGAGACGTCGGAGTACTTCGTGTTCATCGATTTCAAGCGTGAACCCCTGGCCAACCAGGCCGGGGCTCACCGCGGCTCACTCTTCAGCCACCAAGAGCTGGCGCTTGCTTCCTACTTGAACCTCGAGCTCGTGGCTCTTCAGGAGAAGGGTGTGAAGAGGGAAGACGGGCTTATGGGATTCATTCAAGGGAATAGCATTGAGTTTGTGGATCGCTCCACCATTCCCAGCCTGGTTGTGGAGCAAATCACGAAAAGAAAGTGGAGCCCCGCGTGGAAGAACCGACTTCTCCTCCACCGCGAGCCGGGGCAGTACGTGGACGCAAGTGACCGGCGATTCTTTCACGTTGAAGTGCAGAATCTTCACGACCGCAAGTCGGCTCGTCACTGCTACGTGTATCTCGATCAAGTCCGCGATCTTCAAACTGGCGAACCGATTCCCATGCCTCGCGTGGAATTCAAGTGGGCCGGCTATGAGTTCCCAAACGCGATGATCGCGCCTGGAAGGAACAAGCCCTTCGATGCTTTCAACGTCGTTCGCCAGAGCCCGGACCGGTTATGCTTCTATTTCCACAGCGAAGCCAACGAGCTGGGGCCACCGATACGCAGCCCAGGGGAATACCTCATGACATACGAAGTGCTGTGCGAGGACTTCCCGCCCGCTAGGGCTTCCTTTGTTCTGCATTTTGCGGAGAGGCTCGAAGACATCACGTTCCGACCGGCACCGCGGGTATGACACTGGGGTTCAGTCCTGTGTTGCGCGTAGGCTGGAGACCAGAGAGCAAAGTCACGCACTCAACGACATCCGGGTTTCTCCGGGAGAGTCTCGGCAATTGCTCGCAGGGGCGTGACTTGAACAGACGGAGATCCACATGCACTATTACCTACTGGGAGGTGCTACCGTCGCCATTGTCGTTTGTGGGGCGATCGTGCTCCTCTGGAGAAGGACTGCTGGCCGTATCGGCTTCGCAGGCAAAGTCACTGCCATGGGAGTGTTCGCAAGCCTCGTCTTGATCCTGCTCGTCTTCTACTCAAGTTTCCTGGCGGACCAATCCCTGCGCGCAAGTACTTCCCATACGATAGGAGCTATCAGGCAGCAGATAGACGCTATCAAGGAGGCGGAGAAGCAAAGAACACTCCGGGACGTGTACACCCTGAGGAAAGAGATGCTGTTCAACCAGCTCATCCTCGAGGGAGCACTTGCGCACCGGGATTCACTCCTGGCAACAACAGGACCCCCGAAGTATTCGCCGGATTTCTTCCAGACCTACGCATACAGTCAGGGACTTGTCACCAGCTGTCTAGCTGACGAGGATTTGGTCAACAGAATGCTGCTTGTGTACCATCAACTGTGTGTGGCGAATGTGTATCGACAGATGATCATAGACATAAACAACAGTGGGTTGAGCAATGAAGCGCGTTTTTCAAGAGTCCGGAAGTACAACGCAACGTTTCTGAAGATATGCGAGGCACAGAGACATGCCTGCGAGATCATCTTTCAGGAGCTAGCGACTGTCGAGGACAGTCTCCGCAGCCACCAGTAATCCCGGTATGGCGGCACACACGGAGGGTGCACATGGGGCGAATAAGGGTATTTCTTGGGAGTGCACGGGAACACTTGGAGATCGTGGAAGCGCTTCAGGTTCTAAATGAGCATTCGCAGGTTGAACTTCGTCCGTGGACGGATTTCGGTTTCTTCGATAAGTCCGGAATGCCGCTGGACTCACTCCTTGAGAAGCTGCCAGAATACTCCGGTGCCGCCTTCCTTGCATTCGGACTAGATCGTACGAATTGGAAAGACACCGAAGTCATCGAACCCAGAGACAACGTACTCTTCGAAGCTGGTATTGCCAATGGCATCTTCGGCCGGCAACGCACAGTCCTCGTGGTGAATAGCGAGGCGAAGCTCCCGTCAGACATATCCGGCATGACGACGATGAAATTCAAACCGGGCGTCCATGATCCCAATGATCTCCATAAGCAGCTGGAGAAGCACTTCTTGAGTGTCCTGACGGACACTGCAGACGCGCCGTCTCTGCCTCTTAGCTTCGCCCGGCCAGAACGATTCCCGCAGCTAACCTGGGAGAGACTGGGAGAGTCTTTCCCAGAGGTGAAACGCGCGGCTGTTCAACAGGCAATCGCCCTTACAGAGTCGGGGGATTACGCAAAAGCGCTCACCACTATCTCCGGCGAGAAGCACATCGTGGCGTCATACCTGCGGGCTAGGTTGGCTCTCCTAACACGAGACCAGACTGCGATGAGGCAGACCAGCGAGCAACTCCTGGCAGAGGCAACTCAGCAGATCGTTCGGGACAATAGGCGCGACGCCTATTTCTTCTTCGAGATTGCAGCTCGCCGGCTGGTAAAGCTCTTCTCCAAGGATTCGATTGCATTGGTTCGACGCCACGCAGCAGAACTCTCGGCCGTCTACGAGCCAATTGACCTACATCACCTGAGGGGGCTCACCGAGCTCGCAGACGGGAAGTACGAGGCCGCTTTGAACCACTACGACATGGGAATCGCGCGGGGAACCGACCACGCGTGGACGTTTGTGGACAAAGCGGAGTGTCTCTGGAAGCTGGGTAGACAAGAGGTGATGTCCTAATCTTCCTGTAAAAATAGAAATGGTGTAACCTCCGAATGTCCAACCACAAACGCCCGGGGCATGGGGCTCCGGGATAGGAGGTCACACCGTGAAGAGGATAGCACCGAGCG
>Ga0180438_10006918_pt1 | contig 15105 bp, 13 predicted proteins | sample SS_ome_12_FD_132455 | JGI IMG/M metagenome (GOLD analysis project Ga0180438, IMG submission 132455) | Hypersaline lake sediment archaeal communities from the Salton Sea, California, USA - SS_3_D_2 metaG | ecosystem: Environmental > Aquatic > Non-marine Saline and Alkaline > Hypersaline >...
CGTCTGGGTTCACTAGAGCGCATAGCGCAGGCCAAGTCTGAACTGGTGGAAGCACTTCCATCCGACGGTGCAGCAATACTCAATGGAGATGACCCCATGGTGAGGGCCATGGCAAGTCTGACTGAAGCAAGAGTTCTCTACTATGGCCTGAACCCAGACAATGACCTGCGGGCCAGCCACATCGAGAGCCGTGGGCTGGACGGTGTACGCTTTCGCATGCACTACGGTCATGAGACCCTCCACGTCAAGATCCCCTTGCTTGGACGCCACAGCGTGCACACCGCCCTCGCAGCGGCCGCCGTGGGAGTGCTGGAACGACAACCGTGGGGCCAGATCGTAGCCGGCCTGAGAAACATCGAGACGCAATTGCGCCTGCTGGCCACGCCGGGCGTCAAGGGCTCCACTCTCATAGATGACAGCTACAACTCCAGTCCCGCCTCAAGCCTTGCAGCACTGAACCTGCTCGCGGAACTCGAGGGCCGGAAGGTAGCGGTGCTGGGTGACATGCTGGAACTGGGTTCCTATGAGGAAGAAGGGCACCGCAAGGTGGGGCGCCGCGTAGCCGAAATCGCGGACAAGCTCGTCGCCGTTGGCAGGCTCGGTGCGCTCTTAGGTCAGGAGGCAGTGGCCGTGGGCATGAATCCTGAAGATGTCCTGTTCGCAGCGGACAACGAGGAGGCAGTCAGATTCCTCCTAGATCTGGTGACAGGGGACGACCTGATTCTGATCAAGGGATCACGTGGCATGCATATGGAAGATATCGTAGCAGAACTCGGAGTTGGGTAATGGCAGTCGCTCTAGCGCTGGGTGTGGGCACATGCCTGGTGGCACTGCCCTTCGGTTCACTCCTGCTCAGGTTCCTGAAGGCCCGAGGCATCGGTGAGCAGATTCGAATAGACGGACCTGTTTCTCACCGATTGAAGACCGGAACACCCACTATGGGAGGTATCTCCATCGTCGTGCCGGTGGCAGTGATGACCGCTGTGTTCAATCTCATCGACCACGAATCGATGCTCCTCCCCCTCGGCACCACACTGGCCTACGCCTTGATCGGTGCCATAGATGACTGGGTTGGCCTTCGCAGAAGCCGGCGCTTCGCCGCTGGGCAACCAACCAGCGGCAAAGGGGGACTGAGCGCCCGACACAAACTGGCCTGGCAGATCGCCATAGCGGTGGCGGCAGCCTGCATTCTGCATTTCATTTTCCGCCTGGAGAGCCTGGCCTTGCCCTCCGTACCGACCAAGATCTCATTGGGAATCTGGTACCTCCCGTGTGCAGTGTTCGTTATCGTGGCTATCACCAATGCGGTCAATCTGACCGATGGTCTGGATGGCTTGGCCGGCAACACTTCCGGCGTGGCTTTCGTAGCCTTTGGGGTGATCGCTTTGCTCCAGGGCCAACTCTATCTGGTCGCCTTCTGCTTCACCATGACTGGGGCGATCATGGCGTTTCTGTGGTACAACGCGTATCCCGCGCAGCTCTTCATGGGAGACACCGGATCACTGGCCATCGGCGGCACACTGGGAGTCGTGGCCTTGATGACAGGCCAGTGGCTGCTGCTCCCCATAGTGGGCATCGTCTTCGTGGCAGAGGTGTCCTCTTCTTTGCTGCAAGTCTGGTACTTCAAGCTGACCAAAGGGAAACGTCTCTTCAAGATGGCACCCTTACACCATCACTTTGAACTCCTGGGTTGGTCTGAGGTCCACATCGTGCAGCGATTCTGGCTCATCAGTGTCTTGGCAGCTATGCTGGGCATCGCACTGGCTCTATTGTGAACACCACCGGCGCCATGGAGTACAGAGGAAAGAGAGTGACTATCATCGGCCTGGGACGGGAGGGCACAGCCCTGGCCAGGTTCCTAGTAGAGATGGGCGCGGAAGTGACTATCACTGACGTCAAGGAAAAGAACCAGCTGCAGGACGCCGTGGACGGACTATCCAGTTTGCCCATCAGCTTTCTGCTGGGAGGACACCCAGAGGAGGCACTCCAGGCGGACATTATCTTCGTCAGTCCTGGCGTGCCGCGGGAGATACCCTTCCTCCAGGAGGCCCGAAGTCGAGGCGTGCCCTTGAGTAGTGAGACGCGGCTCTTCTTCAGCCTCTGCCCAGCACCCATCATCGGCATCACCGGCAGTAGCGGAAAAACGACGACGACCAGCCTGGTCGGAAAGATAATGGAGGCCCAAGGATGCCGAACTTTTGTGGGAGGCAATATCGGCTCTCCACTGCTCGACCTCGTAGAGCAGATTCAGCCTGAGGACAGCGTGGTCATGGAACTATCGAGTTTCCAATTGGAGGTGCTGGAGCAGAGCCCGCACGTTGCTGCGGTGCTGAACCTATCTCCGAATCACCTAGATCGGCATGAGTCCATGGAGCACTACGTAGCCGCGAAGAGGAACATCCTGAGATTCCAAACGCGGAGTGACTATGCGGTGCTCAATGCCGACCAGCAGCTGACCCGGGAACTCGGAGACGTCTACCTCGGAAAAGTCGTGCTATTCAGCCGCGAACACGAGGTGGCCCAGGGCGTCTATCTGGACGCGGACCGGGTCGTGATGCGCTGGAGGGGAGAACGGAGCGTCGTCTGCCCGATGTCAGAGATCAGATTGCTCGGCATACACAACGTGGAGAATGTCCTCGCGGCCTGTGCCATCTCCGCCGCAGCCGGAGCACGATCCGAAGCCATGCGCGAGGCCGTCAGGAACTTCCAGGGAGTGGAGCATCGCCTTGAACTCGCCGGGGAGATCAGTGGGGTACGATACTTTGACGATTCCATTGCCACTTCCCCGCAGAGAACCGCGGCGGCCTTGAACTCCTTCTCAGACCCAGTCATTCTGCTGGCGGGCGGTCGCGAGAAACACCTCCCCTTGGACGCTCTGGCGCGCCTTATACTAGCAAAGGTGAAGGTATTGGTCCTCTTTGGAGAAGCTGCGCCCCTTCTGGAGCAGGCCGTCACCGAGGCTCAAGATAAAAATGCCTGCGAGGGACTTCGTATCTATCGGTCTTCCGATTTGAGTGAGGCTGTACACAAGGCAGCCCAAGTAGCTGTGGAGGGCGACATCGTTCTCCTGTCCCCCGCGTGCACCAGCTATGACATGTATAGAGATTTCGCCGCCAGAGGCGACCACTTCAAGTCCCTGGTGAGCGCACTGAGTGACTCACGCGAACATAAGGTGGCCAGCAAGAGGTAGGAATGCCCGGGATAAACAGCGGCACGAGAGAGAGACCAGACTACATACTGATCCTGATAGTTGTCGCCCTTGTACTGGCGGGGCTGATTATGGTCTACAGTGCCACCTTCAGGATGGGGTACACGTACGAAGATCAGCCCACCTACTACCTCATCCGGCAAGCAGTCTGGGTCGCCATGGGCCTCGACGTTATGGCCCTCATGATGCGGGTTGAATACCACAAATGGCAGAAGCTCTCCATCGTGTTCATGCTGGTCACGGTTTTGTTGCTGGTGTATGTGCTCCTGGCCGGTGAAGCCGTTCACGGCGCCCGGCGCAGGATCCTGGGCGATTCTATCCAGCCCAGCGAGATCTGCAAGCTGGCGATGGTACTATATGTGGCCCACTGGCTCTCCTCCAAGGGGGAGAAACTCAGACAGGTCACCTACGGGCTGGTGCCCTTCGCCATTCTCATCGGCTTGATCGCCAGCCTGATCGTCTTGGAGCCTGACTTTGGAACAACCATTCTCATTGTGGCAACAGCCGCCACCATGTTCTTCATCGCCGGTGCCGACCTGATTCAGCTTGTGGTGAGCACTCTTGTAGGCGGCAGTACCCTTCTGCTGATCATCGCCAACTATGAGTACGCCTGGGAGAGGATAGTCACGTTCTCCCAGGATCCATTCGCTGTTCTCCAGAAGCCGTTCGATGCCGTTCTGGCGCAGGACACCTATCAGGTCATGCACACCTTGGTCACCCTGGGATCAGGAGGGATCTCGGGTGTTGGTCTGGGCGCTGGGCAGCAGAAGAACCTCCTTCCCGCCGCCGAGAGCGATGCTATCTTCGCCGTCGTGGGGGAAGAACTCGGACTGCTGGGCTGTCTCGCGCTACTCCTCCTTTTTGCTGCCTTCGCGTATCGCGGTTTCAAGATTGCTCTGAGCGCCGAAGATTCCTTCGGCTTCATTCTGGCCTCGGGTATAACCATTTGGCTCACTTTCCAGGCCATGATCAACGTAGCGGTGGTCACAGATAGCCTGCCCTTCACCGGACTGCCGCTACCTTTCATCAGCCTCGGCGGCTCATCGCTGGTGATTTCGATGATGGGCGTAGGCATGCTCTTGAGCATCTCCCGGGGTTCCAGAGAGCACACAAAGGAGCAAGATGCGCCTCTTGGTTTCCGGCGGCGGAACGGGCGGGCACGTGTACCCTATTCTCGCCGTCCTACAACATCTTAATTATCGACATGAGCCATCAGTGGAGACTTGCTACGTGGGCAACGCGTCCGGCATAGAGGCACAGCTGGCCACCAGGGCGGGCCTGCCCTTTCGAGGGATCGAGACGGCGAGCTTCCAGGGAGCGGCTCCCTGGGTCTTGCCGTCGCGCCTGGCCAAGCTGGCCCTGGGCACAATCCAGTCGGTGAGGCTAGTGGACGAATTCCGGCCGCAGGCCGTGCTGGCCACTGGCGGATACGTGTGCGCCCCGACCGTGCTGGCAGCTCGGATAAGAAGAGTACCCAGCGTTGTTTGCCTTCCTGACCTGACCCCAGGCATGGCCATCCGGGTACTGGGTCGCTTTGCTTCCGTCGTGGCCGTTTCGTTCCAGAGATCGGCGTCTTTCTTCCCGTCAGGCAAGGCGATCGTGACCGGGTATCCAGTCCGGGAGGAACTATTTGGGGCAAAGAAGACCACCTCTCGACGTAGACTGGGCTTGAATCCCGACCGGAAGACGTTACTGGTCTTGGGAGGCAGCCAGGGAGCTCACAGCATCAATGTGGCCCTAAGCGAGATACTGGAGGATCTACTGGACATCTGCCAGATTGTACACATCGCCGGGCAGGCCGACGCCCCGTGGCTCACTGCACGGAGAGACAGTCTGCCCAGGGCCTTGGCGGAGCGCTACCGAGTGTACCCCTATCTGCACGAAGAAATGATCGCTGCCCTGGCTGCAGCGGACCTGGCCGTGGCACGAGCTGGCGCGGCAACAGTTGGCGAGTTCCCGGCGCTCGGACTGCCCAGCATCCTGGTGCCATACCCCTACGCAGGACGCCACCAGGAGTTGAACGCCGACCACATGGTGAGTAATGAAGCCGCGGTGAAGGTGGATGACGCCGACCTCACGGAGGGCATCCTTCGAGAAACAGTTGTGGACCTCCTGAACGATGAGGAGAGACTGGCGAGACTGGCAGAAGCTGCCCAAGACCTTGCGCGCCCCGACGCCGCCAAGCGGATCGCGCAACTGCTGAAGAAGGTCGCACGCCCAGACTGAAAGGTGAAGAGACACTTCCCATGAACCTACCCTTCGAGCCCGCAATGCTCCAATACCTGATAGTGATCGCCACCGCTCTAACGGCATCGACCATGATCGGCCTGAAGAGGGGGTGGAGGGGTCAATTGATGGCCTTCATCCCCATCGTCTCCGTCTGGGGGGTGCTACAGCTGAAGACGGAAGCCCTGGTCGCCACCGTCAACTCCACCTACAAGGGAGTCTTGTTCTTCGCTTCATGTGGCTCGCAGGCGGACACAAGCGCCTGTCTAGAGTCGTCTGGAGTCGCGCACGCTATGCTCGTGGATCCTGCCAGTGCGGACCAGTCGCGACTCTTGCTCTTGTTACTTTTCGTTTCCGCGGTTGTGCTTGCATTCACATTCGTGATGCGTTTGGGCAGGCCGCCAACTTCCTTGGTGCAGAGACTCTTGGGCGCAGTGCTGGGTGTCGCCAACGGCTTCACACTGAGCTACCTGGTACTCCCTCTCTTGTCCTACGGGCAGCGTGTCAATCTCCCAGTGGTTTCGGCGACGGCCGAGGGAGAGCTGCCAAACATCGCTAGCAACCTGCCCAGCTTGTTCGATACGCCACAAGTTAGTGTCGCTGTAGTTATCCTGGCACTCATCGTACTTTTCGTCTTCGTAGCAGTACGCTTGATGAAGCCGATGGAGGTCTAGTCTGCGAGAGCCGGGGATCGAGACCATAGTCTTTCTGAAGGGAAATTGAACGTGGGGCCTGTAGAAGTACTCTGGGCCGTATTGATCGGCGTATTCGCCATGGTAGGTGTGGTGCGCGGCTATCCCAAGGAATTGGGCGTCACGACGACGATTCTGGCTGGGTTGCTGCTCCTGACCAAGGGTGGTGAGTCTGCGCTGGTCGTTGTGGACTCCTTTCTGGTCAGAAACGGCCAGCCCAGCGCGGCGTTCGAGGGCCCCTACAGCGAGCTCATCCAAGCGCTATTCTATATCTTGGTTTTCGTGGCTATCGTGGTCATCTCCTACCACGGAGACACCCTGGCCTTCACAGGAGTACCACCGAGGGGCCCAGTGGGAATGATGTTGAATCTCGCCAGCGGCTTCCTCAACGGCTATCTGATATCGGGAACGATCTGGCATTACCTCCACACCTTCGACTACCCGATCCAGGTGCTGGGACTCTTCAGGCCGCCACTGACCGATTTCGCGCAGAACTACCTGGTGCCCTTGATGCCGGTCCCATTACTCGAACCATACCTGCTCTTCCTCGTGCCGTTCATGATTGTGATGAGGGTCTTGAGATGAGAGGCCAGGTCATCCGGCCCGAGAACAAAGGTGCGCTTTCGACCCTCCACTCGGGATCACACATTCACCTCGTGGGCATCGGGGGCATCGGACTCAGTGCCATCGCTCGTGTACTCCTCCAGAGAGGGTACGTGGTGTCGGGCTCCGACATGCGCCTTTCACCCATCACCCGCGACCTGGTCACTCTGGGGGCCACCGTACATCAGGGTCATAGTGAGGATAATCTGGGAGATGCAGAAGCTATCATCATATCCTCCGCCATTAGAGACAACAACCCCGAGTTGGTCGCAGCGAAGAACAGACGTATCCCTCTGTTCAAGAGAGGCGAGGCTCTGGCGTGGCTTATGGAGGGACGGTACGGTATCGCCGTTGCTGGCACGCATGGCAAGACAACCGTGAGCGCCATGGTCAGTCTCATACTTCGGCGAGCTAATCTGGATCCCACCATCATCGTGGGAGGCATTATTCCCGAGTTGGGCACCAATGCTATGCAGGGCCAGGGAGAGTACTTCGTGGTGGAGGCTGACGAATACGACCGGACCTTCCTGCATCTCTCTCCTAGAGCGGCGATCGTCACCAGCATCGAGATGGATCACCCCGACTGCTACGCCAATCTCGAGGACATGTCAAAGGCTTTCAAACAGTTTCTGGCCGCCATCCCAGCAGATGGCCTGGTCATGGCTTGTGGGGATGATCACCAGGTGAAGAGAGCAATCGAGGATCTGGGCACGACCAGATCAATCACCTACGGCTTGGGCCCAGACGTTGACTGGAGGGCGGTGGACCTTCAGCAGAATGCCCTGGGTGGTACGGACTTCAGAGTAGTGGCTGGAGATGAGCAAAAGGGCTGGTTTCAGCTCAGCATACCTGGCCACTACAACGTCTCCAATGCACTGGCAGCCATAGGAATTGCCAGTCATCTAGGCCTGGAGCCCGGCGGCGCGCGCGATACCCTGCGTCTGTTCCAGGGTGTGGGGCGTCGCTTCGAGGTCAAAGGCGAACGGGGCGGAATCACCGTCGTGGATGACTACGCTCATCATCCCAGCGAGATCAAGGCGACGCTGGCCGGGGCACGCAGGCGGTACAATTCCCGCCGTATATGGGTGGTCTTTCAGCCACACACCTACAGCCGCACCAAGGCTCTGCTGGCCGATTTCGCCAGCGCCTTCGGCGATGCCGATCGCGTAATCGTGACCTCAATCTATGCAGCTCGCGAGCACGACACCCTGGGCCTTGAGTCCGGAGACCTGGTGAAAATGATGGATCATCCGGGGGCAGTGCACATCGCCGACCTGACCGAGGCTACAGCACGGCTAGCCAGCCAACTTAGACCCGGGGACGTGGTCATCACCATGGGTGCGGGCGACGTCTGGCGAGTGGGTGAGGATCTCTTGGCCATTCTCGGGCAGGAGGAGAGGACCGATGCCCAGCAAGACGGATCTTCTTAGCCTGGCCAGAGAGAGAGGACTGGAGGCCAGAGTATTGCGGGATGAACCGCTGAGCAAGCACACATCTTACCGCATCGGAGGACCAGCGGATTTCTTCACAGCGGTCAAGGACACAAGGCAGTTGTGCGACTGGGTAGCGCTGGCCAGAGAACTGGGGCAACCGTTTCTGGTGATGGGAAACGGAACCAATCTGCTAGTCGCCGACAGAGGTTACAGAGGTCTGGTGATCAAGAATCAGTGCCTGGACTACGACATGGATCCAGCTTCCCACACCGTGCGAACTGAGGCCGGAATCAACCTGGCGCGCCTGGCGCGCCAATCATCTGAGGCTGGATCGGCTGGCCTCGAGTGGGCCGTTGGCATTCCAGGTACGGTGGGAGGCGCTATCGTCAACAACGCCGGCGCCCACGATGGAGAAATCGCGGCTGTGGTCCGTCGCGTTCATATACTGAACCGCCAGGGACAGGTATGCTCCCTGGTCCCGGGAGACTTGAAGCTTGGGTACCGCACCAGTCGTTTCAGAGCACAGACGAACCGGCAGGAGATCATTCTGTCCGCCGATCTACAGCTCGTTCCGGAATCGACCGCTGTCTTGAAGGAGCGTATGCAGGAATACGCTGCCCTGCGACGTGCGCGGCAGCCGACTGAGCCCAGCGCTGGCTCCGTTTTCAAGAATCCACCTGGTTTGAAAGCTGGCCGGCTCATAGACCAGGCGGGACTTGGAGGCAGTCGTGTGGGGGATGCTCAGATTTCGAACAAGCACGCCAACTACATCGTAAACACCGGACGGGCACGTGCTGAGGATGTATTGCAGCTGATCGACCTGGCCAAGGAGAGAGTTCGACAACTCTTCGGCATCGAGCTGCAGCTGGAGATTCAACTAGTCGGGGATTGGCGAGAAAACCAAGCCAACTGAGGGAAAGAGTGCCGAATGTCATCACTACCTTGGACGAAGAAGCCTAGAAGAAGGCCACGTCGGTCCGAGATACGTACGGGAATGCGCTACGAGCAGGCGGTGGCCCAGCACCGACTGCCAATCAGATCGACCAGTCGAGCTCGAACTGCGATGAGTTCTCGAGTGGCCAGCTTGTTGTTGGCTATGGTGCTGATGGCGGCGCTCGCTCACCTGTTCCTTTCCGACGCGTACTATGTGTACGACGTCACAGTGTACGGGAACGCACTGGTCTCCGCAGAAGATGTATTTCGTCAAACCGGCATGGAAGGGTACAGCGTCTTCTTCATCGACCCCAGACAGGCTGAGGAACGCATTAGAGCCCTTCCCGACGTGAGGGACGCCACCGTGCAGGTCAGCCTCCCGGACTGGGTACTCATTGACGTACGGGAACGTCGAGCGCACATCGTCTGGCAAACCGGTGAGCACCGGTATGGCGTCGACGACGAAGGTCTAGTCGTGTCGCTATCGGGGGACACCATACCCAGCATCGTGGTAAGGGACCTCGAGGCAGCTCCGCTGCAGCTAGGAGAGCAGGTCGATCTTCAGGTGGTCGCTGCAGCGAAGGGATACCAGTCCCTGCTATCGGAGGTCAGTGAGTTCGACTACTCCCAGGAGTACGGTCTCAGTTATGTGAATGAAAAAGGCTGGCGAGTGTACCTCGGCGATGGCAAAGGCGCAGAAACTAAGATAGCCATCGTCAATGCCCTCGTGGGACGGTTGGCTAGCCAGGCAGCGACGGTACAGAGCATAGATGTCCGCTTCCCGGAAAGCCCACTCTATCGGCTGGCCGAAGAACCGACTGCGGAACCGTAGAGCGATGGTCCAACGAGGCCGGAGGAGGACAACGTGGAAGAGACAATCGTAGCCATTGACGTGGGCACTACCAAGGTCTGCACGCTGGTCGCCGAACCCAGCGAGGAGGCAGAGCTTCGGATCGTGGGCATCGGTGTCTCCACCTCACGCGGGTTGCGCAAGGGGGTCGTGCTTGACGTTGAGCAGGCCACACTGTCCATAGCTGAGTCGGTGGAGAAAGCAGAACGATCCTCCGGCTACGCCATCGATAGCGCCTACGTTGGCATCTCGGGTTCCCACATCATGGGCGTGAACAGCAGAGGCATCGCCGCCATCTCTCGTGGCGAGCGCATGATTGTGCAGGACGACGTCAATCGGGCCATGGAGGCAGCTCGTGCGGTTGCCATCCCTCAGAGCCGCGAGAGACTTCACTCCATCCCGCGCGGGTATATCATCGATGACCAAGATGGGGTCCGCAATCCCCTGGGCCTCCGTGGATTTCGACTCGAGGTCGAAGCCCACATTGTCACCGGGGCATCAGCATCTATTCACAACCTGGTGGAGTGCATACAGAACGCTGGTGTTGGCGTGCAGCATCTTATAGTGCAGCCTATCGCCGCTGGTGAGGCAGTGTTAACCGATCCAGAGAAGGACCTCGGCGTGGCGCTGGTTGACATCGGAGGAGGGACGACCGATATGGCTGTCTTCATCGATGGCAGCGTATGGCACACCGTTGTCCTGCCGGTGGGTGGCAACCACCTGACCCACGATCTCGCGGTAGGACTGCGCACACCGTTCACAGTAGCGGAGAACCTGAAGATCAAGTACGGCCATGCGCTATCAGAGTCTATCGAACCAGATGCGGTGATCGATGCTACCTCATTCGGCGACAGCTCGCATCGCCCCATATCTCACGCCCAACTCGCGGAGATCATCGGCGTCCGAACGGAGGAGATCCTCGAACTGATCCTCCGCGAGATCAAGCGGTCGGGATACGACGGTCTCTTGCCTGCGGGGATGGTGATCTGCGGCGGCACGGCAGAACTCGCGGGCATCAAACAGCTTGCCCGCGACACACTGGGACTGCCAGTGCGGATAGGCACGCCGCGTGGTTTGGAGGGGCTCGTGGAATCGGTGAGAGATCCAGCATACGCCTGCAGCGTAGGACTACTCCTGTGGGCTCTCAGATACGGTTCGGATTTGCGCCGTAACGGGATGCGCGACGGACAAGGGATACTCACCCGACTGAGACATCTCCTGGGTGCATTGACCCCTGGTTAGGTGGGGTGCGATCAAGCACCCATGAAGCCTTGTGGCCGAAAGTGTTAGCAGCGGAGAAAGGGAGGTAACGGAGAATGAACTACGTGCCGGAGTTGGGCAACTTCGCCAGAATCAAGGTCATAGGAGTGGGAGGAGGAGGGGGCAACGCCATCAATAGGATGATCAAGGAGAACCTTCAGGGTGTGGAGTTCATTGCAGTGAACACCGATGCCCAAGCTCTCTGCTTCTCCGAGGCTCCCTACCAGATCCGCATCGGTGACAAGCTTACCAAGGGTCTCGGAGCCGGCGGTGACCCACAGATCGGGGCCGACGCGGCAAAGGAAAGCGAAGAGGAACTCACGAAGGCCGTGGCGGACGCCGACATGGTCTTCATCACCGCCGGTATCGGGGGCGGCACGGGGACTGGGGCATCTCCCCTCATCGCTCAGCTAGCCAAGGAGTCCGGCGCCCTCACCGTCGGCGTGGTGACACGGCCCTTCAACTTCGAGGGCAGTCGCCGCCAACAAGTGGCCGAGGAAGGCATCACAGGACTCAAAGAGCGGGTCGATACCCTGATCGTGATCCCCAATGAGCGCCTGCTGGAACTGGTGGACAAGAAGGCCTCCATCCAAGAAGCCTTCTCCTTTGCCGACGATGTGCTGCGACAGGGCATCCAGGGCATATCGGAGTTGATCACCGTCCCTGGTCTGATCAATCTGGACTTCGCCGATGTACGCACGATCATGTCCAAGGGAGGCTCGGCGCTCATGGCTGTAGGACGAGCGAGCGGCGACACGCGGGCCGTTGATGCCTCCTACGCGGCGGTCAGCAGTCCCTTACTGGATGTGACTATCGACGGGGCCACCGGAGTCCTGTTCAACGTAACCGGGGGGATGGACCTTGCCCTCCACGAGGTGGATGAGGCTGCGAGGGTCATCAGAGACATGGCCCATCCGGATGTCAATCTCATCTTTGGAGCTGTCATGGACCCCGAGATCGAGAATGGCGAAATCCGGATCACGGTCATCGCCACCGGCTTCAACGGCGTCAGCAAGCGGCTGCCGGTGACGGGCGGCACTAAGATCAAGGAATTCCCTATTCCTGCCTTTGACAACGACAACCTTGACATCCCGGCCTTCTTGCGCCGTCGCTAACGTGGACAATCACTTGTATGATCCGGCGAAGAATCAAGTAGGAACATCAGTGTATTAGTCCTCCTCCCTTTTGGGGCTGAAAGGCCCGTTTCTGAGCAAGTGAGGGGCCACTCTCTTGCCAGAAGGATCCTTTCTGGGGGGAAGGTTACTGCGCCACCTTCCCCCTCGCCCCCACTTCTTCAGCATTTCACCTGCGCCTCCGCCCAAACTTTAAGGTTTCCAAGCCCCTCCGGCCTTGCCATGCCTTACTCTTTGTGCTAACTTTACATCGCGCCAGACTACAACATGTTGTACCAGGCGCCGCTGGGTGTACGACATCTAGTAGACGGCCACATTCTCCACGCGCCCCTCTCCGTCTCGCCCAAGGAGGAGAGATCATGAAGTGCCCTTACTGCGGAGTGAGCTACACCAGGGTTATCGATACCAGAGAGGTGGGTGAGGGCATCCGTCGCCGAAGGGAGTGCAAGACCTGCCAACAACGCTTCACCACGTACGAGCGAGTAGCCAGGATCAGTCTGCAAGTGGAGAAGAGGGATGGGAGACGAGAGCCTTTCGACAGCGACAAACTCCTCAACGGCATCCTCCAGGCCTGTGCCAAGAGACCGATCGCCATGGAGACCCTGCAGCAGATGGTCAAAGACATGGAGAGAGAGCTGTACGAATTGGGCAAGGCCGAGGTCGAGAGCGAACGTATCGGCAAGATGGTCATGAGCCGACTTCGGGAACTGGACGATGTTGCCTATGTGCGCTTCGCGTCTGTATATCGCCGCTTTCAGGACGTGGACACCCTCGCCGAAGAGATCGAGGAGTTCAAGGAATGGAAGAGGCGCGAGGCTGAACTGGAAGCTCAGCTTCCCCTTGAGTTGTAGACCCAATCGCCAATCCTAGCTGATCATCTACCTACGAGGGAACCACTATGTCCCAGGGCAGAGCTGCGCTTCAGCTCTCGTCCAATGCCGTGACGGTGCTGGAAAGACGATATCTCGAGAGGGACGAGACCGGCAACGTCACAGAGACGTCAGACGAGCTCTTCTGGCGTGTCGCCAATCACGTGGCCCAGGTGGATGCCCTTTACGATCCTTCGGCCGACATCTCAAGGACCGCCGAGCGGTTCTACCGCCCCATGGTCAACCTACAGTTCCTGCCCAACTCCCCCACCCTGATGAACGCCGGCAGGAGTCTGGGGCAGCTCTCAGCCTGCTTTGTGCTCCCTATCGATGACTCGATGGTAAGCATCTTCGAGACAGTGAAGAACGCAGCACTGATCCACCAGAGCGGCGGGGGTACCGGATTCTCGTTCTCCAGGCTGAGACCTAAAGGGGACGTAGTCAAGTCCACCGGAGGCATTGCGTCCGGACCTATCTCCTTCATGGAGGTCTTCGACGCGGCAACGGAGGCGATCAAGCAAGGTGGTGCCCGAAGAGGGGCCAACATGGCCATTCTCAGGGTAGATCACCCCGATATCATCGACTTCATCGCCGCCAAGTCAGATGGCTACCACCTCAACAACTTCAACATCTCTGTGGGCTTGACAGGGGAGTTCATGGACGCCCTCCAGCGAGACGCCACCTACCCGCTGGTCAATCCTCGTTCCGGAGAGGTGGTGAAGCGGCTGCGAGCCGTGGCGGTGATGCACAAGATAGCCGAGATGGCCTGGAAGAATGGAGATCCCGGCGTCATATTCCTGGACAAACTGAATGAGAGCAACCCCACCCCCCACGTGGGAGAGATAGAGAGCACCAACCCTTGCGGAGAACAGCCGCTACTGCCTTTCGAGAGCTGTAACCTGGGGTCCATCAACCTGTCGAGGATGATCCTGGATGGCCGAATCGACTACGAGCTGCTGGGAGAGACCGTTGACTGTGCCGTACACTTCCTGGACAACGTCATAGACTGCAACGAATACCCCCTCCCCGACATCAAAGACATGACTCTAGGGAATCGTAAGATCGGTCTGGGCGTGATGGGCTTCGCAGACATGCTGATCCGCCTGGGCATCCCGTATGACTCAGAGCAGGCGGTGAGCACGGCCGAAGAGGTGATGAGTTTCATCCAGGGCAGAGCTAAGCCGGCGTCGGCGCTCCTGGCGGAGCAACGAGGTGTCTTTCCCAACTTCAGTGGCAGCATCTATGAGGCCAACGGAGACAGGAAGATGCGAAACGCCACGGTCACCACCGTGGCTCCCACAGGGAGCATCAGCATCATCGCCGGCGCCTCCAGCGGCATCGAACCCATCTTTGCACTGGCCTACAGTCGCCACGTCCTGGACGGTGATAGGCTCATTGAGGTCAACCCTATCTTCGAGGAAGTTGCACGACGTGAAGGGTTCCACAGCCCCGAACTGATGAAGAAGCTAGCCGTGGCCGGCAGCGTGCAGACGATGGACGAGGTCCCACCAGAGATAAGGAGAATCTTCGTCACTTCTCATGACATTGCACCGGAGTGGCATATTCGCATCCAAGCTGCTTTCCAGAGACACACAGACAACGCAGTGTCCAAGACCATCAACTTCCCCCACGACGCAACTCGGGAAGACGTAGAGCGAGCCTATCTGATGGCCTACGAGGAGGGTTGCAAGGGACTCACTATCTATCGGGATGGCAGCAGAGCGGCGCAGGTACTGACCAAGGGCATCGCTGAGAGGGACCGCACCAGAGGGATTAGAACCCCTCGGGCGCGTCCGACACTGACCCAGGGCGTCACAGAGAAGATCACCGTCGGTTGCGGGCAGAGCATCTACGTGACCATCAATGAGGACCCCAATGGTCTCTTCGAGGTCTTCGCC
>Ga0180438_10006919_pt1 | contig 15104 bp, 11 predicted proteins | sample SS_ome_12_FD_132455 | JGI IMG/M metagenome (GOLD analysis project Ga0180438, IMG submission 132455) | Hypersaline lake sediment archaeal communities from the Salton Sea, California, USA - SS_3_D_2 metaG | ecosystem: Environmental > Aquatic > Non-marine Saline and Alkaline > Hypersaline >...
GACCTGGCACGCCGGGTGGCGGAGGCCTTTGGGGCCAGGCCGATCGTTCTGCCTGCGCCCGGCATCGTGGCCAGCGCCCTGGTGAGAGATGCGCTATTGGCCGAACCACAGGTCTCGAGCACGCTGGCACTGGGGGCGCGGGCGGACGTGGCGCTGGTCGGGATCGGGGTGCCGGTGCCCGATTCGGTCGTCGCGCAGGCAGGGATTCTGACCGGGGAAGCAGCGGAGCAACTCAAGGCAGTGGGAGCGGTGGGGGATATCGCGCTGCGCTTTTTTGACGGCGATGGCCGGGCAGTCGAGCACGAGATCAACGACCGGATCATCGGGCTCGACCTGGGCCAGATCACAAAGATCCCGCGTGTCATCGGGGTGGCCGGTGGGGCGGAAAAGTTCGAGGTGATCCGTGCTGCATTGCGCGGCAGGATCATCGACGTACTGGTGACAGACGATCAGACCGCTGACAGGCTGCTGGAGGATGCCGGCTAACACCGATTGAGAGACAGATTGTAAATCCCAGGAGGAAAGAGAAGCCAGATGTCGGCGAACAAGATGAGATTCAGCTACTTTCAACTGACTTTTGGGCAGGAGGAAGCCTATCTTTATCCAGAAAGGACGTACGAACGCCTACAAGGGTGCGGCTACGACGCGATCGAGATCACACCGCCCAAGGGACGTTATGGGCTCGGGGTAAAGATGGAAGACTATCTTGAAACCCACAAAAAGCTCAAGGCCGACTTTGGGCTGGAGGTTTCCTGCATCAACGAGTGTTGGGGAGAGATGTGGGACCCCTATTCACCGACCTACAAGACCCTTACCGAGCCCAAGACGGCAGACCTGGCGGTTTCGGAGACAAAGTCCTCGGTCGATTTTGCGGCCGAATTGGGCGCCCCATTTGTCACCGTGGCGGTAGCCATTCACGACGCCATTAGCGCGGAGAACGTGCAAGGATGCACAGCGGTCGCGGTGGATGCGTTGCGACGGATGTCAGATTATGCGGGGGCCAAGGACGTCCGCCTGGTATTCGAGGCCACCAATCATCTAGAGATGGGCAAATTTGTCAACACGGTGCTCAACCACAAGCGCATGATCGACCTGACAGGTCGAGACAACATCGGAATCCAAATCGACTGGTTCCACGCCAATTTTGAGGAACTGAATCCTTACGAAGCGGTGATGGATGCCCATCCTCTGCTGTGGCATATGCACTTTCGGGATTCGAACTCGCTTACACCAGGGTACGGGACGGTAGATTTCAAGGCGGTCATCCGGGCCATCAAAAAGATCGGATACGATGGGTACTGTACGATCGAGAGTGCACCAATGGTTCCCGACTCCGATACGGCTGCCAAGGATGGCATCGACTATCTAAAGTTCTGCGAACGGATCGTGGAATACCAGATCAGCCCGGAATTCCCCAACGGCTTTGCCGTGAGGATGTAGGTAGTGGTTTTCGTCGTCAACTCGTGGGATAAAAGGGGCGTTTTGACTACACTCGGCAAAGTGGCGCACGTGAGAAGGATGCAGAACCCGGCGTCGGGGCGCATCTTCACCGTTGCGGTCGACCATGCGCCAAGCTACGGGGTCCTGGACGGGATCGAGAACATCCAGGCGGTGGTCGATCGGGTGGCCAGCGCCGGGCCGGACGCGATGGTGATGATGAAGGGGGTCGCCGAGCGATGCTTCCGGCCATACGCGGGGCAGGTAGCGCTGATGCTGAAATGTTCCACGCTTTCGCCGTGCCACCCGGAGCGGGACGTGTGGGTGAGCGCTGTTGAGGACGCGCTGCGGCTGGGGGCGGATGCGATCGCGATGGCCGTGACAATCGGCAGCGCGGAGCAGGCGGGACTCCTTTCGAACCTGGCCACGCTGGTGCGCGAGGCGGAGCGGGTCGGGCTACCGGTCGTCGTGCACGCCTACCCCAACGGAGAGCTGGTGCCGCCGGACGAGCGGTATTCGGTGGAGCGGGTGGGGTACGCGTCGCGGCTGGCGATGGAGTTGGGCGTCGATATCGTCAAGACGTTCTACACGGGCTCGGCGGAGACGTTCGCCCAGGTGGTCGAGATGGCGGCCCCGGCACTGGTTGTGGCTGCCGGTGGCCCCCGGCTGGAGACGGACGGGGACGTGCTGCGGATGGCGCACGACGTCGTGCAGGCCGGTGCGGCCGGGATCACGTTCGGGCGCAACATCTGGCAGAGCGACAACGCACAGGGGATGATCCAGGCGCTGAAGCACATCGTGCACGAGCAGGCTTCAATCGATGAGGGGATGAGCCGACTCACCGCAAAGTAGCAAAGGAGGGAGGACATCATGGCAGGTTTCTTGCTGGGACTTGACTATGGGACGGGCGGCGCGAAGGCGTGCATCATCGACGCCGAGGGCGAGGTCCTGGGCTTTGGGTTTGAGGAATATCCATTCATCCACGAAAAGCCCGGCTGGTCGGAACATGACCCGATGGGGTATTGGGAGGTGGCCTGCCGGCTGGTCAAGGGCTGTATCGCCCAGGCGCACGTCAATCCGGCCGAGATCCGGGGGATCGCAGTCTCCTCGGCCCTGCCCTCGATGGTCATGGTGGACGAGGACGACAACCCCATCGAGCGGGCCTACAACCTGATGGACCGGCGCGCCACGGAGGAGGTGGCGTGGCTGAAGGATCACATCGGGGAAGAGCGCATCATGCAGCTCACGGCCAACCGGCTGGAGGACCACCCCTCGATCGTGAACCTGCTGTGGGAGAAACGGAACCGGCCGGATTCGTTCAAGCGCATCCGCAAGGCGGTCACGATCGACGGGTTTGTGACGCTAAAGCTGACCGGCAGACCGGTGTTGAACTATCCCGCGGCCCCGTTCCACGGCGTGGCGTACGACATCGTCGGTCGCCAGTTCAATGAGGGGCTCCTGGAAAAGATCGGGATCGACCCTGACATCCTCCCGGACCTGGTCGACTGTGACGAGATCGTGGGGGAGGTGACGCCGGAGGCAGCCGCCGAGACAGGGCTGGTGCCGGGTATCCCGGTCGCGGTGCAGGTGGACTTTAACGCCAGTTGCGTTGCGGCGGGGGTCACGGCCGTGGGCGACATCATGAGCAACCTGGGCACCGTGGGCAACTTTGGCGTGATCCACACCAGCGAGGATTTCCTGTTCTCACCGGTGGGCCTGTCGATGATCAACCTGGGCTTTACCATCGACTCGGCGCACAACTATATCACGATCCCTTCGACGACGACGGGCGGCCAGTCGATCCGCTACCTGAGGGACAACTTTTCCCAGTATGAGGTCGAGGTGGAGCGGGTACTCGGCGTGAGCTCGTACGACTTGCTCAACATGCAGGCGGCCAAGATACCACCGGGGAGCGAGGGGTTGATCATCCTGCCCTTCCTGATGGGCGAGCGGACGCCGATCTGGGACGTATATGCGCGGGGCGTGATCTTTGGCCTATCGTTGAACCACACCAAGGGGCACGTGGTCCGAGCCATGATGGAGGCGGTCGCCTACGCGCTCTATGATTCCTACCGCCTGATCACGGAGGCCAACCTCCAGATCAACTACCCGATCGTGCTGAACGAGGGCGGGGCGGTGAGCAAGCTGTGGCGACAGATCATCACCGACGTGTTCAACGTGCCGACGGTCCTGGTCAAGCGCAGGACGGGCGCGCCGTTCGGGGATGCCATTCTGGCGGGTGTGGTGACGGGCGTGTTTGACGACTTTGCAGTGGCAAAGGAGTGGGCGGAGTACGTCGCGCCATTGGAGCCGAACCCGGAGAACCACGAGCGGTACATGGAGTATTTCGGCCTCTTTAAGCAGATCTATGAGCACGTGAAAGATGATTACAAGGCGCTGGCAGAGCTGAGGGACAGGCCGTAGTGAAAGCTATCGTCTGCTCATCCTCCTGCAGGTTGGGGGGCAGTTTCGAGCGGGTATGCGTACCGATGCCAGGTTCAATCTGCTGGCTGGATGATCTTCTAACCTGCGGGGGGTAGCCGAGCGAGAAAGGAGACCGGATAATGCCTCTCGTCAATTCAAAGGAGATTCTTGCGAAAGCCAGAGAAGAAGGGTATGGCGTGCCTAGTATTCCTGGATACGACCTCGAAATGGTGGTCGGCATGATAATGGCCGCCGAGGAGAAGGGCTCTCCCCTCATCATCGTTTTCAACCCAGGTCTGATGAGCCCAAGGGTTCCCGTCGAGCTGGGCGTGCCGTTGATCGTGAATGCGGCGGAGAGGGCCAGTGTGCCTGTGGTCGCTGCAATACTGGAGCGCGAGCAGAGCCTCGAGGCCGCCGTTGAGGGGATACGCCTCGGCGCCTCTTCCGTCATGTTTGACGGCTCGAGTCTACCCTACGAGGACAACGTGGAGAAGACAAAGGAAGTGGTCAGGATGGCTCATACCGCTGGGGCCTGTGTGGAGGCCAAGCTTGGCAGCATCGCCCGTTCCTCGGCGGCTCCGCCTGAGAGTGCGCTTACCGATCCGGATATGGCGGCAGAGTTTGTAGAAACGACCGGGGTGGATGCACTGGCGATATCCTTTGGAAACGTATATGGCGCTTATGGAGAGAAGCCAGCTCTGGACCTGGATCGGGTGAGGAGAATACACGCTATGGTAGACGTGCCTCTCGTGATGCACGGTGGGTCGGGTCTGGCTGAAGGTGATTACAAACGGGTCATCGAAAGCGGTATCGCTAAGGTCTGTTACTACACTGCCATGGCCAGAGAGGCCGGCGAGGACCTCAGAGGGATGATGGCAGATGCCGGCCAGGATGCTCCCATATACCACGAGATAATATTCCGGGCAATTGATCACTTCTATACGGGGACAAAGAGGCTCATTGATATTGTTGGAAGTTCAGGGGTTGTGTAGTCAGCAAAAGGAGATGACTAAGATGGATTGGGGAAAGAAAAACCGTCTATCGCGACTGATGCCGGGTGGACGCGCCTACTTCCTGCCGATTGACCACGGTTACTTCCTGGGGCCCACCCGCAAGCTGGAGAAGCCGGGTGAGACCATCGCGCCGCTGCTGCCGTACTGCGACGCCCTATTCGTCACGCGCGGGGTGCTCCGGGCGTGCGTAGACCCCATCGGCAGCCTGCCGGTCATCCTCAGGATCTCCGGCGGCACCAGCATCGTCGGGGCGGACCTGGCCCACGAGGCGATCACCACCTCCATCGAGGACATCATCCGCCTGAACGCGTCCGCGGTGGGCATCTCTGTCTTCATCGGCAGCGACTATGAGCACGAGACGCTGCTGAACCTGGTGAACACCGTGAATATGTGCCAGGACTATGGCATCCCGGTGATGGCGGTGACCGCCGTGGGCAAGGAGCTGGAGAAACGGGACGCTCGCTACCTGGCCCTGTGCTGCCGCATCTGCGCCGAACTGGGCGCCGACGTGGTGAAGACCTACTGGTGCGAGGAGTTCGAGAAGGTGACCGAAGGCTGTCCGGTTCCCGTCGTCATAGCGGGCGGTCCCAAATGCGAGACGAACCGCGAGGTGTTCGAGTTCGTCCGCGATGGAATACAGCGGGGCGCGGTGGGCATCAACCTGGGGCGGAACGTGTGGCAGAACGAGCACCCAGTGCCGATGGCGAAGGGGTTGCGGGCCATCGTCCACGACGACGCCAGCGTCGAGGAGGCGGTCGAGATCTTTGAGAGCGCCAGGTAGGGGCGGCGGATGAGAAGACTTTGGGATGATCGGGAGGCAGCAGGGTACGTCGGTGACCTCGCGCAGCGGGTGTACACCGCGCGCCTGCTGGGCCGAGAGAAATCGCTGATCTCGTTGGGGGGCGGCGGCACGTCGGTCAAGATCAGGGAGAAGAACTTGTTCGGCGAAGAGGAAGACATCCTCTACGTGAGCGGCTTGGACCGGGATATAGGGAACATCGAAACAGATGGCTTCTCGCCGCTGCGGCTGAACCATCTGATCCGCCTGGTCAAACTCGACTCTCTCTCTGACACACAATTGGCGGACGAGATCGAGAGCCATAAGCCCGACGCCTCCGCGTTGGCGGTGTCGCTCGAGGCGCTGTTGCACGCGGTGCTGCCCCACAAATACGTGGATCACGTTCAAGCCGATGCGGTGCTCGCCATCGTCAACACGCCAGGTGGATTGGAGCGGGTGCGGGAGGTCTACGGCGATTCGGTCGTCGTCGTCCCTTACGCCAGGACCGGTCTTCCTCTGGCCAAGCTGTGCGCCGAGGCGTTCTCGTCTGGGGTTGAGGAGAACGTCGTCGGCGTCGTGCTGATGCAGCAGGGGATCGTCTCGTTCGGTGAGACGGCGAGGGTCTCCTACGAGCGCATGGTTGACCTGGTCGCGCGCGCGGAGCAGTACCTGGTTGAGCGCGAGGCCCGACCGGTCTCGACCCCCACCGCCGCTGCGCCCGATAGACCCGTGCGCCGGGAGTTGGCGGCCTTGCGCCAGGCGGTCTCGGCCAGCGTCGGCTACCCGGTCATCATGTCCACGCATACCGATCCGTTGTCGTTGAGTTTTGCCCGGCGCGACGACGTGGCGAGCATCTCGCAGCAAGGCCCTGCCACGCCTGGTCACGTCATTTACACCAAGGGCGTGCCGCTACTGGGCAGGGACGTGCCAGCGTTTGGCGCGGCGTACCAGGCGTACTTTGCCGCCCACGCAGCGAACGCGGGGCGAGCACTGATGATGCGCGATCCTGCCCCGCGAGTGATCCTCGACCCGGAATTCGGCATGTGTGCCATCGGTCGCACGGCGAAAGAGGCCGCCATCGTCGGCGACGCATATCGTCACACGATGGAGGTCATCCTGACTGCGGCGGCGCTGGAGGCGTATCGGCCGCTGCCTGCCCGGGACCTTTTCGACGTGGAATACGCGGAGTTGGAGCAGACAGGATTGCAGGGGCAGGGTGAGTTGCCGATGTTTGCGGGTGAGGTCGCGCTGGTCACGGGCGCGGCGTCGGGAATCGGCAAGGCGTGCGTGGAGTCCTTCCTGGCGCGCGGCGCAGCGGTCGTCGGGCTGGACGTGGATCCAGGCATCGTGCACATGCTTGATCGGGACGACTTTCTGGGTGTGTACTGCGACGTCACTGACGAGGATGATGTTTGCCATGCGTTGGAAACGGCGGTCAGGACCTTTGGCGGCCTGGACATATTGCTTCCGAACGCCGGCATCTTCCCGCCCAGTTGCCCAATCGAGTCATTGCAGGTGTCCGACTGGCACAAACCGTTGCGTGTGATCGTAGATGCCAACGTGGTGTTGATGCGCGAGGCCCATCCGTTGCTCAAGGCCTCGCCACGGTACGGGCGAGTGGTGATTATGGGCTCACAGAGGCACCTCGCGCCGGGGCCCGGCACAGTCGCATATTCGGCCTCGAAGGCGGCGCTGGTTCAGCTTGCGCGCGTGGCGGCGTTGGAGTGGGGAAAGGACGGCATACGGGTCAACATCATCAATCCAGGTCGCGTGTTTGGCACGGGAGTATTCACCGAGGACGTGTTGCGCGAGCGCGCTGAGTACTATGGCATAACCGTGGAGGAGTACAAAAAGGACAACCTCTTGCGGGTGGAGATCACAAGCCGCGACGTGGGAGAACTGGCGGCGGAGATGTGCGGGTTGTTGTTTGCCAAGAGCACTGGCCTGCAGGTGCTGATTGACGGCGGCAGCGACCGTGTGATTTGAGAGTGACCGGTTCAGACGCCATCGTGTATCACGCGATCATCTCCCGGGCTGTCGATTACTTTATCACAGAGACCAAGCGGCTGATCGACGTCGTGGGATGCGCCGGAGTCGTAGGATAGTCCGCTGCGGACATCGCTATCCTGCTGCAGGACGCTATCCTGAGCCTGTCGAAGGATCTCATCAGGACGCCCTACTCCGGGTGGCGCAATAGACGGAATGCGTGTATGCTATGGCGAGAAAGGAGGTGTTGGGGCACAAGATGGCACGGTGAAAGATGGAGGCGTGCATCGTTCCCGACGTGAGCAGGTATAGAGGGCATGCACTCTGAAGCGGGGTGGAGCACGCTCCACCCGAAGGCAGTACATATCCAAATATACTGAGGAGGAACAACAAGTGGATGAGAAGTTGAGTCGACGCGATTTTCTGCGCTTGAGCGCATTGACTGCGGCAGGCACAGCTCTGGCGGCGTGCGGTGGGCCGGCAGCGGCCCCCGAGACCGAAGAGCCGGAAGCGCCGGCCGAAGCGCCCCCGGTGGAAGCCGTGACGCTGGACATCATGTCGCTGGCCGAGTACGAGGGGCCGTACCGCGAGGTGTGGAACGTGTTCCAGGCCGGCCACGAGGGGATCAACATCAACGTGTTCTCGATCAACGAGGACACGGCGGCCGCGCACGAGGCCAAGGTGGCGGGCGGGTATCTGCCGGCGATCGAGCTGACCCAGGAGATGCAGATCTTTTTCGACAAGAACAACTATGAGATGGCCGTCGACCTGGGCGAGCTGGACTTTCCGTGGTGGGACCGCTGGCAGTTCGACGTCAAGAATATGTGGGCGGACCTGCACGGGCTGCCCGGCCCCCGCTCCCTGGACGTCTTCCAGGGCTTTGTGATGACCTGGCAGTACAACAAGGAGCTCATGGATCAGGCCGGGCTCGACCCCCAGAACGACGTCAAGACCTGGGACGACCTCAAAAAGTGGCTGGATGAGGGCACGGCCTGGGCTGCTGCAACGGATGGGGTGGACTGGTTCTGGAACCAGGCCTGGCACAACTGGGTGTTTGGCAACAACTATATGGACGCCATCCCGCTGGCATTCCCCGATGGCCAACGCGACCGGCAGCGCGATTGCTGGACGGGCAAGGCCAAGTTCAACGCCCCAGACTCGCCCTACCGCCACACCTACGAATTCTTCCTGGAGGCGAACGAAAAGGGCTGGATTCCCCCCAGCTTGAGCACCCGGTTGTGGGAGGGCGACATGGAGGCCAGCTACATCGCCGGCAAGTCGGTCATGATGCTGCACGGCCCGTGGGTGTGGGACAAGGCCCTGGCCGCGGGTTCGGACTTTGCGGTAGCCGGCAACCAGGCTGGTATCCCCGTCACGCCGCCCGCCGAGGGCCAGGACGTGTGGATGCAGAGCGCCCTGCCGCCCAACATCGACAACCAGTGGTTCATCCGCGCCGGTAACGAGGATACGCCGCATTGGGAGCAGACCCTGGTCGCGTGGAACTGGTTCTGGAGCCCGGAGGCGGTCCCCATGAAGGCGCAGGCGGAAGGCCGCTGGCCGCTGTACGACCTCGATGAACCGTTCGAGCTCAAGGGGCCGCAGTTCCAGGCGGTCTTGAAGCACATCGGCACCGAGGGTGGCATGTGGGCCGACGCGCAGTTCGAGCAATCGATGACCGGCAACCTGGCGGCCAGCCCGTACCGTCTGAAGGGCTCGAAGGGCGTGTGGGACTGGGAGGCCAACGGCAACAACGAGGTCTTTGCTGACCTGCTGAGCGGCAAGATCACCGTCCAGGACGCTCTGGATATCGCCCAGCGGAACTGGGACGAGAGCTTCGAGTTCCCGGCCTAGGGCGGATAGGATCTCTTTCCGTTTGCCTCAGGGCGGCTCACACCCTGAGGCTATCCCGGATCTCGGGAGTAGGGGCAGGTCGGACAGACCTGCCCCTACAGAGCATTTCCCAGGGATTCGGGAGCTACCCCGCCACTGTGGTGGGTTGCTCTGGCATTTCTCTTTGGAGGGATAGTATCATGCAAGTTGCACCTGCGTCATCTCTTGGCGAGGAACTACTCAAGGGGCAGAGCCCGCGAAAGAGAAGACTGAGCAAACTAGAGCGCCGTCGCATACTGCAAGACTGGGCCTTTATGCTGCCCCAACTGTTGATCTTTGTGTTTCTGACCATCATTCCCTTCTTTGTGGCCATCCCCATCCTCTTCACCGATATGTCCCAGTTCAACGACCCCCAGATCAACCCGGTGGGACTGCGCAACTTTACGGCGCTCTTTAACGACCCCAGCGTGCTGCGTGACTATTTGCCGGCGTTGAGAAGGACTGTTATTTTCGTTGCCCTCAATTATACGACGGTCTATATCTTTGGGCTGAGCCTGGCATTGCTGATGTACGAGGTTGGCTTCCGGGGAGGCTTTTTCACCGTGGTCTACCTGCCACTGATGGTCTCGGGCCTGGCGGTCGGCTATATGGCGGTGATGTTGTTCTCCGGGGAAACCGGGACGGGAAACTTGCTGCTCCTGGAGATGGGGGTGATCAAGAAAAACATCGACATCTATTCGCCTGAAGGGACTGCCTTCCTCTTGCCGCTCCTGGTAGGCTGGCGCTATGCCGGCTACAACATGGCGATCTTTCTTTCTGGCCTGCTGGGCATCCCCAATGAGACGATCGAGGCGTCCGTCGTGGACGGCGCGACCTATTGGCAACGGTTGACGCGGGTCTACTTTCCCCAGATGTGGCCCTCGTTCATCCTGGCGACGACGATGTGTTTGATCGGCTCCTTTGCCGTCTTTGACGAATTGGTGGCGATGGGCGCGCTGTACGTCAACCCGGAGGCCAAGTTGCTCAGCATCCTTTTCTTCACCTATGGCTTCCAGGTCGAGCGGCTGGCCATGGGCATGACCTTGGCCATAGAGACCTTCCTGCCGTTGGTATTCCTCGGCGTAGCGCTTCAGCGCTTGCAGCGCCGTCTGCAATACTAGGGTATGGGTTAAGGAGGAACAGCAGCAATGGCGAGCTCAAGTGGTCTAACGCAACCCCAACTTTCCAGGGAGCCGGTGTTCACCATGGGAAGGCGCAGGCAACTGCTCCGCGTGTTCGCAGTAGTGGTGATGGTTACATATACTCTGCTCACCCTATTCCCCTTCTATGCGCTCTTTGTGCGCTCTTTCGTGCCCACCAAGGAATCTGCGGACCTGCATCTCTGGCTGCCGGAGGTTGAAGAGGTCAGCATGAGCGCCCAAGTCGGGAACCTGGCCGTCTTCTACGATCTGGACTTGACGGACATGAAGGACGCGCTGGGGATTCCACAGACCGAATTCATCATGGCCCGGACGACGCTGGGAGAAGTCGCCGAGCAGTACAACATCCCTGAAGAGGAGATAAGAGAGTTCTTTGCCGGATTTTACCGGTACAATGGCTGGAACACCTTGCTGTTGGGCGATCTGTATGGCACGACCTTCTGGGCTGTCCTGGGGAGAACGCTGCTGGTTACCGTGGTCAGCTTGATCGTCTTGATTATCCTGTCCATTATGACTGGCTACGGCCTGGCTGGACTGCGGCGCAGGGACCAGATGGCTGTCTACAACATCTACCTGCTGCAGATGGTCATCCCTACCATGCTCATCCTGCTGCCCCAGTATCAGATGATGCAATGGATATTCAACTTGTTCCCCACCTATGGCGAGAAAGGCCCCTTGCGCTGGGCACTCCAGTTGCTCGCCATTGTCCTGATCAACATCAAGGGCACCGCCCTGTCTACCATGATCTTTACCTCCACCATCAGCGCCATTCCCAAGGACATGGAAGACTCGGCGATGATTGACGGGGCTGGCCCGCTGCAGTATGTGCGCCATATCCTGTTCCCACTGCTAAAGGTGCCCATTGTCAGCCTGATTGTTATCCAGATGCCTGCGATCTATAACCAGTTCCTGGAGCCGTACGTCTATCTGGACCCGGCAAACTCGACGCTGCTGCCGTTCACCCAGAGCGCCGTGGGCCAGTTCTCGACCAACTTTCAGGTTATCTATTCAGCGATTTTCGCCTCCGTAATTCCCATGGTCGTCGTATACTTGCTCTTCCGCCGCATGTTTGTCGAAGGTGTGATGGCGGGCGCTATCAAGGGATAGTGGGGAGCGTTCGGGTTATGTCAGGAGGGATAGTGTAAAGATGAAAGCGTTGCGAAAAACCGCCGAGGGTGCTGGGCACGTCGAGCTGTGCGAGGTGCCGGCGCCCGAGATCGGGCCGGGCGACGTGCTGATGAAGGTATACGCCGCGGGCGTCTGCGGCAGCGACCTGCTGATCCAGGAGGACCGCCACTTTTACCGAGCGCCGGTGACGCTGGGGCACGAGTACTCGGGCGTCGCCTATCAGGTGGGTGAGAACGTCACGCGCGTCAAAGAGGGCGACAAGTTCGTCGCCGACATCGAGTGCGGGGGCGGGGATTGGCTGGGCGTGACGATCGACGGGGCGTACGCCGCGTACATGCGGGTGCCCGAGCACGTGATCTACCGGGTGCCGGACCACGTGTCGCTGGACCACGCCTGCCTGGCGGAGCCGATCGTCGCGACGCATCACCTGATCCAGGAGCGGGCGCAGGTCAGGGTGGGCGACGACGTCGTCGTGGTCGGACCAGGGCCGATGGGTATCATGGGTGTGCAGTACGCCAAGGTGTGCGGCGCGCGGCGGGTGTTCCTGGTCGGGCTCAAGAGCGACGAGAAACGGCTGCAGATCGGTCGGCAGGTGGGGGCGGACTATACCCTGTATTCGGAAGATGGCCCGGAGAAGACGGTGATGGAGGTGACGGGCGGCAAGGGGGCCGAGTTCGTCTTGGAATGCTCGGCCAGCCAGGAGGGGGTGCAGCACGCGATCGATTGCGCGCGCAAGGCGCATGAAGGTCCCGGCGGGAAGGGCGTGATCGTGTTCATCAGCCTGTGGGGGCGCAAGCTGACGCTCAACCTGGACGAGGTGAGCCTGGGGCAGCTCGACATCCGGGGAAGCTGGAGCTGGAACGGGGTGGAGACGTGGGAGCACGCGATCGATCTGATGGACCGGACCGTGTTCGACCTGGATCCGATGATCACGAACCATTATGAGCTGGAGGAGTGGGAGACGGCGTTTGCGAACCTGCGGGCAAAGCAGGACGTAAAGGCGCTGGTCCATCCGAATGGGCAGGGGTGGGCCGGGTGAGCGGACTGCACATTGCCGTATTGCTGGAGCGTGATACGAACCCGACCGAGTTTAATTATTCGCGCCTGCGCCTGATGGAGGCGGGTGCGCGGGTGACGGTGATCGGCCTGGACCGGCTGGAATACCAGTTGGAGGATCACTCGACCGGGCGTGCCGACACGACGATCGACCAGGTCGGGGAACCGTCCTTTGACGGCGTGGTGATACCGGGAGGGTTGGGGCCGGAAAAGCTGCGCCTGAACACACGCGTGCTCGATTTGGTGAGGGATTGTCACGCCCGGGGCAAGCTGTGCGCGGCGATCTGCCACGGCCAACTGGTCCTGATCTCGGCGGGGCTGATGCGCGGCGTGCGCGCGACGGCGGCCTGGAGCATGATGGACGACCTGCGGGCGGTCGGCGCGATCGTGCCGGAGGGTGTGCGGGCCGTCCGGGATGGGCAGTTCGTCACCGCGATCTTTCCACAGGATCTGCCCCAGTTCTTTCACCTGATTTTCGAGGCGTTGGCTGATTTGGAGGACGTGCGACTTCCAGACGGTTACCCGGAGCGATTGGCAGGCCAGGTCTGGGGGATCGTCGTGGACGACGCCAGCGACGGTTTGCAGGTGCACTATCTCAAGTTGCGCGTTGAGGAGGAGGGGGGGACGGCACTGCTCCTGGGTCGGCGCCAGGGCCAGGAGATCCGGCTGAGCAGCCCAGCCTGGGAGTGGGGCGAACTGGGCCTGCGGACAGCGGTCGAGCGGGCGCTGCCCAGCCCGGGCGTGATCGATTCGTGCGATACCGAGGCGGAACTGGACAGCCACGCGATTGCGGCCGGCGAGATCGACGGGCTGCTGCTGCCGGGGGGGCTGGCGACCTGGATGATCCGCGGGCACCCGGGTCTGAGAAAGCTGATCCAGGACGTGAACGCGGTGGGCAAACCGATCGGCGCGCTGGAGCGAGGGCTCAAGCTGGCGTTGACGACGGGGGTGCTCGACGGGCGGGCGCTCACGTGCGCGCCGCAGATGCGGGACGACGTGGTCCACGCGGTCGCGCCGATCGAGTACCGCGACGTTCCGGTCGTGCGAGACGGGAACCTGCTGACGTGCCAGGGGACGGAGGACCTGCCGGAGTTTGTGCAGGCGTTGGTTGCCGCGTACGGGAGGCATTGAGCGAGCAAGCCATGATTGCCGCCAGTGCGTGATCGCGCCTGGCGCGCGGGTGCTGAGGGCGATCGTGCATTTAATCTTTCGAGTGAGGTTCAAGGAGAAGTTCTAGATGGAGCTGTACGAGCATTTGCAAAAGAGGGAAGAGGAACATAACTCGATTCGCATCGGCCTGGTTGGGTGCGGGCAGATGGGGTCCGGGCTGGTCCACGTGACGAACCAGATGGTGGGCATGGATACGATGGCCATATCCGACGTAGACGTCAGCCGCCCACTGGCGACGTTGAAGGAGATGGGGGTCCCCGAGTACGAAATCTGCGTCACCAACCAGTTGGGGGAGGCCGCGGACGCGCTCCAGGCGTGCAAGGTCCTGGTCACAGAGGACGCGCTGCTGCTGACCAAGCTGGATTGCCTGGACGCAGTGGTCGAGGCGACCGGCCTGACCGAGATCGGATCCAAGGTGGCCTGGAACTGTATCCAGCACAGCAAGCACGTCATCATGTTGAACGTGGAGACAGACGTCACCGTGGGCGTGTTGCTGCACCGGCTGGCGAAGAAGGCGGGCTGTGTGTACACCGCGGCTTCGGGCGATGAGCCGGGCGTGTGCAAGATGTTGTACAACTTTGCGCGCACGATGGGTTTTGAGGTGGTGTGCCTGGGCAAGGGCAAGAACAACCCGATCAACTATGATGCCACACCCGAGTCGTGCCGGGAGGATGCGGAGGCCAAGGGGATGAATCCCAAGATGCTGTCCGCGTTCCGGGACGGCTCCAAGACGATGGTGGAGCTGGCCGCCATGTCGAACGCGACGGGGCTCGTGCCGGACGTGCCGGGGATGCACGGCCCGAAGGTGGACGTGCCGGACCTGAACAAGGTCCTGATCCCGCAGGAGGACGGTGGCCTGCTGAGCCAGCGCGGGTGCGTCGACTATTCGACGGGCAAGGTAGCCCCGGGCGTGTTCGTCATCGTGGCCACGCCGGATCCGCGCATCCGGGTCGATCTGGCGTTCATGTCGATGGGGGACGGGCCATACTATACACTCTACCGGCCCTACCACCTGTGCAACGTCGAGACGCCTGTCTCGGTCGCCGAGGCGGTCATCTATGGCGAGAGCACGATCGTGTCCAC
>Ga0180438_10006922_pt1 | contig 15095 bp, 17 predicted proteins | sample SS_ome_12_FD_132455 | JGI IMG/M metagenome (GOLD analysis project Ga0180438, IMG submission 132455) | Hypersaline lake sediment archaeal communities from the Salton Sea, California, USA - SS_3_D_2 metaG | ecosystem: Environmental > Aquatic > Non-marine Saline and Alkaline > Hypersaline >...
AGCTTTTTTAAACCATAAAATTGTTTCAAATATTAAACTATTATCAATTAATTCTTGCTCTTTTAAATTTTTACTAATTTCATTTACCCCTTCCCCTTTATTAATCATAAAAGTTTTTATTTCATCACTACCTTTTTGGTTAATAAAAACAATTTTAAAAACCCAGCCACATACAACTGTTAAAATAATTATAATCAAAAGAGTAGCTAACAATTTTTTCATAAATTATTAAATATATATTAATAATAAAATAATAATGCCTATGATAATACGATAAACAGCAAAATAATTTAATGAGTATTTTTTCAAAAACAATAAAAAATATTTAATGCAAAAATAACCAGTAATTGCGGAAATAAAAAAACCAATAAAATAAATTAATAGTTGTTCAGTGGCTAGTCCAATCTGCAATAAATCATATATTTTCTTAAGGCTAGCAATAAAAATAATAGGTATTGACATTAAAAAAGAAAATTTGGCTGCCAATTCTCTTTTTAAATTAAAGGTCATACCAGTAATAATTGTTATACCTGAACGTGAGACTCCTGGAATTAAGGCAATCGCCTGTGCCAAACCTAAAATTATTACTTTGAGCCAATTCAAGCTAGTAAAATCTTTTATTTTTTTAGAATATTTTTCAACTAAAAAAAATAAAAATGATACTATTATCAAAACAATTGCTACTGATAAAGCTGAACGAAAAGTATTTTCAATAATGTTTTCCAAAAAATATCCAATAATACCTGCTGGAATCATAGATATAAACAAAAACCAAGCCATTTTTTGCTGAAAGTCATTTTTAACATTCCATTTTAATAAACTATTTAAAAATGCGCGAAAATAGTTTATAATATCTTTGTAGAAGAAAATCAGTAAAGCAACTAATGTTCCTGTATGTAAAATAACATCAAAGGTTAATTCATTAATTTGAGATAAATCAAAAATTTCATGTAAAAGCACTAAATGACCTGAACTAGAAACAGGTAAAAATTCAGTTAACCCTTGTATGATTCCTAATAATATTGTATATAAATAAATCATAAAATATGTCTTACACAATTGTTTTCGTGCCTTTTCTTGCCTTAATTTCAGCTCAGATTATTAAAGTTATTATTGATGCTATCCAAGGAAAATTTTCTTGGCGTGACTTTAATCATTATGGGGGAATGCCTTCATCACACGCTGCAATGGTAGCCGCCTTGGCAACGGAGACTGGCACTCTTTTTGGATTTAACACTGCAGTATTTGCAATTTCCTTAGCCTTTGCTTTTCTAATAATCAGAGATGCTATTGGCTTAAGACAAGAACTTGGTTATCACAGTAAAATTTTAAATATGTTAATTAAAGACTTACCTGATTATAAAGAAGAAAAATATCCTTTTTTAGAAGAAAGATTGGGACACACTTATCTACAAGCATTTATTGGTATGATCCTTGGGATAATAATAGCTTTAATTATTTAATTAATACTATTCTCCTATAATTTGGACCGTTATTAAACGGTCTCTTTTTTTATTATCAAAATCTAATAAAACAATCTGCTGCCAATTACCTAACACTAATTCTTCATTAATTAAGGGAACAACCAAAGATGTGCCTATGATAGTAGATCTAATATGAGAATAACCATTACCATCCTGCCATTTCCTATCATGATAATAATCTTTATCCTGCGGAGCAACAACTTCTAATGCTTCATGAAGATCTTTATCTAACTCTGCTTCTGCCTCCATAGTTGAAATAGAAGCAGTTGATCCTGTAACAAAAATTAATACTTGCCCATTTTTAATTTTTGATCTTTTAACAATCTTGGTTGTTTGTAATGTAATATTAATCACATCACAGCTTCCTTTTGTTTCAATTGTAAAATTTTCATTATAAACCATATTATTTCTGACATTTATCACAATAAGATGAAGTGCGTCCAGCAATTTTAGTTTTCTTTATCTTATTACCACAAATTTTACAAGCCTGATCATATCGTCCATAAACCATTAATTTCTTAATATAAGCACCTGCTTCACCATATGCATTTCTATAATTATTAAATGTTGTGCCTTGTAATTTGATTGAATCTTTTAAAATTTTTTTTATACCCTTATATAGCAATTCAATTTCATTATCTGTTAATGTTTTATTTAAACGTTCTGGTAAAATCTTGGCATAAAAACAAACTTCATCACTATAAATATTGCCAATTCCAACTATATTATGTAAATCCATTAAAAATTGCTTAATTTTACTATTTGTTTTTTTTCTAATAGTAGTCTTTAAATATTTCAAAGTGAATTCTTTTGCTAAAGGCTCTGGGCCTAATTTTAAATATTTAAGTTCTTCTTCAAGCTGTTTATCTGTAAATAATCTTAACCAGCCAAATTTTCTAATATCATTGAAGTATAAATAGCTATTATCTTCAAAAATAAAAGTGGCATGTGTAAATTTATTAGGCAAACAAGCATAGCCCTCTTTAATTGGATGCCCTCCTATTAAACATTTATTAGCTGCTTGATATACTAATTGCCCTGTCATTTTTAAATGTATTAAAATATTCCAATTATCAGATAGTATAAAAATTAATATTTTTGATCTTCGCTGAATATCTTTTATTTCTAATCCTCTGACAATTTGTTTGTAAATTTTAAGCGGTTTATTAATCATCTTATACCAATCACAATCAAAATCACTAATCTTTTTATTTATAATATTTTTCACTAATCCCCTTCTTATTGTTTCTACTTCAGGTAATTCTGGCATATTAAACTATATTAAAGTTGTACCACTCATTTCATCTGGTTTTTTAATGCCCATAATTTTTAATATGGTTGGTGCAACGTCAGCTAAAACACCGGACGGAGTGACTAAGCTAAGATCAGTTCCTAAACTTTCAGGTAAGCCTATATTTTTACCTTCCCATTGATTTCCTATAATTATTAAAGGAACAGAATTAGTGCTATGTTCTTTACTCATATCACCAGTTTTAATATTTTGAATCTCTTCTGCATTGCCATGGTCAGCTGTAATTAATACAACGCCGTCTTTATTTAACACAAGATTAACAATCTTGCCAATCGCTTTATCAATTACCTCAATAGCTTTAACAGTAGCTTTGACGTTACCTGTATGGCCAACCATATCAGGATTGGCAAAATTAACAACAATAAAGTCATACTTGTTTTCTTCAACGGCTTTTAATATATCTTCAGTCACCTTATTAGCAGACATTTCAGGTTTTTTATCATACGAGGCGACCCTAGGAGAAGGAATAACTATTCTATCTTCATTATCAAACGGTTGTTCTTTGCCTCCATTAAAAAAGAAAGTGACATGCGCGTATTTTTCTGTCTCCGCAATATGTAATTGTTTTAACCCCGCATCACTAATTACTTTTGCTAATGGCTTTTTTATTTCAACAGGCAGAAAAGCCACTTCATCAACAGGCAAATCCTTTTCATATTGAGTCATGCATACATAATACAAATTTTTAAAATCTGAGGGTCTTTCAAATTTATCAAAATCTGGCAAGACAAAAGCTTTTGAAATTTGCCTTGCTCTATCAGCTCTAAAATTAAAAAATATTATTGCGTCTTTGTCATTAACAGTTGTAATTGGTTTATTCTTTCTAGTTATTACCGTTGGCACAAACTCTTCATCATAAATTTTCTTTTTATAAGACTTTTTTATTGCTTTTATTGGATTGTCATAAGTCTCGTCGCTGAGACCTTTAGTCATAGCATCAACAGTCTTTTGGGTTCTTTCCCAATGATTATCACGATCCATAGCATAAAACCTCCCTGATAAAGTCGCAATTGGCGCATCCATTTTAATTTCTTTTTTAATCTTTTTTTCTAATTCTTCTATAAAACCTAAACCACTATTATAAATAGTATCACGACCATCTAAAAATGCATGAATAAACACTTCTTTTAATTTTTCTTTTTTAGCTAACTCAATCAGGGCATATAAATGTTCAATGTGTGCATGAACACCGCCACTACTTACTAAACCCATTAAGTGTAATTTTGAACGATTTTTTTTAACATGACTAATCGCCTTTAAAAATGCAGGGTTTTTAAAAAATTCTCCATCAGCAATTGACTTAGAAATTCTCGGTAAGGCTTGATAAAAGATTAAACCAGCACCTAGGTTGGTATGTCCTACTTCAGAATTTCCCATTTCTCCCCAAGACAAACCTACCGATTCGCCGGAAGCAACTAAAGTTAAAGCTGGATAAGTAGTAATATATTTGTCTAAATTTGGTGTTTTAGCTTTTGTAAATGCATTACCTGGAGCATCAGGAGCAACTCCTAAACCATCGGCTATAATTAAAATTACTGGTTTATTTTTTGTTTTTGTCATATTTTTATAAATTTTTACTTAAAATTAAACTTTGACCAGTCATTTCTTTAGGTTTTTTAATTGATAATAGTTGTAATATTGTAGGAGATACATCAGCCAAAACTCCTTTTTTTCTTAAACGAATATTTTTTAACTCTTTATTTACAATAATAAAAGGTACAGGATTCGTGCTATGTTCAGTATCCATTTCTCCTGTTTTTAAATTTATCATTTCCTCAATATTACCATGATCAGCAGTTATTATTAAAGTTCCTTTCATTTTCATAACTTTTTTATACAATTTAGACAAATTTTTATCTATAACTTCTAAAGCAATGATTGCTGCTTTTACATTACCAGTATGACCAAGCATATCAGCATTTGGATAATTGACTAATATAAAATCTGCTTGTTTATTTTGTAATCTTTTTAATATAATTTTTGTTATCTCATTACTAGACATTTGAGGATGTTTAACATAATTGCCTCTACCAGATGAAGGCACCACTAACCATTCCTCTCCATTTACTGGTTGACTATGACCACCGTTGAAAAAATAAGTTACATGTGCATATTTTTCTCTTTCTGAAATATATAATTGTTTATATTTATTTAACAAAGCTGGTAAAGTTTTTTGATAATCTACAGACGGATAAGCTGTTAAAACACTATCTAAATCTGGTCCAAAATCAGTCATGGCAACAAATTTGATATTTTTAACTATTTTTTTACGACGAAACCCTTTACCATTTTTACATTCAAAAGACTTTTGAATAAAAGGTTTAGTTAACTGTCTTGCGCGATCAGACCTTAAATTAAAAAATATTATTGAATCTTTATCAGTAATAAATCCTGCTTTTTTTTCTGGGTTTAAAACTACTGTTGGTGTAATGTATTCATCTGTCTCTCCTCTATTATATGCTTCGGAAATTGCTTTATAAGGATTGTCTGAAACAATGCCATAACCGCAAACCATTGCATTATATGCTAATTCAGTCCTATGCCAGGCTTTTATTCTATCCATGGCATAAAAACGTCCCATTATTGTAGAAATAGTTTCATTATTTTTAAAATTTTTAATCAATTTTACAATTAAATTAGACGCAGCATGAGGCGAAGAATCCCTACCATCTGTAAATATATGTAAATAAACTCTGTCAAATTTTTGTTGCTTTAAAAAATCTAACAAAGCATAAAGATGTTCTGGTTGAGAATGAGCACTTTGTCCATCTGATAATAAGCCTATCAGATGTATATTGGATTTATTCTTCTTAGCATGATTTACTGCCTCAATAAAGGCTGGATTTCTAAAAAAAGTACCATCTTTTATGGCCTCAGAAATTAAAACAGCATCTTGTTTAATTATTCTGCCTGCTCCTAAATTCATATGCCCAGCCTCTGAATTACCATCCTGGCCATTTGGCAAACCAACACTCTTGCCATGCGCAAATAATTGTGTATCAGGATACTTCTTTAAAAAACAATCCATGGTGGGTGTTTTAGCAATAGAAATAGGATTAGCAACAGAGGCTGGAGCAATACCCCAACCATCTAATATAACCAAAATAATTGGTAAAAATTTTTGTTTTACCATTGTTTTCATATACTTATATTTTAGCTAATTTCTAATAAAAATTCAAACCAAATTTAAAACCCTAAATATTATAATTTAGGGCTTAATATTTTTAACTAACTTTAGCCTAATTCTAATTCTATTTCCATTAATCGATTGTACTTAGCTATTCTTTCACTCCTTGAAAGTGATCCTGTTTTAATATATTCAGAATTTACCGCAACAGCTAAATCTGCAATAAAAGTATCACTAGTTTCACCACTACGATGCGAAATAATGGTCTTATAATTATTTGTTTTTGCTAAATAAATTGCTGCTATTGTTTCAGTCAAGCTCCCTATCTGATTTAGTTTAATTAATATTGAATTAGCAACTCCAGTATCAATACCCTTTTGCAGTCTTTTTACGTTTGTCACAAAAAGATCGTCACCTACCATCATACATTTTTGACCTAATTTTTCTGTTAAAATTTCCCAATATTTCCAATCATCTTCTGCTAAACCATCTTCAATAGAAATTAGCTTATATTTTTTCAACCACTCCTTATACAAATCAATAAGCTTTTTAGATGATATTTTTTTATTATTAATTTTATATTGTTTTGTACTTTTGTGGTAAAACTCACTAGCAGCTGCATCAATAGCCATATTCACATCTTTATATGGTCTATAACCAGCTTTTCTAATAGCCTTTAAGATAAGCTGAAAAGCTTCTTCATTTTTCTTAAATTTAACGGCATAACCACCTTCATCGCCAACTCCTGTACTTAATTTTTTTTCTTTTAATATTTTTCCTAAAACATGAAAAACTTCTGCTCCAATTTGGACTCTTTTACTCATCTTAGAAGCATTAGGAACAACCATGAACTCTTGAACATCAGCAGCCCAATTAGCATGAGCTCCCCCATTTAAAATATTCATCATTGGTACTGGCAAACGATAATTTTTATAATGAATATTATAAATCCTTCTAATATATTTATATAAGGGCATTGCATTTACTTTTGCTCCTGCCCTAGCACAAGCTAAAGAAACCCCTAAAATTGCATTAGCCCCTAATTTCTTTTTATTTTCTGTTCCATCTAATTCAAGCATTATTTTATCAATATCTTGCTGTTTAGTAACATCTGTATTTTTTAACCAATGATTAATCTCCTTATTGACATTATTAACAGCTTTAGTTACACCCTTGCCTCCATAACGTTTTTTATTGCCATCTCTTAATTCTAAAGCTTCATGCACTCCAGTAGAAGCACCAGATGGGACTGAAGCCTTGGCCCATAAACCATTTTTTAAAATTGCTTTTACTTCAATTGTTGGATTGCCCCTTGAATCTAATATTTCTCGAGCAACAATTTTTTTAATTTTTTTACCATTAATCATAATTTTGATTTTTTATTTTGAATATTTTTAATTATTTTACATACTTTATTTATTTTATTTTTATTATAACCCATTGTTTTCATCATCTCTGTTATATGATTGATTATCATTTCATCGTTAATACTAGTTATTATAGAATCGCTAATATAGTAAGCATCTTCTAAATTAATAATCCCTCTAATTTTTAATAATTGCTGTTCAATATAATTAAGATCATCGTTTTTTATTGCCATTATCTTCTTTTTAATGGTTTAAGCCCTGCCAAAATACCATTTTCTAAAAATTCAAGCATTGCGCCTCCACCTGTTGAAACAAAATCTGGCCAGCTTTTTAATTTTAAATTTTCTAAAATAGAAATTGTTTCGCCACCACCCACAGCGCCAAATGAAGGCCCTTTGGCATGCATACAAAATCTTTGAGCTATATAATATGAACCATTTTTAAACTTTTCAATTTCAAATACACCCATTGGACCATTCCAGGCTAGTGTTTTTGCTAAATTAATAAAACTTTCAAAATATATTTCAGTTTTTGGACCAATATCAATGATATGAAAATTTTTATTTTTATAAGATGCCAATTCATCTACATCAATAACTTCAACTTTACTTTTAGCAGATATTTGTTTAGCAATTCTTAAATCTATTGGCACTATGATTTTTGCCCGGGATTTTTTTAATAAATCTTTAGCTAATTTTAAATATTCTTTCTCAAAAATAGATTTACCAATATTTAAATTTAAAGCAGCTAAAAAATTATTTGCTAATGCACCACCAATTAAAACATAATCATATTTTTTTAAAAAAGTATTTATTACTTTTATTTTAGTAGAAATTTTCACTCCACCAATAATGGCGATTGCTGGCCTTTTAAAACCTTTTAATAAGTAATTTAAATTATCAATTTCATCTACCAAATTATATCCAGCATAAGCAGGTAAATATTTAGGGATACCTACAACAGAAGCATGAGATCTATGACAAACAGAAAAAGCATCGTTTATATATATTTCTGCCAAATCAGCTAATTGTTTTGCGAATTTTAAATCATTATCTTCTTCTCCGTTATAAAAACGCAAATTCTCTAAAAGCAAAATTTGTCCAGCTTTTAATTTTGCAATTCTATTAATAACTTTCTCGCCAAGGCAATCTTCTACGAAATGAACTTTCTTTTTAGTAATATTATTCAAATGCCTAACTACTGGCCTTAAACTATACTTGGCATCAGGTTTACCCTTTGGTTTACCTAAGTGACTAATTAAAACTATCTTGGCTTTATTTTTTAACAAATAATTTAAAGTTAAAAAACTACGCTCGATTCTTTCAATATCCATTACCTTACCATCTTTTATTGGCACATTATAATCAACACGAACCAAAACAATTTTATTTTTTAAACTTTTTAATTGTTTAATTGATTTTAATTTCATAATTTTATTATATCAAAAATTTAAATTTTATTCACCTTTGATTTCAACTAATTCCCAACTATCAGATTTTATTGTTTTAATATCTAATTCAATGTTTTCAGCCATAGTGTCTTTAGCTAACATTTTGATATTAAAATATAGATTGTCAGGCTGAATTTCTGATCCGTGTTCAATTATCACTCCTAAACGAATAACTGCGCTGGTAATTTTTTTTAATTGATTCTTTTTACCGTATTCAAGTATTAATTTTAAAATTTTATCTGCTTCGTGTAGGTCATGCATAGATTTGAGATATAATACCACAAGATATAATTGCAGCTGTTTCTGCCCGTAAAATTCTTTTACCCAAGCTAAATGGTCTAACTGAATTTCTTTGTGCTATACTAATTTCTTCTTGAGAAAAACCACCCTCAGGCCCAATAAACAGGTTTATTCGCTTATTATTAATAATATCTTTGAGTTTAGTACCTGACTCACTTTCATAGGCTATAATATTTAAATCCTGAGCAGGTAACCCGGCAATAGACTCTGAAAAATCTTGAATTGTTTCAAGCTGTGGAGGAATTTTACCACCACACTGCATTGTTGCTTCATTAATAATTTTCTGATAGCGCACTAACTTATTTTTAGTTAAATCTCTTACTACACAAAATTCACTGACTACAGGAATAATTTTTTTTACACCAATTTCTGTTGCCTTTTGCACTATCCATTCAAATTTGTCTTTTTTTAGTAAGGCTTGATATAAATTAATTTCGATTTCAAGTTCCCTGTCAATTTCACTTTTACTAACAAATTGACAGATAATTTGTTTGGGAGTAATTTCTTTAATCTCAACTAAATATTCAACACTTTGCTTGTCAAAAATTATAAAATTATCTTTGACAGATAACCTCATCACTTTAATAAGCTTTTTAATAATTTCTTTATCTTTTATTATAATATTCTGAGGATCTTCAATTATTGTGTTTAAAAATACTCGATTCATAATTAAAAAATGGAGAGTTTTTAAAACTCCCCAAAATTTTTAGTGAGTTGCACAGGAAATACAAGGATCATAAGCTCGAATTAATGTCCTTATCTTTTTTCTACGCTTAGTTATTGGTTGTTTATAAAAACTAGGCAAATATTCTTTCAAGTCAGCGTCTAAATTAGCTAAAAATTGGGCTGTTGGGGTAATAATATTTACGTCTTTTATTATGCCGTTTTTATCAAATTTATAATAATCTATTAATAACCCTCTTGGTGCTTCACAAGCTCCATACCCTTCCCCTGCTTTAGGTGTATATTTTACTTTTAACTGTTTTTGATCCATTTTGCCCAAACATTTTGTTAACATTTTTATTTCCTCTACACTATGTACTATTTCCACTGCTTGAGCAAAAACATTATGAAAAGTATTATAAGTAGGGATTTTTATGCCTGAACTTTTCCATAATTTTTTAGCTTGAGGATTTAATAAATCAAAATTAACCATAACTCTAGCTAAGGCACCAACAAAATATGGTTCACCCAAATAGTTTGTTCTAACAATTTTATCAAAACGCTGATGTAATTCCTCTATTTGATTATAAAAATCTTTTATTTTATATGCTTTTCCATTAAAAGTCTTAATATCACCTTTTAATACTTCATATTCATTTTGATTATACAGAGCTACAAATTCTGTCTCCCTTTTGAATTTAGGAATTTTTAAATTTCTAGTGAACTTTCCTAATAAAAGTGCGTCTTCCATTAAAGAATTATAATTTTTAATTAATTTTTGAATTTCTAATATATCCGGCAACCTCTTGAACCCGCCAACTTCTAGATTTACTGGCATTATTGTTCTGCCACCAATTACTTTTGCCAAATCAATTGCAAACTGTCTTACTCTGATTGTGGCTTCGGTTTCTTTAGGATATTTCTTAATAAAATTCAAGTCATTTTCAATATCAAAAAAATCAGGCAATGACAAAAAGAATAAATGTAAAGCATGAGAATGAATTATTTGCGCCCATTCAATCATTTTACGCAATATTACTGTTTGTTCGGTTACTTTAACATTAAAAGCTTTTTCAATTGCTTGGATTGATGATAAAAAATGTACAATAGGACACACGCCACAAATACGCCCAGTAATCATAGGTGCTTCTTGATAATGACGGCCTATTAAAACACCCTCTATTAAACGAGCACCTTCTATTGTAGCAACTTTAGCTTTTATTACTTTGCCATCTAAAATATGAGCAACAAAACCAGTATGCCCCTCCATTTTTGCAATATGATTAATTTTAATTGTCTGTTTTTTTGCCATATAATTTATTTTATCATTAAATTATCATGATAATCATCCCAACGAGATTGCAGACTATTAATGATCTGCTCTGTATCCTGATCACTATCAATTTCACCTAAATCAATTTTGTCATTAATAAAATCTTCTACTAAAGCATCATAAGCCTCTTTAGTCGTAATTGCTTGTGCTTGACCTTGTTCTTTAATTTCTTTATAGGCCTGCTCTAAATTAAAGGTTAAAAATTCAGTCATAGTAAATTCTTTAATTTATTTATATATTTAATTATTGATCTTCAGTAACAGGTTGACCATATTGCTGCCCCTGACCTTCTCTTATGTTTTGATTAATTTCTTCTCTTCTCTGAATTCTTTTTTCAATTGCCTTATTTAATCTTTGTACACGATTACGATGATTCTCTAAAGCTCTTTGCAATCCTTGCTGAGCATCTTCTGGTGCCTTTTCCATTACTCTTTGCATAACTTGAGTGTGTTGTTCTATCCTATTTTGAATCTGCTCACCTCTTTCCTGTAATTTTTGTTGAATTCTATCCCCTTTTTCCTCAATTAAATTTTCCATTTTTTGCAAACGTTGATTATATCTTTCCATTGTTTTCTGAGCTAATTCTGTTTTGCCTTTTTCTATCATTTTCTGTGCTTCTGCCATTCTTTTTTCACCTAATTTTTCCATTAATTCTAATTTTTTCTCAGTTCTTAAAGTAAAAGTTTCTTGGATCTTTTCACCTAATAATTTAAACCAATACAATGGTGAGTCTGGCAAAACTGTTACGTCGACTAATTCAATTGATTCATCCGTTATCGTTTCCTCATTTTCTTGAGCTAAAACATTAATCGTCCAAATAAAACTTAAGGTAATCATTAAAATAATAACTATAAACTTTTTCATAATTTTTAATTTAATTATTTAATTTTGTTATATTATAATTATAGCAAAAAAAATAAATAAACACTATTGACAGCTAATTTTTTGTTTATTATATTTAAAATAGGTTCTTTTTATTCCCGCTAATACCGGGCAAGTTTAACTCAAACAAAGGAGAATAAAAATGGTTGCTAATACCGACCAAAAGGCAAAGGTGAGCTCTTTGTGTACAACTGCAATTACTTTAGTGCAAAAAGGCAGTCGCACAATTGAGCAAAAACAGCGTCTGTTTGATGCACTAAAAAATTTTACTGGAGATACTTCTTTAAATGTAAAAATTGAATACGAAGAACGTGTCTATCCAGGAAGATTTGGTAACCGTTGTTCAGGATGTGGCGGTTGCATTGATGATGGAGGGCATTGTCATGGTGGCACTGATCACTGGTCTGAAACTCCTGGTGCCTGTGGTACAAAAATACAAAAAACAATGTCGATTTTTGAACAATTAGAAATTCTTACCCATCTCTGCTCAAAAACAATGCAACTAATTGGTTATTTTGATGGAAAAAATAAAATCATGCCTAATGATCAAGAAAATGTTAATAAGGTTATCAAGGCCTTGCAAGATTTCAAAGACGGCTCTTCTGCTCGATCAAAACAAGAAAAGAAGTTCCTTCCAAAGCCTCCTCCTGGCGTATTTAATGGCAATCGTTGTACACGTTGTGGTGGTTTTATTGATGAAGGTGGAATATGTCCTTGTGGGTATGATCATGCTCTTAAAGTTGATTATGGCCTATAAGTAAAAACTAAAAAGACCCTTATTAAAGGGTCTTTTTTCTTAATGATTTAGGGCGCTCACATTCGTGAGCGCCCTATTTGATTGACGGCGGAACGCCAGTATTATCGCTTTTTTGCCGCGTTTCACTGGGAGCATTTTCATGCCGCCTTTTTTGTGAACAAGATTTCACTATTCTTTTTTAAAAGAGGGGCGGAAATCCCATTCACCAGATACAACTCGCGATGTTGTATCTATTGCCTATATATTAATGGATAGTTAAATTTTTGTCAAGTATATCACTATCTTTTGGCTTTTTCTTTAGCTTGTTTTAAAGCTTCTTCAATCCTATCACGAGCACCAAAAAATTCCATTTTTTCCAAAATCTGTTTTTGAGTCCAACCGTGTTTTTTAAGTATTTTTACTAAATTATTTATTTTTTCTTCAGCTTGATCTAATATTCCCCGACAAGCCCAGCATTCTTGTCTTGAATTCAAACATACAGCATCACAACCGCCATTAGCAATAGGACCGAAACAAATCCTACCTTCCTGCAATAAACAAGGATTTTTATTAATCTGACATTCCCAGCAAACCGGATTTTGTTTTAAAGCCCAAGGCTTACCATTTAAAATATTGTAAACCAAATCAACAAAATTTTGCGCATTTATCGGACAACCAGGTATTACATAATCAGCTTTAATTGCTTTGGGTACTTCAATAATCTCTCGATTTTCAATAGTTTCACATTTTTCATAAACTTTACAACCAATTTTTTTATAATCATGATAATTTTTAATTTCCCAAACCCCACCGATATCAGCACAACCACCAACAACGACTACTACATCTGAAATTCTGCGTATTCGTTTTAATGTATGTAAATTTTCAGTGGTAACAGGATTTCCCTCTACAAAAGAAATATCATAATGAGATCTTTCTCTTTCATCTTCAATTAATCTAAATTCATCAATATCCACATATTTAATTAATTCTAAAAATTTTTCATGTAAATCCAGCATGGCCACCTGGCAACCCTCACAAGAAGTTAAGCCAAAAATAGCTATGGTTGGTTTTTTGTTTTTAGGCATATATTTTTAAAAATTATTTTTTTAAACGCTCGTCTTTTGCATCTAATTCTGCAATTTTTTGTTTTCTTATTTGAATTAATTCATTATATAAATCATCTGTCTTTTTTAATTCATCCTGAATTTCCTGATCATTTTCATACATATCAAAAAATGTTTTTTTAGCCTTTTCTCTAGCAATAACATCTGGGGCTAATTCACCTTTTGGGACACCATAATCCTCTCCATATGTACCAATACCTTGAAATTCAACATCCATCAAATTCCCTTTTTCCAAATAAAAATCGATCGCTGATTTAGGGAATCCGTACAATGCTCCATAAATATAATCTATGGGAACACCAGAATTTAAATTATCATTAATCCAACTTTTAATATTGTTCTTATTATCCCAAGGTAAAAGTTTAGGAAATTTTTTAATTTGATTTTTAATTTGCTCGGGATCATAAACTTTATACACGGCATGTTTACCCTCATCTTCAATAGATATTTTAGAATTACTCAAAGCAAAATTTTCTTTTAATACTTTAAATAAATTATTTATACTATTATCATCCCAATAATTTCTTTTTTCCCATTCCTTAATAATATCGCCTTGTAAAACAATCTCTGTCATAGGCTTTAATTTACCTAAAAGCATTAAAATATCCGATTGTCTTAACATTAGCTTTTGAATATCAGGGATATTAGAATTTTTTAAAACTTGTAAATATTTTTGTTTAAATATGTCAAAATTCTCCTGCTCTGGGGATTTTGATTTTTCAAAGCTAGGCATACAAAAATTCAAGGATTTGATTATTAAATATATTTATACTTTCTTGTGTGTATTTTCTCAAATTTATTAATTGCTCATTATTTATCTTTTCACAAACCCAGCCCCAGTGAATAGTTACTTTATCACCTATTTTTATATCTTTAAGAAAACCCTTATCATCAAATTGAGTAATAACTTCCCTCTCAATCTCTTCTCCCAACTTTAGATTATCATCTTCAATTATTAATGGTTGATACTGAACAATAATTGAACTTTTTTTAATTTTTTTCACACTACCCCAGGCAATCCTACACTCATTGATTGAATCTAATGTATGTTTAATATTTTTCTTGCCAGCTCTAAGCCAAATATTCATAACATGAAAATTGTGATGAGGCTTACTATTATGAGGATTAAACCCTAATATTTTTTCAATTGTACTCTTTTTAATTTTAGTTTTTAAATTCTTGTCTTCTGTAAAATGGCGATAAAGATTTTTAATATTAATGTTTTCTGTTAATTTACTGCCTACCCAATAAGCTTCCACAATCCTATTATCAAATACATCTTGAATTTTATTAGTCTTAGCAATTAATTTTAGG
>Ga0180438_10006927_pt1 | contig 15086 bp, 15 predicted proteins | sample SS_ome_12_FD_132455 | JGI IMG/M metagenome (GOLD analysis project Ga0180438, IMG submission 132455) | Hypersaline lake sediment archaeal communities from the Salton Sea, California, USA - SS_3_D_2 metaG | ecosystem: Environmental > Aquatic > Non-marine Saline and Alkaline > Hypersaline >...
CGGGAGGTTTTCATCTCTCGCTTTGGCTCCATCCGCCCCTACAAGCCCTGGCGCGACGACGCGCCCGTGGCTCCCTGGCAGAACCCGGCCTCCCCTGCCGAAGAGCTGGCTTATCGTGGCCTGGTCTTTGCCGTCAACCAGGGCAGCAAAAGACGGCCCTTATGGGTCGTGGTCCTGCCGGACGAGATCAAGACCGCCCTGCCCTCACCCACCCCCGCCCTTCGGGCACCCCCTCCCTCTCCCAAACCCTTCGACTTCGCTCAGGGCAGGGCCTTGGGAGAGGGAGGGGGCTGGGGGGTGGGTGAGGGCGACATCAGCACCGCCGTCCTCGCCTTTCTCTGCTTCCTGAACCGCGAGGACATCCGGCCTCTCCACGGCCGCTGGCTGCCGCCCAACGCCTGCCGCAGTCTCCAGGGTGCGACGCACTTGCCAAGTGCGTCGCACCTGCCGGGCCGGGTTCGGAGCGAGCGCCAATGGCCCTACCTGAGCTTGGTCCATTACCTGGCCGAGCGGGCTGGCCTGGTGGACCTGGAAGGCGCATGGCTCAAGCCGACCCTGGCAGCCCAAAGCTGGCTGGCCCGACCGCGGGCGGGGCGGCTGCGCGTTCTCTGGGAAGCCTGGCGCGAGGACCACGAGGCCAACGCCGAACTGTGGTCGCGCTTCGGCCTGCCCGGCGACTCGGACCTGAGCCCTCTGGCGCGCTTTAACCGGCTGCTGGCCTGCCTGGCCTCCTTGTCACCCGGCGACTATCGCCTCGACGACCTGCTGGAGGCCCTGATCCGGCGCGATCCGGCCTTGCTCCAACCCTGTGCGCCCTACCGTATCTGGGCCGAGATGGACGAGAGAACACAGGCCGATTTCCGCCAGTGCGCCCGCCAGTGGGTGGCCGGGATGCTGACCGGCCCCCTGGCCTGGTTCGGCGCTACCTCCCATACCCAATATCCAATATCCAATATCCCCTTCCCAATCCCCAATTCCCCCTCTCCCCTCTCTCCTCTCCCTTCTCTCCTCTGTTTCACCCCCCTGGGCGCAGCGCTGCTGGGGCGGGACGACGGCATCTGGCCGGCCGACCCACCCCCGGCTCCCCTGCACCTGCATCCGCCCACTCTCGACGAAGAGGGACAGCCCGTCGCCGTCCCTGTCACCGTGCCGGCGGGCCTCCCGCCTGCCAGCCGCTTTGCCCTGGCGGTCCTGGTGGAAGGAGGCGACGATCAGGCCCAGCGCCTCACCCCTGGCAGCCTGGCCCGCGCTCTGCATCGCGGCCACACCGTGGAGGGCCTGGTGGCCTGGCTGGAAGAGCTCACCCAGGACCCCCTCCACCCCGCCGTGCTGGGGGCCCTCTACATCTGGGCCGAGGCGGTGGAGGCCATCGCCATCGCCCCGGCCTTGCTGCTGCGCGTGCGCGACCCGGCCCTGTTGCAGGAGCTTTCCTCCGTCCGCCGCCTGCGGGCCCGCCTGGGCGAGACCCTCTCGGCGCGCGCCGTCACGGTGGAGGCCGATCAACTGGAGGCCCTGGTGCGCCACCTGGAGCGGCTGGGATTCTACCCTCGCGTCGGGTCAGCACCTGCTCGGCCTGGATTGCAAATCCAGGCCGAGCAGGTAAGTGCTGGCGAGCACATGGCCATGGCCGCCGCCCTGCACCTCTTTGTGACTCTGGCCGACGAACTGGGCCTCGACCTGCGCGCCCCGCATCTCCTGGCGCAACGCTGGCTGGAGGGCCTGACCCAGTCCCAGCGCGAGGCCGCCCGCCGCCAGGTCGAGACGGTGCTGGCCGCCCTGCGCCGCCACGACGACCGGCGGGGCCCTTCGACAGGCTCAGGACGGGGCCTCGAGGATTACCGCTTGCCCTCACCTACTGCCCCCCTGCTGCCCGAGTTGGAGCGGGCCATCGCCCGGGGGGCGACCGTCGAGATCGAATATCACACCGCCGGGCGCGGCCAACTGCTCACCCGCCGGGTGGACCCCCTGCGCCTGGAATGGCGGGGCGGGCGGCCCTACCTGGTGGCCTTCTGTCATCTGCGCCAGGAGACACGCGTCTTTCGGGTGGATCGGATTGAGCGGATCGAGGATGGAGAGTGGAGAGTGGAGAGTGGAGAGAATGGGATATGACAACGAATGGGGAGGATTGACCGAATTTCGTGATCCGCTGATTTGCCGACCCGCCGTTTCGCTGACTCGCTCGATTCGTTTGCTATTGGAATCTGTTGATGGTATAATAGTTCAGGGTATACCGATGATTGAACAAATGCGCGCCAAGATTCAGGCACAGCAATTCGAGTTCTCAAAGCACGCTGTTGACAACACCATCCTCCGCCAGATTACCGTACAAGAATTGCGCGAAGCAATTGGAAATGGCGAGATTATCGAAGACTATCCGCACGACAAGTACGGCCCGAGTTGCCTTGTTCTGGGCTTTACGCAGAGAGGCAGACCTCTGCATATCCAATGCAGTTACCCATCTCGTCCTTTGATAAAAATCATTACGTTGTACGAACCAGACCCGAATGAGTGGATTGATTTCAAAGTAAGGAGAACCTGACATGAGCAGCACTCTGTGGAACGAAAGATTGGTGGAGCAAAGAGTCACCTATACGCTTGAGGTGAGCGGCAAACTTGTCGTCATTGAGAATGTTCCTGCGCGGGTGAACCTGGAAACGGGCGAGCAGTTGTTTTCGCCCGAGACAGTAGAACACTTGCAAGAAATGATTTGGGAGCGAAAGCAACCCAAGCGAATGATTCAGGTTCCCGTGTACGAGTTTGCTTAGCGTGGCAGATGGAGATCTAAAGTATTAGTACTCAGGAGCGTCAATTGACTAGCCCGGAGCGGTCTGAAAAATAGTACTTTTTTAGTACTTTACAAGCAGGCAAAATGTGGTATAATATAATGTGATGGTCAGTTGATTCAGATTCGCCCTTGTGTGTTCGCCATAAGGAGACGAAAGAAGCAATGAGGACTCGCGGCGGGGGAAGAAACTGTAGTATGCGGCGGGTGCAGCGCAACAGCCGCGAGTTGGCATACGGGTTGGGTGGTTTGGAGCCGTAGCGTGCCCTGGTTTGGGTGGGGTGGCTGCGGTTTTTGTTTTGGTGGAAGGGAGGGGCTAGAGAATGAGTGCTATCTCACATGAACTAGCGCTGCAAGCCAGCATCCGATGTCAGATGGACGCCATTGTCCGCGCGGCCAACACCGACGCGGCTCTGCTTGAAGACGCAGGATTAGAGAAGAATCAGATTCGCAACGTGCTCAACGTGGTCGAAGAGAGCCACAGCCTAGCGGTGGTGGCCAACTTTATCCGCTACCAATTGGGCCGCAGTCAGACCGGTCCTGCCTGGCGGCATAATGGTTTCGGCCTCCGCGTCATTGAGCAGATCGAATCACCACCGGGCATCGTCCATCGCCAGGCTGAGCAAGTATTGAAGGAGCTGCGTGAGCGGTATCCTGATTTGCCGGGAAGAGTCGCGGATCGGGTCCGTTACGAGTTGATGCGCTACTATCTGGGCTACCTGAACCGCGCTTTCGTCTATGGCAGCAGCAAGCTAGAAAATGCCTGGGAGAACCTGCGCCAGGCTGGCCAGGAGGCGTGAGATGTTCGACACATTCGAGAGCCGCCTGATTGTAGAAGGCTACATCGTGCCGGAGACTGCCTTGCGCATCGGCACCGGTCGCGTCGCCGCGATCTCTGGAACCGAGCTGCCGGTACTGCGCGATAATTTGGGCAAACCCTATGTCCCTGGCAGTAGCTTTAAGGGAGCATTGCGCAGCTATCTGGAAGCCCTGGTGCGCGGTATGGCCCCCATTGGCGCCGACCTCAAATACGTCGTCTGTGACCCCAACAGCGACGACAAGGCGGATCTGTGCCTCAATGCTGACCAGATGAAAGCGCTCAAGGAGCAATATGAGAACGACGACGCGGGCCTGGCCCAGGCTGTAGCCGACGGGTCCTGCCTGGTATGCCAGACCTTTGGCTCTCCCTGGCTGGCCTCGTTCGTGCGGGTGCGTGACCTGTCTGTAGCAGACGGTGAGTGGTTCGGCCAGTTCCAGGTGCGTGACGGGGTGGCCATTGACCGGGATAAAGGCACGGTCAGCGAAGGGCGACTGTATGACTATGAGGTCGTCCCGGCGGGCACCCGCTTCAAGCTACACATTGTGGCCGAGAACCTGGCGCTCTGGCAACGAGGCTTGCTGTGGCTGGGCCTGCGAGCGCTGGAGCGTGGCGACGTAGCCTTGGGCGGCTTCACCAGCCGGGGGCTGGGATGGATCAGGTTGGAGAACCGGACAGTGCGCCTTTTGGAGGGCGCTAGGGCTTTGCTTGACCTGATCAGCGGAGCGGACGCTGGCAGAGAAATCAGCAATGAGGAAGCAAAAGCGTGGGCAGGTGCCTTCCACGCCGAGATGAGGAGGAAGGGAGGGCAAGATGCATAAGCGGCTGTTGAACGAAGCGATTCTCGATTTCACCATCGTGCCTGAAGGGCCGATCCTGGTGAAGGCTGGCGAAACCGGTGCTGACCCCACCCGGCCCGATATGGAGTTCGTGCGCACCTGGCGGAATGGGGAGCAGGTGGTCTACCTGCCCGGTCCCAGCCTCAAGGGCGTCATCCGCAGCCACTGTGAGCGCATCGCCCGCACGGTGGGCGAGAATCGCAGTTGCAACCCGGTGGCCAAAGGTCAGTCTTGTGTGGAGCTGCAGGGCCTGAAACAAGAACATGACGGTGCCTACGTCCACAAGCGTTCCTGCTTCATCTGTCAGATGTTCGGCAACACCGTACTGGCCGGGCGGGTACGTACCGCTGATGCCTATCCTATCGATCCAGAAAAGATTCGCACCGAAGAGCGCAACGGCGTGGCCATTGACCGCGTCTTCGGCTCGGTGGCTGTGGGACCGTTCCAGATGGAGGTCGTCACTGCGGGCGAGTTCAAGACCAAACTCGCCATCCGCAACTTCACCATCGCTCAGTTAGGGCTGCTGGCACTGGCCCTGCGTGACCTGAAGCTGGGAAGGGTTGGGGTTGGCTTTGGTAAGAGCCGGGGGCTGGGCCACGTGACGCTGGAGTGGGACACGCTAGCGTTGCGCTTCACACGCCAGCCTGAAGAGCCGCGCTGGTTGGACGGCGTGGCCCGTCTACTGGGCGATGAGGCCCTAGACTATGGCTATCTGTTGGACAAGCCGAACGGTCCTTACAAGCCTCCGCTCAATTTTGGCTATGATTCGACGGCTCAGGACAGGAGCGACACCTTGCCGGATGGCATGGCATTGACGCCGGACGCCTGGGGGGAGTGGGTGCTGAAGGTGTCAGCGGAGCAGGTTGAAGGCGTGTGGAAAACCTGCATGGCGGCCTGGCGAGCGGCCATCCGGCTGGAGGGAGGTGCGTGATGGCAAAGCATTACGGGCATGCCGACCTGGAAGACAAGCCTTATTTTTACACGCCTTTGTCCGGCACATTTCGTAGAGAAGTACCGGTCAGTCATGCGGCCTATGATGCCGGTAAGCTGAGCGGTGAGATCAGCGGCATCATTGTAGCACGCAGTCCGATTCACGTGGCCAGCGGGCAGATTATCACCTGGGCGGATCTGTCCCATTACAAGGACATACTTGTGAGAGGCCAGCCCCCTGGCCTTGTTGCGGCTCATTTTCGCGCCAACGACCGTCGAGCCATCCCTGCTAGTAGTTTGAAGGGTGTGCTTCGCAGTGTCGTCGAGGCCATCTCATACTCGTGTCCTGAGTTCGAAATTAGGAAAAAGCCTGGCAAACACAGGGGTGTGGAAGTTGTTGACATCTCGGCCGAACACCAGCGGTGTCAGGTAGATGCGACAAAAGACTTGGCAGAGAACCAGCTCTGCCCAGCCTGTCGCATTTTCGGGGGGATCGGCAGTGGGGCTGGCAAAGGGGGCTACCTGGGCAATGTCAGCTTTGCCGATGCTTTACAAGAGACTGGCGAGGGGGCCATCTTTGACCGTATGCCTCTCTACAGCCCCCAACCGTCTTATAGCCAGGCTTTGCCGCGAAAGCGTACAGGCTACAAACTGTATTTCCAAAATCGGGACAAGACAGAACCCTTGGGCCGCAAGTTTTACAAGATCGGCACACCGCGTTCTAAGACCGGGGGGAGATATGAACCAATTGAAGTTTGTGATGCTGGATCTACCTTTGGGCTGCGAATCAGGTTTTACAACCTGACGCCCGGTGAATTGGGATTGTTGTTGATGGCATTAGGGCGCTCGGCGCCAGAAAACTTCGCCCTGAAGCTCGGTGGCGGCAAACCCCTTTCATTGGGTACATTCCAAGTCAACCTGACCAGCTTGACACGGTTTGACACCCAAACTGCTTGGGATGAATATGAGCCCAAAGAGTCACTGATTGACGATTTGGTAAAGATAAATGAGTATGCGCAGGCAGTGCATGATGAGGGTCTGGTTTACCAAGCTGCTTGGAATGCACTGACGCAAACCTGGAACTATCCGCCTGAAGGCTCTTGTCCTGGCGGCGATGACCAGAGTTACTAACTGGAGCAGAAACTATGAGTATTTCAGACGAACGTATAATTGAATTGGCCGATGAATTGGCGTGGCATCTATTCAATACCGAAAGCGATGCAGGCGAGCTCAAGAAGTCTTTGGAATACTACCGCACGACTCGGGATCGGGCCAGATTCATCCAATTGCTGCGCGTACGCAGCAACAATCCACGGTTGTTCCAACGTAGCAAGCAGACTCGCATTTACTATCAGGAAATGAGTCAGAAAATCAGCGAGATGCTGAATCGGCCCGAATTGACAGAGGAAAGCAATGCTCTTCGGGTTCTCGGTTGGGCCTTTCGTCTGATGCAGTTCTATAAAGCCGAGAGACTGTCACATTCGGTCAGCCAGTTGCCAGTTATGCAAGAGCGAGCCAGTAGAGAGGGCGAAAGACACATTGGTGTGGTCAAATGGTTTGATCTCGTCAAGCAGTATGGTTTTATCACACCTGACGGCGGCGGGGATGACGTCTTTGTTCACATTTCCCAGACGCCAGAACAGCAAGGTCTGCAGGAGGGGCAACGCGTCAGTTTTGTAACCGAGATGGAACCAAAGGGTCCACGAGCTCGTGACGTGCAGCCCGAATGAAGGGAGTTGCGATGAACATCGAACGATGGCATGAACACGTACTCCAGCCGTTGCTCGAAGGGAAAGAGCTGACGGACGATGTGGACAAGCTGGGTGGCCTGGCCTTGCTGGCTGCCGACACTGACCGCACCCAGGATTACGTCTTTGAGTCAGCCAAGTTACCCGAGGTGCGCGGCGCCAGTCGTCAACTCGACGACAAGAATGAGCAGATAAAAGACCTGGTGGGCAACCGCTTTCACCCGGACTGCGTCATCTATGCTGGTGGCGGAAGCCTGTTGGCCCTGATACCCCATGTATCAGCGGATTTGGACGATCTCCGGGATGAGATCGAGACCAAATACCCTGCTGAGACAGGCGTGGCCACCATTACCGCTGACTGGCGTCCCGTCACGGCAGAGATGGTGATCAAGGGATACCCCGATGGCGGCTTTGGTGGGCTGGCGCGCTGGGCCGGCGGATGGTTGCGCCGACGCAAAGAGGACAAACCGCCGGGGCCGTTTTACGAAGTGCTCCCTCACGCCGTGCGGTGCCGTTCCTGTCACCTCCGGCCAGCCGACCCCCATGTCTCCCTGCCTGATTGGCCACTGTGTCCAGTCTGCGACGACAAACGCGCCTACGAGGGACGCCGTGCCTGGTTTCGCCGCTTTCAGGAGTTCCTTAAAAAGCACTCTGACTTGGCAAACGAGCATTACTACAAAAACCACGACCCCTTCTCTCCTTTTCCTGCACCCGGCGAAGAAGAGCAGTCACCGTCCCGGTGGCTTCCCCAGGACTTGTCCGAGTTAGGCCAGGCCAGCTGGGCCAGAAAGGGTTACGTCGGTTTCATCTACCTTGACGGCGACGGTTTGGGTGACCTGTTCTATGCGTTTGGCACAGCAAACGAGTACCGCGACTTCAGTAAGCGGGTCGAAAACGCCATGAAAAATGCGGTCATGAGCGCTTTGGCGACCCACCTCCACCCTGCCAGGGTGCGAGCCAGTGAAGCCCGCGCTCAAATGGGAGAGGGCCCTCCGCCGGGCGAGCGGGTATGTATCCACCCCTTTGAGATCATCACCATCGGCGGCGACGACGTGTGGCTCATCGTGCCCGGCGACATGGCGCTGCCGGTGGCGACGGCCATCGCGACAAGGTTTCAGGACGCTGGCCTGCGCCGCCCGGACAACCACAGACTCTGCACTCTCTCCGGCGGCGTGGTCATCGCCGACGACCACAACCCGGTGCGCGTGCTGCGCGATCTGGCCAAAGAGTTGGCCCGCGAGGCCAAGCGTGCCCACCAGGACGCAGACACTGAAATTGGCTACATCGACTTTCACATCTTCAAATCAGCCGACATGCTCGACCGCACCCTGGCCAGACTGCGGGGGCGTTATCCCTATTCGCTGCCGGCAGGAGCCAAAGACCTGCGCTTGCTGGCCCGCCCCTATCTGGCGGATATGTTGGATGCGTTGTGGAAAAAACTGCAAGCCTTGCGCGCTCATACTCCTCCCTTCCCCACCAGCCAGATGCACCTGCTGGCCGAATCGCTCCTGCGCGGCCGTCACGAGTCGTCGCTGTTCTACGAATATCAGCGGGCGCGGGATACCAAGAAGCACTTTGATCTCCTGGACGCTGCTCTGGCTGTTGCCCAGGAGGTCGGCGAGAAACACCCCATCCCCTGGCAAAAGCTGGACGACGATCGGTACAGTCACCAGACGGCTCTGTGGGACATTGCCGAGTTGTATGATTTTGTGTCTATCACGAAGGAGCAGATCCATGGCCACGATTGATGTGAGGCTCATCTTCCAAACGCCGCTCAATATCGGCTCCGGGGCCCAGCAAGGCACGCTGGCCGACCGGGCCATGATCAAGGACCACCGGGGCTGGCCCTACGTTCCGGCCTCGGCGCTCAAAGGGCGGTTGCGCCACGCGGTCGAGCAGGTGGTCTGGGGCATAGGCGTTGAGGTCTGTGACACACACCACAAAATGTGTCGCCAAGAGCCCGGTTGTCCGGTATGCCAGGTGTTTGGCTCGCCCTGGCTGCCCGGAAGGTTGCGCTTCGCCCGCCTGAAGCTGGTGGGCCCCGACTTGTTGATCGAACGGCTGGAGGCGCGCAGAGAGCCACCCCGAACGACGCAACGCTACGGCGTAGCCCTCTCGCGGCGGCGGGGTGTGGCCGAGGATGCGCTGCTCTACACCACCGAGCTGTTCGAGCCGGGCGTCGAACTGGTCTTTCGCGGTCAACTGGTGGGCGATCTGAAACTGCCCCAGATGGCCCTGGTCCTGGCCGGACTGAAACTGCTCCCAGCCTTGGGGCGGGGCAAGAGCGGCGGCTTGGGCTGGTTTCGCGTCGAAGCCGAGATTTCCGGCCCTGGCACGGAAGGGCTGGACACGCCGGCCGGGGTCCGGGCGGCCCTGGAGACGTTTCGGCCGTCGGGCACGCGGCAGGGCACTGCACAGGAGGCGTCGGCATGACGGAACAGGTTCGCCAGATCACAGTTCGCCTCAAATCCCCGTTGTTGCTAGGCGATGAAAGCGGTGCGGGCAACTATGAGCAAACGGCCGACTATATCCCCGGTTCTGTCTTGCGGGGGGCGGTGGCAGCCCGCTTGCTTGACGCGCTGCCTGAGGACTATGCCTATACCCGTGACCATGCCAGTTGTTCGAAGGAGAAGCAGCCCGCCTTCTGGCGCGTCTTTGGCGCGGCCAATCCCCCTCGCTTTGGCAATGCCTATCCGGCCCGGCGCGATTGGGCCTATCCCTTTGCAGCGACGGCGCGGACTTGCAAGCGTCACCCTGGCTACAAGACAGACGAGAACCGGAAGGGGCACGGTGTCTTTGATACAATGATCGAGCAGGCGGTCTACGATCTGGTCAGCGACCCCTGGTTTCCCCATCGCGCAGATTTGATGCCTGAGTTGGGGGAGGCGTGGGCCGAGTTGGAGAAGCCGTATGACCCCCGCTGTCCGCACTCTGACTGCGGAGGCACTGTCAAACCAGCCACGGGGTACTACCTGCTCGATGGCGCCGGTCGCCCTGGGCCAACTTTGCACCCTACGGTTTCCCGAGCGATGCACGTAGGCATCAATCGGGCGCGCGGAGTGGCGGAGGACGCGTTGCTTTTCACCTTGGAAACCATAGAGGAGCCAGGAGCCGAGTTCCGGGGCCGGTTGATTTACGACGATGCCTACGCTGCTGAGCTAAAGACCGCACTCAGCCTCGATGGTTCGGCCAACGAGTTTGTCATTGGCCGGGGCCGATCGCGGGGGATGGGCCTGGTGGAGATCAGCGTGGATATTTCACCAGCTTTGCCTGGAATGGATGAGCGTCTTCATGAACTGAACCGTGAGTTTCAGATTGTCCTGGACAGGTATCGGCTGAAGTACCCGGCTGGCTACTTTTTCAGCCTGACGCTGTGCGCACCGGCCATTTTGATGGCCTCCGATGGCACGCCCTCGCTCTGGCCTGATCTCTCGTCGGTCGGGTTGGGAGAGACCTGGCCGCTCCGGGCCTGGGCACGGACAACGGTGGTCGGTGGATGGGATGCCGCCGCGGAGTTGCCACGCCGTACCCGGCAGGCTGTGGAACCTGGCGCTGTTTTCCTGTACTGTCTGCCATCCGACGTGATGCCTCAAACAACCCTGGTAGATCGGCTGATCGCCCTGGAACGGGACGGCGTCGGCGAACTGCGCGAGCGAGGCTACGGTCAATTGACCGCCTGTGCGCCGTTTCACTACGCTGGTTGGAGGGGGTGAACGATGATCTCAGAACACGACCCACGTCTGCGGTATCGGGTTGAGGACCAAAGTAATGACCTGCTCAAGCTGGCCAAGGCGGCGGCAGAGCGCGTCAATAACACCTCTCTGGCGCCTGACCAGGTCCAGGGGCTGCTGCGCCAGACGCAAACCGGCTACGGGGTGGAGCATGTATGCAACTGGCTGCGCTATCAGCAATCGCGGGTTGATGAATGGCGCGATTCGGGCCTGGCCGGGCTTGTCTTGGAAGACCTGAGCGCTCTCCGGAAGGAGGCCAAGACCATCGCCAGGGCGATTGAGCCGGCCCGAGCAAAAGAGTGGCTGAGTGTGGGGTGGTTGGCGCTGGCGCGGCGCTACGCTGCCTACCTGGAGCGGTGCTATTGGGTCGAGCGCAAAAAGAGGGAGCAAAATGAGGAAGGACGATAATTTGCCGGATATGAGGGCCTTTCACTCGCGGCTGGTGTTGCGCGGCACGTTGGAGCTGCGCACCAGCTTGCGCCTTGGAGCGGGCCGTGATACCCAGATCGAGGCTGCCGCCGACCTGCCGGTGGTCAAAACAGTGGACGGTCGGCCCTACATCCCCGGCGCCAGTTTCAAAGGGGCGTGGCGCGCTGCCACCGAGGCGTTGTTGCGCGGCCTGCCTGACCATCGGGAGAAGAACCTAGCCTGCATCTCAGTGCCGCGCGATGAAGAGACCGTGCCGCCGGTGGTATGCCTGACCGCTGCCGCTGCCAGTCGTCTAAAGACAACACCTGCTGAGAAATGGGCCGAGATTCTGGACGGACGTGCCGCCCAAGTGAAAGACAAGTCGTTAGACGAGGCGCTGCGCATTTTGAGTTGCCGGACATGCCGCCTCTTTGGTGCGCCCTGGCTGGCGGGCAAAGTGCTGATCAAGGACCTGCTCGTGGGCAACGGCTGGGGCGATCTGACCCGCCCCGCCGTGCGCGACGGTGTGGCCATTGACCGCGATAAGCGCAGCGCTGCGCCCAAGCGCAAATACACCTACGAGATTGTCCCAGAGGGCACGCCCTTTGAGGTTGAGATCGCCGTGGAAAACGCCGATGACGCTGAACTGGGCCTGGCTTGGCTGGGGCTGCTGGCCTTTCAACAAGGACAGATACCGCTGGGCGGCGCGCGCTCCCGAGGCCTCGGCTGGTGTGAATTGAGGGTTGATTGGTCTCACAGTCAATGGCTGACCCGCAACAGCTTGGTGGAGAGTCTTTTCCCCGACGATCCATCTGCACTGCCCGGCAGCCTGGCAGAGGACGGCGCGACCAAGGCTGCTGAGTGGCTGAAGGCCTTCTTGCGCGAGATCGGTTTGGAAGGGGGCAGCCATGAGTGAGCAGAGAACGCTGATCATTCGTACAGCACGCGAGGTCAACCTGGAAACACTGCGCCAGGTGCTCGCCAGCGCCGATCTGAGATGGGTCTACGCCGAACGAATGGCCGACACGGGCCTGGGTACAGTGGCCGATTTGCTGGCAGGTGAGCCGCTGGGCGCCCCTAAAGATGGCAGTCGCCCCGGCATCGAGCTGGAGCGTTGGGAGCACGGGCGGGCCTTTGGGCCCCAAATGGAGGTAGACTGGTGGCGTGAGGGGGAGACTTTCCGGCTGCGAGCGCTGTCCGAATCGAAACTGCCGGAGGGGGTGAACTGGCAGGAGCCAGACAACGGACCGGCGTCGGTGGCCATGGGCGCACCCCGCGCCATGATGCTCCACGGCACCCACGACGAAAAGTCGCCGTCGGACCGCCCCACCTGGTCGGAAGCCCGCGTGCCGCGCCACCTGGCCTATCCTGTCCAGGTTGGTAGCCCACCGCCTGAGCGGGTGACTCTTTTGGGCCAGGATTATGCACGGCGTGGCGTCGTGGTATTGACCCGACTGGTAGGCGTCGTGCCATGGGATAAGAGCCATGTCACATCTGAAGAGGAGGAGACATGACCGGGCATGTGCTCATTTCACCCCTGGGTTTTTCGCCGGGAGCTGTCAGCGGCGTATACTTTGCTCTTGAGCAAAAGGATATCAAGATCAACCAAGTCATCACCGTCGGCATGGCCCATCAGGGCGTGCGGGATGCGGCTGCAACCCTTGACGCGCTCCTTCGGCGCGTGGGGGGTGTGGCATACAAGGCCTGCTACATTGATGCCGAGGAATTGCGCGGGGCTGTCCAAGATGCCAGCGGCCCGTTTGCGGCGCGGGTGGGGCTGTACATAGACCGCGCGCGCCGGGCCGGACAGACCGTACATGTCGCCGTGACCGGTGGACGCAGCGGCATGGGAGCTCTGGCCGCGCTGGCGGCACAGATATACCGCGCCCATCATCTGTATCACCTGTGGGTGGACGAAGAGATAGAGCGGGGCGGGGCCGACCCAACACGGGTAAGGCCCGATCCGGAGAATCCATACGTTAATCCGACGATCAAAGGTAAGGATGCATGGAATCTAGTGCCATTGCCCTTCGTTGACCTCTCAAGTTGGATCGAGGACGCGGAAAAGTACCGCCAATCGGGGCAGGTGCCAGAAGGCTGGACTGCCGACCGGCTGGTGGGAGAAGGCCAGCCCATGTTCGAAGCCTTGTCTCACTACGTGCCGGCCGGATTGACCATAGCCATGGCTCAGGAACTGCTCGGACTGATTGCTGAGTGGCGCGAGAACGTCGAGTGGATCGCGGAGGACGATCCCACCACGGCGATGTCTATCGGCAAGATAGATCGGGCTGCGCAGGAAGCCATCTGGCATCGCGCTCTCTCAATCCTGTACACGGCCGGCGCATTGGACGATGAGAGCCGCGAGAGCCTGCGCCGCTTGATGGGCGAAAGCATTGCCGGCGATTATGCCCAACGCTCTGTGGATAAAGCGCGGGAGAAGGACGATTTAGGCTTTTTCAAATGGTTGGCTGCGAACAAAGATGTTCTTACTATGTTGGCTACGCTGATAGCTTTGGGACCAAGTGTCGGGACATTTGTTCTACAGTCCATCGAACTGTGGATGAAAGCGGTAGGAATAATCTGAGCAAGGTAATCTCCATCGCGCCCTTTATGCCAGATGATGAAAGACGATGGACATAGACTACTCCGCCCTCGAAATCGCCTTCCTGGACCGCAGCTTCACGGCATCCTACTGGCTCGACCGCGAAACCGGCGACGTGCTGGTCGCCGACGACTGGACCGAGAGCGAGGCGCGCAAACTGGCCAGCCCCTACGACACGGACGACCCCGACATCCGCCTGGCCTGGTGCGTGCTGTGGAAGGACGGCGAGCTCGAATCCGAGGACCCAGCCGAAAACGCCAAAGAACACGAAATGGTCAAAGCCATCATGGCTCCCATGATCCGGGTGCCCCAGACCGACTCTCACGACGAATACGACCTGATGGTCGAGTTCGCCGCCAGCGTGCGCGACCGGCACCTGCGCGAGTTGCTGGAGGTGGCCCTCGACGGCCGGGGAGCCTTCCAGCGCTTCAAGAAGGTGCTGGCCCGCTATCCCAAGGAACGCGAGCGGTGGTTCCAGTTCCGAGACGAGGACCTGCGGCGGCAGATTGACACCTGGCTGGAGGCGGTGGGCCTCCTCGAAACGTAGAGTCCGGCGGGGCCTGGCCTCAAACCGACGAGATGGTAAAACTCACGGACGGAAAGAAACACGGACAAAAAATTCAGTGTTCCCTTCTGTCCGTGAGAAAAGCTTGCCCCATCTGTAAAGAGAATGACGGATGCCTTATGCTATTACCCTACCGCTGATAACTGACTCCGATGCTTCCTTCCCCACCGCACCGCACCGCGCCCTGCAGGGCACCCTTTACGCCTGGCTCCAGCAGGGTGATCCCGACCTGGCCGGCTGCGTCCATCAACTCCCCGGCCCCAAGCCCTTTACCGTCACGCCCCTCTCGCGGCGCAATGGCCAACCCTGCTACCACTTCACCCTGCTGGACGATGCCCTCTGGCCGCCGCTGGAAACGGCCCTCTCGAATGGCGTGCAGGTGGAAATCGTCAACCAGCGCTGGCCCGTGGCCCAAGATGGCCGGCAGACGGAACACTGCTCCTACGCCGACCTGGTGGCCAACGCCAGGACAGAGACCGGCCTGGCCTTCCGCTTCCTGTCCCCCACCAGTTTTCGTTCCCAGGACATGCACTACCCCCTCCCCGACCCGGTGATGGCCTTCCAGAGCTGGCTGTCCCGTTGGAACGCCTTTGCTCCACAGGACCTGCGCCTCAACGTCAACACCCTCGACCTGGTCGCCGCGCACGTGGCCATCGCCCGCTTC
>Ga0180438_10006928_pt1 | contig 15086 bp, 8 predicted proteins | sample SS_ome_12_FD_132455 | JGI IMG/M metagenome (GOLD analysis project Ga0180438, IMG submission 132455) | Hypersaline lake sediment archaeal communities from the Salton Sea, California, USA - SS_3_D_2 metaG | ecosystem: Environmental > Aquatic > Non-marine Saline and Alkaline > Hypersaline >...
CGGGCTTGGGTGCGGAAGCCGGGGCGCTCGGGCCGCTCGGCCAGCTCGTAGACCACGCCGAACGCCAACCGGGCCACCTGCTGCATCCCCTGGCGGTTGATGTGCTCCGGGTCGTCGTAAGGCGTGTGGTACTGTTCGTGCATCCCCGTGTGGAAGAACAAGACCGGAACGTGCCGCTCGAAAAACACGTAGTGGTCGGTGTTCGATTTCAGGTCCCAGGAAAAGTCCAACAGCAGGTCCGACTCGCCGCCGGCCAGGCAGACCAGCCGGCGCAGCCCGTAGCCGGTGCGCGTGCCGAAGATCGTGAGGCGCTCGTCGCAGAGGCGGCCGACCATGTCGAAGTTCACCATGGCGGCCACGCTCTGAAGCGTCACGTTCGGGTGTTCCACCCAGTGCTTCGAGCCGTGCATGCCCGTCTCTTCGGCGTCGAAGCAGGCGAAGAGGACCGTGCGCTTCGGCGGCTCGGGCAGCAGGGCAAACGCCCCAGCAAGCTCGACCACGGCGGCCGTGCCGCTGGCGTTGTCGTCGGCGCCGTTGTGGACGTGGCCGGCCGGCCCCCGGCTGAGCTTCTTGCCGGCGTAACCGTAGCCGATGTGGTCGTAGTGGGCGCCGACCAGAACCAGCTCGCCCCGGAGCATCGGATCGCTGCCGCGCAGCACGGCCAGGACGTTGCGGTAGTTAGGCGGGAAGTTCTGGAAGTACCCGCCGTCGTCGCCCGCCCCCTGGAGCTCGAGCCGGGCGAACTGTTCGGCCAGGTAGGCGCCGGCCGCGCGCCCGCCGGGCTTTCCCGGTTGGCGCCCTTTGAGCCGGTCGTCGGCCAGGTACTCGACGTGGCCTTGCAGCTCGCCGGCGGTAATCGAATTGAGCGCCGCCAAGTACGATGTGCTGCGCTCGGTCGCCCGCGCCGCCAGGGGCGCGAGAATCGCGACGAGCCCCGGCAAGAGCAGGGCGATCGCTGCCCGGCGAAGACGGCAGCCAGTCTTTCGCATCGTTGGTTGCACCGTTCGCAGTGACCGCATTCATGCGGTCCTGAGCCAGCCAAAGCCCGCCTTTTCTGCAGCCAGACCCGACGAATCGGGTCACTACAAACACTTCCCCGACAGCCCTTCAAGTATAGCGTGGCGCGGCCGCCCCCCGCCAACTTTCGGCCTTCGACGAATCTGCCCGCCGGGGGCCCTTGCCAAACGGGGGGGCCGGCCGGTAGACTAGTTGCTGAGCTTTCGGTGATAGGGGCCCGTACGGGGGGTTCGGTCGGGCCCGGTCGTCTCCAACCTTCAGGCCAACACGGAGAACTGCGTGGGAACAAAAAGAACCGGCAAGGGCCGACGCAAGATCGGCCGAAAGAAACGGCGCATGCGGTCGAAGATCCGACACCGCAAGTAGCGTCGCTCTCCTGCCGGCCGGCGCCACTCTGGCGAGCCTTCCTCTTGGGCGCGGCCGGTTCCCCTCCCATCGGCGTTTGCCGGATGCGACCTGCGGGTACGCGCATCCTTCGCCCCGGCACAGGCCCGGCAGCCCTCCCGACCGCCGGAAGCACCGGTTCCCACGGCCCATAAACCCGTAGGTGGCAGGGCTTTGCGCCCCATGCTGAGCTACACTTTAGAGTGTCCGGCTGTGCGCCCACCCTCCCTCGGATGATTGGGCAGACTCCCCCATGCCAATCATGCAGGACCCCGAACTCGTTGTGGCCCGCCTGCTGGCGCGGGCCGACCGGCTGTATAGCCTGCCGGCCGTGGCCATGCGCGTGCTCGAGCTGACGCGCGACCCGAAAATCGACACCTGGGCCCTGAAGCAGTGCATCGAGAACGACCCGGCGCTCACCGGCAAGATCCTCCGGGTGGTCAACAGCTCGCTGTTCGGGCTTTCCCAGCAGGTCTCCGACCTGCACCAGGCCCTGGCGCTTCTGGGCACTAAGCCGCTGAAGCTGCTGGTGCTGGGGTTTAGCCTTCCCCCGGCCCTGTTTGCGGGCGTCTCGGGCGACGTGTTGGCCCGTTACTGGCGCCATACGCTGACTCGGGCGGTCGTCGCCCGGGAGCTCAGCGAGCGGGTTCTCGATCTGCCGGGCGACGAGGTCTTCATTGCCGGGTTGCTCCAGGATTTGGGTGTCCTGCTCTTGATCCAGGAGGCCGGCGAGCCCTATCTCCGGTTGCTGGAAAAGGTGTACGCCACCGGCCGGGACCTGGCCGAGCTGGAGACCGAGGCCATGGGCTTCGAGCACCGGGAGCTGTCGGCCCGACTGTTGGCCCACTGGGGGCTACCCGAGGCGGTGGTCGAGGCCGTTGACAACGGCCAACAGGGCGCCCGGGCGGAATCGGAAGCCGGCGCCCGGCACCGCCCGGCCGAGATCGTCCGGGCCGCCGAACTGCTGGCCGAGCTGCTGGCCGATGGGAAGAACGAGGCACTGCGGCGCTTGCTCGATACCCCGCTGGGACGGCACCTGGGCCGGCTGGACCGCGAAGAGTTGCAACAGCTCGTCGAGGATTTCCAGGCCAAGGTTTGCCAGCTCGCCGAGGTGCTTTCGCTTCAGTTGCCCGACGGGCTCGACTACCGCGACGTGCTGGTCGAGGCCCATGTCCAGCTCGCGGAGGCCGCGTCCGACGCGGCTGAAGAGCTGGCCGCGTCGCCTACCGACAACGCGGAAGGCCCGCTGGCCGGGATGGTCCGGCAACTTGCCGATGCGGTGGCCGAGGTCTCGGCCCCGCCGCCCGAGCCGCTCGACGACGAGGAACCATCCGACGCAGAGCCGCCGCCGGCCACGTGGGCTCCCGGGCCCGACGGCGGAGCGACGGCCACGGCCGTGGCCGAACCCCGCGCGTCGACGCGCCTGGACCGACCCGGCGCGCCTCCGCGCCCGGTTGCCGTTCCCGCGCCGGGCGCGGCCGTTCCCGGGCTGCTGGACCGCCTGGCCGTGGCGTCCGGCGCGTGCCGGCAGTGCCGGCGCCCGCTGAGCCTGCTGCTCGTTCAGCTCGATCGGTATCGCGGGCTGGAGCCGGTCGATGGCCTCGACGGCTTCCAGCGTCGGCTCGGGGCGCTCAAGCAGGCCTGTGCTAAGCTGGATCAGCCGGGGGCCTCGTGCCTGCCCTACGGCGAGGCGGGGTTCGCACTGGTCCTGCCGGCTTGCGAGCGCGGCGAAGCGGTCGGAATCGGGCATCGGCTCATCGACGAGGTGGGGCGCGTGCCCCGACGCGGCGACGGGCTTCCGGCCGCCGGCCTCAGCGTCGGCGTGGCCACGGTGGCCATGCCCCCGAAGAACTTCGCCCACGAAGAGCTGCTGGCGGCCGCCGACCGCTGCCTCTACGGCTCGCTCGCTTCCGGCGGCGGCGTGGTCAAGAGCATCGAGATCTATTGAGCGGGCACGTTGCTAGTCGTCCTCCGCCGGATCGGTCCGCAACCGGTCCAGCTCCAGCGCCAGTCGCTTCCGAATTGCCGAGGAGTCGGGATCGTCGATGAGATTGTGCATCTCGTAGGGATCGGCTGTCAAGTCGTAGAGTTCGTCCACGCCGTCGAGATCGTTGTAACGAATGTACTTCCAACGTTTGGCGCGCACCGCCTGATAGCCCATGTTGCGCACGCGCGGGAAGACGGTGTCGGTATTGTATTCGATGAGAAACGACGTGCGCCAGTCGCGGGGAGCCTCTCCCCGGAGCAACGGCACGAGGGTCCGGCCGTCCAGGGGATGCTCGGCGGGCGTCCCCGCCAGATCGAGCAGCGTGGGGGCCAGGTCGATGCTCAGGGCGAACTCGTCGATCGTGCGGCCGGGTTGGATCAGCCGCGGATACCGCACCAAGAGCGGTATACGAATGGCCTCTTCATACGCCAGGCGGCGCTCGACGCTCAGTCCGTGCTCGCCGTACCAGTAGCCGTGGTCGCTGGTAACGACGAACACGGTGTCGTCGAGCTGCCCTGTCTCTTTCAGGGCGTCGAGGAGCATTCCCACTCCCTCGTCCACGCCCGCGAGCATGCGCAAGCGGTCGCGGACGGTCTCGTCATCCGTGCCGGTGTCGCGTCCCAGCGGCGGCAGGCCCTCGATCCTCTGCCTTAGGGCCGGCTTGCCCTCGAGCGTGTCGGTGACGTTCAAGCGGCGCGGGATGGCAGCGTCGGCGTACAGGTCTTCGTGCCGCTTTGCCGGCATGAACCGGGCCGCCTTCGGGTCCGAGATGCTGCCGTCGTCGTACTGGATCAGCTCGGGGTGCAGGGCCTTGTGCGCCAGGTACAGGCAGAACGGCCGGTCCCGCTTTGTGCGCACGAAGGCCGCCGCCTTGGCATTGAGGACGTCGGTGGTGTGACCGGTATGTTTGACTCGCCGGCCGTTTTCGTTGAGCACGGGGTCGAACGAAGTGCCCTGACCTTTCATGCTGACCCAGTAGTCGAATCCGGGCCGCGGGGTGTCGTCGTTGCCCATGTGCCACTTGCCGACGTACGCCGTTTCGTAGCCCGCTTTCTGAAGCACGCGCGGGAACGTCATCAGCTTGTGGCTGGCAGCACTGCGATCGGTGTTATCCAGAATGCCGTGATGGTGCGTGTACAGCCCCGTGAGCAGCGAGGCCCGAACCGGCGAACAAAGCGGCGTGGTGCAGAAGGCGTTTCGGAACCGGGCGCCTTCGTGGGCAATGCGGTCGATGTTCGGCGTCTTCACAAAAGGGTGGCCCGCACAGCCAATCTCGTCCCAGCGCAGGTCATCCACCAGAACGACGATCATACTCGGCCGGCGATTCGGCTCGGCACACGGCGAACGCGTCGTCCAACCCGACACGCAGACCAATCCCAGCAGCAGAATGAGAACTTCGCGTCGTGTCATGGTCTCTCTCCGAAGCCGTCGCAGCGCCGTCGCTCCGCGGATACTCCCGGCTTGTCCGAATTCAACGACGGCCTTCCCGCCGGGCTACGGAAACATCTCGCCGAGCATTTCGAGCAGGTTGTTGACGAGGATCGCGGAGGCGTCCTTCTGCACCTTGTTGGTCGTCAACCAGGTCTCGTAGCCGCCAAACTGGTGTTGCTCGGGCGTCGGCAGGTAGCCGTATCCTCCGTTGGCCAACGACACGACAAAGGTGTCGGCGGCGGGGCTCTTGTCTTTCAACTCGAGGCCGATCTCCGCGAACACCTCGAACGGCAGCGTGCAGATGGCAAGATCCCCGATGCGGACCGTCTGAACGATCACCTTGGTCGTCGGGGGCTCCGCCGCCAACTTGAGCGTTCGCTCGGCGTAGGCTTTGGCCAGACGCGGGAGTTCCTTCTCGCCTTCAGCGTCGACCTCGACGATGCGCTTTGCTCGCTCGATTTGTTCCGCGGTCGGCACGCGGTGTTTCAGGGTGATCTCGCGCTCTCGCATGGCGAGGGTCGGATCGCCGGACGGGGAGTCGATTTGCCGGATGGCACGGGTGGCCGCGTCCGCGGTCTTGCCGGCCACGATGCGGATCTGCTCGAACGGTTCCCGCCTCGGTCGAGGGTTGCGAGAATTGATGTTGTTGACGTCGCCGCTGGTGCCGTTGGACAGCATAGCGACGAAGCCTTCCGCCGTGCGACCGAGCCGGACGGGCATGAGTCGCGAGAACTCGCCGAAATAGTCGGCCGACATCTGGCCGCCGGTGTTGCCGACGTAGTGCAGCGAGTAGTTGGCGAAGACCGCGAGCGGCCGTCCTTTGGCATCGACGACGTAGAACACCGAAACCTCCGGATCGGTCGGCCCGGCCGGATTGATGAGAATCTTGTTGTTTCGCGGCGGATTCATCTTCACGATGTCCGTATCTTCGCCGAAGGGGTTGGTCGGCACCGTGCCGGGTTTGAGAAACCAACGGCGGTTGAAGACCTCGTCGGGCAGATCGTAGCCCGACCAGCCGGCCTTGGCCGGCTGCCGGTTCTCGGCAGCCCGGACAATCGCTTCGACAATGCCGTCGAGAAGCCGTTTCTGGTAGGCGAGCTCCTGCGGCGTGCCGTGTTGAGCATTCGCGAAGGGCGCGGAATGCGTGTGCGTCGCGGAGATCAGCATGTGATCGGCCGGAATGCCGGTCGTCTGCGAAGCTCGTTTCTTTGCCGGGTCCAGCACGTCTCGGTGAACCATGCAACTGTCCACCAAACCCAGCACAATGCTCGTGTTGCCGTCGTCGAGAACCAAACAGCGCACGTGCAGTGGATCGTGTGCGGAGTCCGTCGGGCGAGGTGTAAACGAACCCCGCGGCGCCAGCGGCCACTGCTGTGGCGTGATGTCGACGATGGCGGTGCCCGCCCGGAGCTCGGCCCGAGCCGGCGACGGCAGGGCAGCCGCGGCGGCAAACAGCCAGATGAGCAGGAAGGTTGCGATTCGTTTCACGAGTCTCTCCTTTCGCTTCACGGGAGGTTTCGCCGGCATCGTTCATCCTCCGGAGTGGGTGGCAGAGTGAGGGCGGGGCTGACCAGCGGCCCCATCCGGCCATAGGAACAGTCGGTTGTACGCCTCCACCAAGCGCGCGTCAACTCTGCGGCACATTCGCCCGGCAACGAAAAAGGGAAAAGGGACCTGTTCGCAAGAGCAAACCAGGTCCCTTTGTCGTTCCGCCGGAATCGCCGGCTCAGGAGTCGAGCCAACCGAGACGGTCTCCCCGCTCGGCCTCACCCTCGATGCCGGGGCTGTTCTGGTCCCAAATCTGGTCCTGCCACGCGTTCAGTCCGGCGCTGCGCCCGTAGAGCACGTTGACCGCGCCCGCGTCGGCGATGCTGCCGACGTCCTCAAAGGGCACGCCGATGGCCAGATCGTCGCGCCCGTCGCCGTTGAAGTCCCCGGAGACGGTCGAGAGCATCATGCGGGGTTCCATCGGCTCGAAGCGCAGGGCCTTGCGCCCGCGCGGGGCCCTGGCCGACCCGCAAGCCCGATGGCGCGGTCTTCGATAAGTCCTCATGGTCTTGCTCCCTCTCTCGGTAGTTTTGGCGCCTCCCGCTGAACCGGGGGCGTCTCGGTCACTCCGCCGTCGCTGTCTCTTACTGCGGCAGGCCGGGGCCGTGACCGGGATTTGCCGGTTAATCTAGGCGCCCCTTTGCGCCCCTCGGGGAACCCCTCAAGTCGTCCGTTTGGAGGTTCCGATGCTGACAGAGGCAAGGACTGCCCTTGATACCTCTGCAATGGGGTTTCGGCATTCCCCAGTGGGGCGTATTCGCTGCAGCCAATCGCCTTCTCAGAGGTCCAGCGGGCATCGCGGGGTCTCTTGGGGAGCCCTGGGAAAACCAGTCAATCGGCCGCCGGGCCGCCAAGGCCGGCGCCAGGGGGGATGAAGATGTCGCGGACGAACGTCTTTGGCGGTTTCTTTCTCTTGGGGGTCGCACTGGCCGTGGTGTGGGCATTTCCGGCCAACGCCGGGGCCGGCCGGCTGAGCGATTCGGGCTCGGCAACGGCCCTGTCGGCCCAGAGTGACGAGCTTTGGCTGGCCGGGATGGCCCCCGCCCCGGCCCCCGAGCCGGATGGGGCGGCCCCGGACGGCGCCGCTCCCGCAGCCCCCCCTGATGAGGGACCGGCAGAAATTCCGCCCGCCGCGGCCGCCCCGCCCCCGACGAACCAAGGGCTCTACGCCATGCTCCTGGGCCGGGGCCCGCAGGCCGGGCCGAGCCCGCGCCTGGCCGGCGTGCCGAACATGTTCGGCGATTTCTTCAACCTGGGGGGAAATTTGGTGTCGAGCGACCCCGATGGGGTGGCGCCTTTCCCGTTGGCCGGGGCGAGCCGCCGGGTCAAGGTGGCCGAGAACAACAAGGCCCTGCCCATGGACCGCGTCCACTTCATCTACAACCACTTCCACCACGCCCTGGAGTACACCGGGCCGGACCTGGCCGGCGACCCGGTCAGCCGGGTATTCGACGTGGACCGCTTCACCATAGCGGTGGAGAAGACCTTGTTTGGCGGGCTTTATTCCGTCGAGGTGCGCATGCCGTTTGCGGGCGAGGTCGATTTCGACACGGGCGATTTCGGCGTCTTCGGCGGAGACGTCGGCAATCTGGCCGTACTGCTGAAACGGTCGCTCTGGCAGACGCGCACCAGCGCGGCGGTCATCGGGCTGGCCGTCGACCTGCCGACCGGGAGCGACGTCACCGGCTACGCGCGGCTGTATGAGTACACGTTGCACAACGAGGCAGTACACCTGGGCCCCTTCGCCGGCCTGCTCTGGGCGCCAGACCACCGACGATTCGCCCACGCCTTCCTGCAGGTCGACGTGCCCGCAAACGGCAACGCGCTGGACGTGACGAATGTGAACACGACCCCGCAAAGCGCCAGCTTCCACGAGCAGACCGTGATGTACCTCGACCTCGGGGTCGGCTACTGGGTGTATCGCAATCCCCGCGCCCGGGCATTGACCGGCGTGGCGGGTCTGCTCGAGGTCCACTACGCGACCACGCTGAACGACGCCGGTTCGCTGACCTTCTTCGATGGGATCAGCACGCTCGACTTCGGCAACTCGGCGGGTGGGGTGGACGAGGTCAACCTGACCGTGGGCGTCCACGGCGAGTTCGCGCGCAACACGCTGCTGCGAGTCGCCGGCGTCTTCCCGCTGCGCGAGGACGACGATCGCTCGTTCGACAGCGAGATCCAGGTCCAAGTCGAGCGGCGGTTCTAGCTTCGTCCGTCTGTTGCGGACACTCGCACAACACAAGGGGCGGCCCCGGGAGTTCCGGGACCGCCCCGGTTCGTTTCTCCGCACGGCACCAGGACGCGGGGCGTCCGGGTTGCCGGGCGATCAGTTGCCGGAGTTCTGCGGCGGGTCGCCGGCGAGCGTGGGGTCGTGCTTCACGCCGCCGTCGCTGATGGGGCCTCGACCGCCGTCGTAGCCCGGGTTGCTGGCCTGGTTGGGGTGGTTCGACATGTCCACACCGCTCAGCCCGCTGAACCACTGACTGGCCGCCGGATCGCCGACCAGGCCGCCGCCGGCTTTCGAACGGTCGACGTCGCTCGGGCCCTGCGGCGCCCCTACCCGGCCTCCGCCGGTATCGATGGGGCCGTCGCAGTCGTTGTCCTTCTTCGGCGGGGGCGGGTCTTCGTCGTCGGTTGCCTGGGGTACACCGGTTGCAGACACGTCGGGGTCCCCCCCCAGGTCCCCGGTGTTGTCAAAGATTGAGCTTGCGGATTCGACGGCAAGGTCCGTGGCGTACTGCCGAATCGCGCCCTCGGTCACCATGCCGGCCGGAAGGGCCTCAAAGGCGGCGATCCTGGCCAGCCTCGCCGTCGTCTCATCGAGATCCGATCCGTGTTGGCCGGAGGTGGGGTTGGGCATGACGCGCCCGGGGCCGCCATCGGAGGTCTTCGCGCCCCCGTCTCCGGAACCCGGGAAATCGCCCTGACCGGGAATCTTGCCCATCGAGTTCAGGCCGTTCATGGCGTCCTCGAACGGGTTGCTCAGATAGCCACCGGGTCCACGGTCTCCCGGGTCGCCGCTGTCCGAGAGCCAGCCCGAGCCGTCGCGGTCGCCATCTCCAAACGGATCGGGGTTGCCCGCGGGTGAATCGTCTTCGAGCCCCGAGAAGTCGAGGTTCCAGCCACCACTGAAATCGGGCATGAAGTTCGAGTCGTCGGTGATATCCTTCTCCGGCGTCCTACCCTGATCGGGCAGCAAGTCTTGGTTTGGGAGCCGCTCGTTCGGGAGTTCGGCGCCCGATGCTTGCCCGTCTTCATCGATGCGGGGCGGAGGAAGCGGGATCACGGGTGACGACACCTGGTCGTTCCGACCTTGGCCGGGGAGTGTGATCGGGGTGGCCGACACTTGGTCGTTCCGACCCTGGCCGGGGAGCGTAATGGGGGTGGCCGACACCTGGTCGTTGCCGCCTCGGCCCGGCGAGGAAGTCGGGTCGGGTTGGGGAATCCCGTTGCCGGACGCCCCGAACTCTCCAGGGGTTATCCACTTCATTTGGACCTGCGCTGGCTGCCCGGGCGCTGACGAGCCCCCCTGAGAAAGCGGCGCCGGCGGAATCACCACAAAGTCCGGGGTCGGCCCGATGTCCGGATTCTCGACGGGCACCGGCTGGCGCGGCGGCGTGGCCCCGAACGAGGGCAAGTCGGGTGTGTGCGCCGGCGGGGGCATGTGGCCGGGCGGCTTCCAGTCGAAATGCGCGGTCTTCGGGGGCTCGGGCGCCGGCTCGCCGGGCAAAGGCCCCGGCGGGCTCCAACCGTCGTCCGGCGGGATAGGCTTGATCGGCGGCGCCTGGCCGGGAAGCAGCCACTTCACGTTCGCCTTTACCGGCGGCTTGGGCCCGGTTTGACCGGGCTCGATCAAGTAACCGTCCGGGTTGGGAGGTTGGATCTGCGGGGTCCGGCCGGGTTCGCTCCACTTGAACTGCATCATCTTCGGCGCGTTCGGCTGATCGGGCTCTACAAGAAAGGCGCCCGGGACCGGAGGCTCGACCTGCGGCTTCCGGCCCGGCTCGCTCCACTTGAACTCGGCCATCTTCATGCCGTTCGGCTGGTCGGGCCCGAACGTGGGCGGCGCGGCGAAGTTCGGCGCCGGAAGCGGCCGCTGGTTGGCGGCCTTCCCCTGGTCGGCAAGATGCCCGGGGAAGAACGGCTGCGGCTTAATGGCCTGCGGCGGCACCCTATTGAATTGCGGCTGCACCATCTTGAACTGCGGCAGCACGGGCGGGTGGGGCCGCTGCTGCGCCGCGGGGGGCCCGATCGGCCGGGCCACCATAGTTGGGAGCTTGGGGACGCCGCCCCGGTTCGGCGCCGGCACGATGCGGTGTGCCTGCATCGGCTCGATCGCAACGTGCATCCCCGCGCTGGGAAGGCCCGGCGAGCGCTCGCCGCCCAGCGCGTCTTGCCACGGTCCGATCTCGGAGGAGACGAGGACCGCAACTCCAAGCAAGGCAATGGCGGCCAAGGGAATCGGCCGACCGGAAGTTGATCTCGTAGCGTTCATGACAATCCTCCTTTCGGGATCCTCGGACGAAAAAGGGACCTGGTCTGTTTTGTGCGAAGCACCCTTCGGGCCGTTCCGGCAAAATAGACCAGGTCCCTTTTCTTCCTCGCAAAGACTTCAGGGCGCGGGCCGGGTCACGGCCGCGGAAGCCTGCTTGCCTGTGGTAGGTCTTGCTGACGATTCGTCGCCGGGAGCAGACGGACTCCCGGCGGCTTCTGTCTTCTTCCCGGCCGTGGACCACGAGGCCCACTTCGCGGGATCGCTGGCAAGCCCGTCTTGGTCGGCCTTGCCTTGCGGAATCAGGATCACGTCGTCGTACAGCGCGATGCCGGCCTCGGTGCTTAAGGCGCAGAGCCCGGGCCGAAGGGGCTTCGGGTCGCGGGCGCTGAGCACCCCTTTCCCGTCGATCCAGACCTTGATCTGTCCGCCGGCGGCTTGAATGATCACGTCGTGCCAGGTCTGCGGCGCCAGCGAGAGCTGCGCCGAGGCGAGCTCCTTCTCCTCGACGTCATTCGGCAGGTCCTGTACCCGAATGAGGCCCACGCCGCGCCGGCTCAGCAGCAGGGTGTACCGGTCGCTCATCCCATAACGGCGAGCGTGCCGGAAGTCGACCAGGCCGATTCCCCGCTCATAGCCGAAACGCAGCTTCATGGTGAAATCGGCCACTTCGCCTGCTGCGACCCAAATGGCGGCGCCCTTGGTTGCCAGAGCCCGGCCGTTGCCCACCGTGGGAAAAGCGTACTGGCCGTGGTACTCCCAGCCGTTGACCGGGTCGCGGTCGAAGTTCTCGGCGAAGCGCACGACGCGGGGCGGCCCAGCGTTGGACTTCGCAGGCCCGGGGTTTTCCCGCGGGGCTTCCGGCGACTGCGCCGCCGCCGGCAAGGCCCAGAGCACGAGCGCGGTGAGCGCGCCGCCCGAAAGAAAGACGTTCTTGAACATGGCTTGCTCCTCCGGGTTTTTGTGGTGACTGAACGTGGCCCGCAGCACGGAGCCCTCACGCGGCCGGGGAACCGGACTTCGGAGGGCCGGCGGCCGAGACGGACGAAGCGCAGCAGACGCTTCCCCAATGCACCGGCGTGCGATGCCGCGGTCACCTCCCTAATCCCGCCCGGTTTTGCGGACGGCGTTCGGCTCGTTTAGCTCTACTACTGCGGGCCGGGCGGTTGTGACCGGAAATCTCCCCTTGCGGTTGCCTGATTCTCCCGTAGGACGGATTGCCCAATCCATCCCGGACGCGAACCAGCGCCGGATGTGCACGCCGCTCGCGAGGAGGGTATAATCGCCGTGCGATCCGACGTAGGGACGGGCGGCTCGTCTGTCCCGCACGAAGCGCAGGCCAGCCGCCTGTGGCCACGAAGGAGGAAAGTACCATGCTTGGAATCGCAACGATCGTGGCAGCCGCCGCCACGCTGGCCGACCCGGGGGCCGCGTCGGAACCCGGCAGCGCCCTTCTTCAAGCCACGCCCGAAGCGATCGAGGCCTGGAAGGACATGCGGTTCGGCATGTTCCTTTGTTGGGGTCCGGTTTCGCTGACGGGCAAAGAGATCGGCTGGTCGCGGGGGTCGCCGCCGTGGGGTCGTCGGCCGGGGGTGCGCGGGGGCCGGGGGCCGACGCTGGTGGAGGTCTACGACAACCTCTACAAGAAGTGGAAGCCCGAGCGGTTCGACGCCCGGGCCTGGGTGCAGGTGGCCAAAGACGCCGGCATGAAGTACCTGATCTTCCTGGTGAAACACCACGACGGCTTTTCGCTCTTCGACACGAAGCTGAGCGACTACAAGATCACCGGCCCGGAGTCGGCCTGGAAGGTCGACGTGATGAAGGCCGTGGCCGAGGCCTGCCACGAGGCCGACCTGGAGCTTTTCATCTACTACTCGCAGCCCGACTGGCACCATCCCGACTACCTCGGCCCGCACCACGAGCGGTACGTCGAGTACCTGCACGGCCAGGTCCGCGAGCTGTTGACCAACTACGGACGGATCGACGGCTTGTGGTTCGACAACCTCCGGCCGGTGGGGCCGGAGACGGCCAAGCTCTGGGACGCCGAGAAGCTGTTCCGCATGGCCCGGGGCATCCAGCCGCACCTGGTCATCAACAACCGCTGCGGGCTGCCGGGCGACTTCGACACGCCGGAGCAGCACATCGGCCACTTCCAGGCGGACCGCCCCTGGGAAAGCTGCTGCACGCTGGGCACCCAGTGGGCGTGGAAGCCGGACGACCGGATCAAGCCACTCGGGGAGTGCGTGCAGATGCTCGTCGGCTGCGCGATCGGCGACGGCAACCTGGCCCTGAACACGAACCCCATGCCTGACGGGCGGATCGAGCCGCGCCAGGCCGAGCGGTTCCGCGAGATCGGACGCTGGACGGAGCGGTACGGCGAGTCGATCTACGGCACCCGCGGCGGGCCGTTCGTGGCCCCCGGCAGTTCTACGGCCCGGTGGCAAACGCGAGACGGCTTCCGCTTGCCCGGCGGGCGCTGGTGGGGCGGAAGCACCTACAAGGGCGACACGGCCTACCTGCACGTGCTCCGCTGGCCGGACGAGACGATCGAGCTTCCCTCGCCGGGTTTCAAGGTCGTCGAGCACGCCGTGCTCACCGGCGGCGAGGCCGCGGTTGAGCAGGACGACCAGGGCATTCGCGTCACGGTGCCTGCCGACCAGCGCGATCCGCTCGATACGATCGTCAAGCTCAGGTTCGACCGCACGCTTGAGGGCGTGGGACCGGTGCGGGCGCGCTCAGGGTCGCTGTGCGTCGGGGGCAAGGCCACGGCGTCGGGCGTGTGGCCCGAGCCGCACCTGCCCGCGGCTTTCGCCATCGACGACGACCTGGCCACGCGCTGGGGCGCCGAGCCGGACTCCAGGTCAGGCTGGCTCGAGGTCGACCTTGGCGAGCCCAAGACGTTCGGCCGCCTGGGAATCAGCGAGGCGTACGACCGCGTGCGCCGATTCGAGCTGGAGGTCGAGAAGGACGGTCGCTGGCAAACGGTCTACCGGGGCACCACCGTGGGCGAGGACTTTTCGGCCGAGTTCAAGCCGGTCACCGCGCGGCACGTGCGCCTGAACATCATCGAGGCCACGCACGTGCCCACGATCTGGGAGTTCCAGCTCTTCGAGCCCGAGAAGTGATTTCTCAGGCGTCCCTTACCGATCGCCGGCATCTTCCGAAGGCGCTGCTGGCGGCTCCGGCTCGATGGGGATCGGCTCGACGCCTTCACCCTCGGAGGTGGGCAGCTCGGGGAAGATCAGGTCGGGGTAGTCCTGGTAGTAGCAGGCTCCCAGGCCGACGTAGGGGTAAATCCAGGAGTGGTACGGCTCCCAGGGATGGCCCCAGAGCCACGGGTAGCCGAACTCGTTGCCGATCCACCAGCAGCACGTGCCCCACATCGCGTTGGCACTCGAGGCGCCGGCCAGCTCGTCCTGCGGCCGGAGCGGCACGCAGCCGAAGTACCAGCACGCGCAGTGGCACGCCGGCTCGGGATAGTAGGGCAGGCGCTCGAAGAGGTCGTAGACCGGCAACTGGGGGAGATCCGGCTTGAAGATGTTGGTGAACCGGACCTTGACGATGTCACCCGGGTCCAACCCGATGCTAGCCAGGTTGCCCGCTGCGCTGCTGCCGCCGGTGGGGTCGGTGATGCTCACAGCGGTCAGCCAGCCGGGCTGGGCCGTCTCCTCTACCGTGTAATTGCCCGCAGCTATGGTCCCGCTGTTGTTCTGCTGGCCGTCGGCGAGCGAGAACGGTCCGCCGGGATAGCTGGGAGTGAAGCTGAAGTTCTGCGAGCTGCCGCCCGGCACGGTCTGCTTCTCGACGATGATCTTGCCGAGTTCCTCCCGAAGGGTGTTGAAGAACTTCAGTGTCACCGTCTCGCCCGGGTCGAGCTTCACGGTGGCCGTGCTGTCCTTGACGCTGTCGGCCCCCACGATGTTCGTCAGGTCCCAGCCGGGAAGCAGTCCGATCAGCTCCTTGACCGTGTAGGTGCCCGGCTTCAGGTAGCCGCTGTCATTCGGCGTGCTGGCGTCGGTAAGCTGGAAGTTCGCTCCGTAGCTCGGCTCGAAGGTGAATAGCTGGTTGCTTCCGGTCGGGTCGGTGATCTTGTCGACGAATATCTGGCCGCGCTGGGTGTTGAAGAACTTCAGCGTCACGGTCTCGCCCGGGTCGAGCTTCACGGTGGCCGTGCTGTCGTTGACGCTGTCGGCCCCCACGACGTTCGTCAGATCCCAGTCGGGCAGC
>Ga0180438_10006930_pt1 | contig 15082 bp, 14 predicted proteins | sample SS_ome_12_FD_132455 | JGI IMG/M metagenome (GOLD analysis project Ga0180438, IMG submission 132455) | Hypersaline lake sediment archaeal communities from the Salton Sea, California, USA - SS_3_D_2 metaG | ecosystem: Environmental > Aquatic > Non-marine Saline and Alkaline > Hypersaline >...
CTGTCGACGTTTACGCGGATCGTGCTGCCTATTTCCGGGCCCGTGGTAGCACTCGCAAGTATCGGGACGTTTCTTGGTGCCTACCACAACTATATGTGGCAGCTGGTCATGATCAAAAACAATCGATTGCTGACCATTGTCCTCGGTATCCAGGAAGCGGTCCAACGCTATCTAATTTTTCAGGCCGATGGCAGGCCGGCGTATTCGTTGAGCGCGGCCGGTACCGTGCTCGCGTTTCTTCCGGTGGTGGTGTTGTTCTGCATCTTCCAGAAACGCTTTATCGGCGGATTCTACGGGAGCAAAAGTTGAGGACGAAGAAAAAGACCGTGGTCAAGATAGGCAGCTTCGAGATCTCAAGGAGCGTACCCGTGGAGCCTAAGGCGAAAACGGAGCTCGCGGCACCGCGTAAATCAGCGCCAAAGACCGGGGCCGTGATCGGGGTCTCAGGCAATGGGCCTCGTAGTTGGGGATTGTCTGCCGGCGGCGAGTATCTCGAGAAACTTCGCGGGGCCCGAGGGCGCAGCATCTACGACGAGATGCGCCGCAGCGATCCACAGGTCAAGACGATACTCAGCGCGATCACGCTGCCGTTGCGCCAGGCGAACTGGTATGTGGAGCCGATCAGCGATGCCCCCGCCGACGTGGAGCTCGCCGAGGAAGTGGAGGCGGATTTCCTGCGGAATATGACGATCACGTGGGATGACACGATCCGGCATATCCTGTTGATGCTGCCGTTCGGATTTTCTATTCTCGAGAAAGTGTGGGAATATCGAGACAATCGCATCCGCCCGCGTAAGCTCGACCCCCGGCTGCCGCAATCGGTGATCAACTGGAAATGGGACGCAAAGCGGCGGCTGATTGGTCCGGTTCAGATGGACGAAGAAGGCACCGAAATCCTGCTCCCCGTAGAGAAGCTGCTCATCTTCACCAGCGACAAAGAGGGCGACGACTGGGAGGGGATTCCACTGCTTCGTCCGCTGTATAAGCCGTGGTTTATCAAGAGCGAGCTTGAGAAAATCAACGCCGTCAAACACGACCGCCACGGCGTGGGCACGCCGAAAATCCATACTCCGCCCGGAATTACCAAAGACAGTGACGAATATGCCGACGCAGTCGATATGGCTGAAGGCTATCAAGCGCAGGAGTTATCGTATTTGATCGAGCCCGATGGATGGGTTGTAGATATCCTGGGTGGCGGCGAGAAATCAGGCACCGATACATTGCCGTCGATCCAATACTACGATGAAGCAATGGCACGGGCGGCGCTGACCATGTTCACCATGCTTGGCACCACCGAAACCGGATCGCGCGCGCTTGGCAATTCGTTTATCGACATCTTTCGGCTGTCGCTCCAGACTTTCGCCGACTACATCTGCGAAGTGATGAACCGGTTCGCCGTCCGGGAATACATCGACTACAACTACAACGCCACCGAATATCCGGAGCTCAAAGCCAGACGTATTCAGGAGATTGACCCGCAGACGTTGGCTTTGATCGCCCAGGCGGGGCTGGTGAAGCCGGATATCGAGCTCGAGAACGCTCTACGATCGGAAATGAATCTCCCCGAACGCAAGGAAGACGAGGTCGAGGTGCGGACGCCACCGGATGACGGCGAATCTGATACCACTGAGGATCCGCCGGCCGATACCGAACCCGACGACACGGCGGAGGAGCAACAGCACAGTCATTATGCCGACCGGGCCCCGACCGATGAGGAGTTGTTCTGCGATCTCGCCGGCATTGAGATGGAGCTCAACAATGCCACCTCAGAGCTCGAGCAGCAGATACTGTTGATTCGCGACGCGCAAATGCAGCGCATTATCGACTTGATCGTCGCCGGCCGGAAAGTAAATGAGATAGCTGTCCCGAGTAAAGGCGATATGTTTAAGGAGCTGATGCGGGCACTTCGCCGGCAGATCAAAAAAGGCCGCGAGCAGGTACGTGATGAGCTCATGCGACAGGCGGGCCGGCACATGGCTTTTGCCGATGTCATGGACGTTGAGGAGCTACTCCAGATCATCGAGGAGAAATTGCAGATTAAGGTCGAGGGAGCCGGCGACAAGCTCAAGGCGATGCTTGCTGAACTCGGACTCAACCTAAAGGAAACCGGACTCACCGGTAATGAGTTGCGCGAAGGGCTTGCCGCGGCGGCTGCGGCAAAGATATCCGATGCCACGTGGAAGAATCTGGCGAGTACGGCAATCAATCAAGGCTGGGGCATTGGACGCGATATTGAACAGCAAACCAACAGCGATGAGATCGAGGAAGTATATCGATCCGGGATTCTCGACGGCAATATCTGTCCGGTATGCAGTGCCAAGGACCAGGTCACGCATGAGCTTGGTGATCCCGTGTATAAAGCGCCGGACCCGGAGTGCGAGGGCGGGCCAGCCAGGTGTCGCTGTATCAATATTGCGATTCTGAAGGCTGAACGGGAGCCAGCGCAATGAGAGACCGGCCACCATATGACACCGTTGACGTAGGCGGCCGAGAGCTTGTGGTCGTGCAATACCTCGCCAACGACTACATCACGCTTGTGGATAAGAAGCAGGCGCGAAAACTCTGGAAGGCGGGTGATGTCGGTATCATGGGCCCCGAGGATTGGGCCACGATCAAAAGCAATGGAGGCGCGGGTCTCAACGTAGATCCCGCGTATTTGTAGGAGGCGGCTATGCCCTGGACAGTAGGCGATGTAGACAGATTCAAAAAGGGCTTGAGCCCGGATGAAAAGAAGCGATGGGTTGCTATCGCAAACGGCGCACTCAAAAGCTGCCTCGAGAAAGGTGGGGATGAGCTCGACTGCGAAGTCAAAGCCATCAAGCAAGCAAACGGATCATTTTCGGGAGTGGTCCCGGATCTTTCCGCCTTCTCCAATCCGATCCGGCCCAAGAATCACGATGAGAAAATCCATCTCGCTTTAGCTGATGTAAACGATGGGACCAGCAATGATCCGGATTATCAGCTGGCGTTTCCGATCGGGGCTTTCAAGACCGGCAAATACGGTGAGGTAATTATCACGCGGACGTATGCCGAGCGCATGGAACAGCACTGGCGTGACAATGTGTTGGGCAAGCGGTCGGTGTACATGGATACCAATCACGATTTTGGCGAGGCCGCGGCTTGGGCCGAAGACATGAAAGTTACCGAGGCAGGGCTTGCGATTAAGTGGGATTTCAACAGCCGCGGGCGAGAGCTTATATCAGATCGCAGGTACCGATTTTACTCGGCGGCGATCGGGTTTGCGTTTGACATCGACACCGGCGATGAGAAATATCCGGTGTTGTACGCGGTCAGTCTCACCAATGATCCGGTAATGAATATGATGCCGGAAGCCCATTTATCAACTAAGGGATCGACCTCTGCGCATGGCGACGGAGGAACTACAGATACGGGAGGGGAACCAGCAATGACTATTGCAGAGATCCTCAAAGCATTTTTCGGGCTTTCTGACGAGCAGAAATCCGAAATCACGAAAGAGCAGCGCCAGCAACTCGCCGACGCTGTAGGAATTAAAATCGCTAAGGAGCCGGTAGCAGAGGGCGTCGAGCTCACGGAAGCGAAACAAACGATCGAGACACAGAAAGAACAACTGCGCCTCGTTCTCGCTGAAAAGGACGCGATGTCCACGGAGCTCAAAACACTCCGTGAGGAAAAACACGCCGCGCACAAATCCGAGGTAATCGAGAAAGCGCTCACCGATGGCAGAATCCTGCCAAAGAACAAAGAAGCATGGGAGAAGCTATTCGACAAAAGCCCGGAAACGACTGCAGCTATTCTCGCCGCCAAAGGCAAGGAGGCCGATTTTGAAGAACACGGCCATGGTGGCGGTGGTGGAGAAGGTGAGCACAGCGCAGAAGAATTGGCCCTGTTTCGGAAAATGGGCTTTTCGGTTGAAGATATCGCGGCCTACGACAAAGAGCACCAGGAGGCTAATTAATGGCACTTACCGCAGCTCGAACATACGAGGTGTCCGGCCGATCAAGCATGAACAATGTCAAGACTGCCGGCAACGACACCTACTACATGGGGGCAATGTTGTGCGCTGATACCAACGGCTACGCAGCCGTGCCCTCCGACGCCAGTACGGCTATGCCGCTCGGCGTCTACACCGGACGGCAGGGGCAGGCTTTTGCTGTCGCGTCCGGAGATCATGACGAGGTGGAGCTCGAAGTCGGAAACATATGGATCCCGTTTACCGGCGCCGCGCAATCGGATGTCGGGGAGCTATTTTATATCTCCGATGACGGCACACTCACTCAGACAGCCAGCGCCAAGGTATGGGCATTGCGATGTATCGGATTCAAAACAGGATATGTTTTGGTCGATTTCGCAAATTTGATCCATATCCCGGTCTCATAAGGAGCTAACTAAAAATGGGAAAGATAGCGATAGCACTCGAAAAAGGGCTCCAGATCGCGTACCACCAAGCGTATAGCGATATGATCAAGAGCCCGGAATACGATCTGATCAAGCGAGTGGCGATGATGACGCGCTCGACATCGGATCAGGAAAAGTATGGATGGCTTGGCGACGTACCGGCTGTCCGGGAATGGTTGGGTGATCGACTTGCCGGGAAACTGTCCGAGTACGATTACACGATCAAAAACAAGAACTGGGAAACCAGCATCGGTATCGATAGAAACGATATCGAGGATGACAAGTATGACATGATTATGACCCGGGTCAGGGATATGCCGTGGGCGATCTTGGCACATAGGTGGGAAATGATCGAGGATTTGCTTGTCAACGGCACCACGGACCTGAGTTATGACGGGTCTGCGTTTTTTGCGGATCGCACGGCACCACAAGATAACCTGCTCGCAGGGAACGGAGCCGACACCGTGGCGAATATCCAGACCGACATCAAAGCCGCTTATGCGGCGATGTATAACTTCCAATCAGACACCGGCCGCGCGATGCGGCTGAAAATGAACGCGATAGCGTGCCCCGTGGAGATTTATGCGCTGATGCTTGAGGCCGTGACTTCGGTGCAGGGAGAGGCCACGAAAAACGTGTCATCGATGTTTATTGACACCGTGATCCCGATGCCGAACCTTTCAGACACCACGGACTGGTATGGGCTGTGCACGAACCGGCAGCTCAAGCCGCTGATTCTTCAGACACGGCGTGAGCCTGAGCCGACGCTGGATGATACCAACGTCAAAAATAACAGAAAGATGGTTTTTGGCGCGGATGGTCGAAGCAATGCCGGCTACGGTTTTCACCAGATGGCCGTGAAAATGGTCAACTCATAATCTGAGCAGGAGTAAAAAGGGCGGCCCGGTATGGGCCGCTCCTTTACCATGGATAATGTGCTGATTTTGGGCAATGGAATATCTCGCCTGCTGTACCATCAGCAAATTATGGACTATGAGGGCGAGGTTTGGGGCTGCAATTACGCATATCTCGAGTACCCGGACAAGATCCGCCGGCTCGCCGGCCATGTAGTGACCATGCGAGAGGCTGCCGAATACGCGAAAGAAAACGGTCTCGATCTCAAAGTATATGGCGGCAATCAAGGGAGCTTTCCCGAGTATTTTTGCAAGTACACGTGCCCTCCCGAATTCATGAAAGATTCGGGCACTACATTAGTGGCTCAGGCATTGGCAGAGGGAAGGCCCCGGATTGACGTAACCGGCTTCGATCTCGGCGGGCCTGACGTGGGCAGTCCACGGCATTGGCGCTTGGACAAGAGCGGATGGATCAGGCGATGGCGGTTGATCTATGAGCGGTACCGGGAAAGCTGGACCGTCCATTTTTGGGGTCGAGACCATCTGCCTGTGATCACGACAACTGACGGGGCCGAGTATTGGGGATACGCCGGCAACTACAAACGCACATATCCGCATATCGATGACGACCGATACATTGCCCTACATTACGCGCTCTACGGCATACCGGAAAAGCTGAATCCGGAAAAACCAATGGATGAGGTAGAGATTATGTGGCTTGAGCCACCGCATGAGGGGAAAATCATGACCAGACCGCGATGGTATGGTGAGATCGAGGCCAAACGCGGGCACTGCAAAATCACTAAGTCGCCATATGACGAGGAGATATTCGCTCAACGGATGGAGCTCGAGGCCAAGGTCGATGAGATAGCCGAATCCTTGCCGCTTAAGTCGCTGCAACTGATGGCGGAGCGGCGTGGATTGGGGAATCTCGACGGCACCGATCGCCGCGGGATACTGCAACTGATAGGCGAATCAGATCGAGTGTAACGGAGGCATTGGAATGGCAGACGAAAAAATCAAGGTCCGGTATCTGACTGAACATGGACATGGGTATGTGACGGAATACAAGCCCGATATCGCTGAGATATTGCTCGATCGAGGGGTCGTCGAGCTCGTAGACGATGCGGTCGAAGAAGTGTCCGAGCCCGAGATCTCGGCAGCGATGAGAAAAGACGAGCTTGCCGCCATAGCGATTGACCGCGGGATCGAGATCACGGACATGACGAAAGCGGAAATCCTTGAGACATTGCGCGAGACAGAGGATTAAATGGCCGGATATATCGATATCTACGACATCATCGCAAAGCTGCCGCATGTCACGATATCCGCGTCCTCGGAACCATCTATCACAGATGTCGAAGACATTATTGACCAGGTTGAGGCGTTGATGGACGCGCGATTCAATGCCGCAGGAATCCCGATTCCGATTGCCAACGCGGATAAAGTGGAAGTGGTGGAGCCGATCGCAATCAACGGCGTATGCGCAGAGGTGTTGCGAGAGATCGATCACGATCTCGAGGCAGCAACGGCACGGCAGCGGCTTTTTGATCAAGCGATGGCCAACATTGAAAAGCATCCGGATATTTTGCGCGAGACCAGTGAAGTATACAGCGCACCTGGTGGGAGCTCGGGAAAGCCGCGATTTCACCGAGACCAAAGGGATTGGTAGATGGTACGGATATCGATCGAAACCATAGGTGATGAGCGATTTGTCCGCGGCTTCAATCGTTATGTCGAGGACATGAAGGATTTTCGCGAGATTTTCGAGGATATCTCTAAGTTTTTATTTGAGACATCGGAGCAAATCTTTGAGCGGCAGGGGGATCCTGAAGCATTTGCGCCGCTATCACCAAAATACCGGGAATGGAAGGAGCGGCATTATCCGGGGCGCCCTATTCTGGTATTGCGGGGCCCCTTGAAAGCCTCACTTACCAAGGGATCAGCTGACACTATTAAAAAGATCGGGAAGAAAGCGATGGAGTGGGGGACTCGAGTCCCGTATGCGCATCGGCAGTATAAAGCTGGCAGAAAAGCGATACAGTTGACAGAAGCCCGCAAGCGCACAATTGGGCGGATGATTCATCAATGGGCATATGATACTGCCGAGAATGCAATCCCATTTCACGAGAAGCAGGTAAGAGTGTGATTGAAGATGCCTTGACCGGAGTACAGTCGTATATCTCAAGCAATTTGACAACGTATCTCGATGCGATTGCAACAGCGCGGTCAGTGACGATCCCTCGCCCGCTGGCAGCGGATATCAAGGTCGGATTTGTGCTGTCAAAGCAGTTTCCGAATATTTCGGTGGTGCCGGCTGATACTGAGTATGAGTACTCCGATCCGGAGACGCCGTATGTTTTGCCGTGGCAGTACCACGGGGTGTCAGTTGTCATCGATCATCGCGAAGGCGATGAAACCACGTGCATGCTGGTACTCGCACGATATGTGGAAGCGATTACACAAATGATTTTGAATGATTGGACTTTGGGATCCACATTCAACAAAGTCCAGCTCAATGGAGTGGAATACGGGCTACTGACAGCCCATGACGATAAAACGATTTCGCAATCAGTGGATATTGCGCTGATGGTGCGGATCAAGTCAACACAAACGTAAGCCGGGAGGAAAATACCATGGCAAGTGTAAATGATGTAAAGGTAACGATAGGGGGGCCGGAATCGAGCCCGGGTACGGCGGAATCACGCACCGCCGTGGTACCGCATCGGGGGCTGCCAAATATCCGGGCGGCGATCGAGACCGGCGAGGATCCGGCGATCACCGGCGAAAACATGGCAATCGACAAATATGCGTTGGCCGGGGATATCAATGCACCGATCGATATCTCTCCACGTGCGTGCCCAGGGTTCGGAATGCTGGTCAATAGTGCGTTGGGACAGGAATCGGCGCCGGCGCAGATTGCCGCAGCGATACGGATTCGGTATACGGGATCTGATGCAAGCTGCAAAATATCGGCGAACACGTCGACAGACACATTGACTTCGGAGACCGGGACCAAGGGCTCGGAAACTGGTGATGCCAATTTTGGGGCGGCAGGGGATATTGATTTAACGGCTGCGGCCACTGATACCGTGGGCGAGCTCGTGACCGTGATTGAGGCGTACGATGATTACGAGTGTGAAAAGCTGTTTGGAGCCGATGCCACCGACGCCGCCGACATCGAGGACATCACCTCGAAGCAAGCAAAAAATGGATGGGTGACGGTGTGGTTTACTTCCGCGGCCTCGGGCGTGTATCGGCATTTGTGGGAGGTGGTGCTTTCGAACACTGAACGGCCGGCGTATTCGATTCAAGTCGATGGCAGGCAAAACGATTACGTATACGACGGTTGTGTCGTTGATCGTATGTCATTGAGTGCGGCGATCAGGGGCTTTCTCGAGGGATCAGTAACGATTCTCGGTATGGAAGAGGCCGCCGCCGGCGGAGCGTCGTCTCTTGAGATCGAGGATGTCGAGGCAATGGTTTTCTCTGACGCGCAGTTTTCGGTCGCGGCCAGCGATTACACGTTCACGCGATCCATCGCGCTGGAGATCATGAACAACTCCAACCCCGACGGATACGGAACCGGCAGCATCTACCGCCAGTACCACGAAAAAGGCAAGTTCGCGGTCACGGGGACGTTGCAACTCCGGCTTGATGCGACGTCCATCGCCGAAAAAGCCAAGGTCGAGCCAGGCACCATGGTCAATATCTTTATGACATTTGACGGTGGCGCTTTCGATAGCGATATCAATGAAATGATGGGTGTTGAGATGCCCTATTGTCTGCTCGATGATTTTGAGTGGAATGAAAACGGACCCGTCATTGATGCCAGAGTGCCGTTTACGGTTGTCAAAGGCAAGAACTCACCGTACAACGCCGCGTTTACGGTCTGGCTGCTGACCGACGACTCGGCCGCGTATTAGGAGGCAATATGGCAAAAGAACAGAGAACGGCGTGGGAGCAGGCGGCCAGGGTATCTATCCTCGGTGAGAAACGGGAGCTTGAGTCGCTGCCGGGATACTGGATCAGGCCCAAAAAATACGGGGTCAGAGGAGAAAACGACATAAACGCCGCGAGTTTACGAGAAACCAAAAGCATTCCGATCAAAATACAACGCAAATTATTGGAAGCCTTCAAGGACAAGGAACAGCTGACGGATGAAGAGCTTGCGAGCATCTTAGATGACGATGAGCTCGACGCCATTCTCGATAAGCAGCGGCAGAATACATCAAAAACGTATGATGTGATGCGGCTCGTGCTTTTATATGGCATTGGTGCCCATAATTTTGATGACCAAGATAGCTCGAGCGAAGTCGTAAGCGAGGCGCTGGTAGAACAGATACTCGAATACGAGCCCATTGCCGAGGAGGTGTTTGGGATTGTAGCGGCGCACAACCGCCCTTTAGCGAGTGGGATGTCCTCGACATCCGAGACGCAACCGAATACATCTACGACAGCACAGAATTCAAAACAGGAACCAGAGAAGCCGAATTAGTAGCGGCATGGGGCCCATGGGTGCGAGATTGCCTGCGATTATTGGATGGTGACGGAGCGTATGCACATTATCCGTATTCAGGAGGACTATTCGATCAACCGGCATTTGATATGAGCGTATACGATACAATCAGGCATGCGTGGGTGGAACGTCGCAATGAGGAGATAAAACGTGGCTAAGATGACGGTCAAGATCGGCTCCGCTTTCGACAAGCGTGGAGTCGATGACGCGAAAAAAGGGGTCAAGGGACTCACCGACGAAGTCAAATCGGGCTCGTCCACGATGTCGGGTATGGCTGGGCTTGCCGGTGTCGCTGCGGCCGCGTATGGAGTCGTCAAGGCGCTACAGGCGGCGGCAAAAACGGCGAAGGAATTCGTTGACGCATACGCCGAGCAGGAGTCGGTGGAACGTCGCCTCGAGGCGGCTGCACGGAATAACCCGTTGATAAACGGTGAAGCAGTGGCAAGCCTCAAGGAATACGCGAGCGCGTTGCAGAGCACGTCTATCTACGGCGATGAGGCGATTATCCAGCAGCAGCAATTCCTGGTCGCGTTGGGTATGAACGAGCAGCAGATCCGCAGCGTGCTCAAGGCGGCCGTCAATCTCGCGAGCACGGGCATGGTATCGCTTGAAAGTGCTACGCGCAATATCGCGAAAACATTCGGTGGTCTTACCGGCGAGCTCGGCGAACTCATTCCCGGTCTCAAGGACCTGACGAAAGAAGAACTCGAATCCGGCAAAGCAGTCGAATACCTGAACAAACAATTCGGAGGCATGGCCGAGAGTATGCGCGACACCACCACCGGAACCATGAAGGCCTTCGAGAACGCCTGGGGCGATCTCAAGGAGGTGATGGGCGGGTTCATTTCCTCGGTCGTGGTCCCGTTTATCACAAAGTTGACCACGATCGTGGAATTGCTCACCGAGGTATTGGATAAAACCGCAACCTTCAAAAAAAGAATGTCTGGCGGCGACCTAAAACTCGTTGATTTGCGGCTGATGACGGCTGAGGAAATCGCGGCGGCCGTGGCGCAGGGGGCCGCATCCGGCGGGAGATTTGGTTCACCGTTCGGGGGTATGGAAGGACCAGAAACGTCGCAGCCTGAAACATCCACCGGCACGGCGATATGGGATATTGCGAAGAAGTATGAGTCATTGCTTGTCACCCCGCAACAAAAGATCGCTGAAGCATTAAAAATCATTCGGCCGGAGATTGAACAGATACGCAATAATTTTCGAGCGTTGCAAAAGGACCAAAGCGTGTGGATTGGCGGATATCAACAGGAGATGCAAACAATCCTCGACTTCTTGCTTGAGCAGGAACACATCTTAGAGACGCAATTGCTAACGCTTCGCAAGCAAGCCGATTACACAAAAGGCGTCGGTGCATTTAAGACCGGGACACCGCCGGCGGCGATTCCGAGTCAGTGGTCGCCTGAAATGATGGCCGGGTATATGTTTCCCATAAATTATCCTACGTCCAGGGCCGCCTACGGGAGCGATATCGGCGCGGCAGCGTTGACCGGTGCATTCGGAGGAACCGAAGTCGGAGCCATCGCCGGGGGCGGCGGCGCTGCGGCCATGTTGGCGGGGGCATTCCAGACGTTAACCGAGCAAGTGGCGTCGTTTTCTCTGGTTTTGAATCCGTTGCAGGTGATTTTCAAGGCTCTCGGGAAAGTTGTCGGGCCGCTTATCGACAAGGCTCTGGCTCCGTTGATTGGTATGTTGGTGACGTTGGGGGAGTTTATCGGAGGCATCCTTACACCGATTTTCAAGGTGCTCGAGCCGGTACTATTAAAGGTTGCCGAGGGGTTTGTCTGGTTCTATAACAACGTGCTCCGGCACGTCGGGAATGCAATTATCACGCTAATAAATACCGTTATCAGGACCGTTGGCGGGATTGTGAACCTGGTCATTATGGCCGTTAACAAAATCATTGGATGGTTCGGTGGCGAGAAAATACCGAGATGGGATTTTGAAGAAGTACTGGGCACAGAGTTAGAAAAAATATCCTTACAGGACCTGTTAGACAAGGGGAAAACAGAGATTGATTCCGCTGGCGGGCCCGGGCTAGCCGGCAGCAATACCACGGTTATGCGTATGCCGGATATTTACTTTACGCAAAATATTTACGGAACTGTAGCTGGAGATGGCGGGGCTCAAACCGTTGGCGATTGGGTGAATGAAGCCTTGACGGCGTTTGTACAATCCGGCGGTCAAATCACATTCGCCGAGGCAGGATAATCTTTTGGCGCTTTTCGTTCCCACGACGGCCGGTTGGGATACGGCGATTACCGATCGCGAACAGCCGCGGTATTACAAGGTTTTGATTGATATCGATGACGACGACGTCGCCGAGGATGTCACGTCATACCTTCGCAATAACTCTGTCACCGGCGGCGAGATGCCGGGATACGCCGGCGCGCAATATACCGTCACCCTACGCAACTCAGACCAGACCTTTGATGAAGGCGATTTCGCGGGCGCGGTCGCGGAGATCCAGGCGCAAGCGGGGTCGGAAGGATATATTACAATCTTTACCGGCTACGTATCCGACGCCGGCGCCGAACGAAAAAAACGCGGGTTCGGCGATGACGTTGTAGTCTTTCATTTGCATGATCGGGTAAAACACCGAGGTACCAAGAGGAAAACCGATCGCGCACTCTGGGCCAATTACAAGATATCCGATACCGGCACACCGAGCAGTTCCATCATCCACAAACTCGCGGCGGTCATGGGTATTGATTCTGGCGATGTCGATATCGATGATATCACGATCACCAAAGATTTTGTTAAACTCACCGGGCAATCGACGGCATGGGCTGAGCTGCAAAAACTCGCACAGCAGTATTTGGCTAAGCCGATGTGTTTCCGCTATGACGGCAAGCTGCGGTTTATCTCCCGGCACAGCGATAGCTTTTCCGAACCGAGCTCCGAATGGACGTTCCAGGAGGGCGTCAACATCCACTCCTGGGATCGGAAAGCCAGGGGGGTAACCTGTACCCGGGCCAAAACGGAATTCAATCTCTATGAGCAGGTGGGCGATGCAAACCGCGTCATCTATTTTAATACAGAGGGCTTTGACCAGGCCGACGAAACAATCTCGATTGCACTTGAGGATGGTGACTACTGGCCGGGACCAAACGCCGGCGATAAAGCCTTGTTAAAATATGGCGATCCCGTTTCGGGTGAGGCGTTTCCTTTGGGTACCAGTATTCAAGAGCCGACAATAGGCGCCGCAGGATCGGGTTCGGATATCGAAGCAAGTGGCGGGCTTCCTACGCTGGTTTCCTTCAACGGCTCCACGGCCGCAACGCAACAGAATTTCGACTCCTCCGAAATCATCCTGCTTAATGAGACCGGCGGCACGATAACTATAAAAAAATTGACGCTTCGAGGGACCGCGCACCGTATAAGCGAAAAGCACTTGGTCGAGGATGTAGACGGGACCGTCGCAGATGAAGATCAGGTTGATAAAACGATACCCGGTGACTATGCAGCGTCAGTGGCTCAGGCGACAACGACATGCGAATACGAGCGCACCTGGGGCGCTGATCCGACACGGATCGAGACCGATCTTGTTGTCGACTGGCTGCCGCAAATCCAGAAAGGCGCGGTGGTTTCAATCGTCATCGATACCGAGGGAGTAAGCGAAGACGCGGTCATCGAGTCGTATACGCACCTTGATCCCAAAGGACCGATGACCAAGGCGAAAACCAAGATCAAACTTATTGGCACCGAGTCCTTTACCCCGTCATCCACGGCATCGGTGGAGGTGGAATCAAAAGGCAATCCCGAAACGGTAGTACTTAATGATGGTGGCATAGCACCAGGATCGGGAACGACCACGCCGTCGGTTCCCACCATTGAAGTATGTGAGGCAAGATTCAATTTCGTGGTTCTGAAGTGGGATCGCCAGGCGGCGCTACGGAATTTTGCCAGATACGAAATTCAATGCCAGGAAGATGGTGACGGCGCATGGTATGCGCTGGATCAGACCGGAAGCGGAAAAGGAGCCGAGGGGCAAGATACCGACGTCACCGATGAGTTTATTATCCACTCAAAGATACCGTTCGGTGGCACCGCCGCGATCCCGACCGGAGTCACCTACAACTATCGCGTGCGCCGGGTCACGCAAGACGAAACCGCGAGTAGTTATTCGTCCGAAGCATCGGCCACAACCGTGCCCATCGCAGTAGGCGATCTCGGTATCGACTCGGTTGATACCGAGAAAATCGTCAACAAGGCGCTTACGTAAGCGAAAGTCGATATGTCTGACTGGCTTACGCTCCTGGAAGCGCCTACGGCATATTGGTCGTTGAATGACGTGGGCGCGGACCAAGTCGATTTTGAGTACAAAGACAATAGTGGGAACGGGCACACGGCGACGGCTAGTGAAGTGATTGATAGTTTCGATGGACCTTCAGGGCCGTGCCCTCAATTGGATGGTTCTAATTGGTTGACTATGCCGGCTGGGAGTTATCTGGAGTTTGGGACAGGCGATTTCCTCGTTGGCCTTTGGATCTCGTTCGATTTGGCCGCGGGAACGTATGAATATCTGCTCGATTATCGTACCAGCACGTCAAACCAAGAGGGTTGGTTCTTAGGCAGGCGAACCGCGGGAGACCTTGAGTTTCGTATTGTTGATTCTATTGGTGTTAGTTGGGCAACGATCCTATCTGATGCGGCAATCAGCAATGACGGGATATTCCATTGGGTTGTTGTTGGGAGAGAATCGGGTACGCTCAAGATGTATATAGATGGCGAGTTGCAAAGCGGCTCCGATACGTCATCTACCGATGTTGATCTGGCAACGACATTGAAAGTAGGGGCTAGGATTGATCACACCTTTTGCTCCTCTGCGAAATATGCTCATATCAGACTGTATGACTCATTCTTAGGCCAGGGCGCAATCAAATGGCTCATGCAGAACCCCACTGGCAATATCCCAGCCATGTTTATTGCTGATCTTGTCGCCGCTAATTCCATCCTCGCAGAGCACCTGAGCGTGATAGCTCAGGAAAAAGTCAACAATCCCACAGTGTCAAAGCATCTTGGTGGCTGGGGACATCATGACGAAAACGGTGCGCTCATGGCGGGAGAATCAACCGCGCTGACAATAGAAGACGTAACCTACCAGAGCCAGACCGTCAAGGCAATGCGGTTGACGGATAATGACCGATGGGGAGTGCGAAGCAAGAGTTTTCCAATTTCTCATAATAAAATATATAAAGTTTCGGTCACATATAAGTCAGATACAACGGATGGACAGATTTATCTTGGAGTTATAGCCGAGAATGCTCCTTTCGATGCTGCCGAAGGATACAATCGATCCTTTGCTGGTACATTATCC
>Ga0180438_10006931_pt1 | contig 15081 bp, 30 predicted proteins | sample SS_ome_12_FD_132455 | JGI IMG/M metagenome (GOLD analysis project Ga0180438, IMG submission 132455) | Hypersaline lake sediment archaeal communities from the Salton Sea, California, USA - SS_3_D_2 metaG | ecosystem: Environmental > Aquatic > Non-marine Saline and Alkaline > Hypersaline >...
CGCCACGGCGCCGACGACGAGCGTTCCCGGCCCGAGCGCAGGATCGATCGCTTCGAGCGGTTGCGACACCGACCCGCCACGGCGAAGCCGTTCGAGATCGGCGGGTAGCAGACCGACGATCAAGATCGTCGGCTTGCCGTCGCGCGTGTCTTTGCCGGCCCCGCAAATCATAGCGCGAGCGGATCTTCTTCGGAGCCGTCCGACTTGAGCAAATCGAGCAACCCGGGGCGGAAGGCTTCGAGCTTCGTCAAGACGGCCGCGGGCGGCCCGTTCTCGACGCGTCCGGTTTCCCAATTGCGCCACGTCGAGAGAGCGACCCCCGCTTCTTGCGCGGCGATCTCTTGCGTGACGTCGTTCGCGGCGCGCCATGCACGCAACGCGTTAGCGTGATCCATCGTTACCGTTCCCTTCTTCGTCGTCGGTCTCGCCGTTCTCGGTCGAGAGAACTTCGTCGGCCATGGCGAGCGCGTCGTCGATCTTGTCTTTCATGCGTCGGAGCCATGCGACCATGCGGCGGATCTTGTCGCGGTTGCGCGCGTCTTGTCTGACGAGCAAACGAACATGGTTCAAGACGCGTTGCCGACGGTCGTCGAGAGAATCGTCGTCGAGAACTTCGACGGCGAGCACGTCTTCGAATGCTTGCAACTCTTCACGCGTCATGGCTTCACCTTGATCGGGATCGTTATGTACTCGGCCGGCTTGTCGCATTGAATCCCGATCACTGACGCGATTTCGAGATCGTTCCCGCGTGCGCCGCAATGACAACGGAAGCCGTCGATCGACGGCGTTCCGCGTTCGGTCGTCGTGACCCCGCAACGCTTACAGCGGATCGTGTGTCGGTTCGTGCGACGCTGGCGCATGCCGAGAGAGATCGCGAGCGCACGATCGCGATCGCAAAGCGTGTCGCGGAACGCGTCGAGAACGTGACACTCGGCGAAGCTCGACGAGAAGAGCGCTCGAAGAATCTCTTCGCGCGCTTGCTCGAACGTCTCGGCCGCGCTCTCGAAGACTTCGAAGACGAGCTTCGAGCCGACGAACGTCGAGCCCCACGCATGCGGGATCTCGCGTCGCTCGATTCGACTCTCGACGAGCGCGGGCGGGCTCGCGTTCAAGTCGAGCACGCCGGCCAGAAATGCGACTTCCCTTCCCATGGCTTCGTCAATCTTTGCACGTCAATAAACGCGCGTCAAGATTCGCTCGCGCGTGACTTTCGCGCCCAAGTATTGCCGCTTTCGTCGACGAAGAGATCGAACGGCTCGACGCGCTCGACGCCTTTCGAGCGGCGGATCACGCTGACGCGCCCCGCGGACTTGATCTCGCCGACCGGCTTCGTCTTCGCGTATCGCGGCCCGAGCTTCGGGTGATAGAGCAGCAACTTCGAGCGGCGCGGCTTCATGACTTGCCGACGCGCTCGCGCGCGAGCTTCTTCAATCGGTCGAGCCCCGCGTTCACGGGCGGCCAGTCATACGATTGATAGTCTTCGGCTTCGCACTCGATCGAATCGATGATCGCGTTCTCGACGTCGCCCATGCTCAAGACACGCGCGTCGCGTTCGAGAAATTCGCAACGCTTCGCGAGCCCCAAAATCTCGACGTGACTCACGGCGCGCGCGCCCGAGAGCATGAAGGTTCGCGAAAGTGTCTCGCGCTCTTCGTCGGTCATGAAGACGGCGAACTCTTCGAGATCGGCACACGAGAAGCAATGGATCGCGTGACCGAACGGAAGCTTCTCGGATAGCACCGAGAGGATCCGTTGCGGCATGATCGCCGACATGGGGATCGAGACCGCGGTCGGGCGAAGTGTGACTTCGTTCTTTTGCTGGCGATCGATCATGCGTTGCAACTTGTCGAGCATTTCGTCGCTCGGCAGACCGGAAGCGTTACGACGTTCGGCTTCGGCAACTTGCGCCGCGCTCTCGGCGTTGCGTCGCGCAACTTGCAAGTCGTGAACGAGTTCGCGGTTATGCAAGCATGCGGGGCAAAGCACAGGCGAACCCGTCTTCGTCGCACACTCGGCGCATTCCCTGAACTCGGCGTGATCTAGGTTGTCGATCATGGTGGCTTCCCTTCCCGTGTCAGTCCACGCGTTGAACTCGGATCGGCGAGTTCTCGTCGAGAACGAGAACCGTCGACTCGATATAGTTGTCGGAGTCGCTAAAGCGTCGGCGATAGAACTTCCCGCCCCATTGGATCAAGTCGGGCGCGCGTTTCGGGATCTCGACGAAGCCGACGACTCTCTCGCGCTTGTTCAAGAGTCGAAGTGTTCGTGTTCGACCGCGCCCGCGTGGCATGCGTCAACCTTTCTCGTGCGAGTAGAGTCGAGCCGAGAGCGACGCGTTCTCGCCTTGCAAGCGTGCGACTTCGGCGCGAAGCTCGAAGATCGTTCGGTCGCGCTTCTCGATCTCGAAGCGAACCTTCTCGGCGATCTGTTCGGCTATGCTTCGGGGTCGGTTGTCGATCATGGCTTGCTCGTGTTTGTCTTCAACGCCCCCGGTAGGTTCCGCGGGCGCTCTCGTATGCGGTCAACGCGGCCATTGCAAGGATCCGGCTCGTCATGGCTTCCCCGTAACGCGTCGACGGGATCAGCGGCAACGGCCCGAGCGCTATGTTCTGATCGACCCCGCGCGGATAGGCGCCTTCGAGTTCGGGCGTTAGCTTTGTCCAGTGTTGCCAAAGCGTCGCGGGCCAACCGGGAAGCGTGATCCGTTTGCCCCGCGTCCAGTGTGCGAACCATAGCGGGCGCAAGTGAAGCCATTCGGGCGCGCCTAGCCGGTGATAGTCGTTCGCGTTCAGATAGATCATGCAATCGCCCCAACGCTCGACGAGACAATCGACGAGCACGCGAAGCGGCGCGCACCATGACGGATCGGGATGCAAGAAGCGAAGTTCGCCGTTCGGGCCGCGACCTTGCGGGATTGATTCAACGTCGACGGTCGGCACGAGATCGCCCGGCCCGAGCCCGACGGCTTCGGCCGTGGCGTTGAACGCTTCGAGTTGTTCGCCCGGGCCGCGCTTGATCCGAAAGAAGTGATAGAGCCCGGCCGTGAACGCGTTTCGTCGCACGAGCCGAAAGAACTCTTCGACGCGTTTATCGCGAAGACAACCATACGTCGACCGCATGATCACGCCGACGAAGTTCTCGCCGAGTCGATCCCAATCGAAGAGCTTCGGGTCTTGCCACTTCGAGACGTCGATCAGTCTCTTGACGGGTGCGCGCTCGTTCACTCGTCAGCCCTTGTTCGCTTCGACGTTTGCGAGTCGCACTTCGAGCCGACGAACGCGCGATTCGAGTTCGTCGATCAGCGCGAGCGTTGCGTCGAGAAGAGCGTCGCGAAAGATCGGGTTGTTCGGCGGTATGTTCGACGGCGGTTGCCCGGCTTGTTCGCTCGCCTTGTTCGCGGCGCGCACGGCGATCCGAGAGCTTGCGGTTCCGTGCGTCGTCGGTTCGGGGATCGGAGTCGGGGCGAGTCGTTCGGCTTCACTGATCTTCGCACTGGCCATGGTCGAGCCTTTCGAGTGTAGGTTCGCGCCTAGTGTATCACTGACGCGAACGAACGCGCGAACTTGCCGATCGTGAACACGAGCAGCCCGAGAAGATAGGCCGGTTGCCGTTCGGCCGTGTAGCACGTCGCCCCGATTGCGACCGAGAAGAGAACGACTTCGAGACGCGTCACGAGTCGTCTTCCGGTTTTCGGTCGAGACCCCGAACGAACGACAAGCCGACGGGCGCGGTTGTCGCCACACACCGAAGCGGATTGAACACGACGAAGATCGTCAACGGAAGTGCAGTGTCGACCGCGCGCTCTTCTTCAAGCGTTAGCGGGCGAGACGTCTCGACGAGAAAGACGCGTTCGTGAAGCCAAACGACTTCGCACGAGTCGACTTTCGCTTCGACGAGAACGACGGTTGCGATCGTCTTGCACTCGTCGCGTTTCAACTCTTCAGCGGGGCGCTTCATGATCGGCAACCCCGACGCGTGGGCAGACGAACGATCGGTTTGTCTTCGTTGCCGCGCGTGGCAGGGAAGCGCGGCGTATTGAGAGCGATCCGAACGGGATCGGGGATCGCGTCTTCGAGCGCGTGTTGTTCGGCGGGCGTGAGAGCTTGATCCGTGTCGACGACGAAGTGATTCGGCGCGACTTCGCGAACTTCGACGGTCTCGATCTCGGTGAACGTCAAGAACAAGTCGGCAAGGTGCCGACAGTCGGTTTCGGACATGATCAGATCCTTTCGAACGTGACGAGCACGCCGCAGAAAGCGCAACCGCTTACGTCGCTCTCGTGCCGCTCTCGCGCGTGCCAGAGGTAGTGAAGAAACTTCGCGCCGTCGAGAGAGTGAACCGCCCCGCGTGCGTCGAGACACGAGCGGCAAACGATCTTCTCGTCGGCGCGCATGATCCCGAGATAGTCGGTCGGGCCGTCGCCACGGCTCAAGATCGCTTGCGCGTCGCGCGCGGTTGCAACGAACGGCCGACGCTCGGCTTCGGTTGGCTCGCGTGCGCTCTCGGGGTCGGGCGCGGGCTTCTTCTTCGCTCGACGCGTCTTGCGTGGCTTCGGTTCGGCGGGCGCGGTCGGTTGCGTGAATCCCTTCGACTTCTTCTTCGCGGGCTTCTTCGCGGGCGCGGGCGTGTCGCCAAAGAGAGAGAGTTGTTTCGAGTCAGTCATGATCAGTACCGGCCGCTTTCTGGCGCGGGGCCAAGTTCGAGCGCTTCGACGCGTGCTTCGAGTTGTCTGATTTGCTCGTCTTGCTCGTCGAGCGCGATCAGCATTAGAGCGATCAGGCTCGCGGTTGCTTTCGGGTCGGTCGTGTCGCTCTCGTCGCCGACGAGTCGCTTCGCATGCTCGACGGCTTCGACGCGGATCCGTTCGCTCGGCTTCATAGCCTCTTCGCTTTCTCGTATTCACGGGCGAGCCGAACGCACTCGCACAAGAAACCGATCGTCGCGTTATCGGGGTTGCTTCGGCGTTGCTCTTCATAGATCAAGAGCACGGCGCGATCCTTGAACTCGTCGAGAGAGATCGTCAACGCGTCGCCAGCGACGACCGCTTCGTCGTCGGGCTGGCCCGTGTTCACTTCTTCGACGAGCCCGAGACGCGCGCGCCCCGCTTCGGTCAGAGCGTAGCCGTAACGAGCGCGGCCGTCGACGTCGACGCCCGTCACTTCGACGAGACCGAGAAGTTCGACCGTTTGCATACACTCGGCGAGCCTACCGCCACGGAACGGCCCGCCGTAATCCGTTATGATCTCGTCTTCGAACTCGTTCCGCTCGCGCGGGCCGTCGACGAGCTTCCGAAGCGCGTTGATCGCGAACTCGGTCAACGGGATCGGCTTGCTCGTGTTTGTCTTCGGCGCTTCGACGGGCTCGACGATCCGAAGCGGCGCGAACTCGACGGGCACTTCTTCGACGTCGAGAACGTTCTCGGCTTCACCCGGATCGAGCTTCATGCTTGCAACCGCAACGTTCGAGAAGGCCCAAGTTCGCCCCCGGTCGTCTTCGACGACTAGGTTCGAGCCTTCCCAGCGAAGCGACGCAACCTTGATCGGCTCGGGCGGGCTTCGGTCGAAGCGGGCGGGCGTGTGCTCGCAACGGGCGTGATAGCGCTCGGGCGGATCGTTCTTGCGCTCTTCGAGCGCGTTGCGCGAATGGCTCTCGTGTGCGCGTTCGAGTTCGGCGAGCTTGCTCGCGCTGATCGTGTGAACGCGTTCGGGAAGCTCGCGTTCGATCCGGGCACAGTCACAACCGACGAGACGGTCGAGCCCGCACTTCGGGCAGACGGGCCGGCGGGCGCGCACGGCTTCCCCTTCGAGCGCCACGATCCCGGGCCGCGGCCGAACGGGCTCGCGCTCGCCGTCAGCCGGCCCGAGAGCGCCCCCGGGCTCGAAGACGGGCGAGCGGTCGTCGGGCGTGGCCAGGCCGCGAGAGAGCGCGTCAGCGGCCGAGACGGGCTCACGGAAGGCGGGGCCGACGGGAACGCGCGGCGCCCCCGGGATCGTGGCAACGGATCCGGCCCGGGCGGGGCGTGCGCTCGGGACGGTCGATCCCGGGCTCTCGTCGCCCCGCTGGCGCGTCTTCTCGTCGAGCGCGGGTTCGCGGTCGTCGGCCTGCTCGGGCTCGTCTGCGGGGCCGTCAGAGGCCGCGACGGCGCTCTCGTTCTCGTGCTCGAGGCCGCGAACCGCTTGTTTTCCGCTGGTTTCGTCGTCGAGAGCCCCGCGGCTCTCGGTTGGCTTCTTCTCGTCGGTCATGGGGCAAGACTCCCGGCTGATAGCGCGCATGAGTTAGCGCGCATGAGTTAGCGTGCATATCTTAGCAGCGCTCGGGCGTTACCGTCAAAGGGTTGACACACGTCGACAGGTTAAACCGGGCCGCGGGTCAGTTTTGGACGCATGGCTTCGCATGGTTCGAAACGGGCTTCTCATTCTGTCCACGCAGTCTTGAATGATTCCGCACGGTTGCAGCCCGGCTAATGGGCCCGTGGACAGAATGACTTCTTAGAATTATTCAATAATATCAGTTAGTTAGTTACCCAATGGTTTCAAACGGACCCGTTTTCATTCTGTAGCTGTTTATAGGGGTTTTTGCTTACCCCTTCCGCTCATATCTTAACGGTGCTAGTATACTGACGCATGGGGGCTTCTCTCTCGTATTCCAGCGCAAACACCTACAGAATGAAATCAGGCCCGTTTGAAACCATTGGGTCCGCAACTTCCCGAGCTTGCTCGCGAAATCTGAGGTTGGCATTCTGTCCACCGGCCAAGGGGCCAGGCTGTAAGTCATGACAATCATTCAGGACCGCTTGGACAGAATGGATCGGCCAAATGGAGCCATGTGGCCAAAACTGGCAAGCGGGCCGGTTTTCCGCTCTCTCGTGTGCGCGCTCGGGCTCGTCTCTCTCGCGCTCTCTCTCAACTCGTGCAAGGTGAGCTTCTATGCCTCTGACCGATCTCGACCTTCCCCCCGGCGTGACCTGTGTTCGCTTCCGTCGCTTGCCGCGTTCGAAACGCTGTCAATACTACAGCGACGGCGGCTCTTGCGCTCTTGCCGATGGGTTTATGTGCGGGGAATGGATCAAGCGCAACCCGTCGCGAGCTACCGGCTACCACGTCTCGCCCGACTTCGATCCCGACCTTGCGCGTGCGAGAGTCGAAGCCGGCGAGCAAACCGAACGCGAGCACGCGAGCAAGCCAACGGCGAGCAGATCCGAAGAGCCGTCGACGAACGCGCAACCCGACCCGCTCGAACTCGACGACGAGACCGCCCCGACCCGGCTCGACGAACTCGCCGACCCGAACGCTAGCCTTCCCGGCTTCGACCGGCTCGACGTTACCCCGACCCCATACCAGCCGGGCGCGGCGCCCCCCAAGCAAGCCGACGCGTCGAGAGCTTCCCCTTCGAAGTCGAGCACGGCCGCAACCGCCGCACGGCGCCGAACCCCGCCGCACGGCGGGACGGCGCCCCGCAACCGTCGGCCCGCGGCCGTCAGCGTTCCGGCAGAAGCAACCGCGCCACCCGTCGAAGTCGCAACCCCCGAGCACGTCGACGCGCTGACGGCTCGTGATCTCGAAGTCACTCTCGAAGCCGAAGCGGGTTTCGACTTGACGCTCGTTCCCCGGTACACTCACGGCGAACGACTCGAACTCACCTACCGCGACGCGGCGACTCTCGCGAACGTTCTCTCGATCTTCCCCGACGCTCGCGTGAAGGCGATCAAGCCATGCGAGACGACGAAGACAAACTCGAAACCCGAGACACCGACCCCGCCCCGCCCATGACCGAACGCGGTTCGTCGTTGCCGTCCGAACTCGGCGAGAGCTTCGCCCCGATCTCGTCACTCTCCGACGAAGAAGTCGCGCGCGAACTTCTCTCGCTGATCAGCCCGACCGAGCTTCGCGTCGAGCGACGAGTCTTGCTCTACCTCGCCCGGCGCTTTTGTGTGCTCGGGCTTCGCTGCTATGGCCCGGCCGCTCTCGAAGACGAACGCGACAACGTTCTCGAAGCCACGGCCGAAGCGGCCGACTTGCTCTTCTACCTCGGAAGAGAAGCCGTTCGGCGCGGCGGGTGAACGCGACCCCATTCAGACGATCGAGCGTTTCTCTCGGGGTTCGAGAACGAAACGCGCGCGAATCCCATTCGCGTGTTACACTCTGAACGTGGCAAAGCACGCCGAGCCCGAGATCACGAACGATCCCGCTGAGATCGTCGAGAAGAAGAAAGAGACGCAACGGCGGGAAGCAAACGATCAAACGAACGGGAAGAAGCGCAAGATTCGAAGGCGCCCCGGGAAGAAAGAACTCGCCGTCGATTGGAGTGTGATCGAGCGCGAATACGTCTTCGGAGTTGTCGATCACGACGAGAAGAAAGGCCGGTTCGAGCGACGTTACCCGTCATGTCGCGAACTCGCGGAACGTCATGGGCTCGTCGCGGCAACCGTCGGCTACCGTGCGCGTTCTCGTAACTGGCTAGAACGACGGAAAGAGTTTCAACGGCAAATGCAAAGCGACTTCGATTCCGAGGTTGCCAAGTCGCGCGCCGTGTCAACCGGAACCGTCGCGTCAATGCTGGACACATTTATTCGGCATTTTGGGAAGCTCGTCGAGAAGAAGGCGATCAAGACGGACACGATCAGCGATCTCGAACGCGCGATCCGGTTGAAGAAGTTCGTCGAAAGCGAGTTCGACGCGGCCGACGGCAAGCGGAACGGCGTCGATCTCGAAGAGTTGCAGCTTCGACACAAGCGAACGCGCGAGAAAGCGCAAGCGTTCGACGAAGCCGAGTTCGGTCGGATCCCTTCCCGAGAAGAGCGCGAGCGATCCGAACTCGACGCGGCTCTCGACGCGAAGACAAACACGAGCGACGACGACGAGCCCGAGAATCCCGGGGTTTCGTGTGCTTCTTCGACCGACGGCGACGACAATCTCGAGGCCGCGAATCGAACCGCGGTCGACGAGAAGACCGACTCGACGAAGGCTTCGAAGGTCGAGCGCCCCCCGACCGCGGCTCGTCTCGCCGCTGACGCCATGCGAGCGCGGCGCGAGCTTGCGCGCGGCGTTGCCGACCCGTGGCGACGCGTCGAGCTTCGAGCGCTCGTCGTCGAAGCCGAAGCCGCGGCGACGGCCCCCCGCCCCCGGCGGGCGCGCTCTCGCGCGGCATAGTGGCCCCCCGCCCCCCGTTCCGGGCGGGCGAGCGTTGCATTCGAGAGCGCGAAACAACGGCCGACATTAGTCAAAAGCGGCCGTTCGGGCCTTTGGCCCCCCAAGAAAACCAGGGGAAAGCGCCCCCCGTTCCCCGCTCGAACTCGGAAACGAACGGCCGCTTACCCTGCCGACGCGTGGCCGTTCGCGCGAACGGCCCCCCGCTTCGACCCCCCCGCTCTCGGCCGTCAGCCGGCGCGAGAGAGCTTCGCTTCGAGCTTCGACCCCCCCGTCGAGCTTCGAGAGATCCCCCCGTCAGCGGCCGGCGTGGCCCCCCCGTCGAGCTTTCGCGCGAGACTCCCCCCCCCGGCGCCCCCGGCGCCCCCCGGGGCGGGCGCGGTCGAGCGTCAGCGAAGCTCGACAGGGCAGCCCCCGGCCACGGGGCCGGGGGGGTAGGTGAAACCCCCGAACTCGCTGTTCGGTTGGAGTACAGGCTACCGGCGCGATCCACACGGGGCGAAATTTTGGGAACCGTCAATCTCTTAGCGCCCCCCGGCGCACGCTTGCCAATTGACGGCCCGGCTTGAACCTACCGCTTCGCGGGGTTGAGAGCGGGCTCTCGTCTCGTTTCTCTCGCCCCCCGGGGCAACCCCCCGGGGCGAAGCTCGGGCGCGAGAGCGGGCGACGTGGCGCCGGCTCGCATGGGGTCGGCTCGCATGCTCGCCGGCTCGCATGGGGCGGGCTCGCGCGTGGCGGGCGAATGGGGGAAGGTCGAGCCCGAGCCGGGCGAAGCGCTGGAGCGGGAGTCATGATCCCGAGCCCGGCTCGGGCTCGTCTTCTACTGTGCGCGGGGCGGGCGGAAATTGCGCGAGAAGATCCAGACTGGATCACGTTCGAGCCAATTGGATCCCCCGCGGCGCCAATTGGCTCCATGGGGCGCGCGGATTCGGGCGGATGGAGTCGGATCACTCGACGGAGCGGGGGGGGGCGAGCGACGAAGACAAACACGGGGCCGGGTCGGATCCCCTCGCGCGCGCGCGCGCGCGTGTGTCGAGTCGGCCCGCGGGGTTGACGCACACGAGCGCGACGCGGGCCGTCGCAAGAGCGCGCGGATCGGCGCGACCGTCGCGCGGATCGGCGCGGTCGAGTAGACTCGGGCTCGCGCGTCGCGTTTGCTTCCGGGCAGAGTCGCCCCGGCGCGCGTCGGTTCGAGTTAGCGGCCCGGATCGGCGCGCGCCGGCCGCGGCCGGTAGACGAAGCGGCCCGGGTGGAGCTACGATCGCGAGCGGGAAGGTTGAAGGTCGCACGTATGACGAACGAGACGGTCGAAGCTCAAAGACGCGTCGAGCAAACGCGCGCCGACGCGCGACTTCGGAAGCTACTCGAGGCCGCGGAGCGATTCGCGCACGAGCGCGGTTGTCTTTGGATTCGTGTCGGGAACAAACACGGCGCGAGCTTCCGAGTGAAGGCGCCCGGGTTGCACTTGAACGTTTTCGCACGCGAGCGCGGGAAGGTGCGAGCGGTTGAAGGTTGCGCGAACGAGAGTCGGTTGTGTGTCGAGTGCCCGCAAGCGCGCGAAGCGATCGACGTCGAGAAGTTGGGGATCTGCTAATGACCGACTTTAGCTTCGCCGAAGAAGCCGTCGTTCGCGCGGCGCGCGAGTTCGAGACACTAGCTCAAGACTTGCGCCGACCGTTCAACATGATCAAGCCGCGCGTTTTCCGTGACGGCGATCAGTGGTGCGCGTTGCACGGCGACGACATTCAGATCGGCGTGTGCGGGTTCGGTGATTCGCCCGACGCGGCGGCGTATGACTTCGATCGCGCGTGGCACGAGACGACGAAGGCGGAAGGTTCAAAGTGAAAGACGAACGAGAGACAACGGTTCGCAAGGGGCGAGCGACGGGACCGACGCTGGCCGGTTCGCCGATCGTCGACGAAGCCGAGCGCTTCGACGTGCAAGGCGAGAGCGTCGGCAAGGCGTCGAAGATGGAGCCGGGCGAGACGCAAGCGTTCGAAGTCGAGTTCGATTCGGCGGAAGGCTTGCGCAAGGCCGCAGAAGAGATCGCGGCGTCGACGGGGATCGACGTCGAGACGATCGTCGCGAAGCTCGAAGACTTGAAGGCGCGACAAGCGCTTCGTTCGCGGGCCGAGAAAGGCGCGAGCGAGACGCGCGACGCGTTCTTGAAGCTCTCGGCCGAGAGCACGAAGCGCGCGAGCGGCAAGAGTCGCAAAGCACGCAAGCGCGAAGAGAAAACGAAGACCGAACGCGCCACGGCCGCGACGAAGGTTCCGAAGAGCAAGACGAAGGCACGCAACGCGCGACGAAACAAGGTCGCACGCGCGGCCAGACGGAAGGGAAGAAAATGAAGACGGACACAACTGATCAGAAGCAAGCGGTCGAGAAACCCGAGCGCGTCGCTTGCCCGAATTGCGGGGCGAGTCACGCGAGCGTCGAGTTCACGCGCGAGACGACGTGCGGCGTCTTCTTCCGTTGCGGGCGTTGCGGTCACACTTGGACGGCGCGGGCGTGACCGACGAACTCGAATTGAAAGCTCTCGGGGTCGACGGCGTGGTCATGCGCGCGCTCTTCGTTCCGACCGAATGGATCGATCAGCCGATCCCGCTCGAAGGCGACGTCTTGAAGTTCGAAGACGGACACGAAGAGCAAGTCGTCGCGTCGAACTTCGGAAGTCAAGGCGTGCTCGTGTTCACGATCCCGCCTTACCTCAAGAACGAGCGCGGGCGAGAAGTGATCCGCAACCCGGGTCGAACGTTTCTCGTGAGGCCGCTCGAATGACACACGAGCAACGGTCGGCGCTCGGGGCGCTCTTCAAGCAACTCGACGATCTCGCGCGCATTGCGAAAGCGGCGAGCAAGAACGCGAAGCGTCTCTCGACGTCGTTCGGCGTGACGAGCCGCGAAGCGAGCAAGCTCGATCCGATCATGCTTACGACCGAGCACGTCTCGGAACAAATGACGACGGCGCGCCGAATGATCGCCGAGTTGATTCCCGGCCACCCGAGCAAGCCCCCGACGGGGCAGAACCCGATCGAAGAGAAATGAAGAAGACGAACACGAAGCCGCGCGTGAAGACGCTTCCGAAAGCGAAGCCCGGCGCGAAGACGGACACCGACAAGACGCTCGAAGACTTGCTCGTCGCTTGGGATCTCGGGCCGTACATTCTTCGCGAAGTCTTCAAGCGTGCTCGCGCTGGCAACCGCACGGCGAAGAGCATCATTGCAACGGCCGAAGCGACCCGGAAGGCCGACGCGTTCCGGCGCGCGATCAAACGCATGACGGGCGGGTGAGCCGTGGCCGTGAAGTGGCGTCGTCGATCGAGTCAATACAACTTCGTTGACATGACGGGAACGCGCGTCGGCGCGCTCGTCGTGAAGAGTCGCGCGCCGAACGTGAACGGTAACGCCCGCTGGCATTGCGAGTGCGATTGCGGCGAGACTTGGATCGTCGAAGGGATCCGACTTCGATCCGTGCTCAAAGAGATCGAGACCGGCGAACGTCAAACCGAGTTCTCGTGTCCATCTTGTCGAAAGACGCGTCTCGGCATGCTCGAACGAAAGGCGAAGAAGTGATCGACGACGACGGACCCGAAAGTTTGGGGCAAGGCGAGATCCTTTGCGAGTCGGCTTCCGGCAAGGCTTGGAAGATCCGGCTCGACGAACTCGGTCAAGTCGAATGGATCCCGAAGAGCGTCATTCATGACGACTCGGAAGCGTTCGACGACGACGACAACGCATGTGGCGAAGTCGTCGTGAAGTCATGGTTCGCGCGAAAGAACGGGCTCGCGTGATTTGCCGGACCGTTGCGATCTTCTCGGGCACGCGTTCCCCGCCCCGCGACACGAGAGAGATCGAAGCCGCGATCGACGGCTTGCCGGCTGGCTCGATCGTGATCCACGGCGACGCGCCCGGGGTCGACCGGCTCGTCGACAAGCTCGCGCGCGAGCGCGGGCGGTTCGTCGTGATCCCCATGCCGGCCAATTGGACCGAGTATGGGAAAGCGGCTGGGCCGATTCGAAATCGTCAAATGCTCGTCGTTGCCGGCGCGCTCGCGCGTTGCGGATACGTCGCACGGGTGCGAGCCTTCCCGACGAAGAAGTCGAAGGGAACGCGCGATCTCGTCAAGCAAGCGCGCGCGCTTGATCTCGAAGACGTGATCGAGGTAGAGCTTCCCGCGTGACGAAGACGGACACGCGTCGCGGCGAGCCGGCCTTGAACTACTTCGGAAGCAAGGCTTCGAGCGCGCCCCGATACCCCGCGCCGCGCCACCGGCTGATCGTCGAACCGTTCGCGGGCGGGGCCGGCTATTCGTTGCTCCATCGAGAGCGAAACGTTCGCTTGTATGATCTAAGCTCGCATGTGATCGCGGCGTGGCGGTTTCTGATTCGTGCGAGCGCGGCGCAAGTGCGACGGCTTCCGTTGCTCGAAGTTGGCGAGAGCGCGCTCGATCTCGACGTCGACGAAGACGCGCGCGAGTTGATTCGCTTTTGCGTTCAGTTTGCGCCCGGGCCGCGAAACACGATCTCGGGCTTCGCCGCGAAGCATATCGGGACGGCTTACGTTTGGGGCGAACGTCGACGCGAACGACTCGCGCGACTGGCAAGCGCGATCGGCCATTGGCGCGCCGAGTGTCGCGACTATCGAACGCTTCCGAACGTTCGCGCGACATGGTTCGTTGATCCCCCGTATCAACGCGCGGGGAAGAATTACGACTTCGCGCAAGCGCAGCGGAAAGGCTACACGGCGCGCGGCAAGTTCGAGCCAGCCGTGATCGACTATCGCGAGCTTGCGAAATGGTGTCGCTCGCGAAAGGGTCAAGTGATCGTGTGCGAGAACGAAGGGGCCGATTGGCTTCCCTTCAAACCGTTGATCCGAGACAAGCCGGGGATCACGCGTGACGGCAAGAAGGCGCGTCGCAAAACCGAAGTCGTATGGAGCCGAGAATGACGAAGACGGACAGCCGGCGCGAGCCGTGCGAAGAGTGTCGCGGGCGTGGCGCATGGATCGGGGGGTTCGCTCTCGTCGTTTGCTGGCGTTGTTTCGGGACGCGTCTCGAAGAGCCCGAGCCGGGCGACGTCGAGCGCGCGCAAGTTGCGATCGATCGCTTCGGTCGGATCTGGGCCGGGCGAACCGCGCGCATGCTTCGACGCGAGCGGGCGCGGCTCGCGGCCGAGAGTCGTTCACCGATCGGGTGAACGGAAATTGTGCGCGTTGCTCGCACGTTAAGATCGCGAGCCATAGCGCGAACATAGAGTGATCATAGCTTCGGAACGCCCGGGAAAATAGGGCGATTCGCGATCGCGCGTTCAACGCGTGCGCGATCACTTGCGTCGGCGCGATCGTTTTTTTGGCGCTACTCGAGGTAAGCTCGAGGCCGCGAACCCCTTGTTTTCTGCTGGATTCGTAATCGTCGGATCTTAAAGCTCGCTTCTTGAAAATTTGATTTTTTGATCCGATCAAGTGTCAATCGTTCGTCAAAACTCGCGAACGACCGGGAATCATGCTCGATTCGCGATCGCATGCTCGATCGCGATCGGATCGGGCTCGTCGAGAAACCGGGGGGTCCATGTCGAAGACAAACACGAGCGGCCGGGGCGGATCGGGCCGGATCGGCAAAAACCCCGGGAAAAGCGCGATCGAGCTTCGAGATCGTTCCGAAGAGCTTCGGCGCTTAACCGGCCGTCTTGCGAGAAGTTCAAGTCGCGTTCAAGCCGCGTTCAACGCGTGCTCGCGTGCGCTGGACAAAGCAACGCCCCGGGGCAACTTGGGGGGGGAGTTGCGGCCCGGGGCGCTGGCTAGGCGAATGCTATCGCTTGCGCGCCGGCTGTCAACCGTCGCAAATCGAATCGGCGGGAACTTCGTTCGGGTTCGGAACGTGAACCGGGCGCGACTCGATCTCGGTCAGAGTATCGCGCGAGCCGGCCGCGGGCGGGC
>Ga0180438_10006932_pt1 | contig 15080 bp, 13 predicted proteins | sample SS_ome_12_FD_132455 | JGI IMG/M metagenome (GOLD analysis project Ga0180438, IMG submission 132455) | Hypersaline lake sediment archaeal communities from the Salton Sea, California, USA - SS_3_D_2 metaG | ecosystem: Environmental > Aquatic > Non-marine Saline and Alkaline > Hypersaline >...
AAGCCGACCAACTCTTTGAGCTGCTTGTCGTAGCGGTCGGCCCGTGACCCGTACTCCTCCACCGTGACTGGCCCCACCGAGCGATAGGGGATGGCGTCGTGCTGGCGGGTGCCAAAGCCCATCCTTAGGTTAAAGACCCGCTGAAAGTTATAGACCGATTCCGACATACGGACCAGGTCTTCTCCGCTCTTGACATCTTTGCGCCCGGTGACCCCGACGAACAACTCGACATAGTTCTGGACGTGCTCCGGCACCTTGGCCGGCTCGTCCGTCTCGGCGTTGCCGGGTGGGCTGATGTCATTCCAGGGCAGCTTGCAGAACCCGTTCAGCCCGAACCAAGTGCGCCACATGGGGAAATAGTGCAATGCCTCAGCTTTGTCCTCAAAAGTAGGAAGCTGGTTGTTCACCATGTCCATAAAGATCAGCCAGGCCTCGTCGTGCTGCGGGCCTTTGGAGGTCAGGCCATAGCCGCCCTGCTGGGCCAGCGACTCTTTGCTGACGTATTCCGAATACTCCAAGCCCTTGGCCTCCATGCCGATGTCCTGCAAGAAAGCCGGGTCGGCCCCGTACTCCTCGGCAAAGATCTGCTTCATACGGCGGATGCCCTGCCCGGCGATGGCTCCAAAGCCCTCGCCGCGCCCCATCTGGTGCAACAGTTCGATGGTCGCCTCAGCGTTGCCAAACTTGAGCTCCAGTCCGCCGGTGATCTCCTTGTCGAGTACGCCAGCCTCGTAGCACTCCATCACAAAGGCAGTCAATGTACCAAAGGAGATGGTATCAATGCCGTAAGTATCGCAGTAAAAGTTGATCTCCAGCAGCGCGTCGGGGTCAAAAATGCCACAATTGGAACCACAGCCAGCGATGGTCTCGTACTCCGGCCCGTCCACGTTGACCACCTGCCCTTTGTATGGCCCCGTCTTGACAGTGTACCCATCCACGCTGTGGGAGCAGGCCAAGGTACAGCCATACCAGCAGCCGTCGGGGATACCCTGGGTGAATCTCTTCTTCCACACCTCACCAGCAATCTTTCCAGCCTCTGGATGCGAGCCGTACTTGAAATTATGAGTGGGCAGCAGGTCATAGTCGTTCATGATTTTCACCAGATAGGGGGTGCCCACCTGGCGCATGTTACACTGGAGATGATCGTAGTCGTGGATCTCTTTTTGCATCTTGGTGCCCACCCTGGTGATCCGCTCCCGGTCCGCCGGGTGGTTGGAATCCCCCTTGACGCCGAGGTACTTGACCACCAGGGCTTTGATCTTTTTGTCGCGAAAGACCGTGCCAATGCCACCCCTCCCAGCCTGCTTGATGCGCACGCTCTGGCGGCGCTTATCGAAGAAGCTAAAGTTAAGACAGCCGATAAGAGTGTGCTCGGCACCGGTACCGGCCGAGACCGACGAAATGCCCTGTTTCTCGTCCTCCGACTCGGCAAACATCTCCAACATCCCTTCCCCAAGAATGTGGGTGTTGGCGTCCAATCCTTCTGGCGCTTCGATGATGGATACCTCGCCCTTCATGCCATCTACATAGACGATGACGTCCTTATCGGCCTTGCCCTGCACCTCGATGGCATCCCAACCGGCGAACTTGAGCAGCGGGCCGAAATGGCCGCCCACGTTGCTGTCCATCACCGAATGGGTGGTGGGGGAAAGGCTGACCACCAGGGATTTGCCGGAACCAGGGTACTGAGTGATCCCACCGACGGGGCCGGAGGAGATCACGATCTCGTTCTCCGGGTCGTTCCATTTGGTGTCAGCGGTCACCCCGTGCCACAACAACCACAATCCAAATCCCCTGCCGCCGATAAAGATGTCCTTCATCTCCTGGGTCACAGGCTTGCTGGCGATACTGTTGTCAGAGAGGTTGACGTACAACGTGCGGCCGGCGTAACCTCTCTCGACCTGGCCTGATTTGTAATCCATTTCCGCCAGTACTTTTTGTTTCGAGCTCATGCTACGACCTCCTTGACTTTGATGGCCCATTTTTCCGTTTCGGATGGTTCCAGGTCCGGCACATCGACGATAGACAGGACGCTCTCGGGGCACTCGTCGGCGCACTTGCCGCAGGCCACACATTTAAAGGGCTCCGTGAGGTCTGGGTGGGTGAGCATGGCCAGGTTGGGGCAAAAGCCCACGCAGGCGTAACAGCCGACGCAGAGCTTTTTGTTGCGGATGACGATGCCCTTTTTGTTCCGTGTGAGAGCCTTCACTGGGCAGACGTCAACGCACGCCCCAAGCTGGTTACAGACCGTGATCACATAGTGTCCCGTCTCCGGCGACCTCTCTCCGATCCGGATGGCCGATTTCTCTGAATTCTCTTCTTTGTAATAGGTCTTGGAGCAGACCTTTTCACAGATACCGCATCCGGTGCAGAGTTCGGGCTTGACTGCCAGTATCTTCATGTTTCCTCACCTCTTCTTTTAATATGCAGAGCCAATTATACCATTTGTGATAAAAAGGTCAAAGTTGTACTGCCACCTTTGCCAAAGGGAAAAGACAGCTTGAACATCTACCATCAGACCTTTCCTCCATTGGGCAGTTCGAAGTATTGTAAAACGTAGCTGAACCGCTCCCTTTCCGGCACGTCAGGGATGAAGAGCACCGCCACGTCCACATCCGAAAGCGGCCCAGCGTCACCCCGCGCCTGGGAGCCGTAGAGGTAGGCCAGCATGACCCCGTGGCGCTCAAAAACCTCATCCAACCCCTGCTGATATGGCTCCAGGTCTCCCAATGGTCCGCTCATCGCTCCTTGCCTTTCTCCGTCAAGAGGCCGCGCTGGCGCAGGAACTGTTCCAGGCGGGCCACGATGCGCTCGGCTCTGTCCACAATTTGTCGCGCCGTTTCCTCATCGAATACCACGCCGAAGCGATAATCAGCTCTCTCACGCCACTCACGGGCTTCTCCGTAGATCTGGCCATACTCTGGTTCGATGAAACCTGGTTTGATCAGGTACTCGTGGAAGGCCGATTCGACAGCCGAATGTCGGTGGCGCTCCTGGCCCAATAGCGCCAACGCTGCCGTAGCTATATGGAAAACAGCATAATACGCCCGGTTGAGTGCCAGCCGATAGCTTCCCCCTTTGAGCGACCAGTGGGCATCGGCTATATCTTCGTAGGCCCGGCTCAACCGTTCCCTGAGATAATCCTCGTAGGTGCCATAATCTTCGTCTTGCTCCTCCGGGCCTGTGTCGTAGGATGCTCGCCCTTCCGCGATCTCGGGGGCCTTGAGGACCAGCGACCAAAGGTCCACCCCCTCCCCAACGACGTTCTCGTAGATGAGCTCCTGGCGCGCGCGCATCTGGGCAAAGCGCCAGGTGCTGACCACGTGCTCGCAGAGCAGGACACCGTGCTCCAGGCTGAGCTCGTAGGCGACGTCGCCGACCGCCTTCACCAAGGCATCGTCTCCCTCGCGGGCTACGATCAACAAGTCCACGTCCGACCCTTCGTCGGAGTCGCCCCGCACCTTGGAGCCAAAGAGCCAGACGTGCGCGATGCGGTCGCCGCATTGTTCCCGCAGCCGGGAGAGGAACACAGCCAGCACCTCTCGCTCGTGGGGCGTCAGGTGCCGCAGACGGTTATGATCATGCATGGTTTGTCTCTCCCGTGGCCGCCTCCCAACACGCCCGTAACCACAGCCCCTCCTCCGGCGTCAGGATCAACTCTTTGGCTGCACCATTAACCACCTCGCAGGGCGTTTCCCATCCGGCGTCGCCAGCGTACAACTGTCCCGTTCCCCGGCGCCGGTCAAATACAAAGATCATCTGTTCGCCGTATTGATTCTCAAAGTAGCCCAGATATTGCCCTGCCCGTTCTTCTATCCGGGGCGGTGTGCCACAACTGGCCGTGTGATGATTGCTGATCTGAAGAATCAGGGGCCTGTCGCTCATTTGATCTCCTTCAGGTTACAGCCAGCGCAACCCGTAGGCAGCCCTGCACCTTTCGCCAATCCTGGTCTGACAGATGCCCTATCGTCGTAAGGCTGGCGGTCGGCAGGGTGGCGAGGAAAGCGCGGAACGCAGACGGACTGTGCAAGCCAGCGATCTGCCAGTCTTGCAGCACGCAATCCGTAGATCCGGTTGCGGCAGCGACTTGGCTGGTCAGCAAGCCAAGGATGACATCCGGGCGTGTCCTGTGGTAAGTATCAGTGGATACCACCACAGCGGGGCGACGTTTGATGCCTGTCACGCCGGGGAAATCCACAGTCACGACGTCACCTGGCTTAACCATATTCTTCCTCCCCAGTCCAGATAGTGCGTTCGGCGTATGCCAGGGAAGCCTGCATCAGGTCATACAGGTCTTCCTCGCTCCAGGCATCGCTTATGTCCACTGCCGTGTGTTGACCGTAGCGCTCTTGCAAAAAGGTGACAAAATCATACACCTCGGCCACCTTTTCGGGGGGCAGGGTAAACAATGCATCAAGGATGTCTCTAGCTTGTGTGCGCGTCACCATCGGCGGTCCCTCCTTATCATTATGTCATGCTTCATGCTCTCTTTGAGAAAAGTTATCTTCTTCCCCACGACCTCACCTTCTCGATCCACGTCCGTACCCGCACCATCGTCGCATCCACCAGTTCCGCCTAATCCAGCATCCCCTCGGCCCGCACGCCGCCCCACCTGACCAGCACTGGCTGGGCCCTTCGACAGGCTCAGGGCAAGCTCCTTCGACATGGCTTCGACATGCTCAGCCCGGCGGCTCAAGATCAGCTTACAACGAGCCTCGCCGTCGCCGAGGCCGCATTTAGGTCGGCAGGAGCCAGCGTGTCATTCTCACCTGCTCTTAAATGCTTTCAATGCAGTATTCTCGACCAGATGCTCCAACGTTTTCAGGGTAAACACCTTGCCTTGGGTTGCCTCTGACAACGAGGACAATATCTGCGTCGCCAATCGGTTGAGCAAATCCAAAGGGTAGATCCGCTGCAAAGCAGTTCTGACCTGCTCCAGTTTGTCCTTAACGGGTACATCGCTACGCCAGGTGGAACGCAGTTGCCACACAGCCAGACGGATGATGTGCCCGAATAACAGGCAGCGGGCATCGCCCACCGTCGGCGTCAGTCCGGCCATTTGCAATTTCTCCAGGTCAGCTCGCAGCATTTGCTCCAGCACTTCCCGGCTCGTGTCGAACTGGCTGGCTCGGATCGTGCCCGTCGTCCGGCAAACAAAGATAGTATCCATCACCGACGACCTGGTACCGTTGATATGGATAGAAGCACCCATTTCGGCTGGACAGGGCAGCGTAGCTGTGCAGACCAACCCGGCGTCGAGGAGGGCAACAGCAATGGGAAGATAGGCATCAATGTCGTTGTGATGATAGGTGAAAGCGAACGGTCCTCCTGGTTTAAGGGCTAACGTAAAGGTCACAAACACCCGGCCCAGCCCCTCGGTGAAGTGAATGATGTCACGCCCTTCAGTTACGTTGACCGTCAACTCTTCTTCAGTCCGCGTGGAGGCAAGCCGAAAAGCCGGGATGTCCTTGGCCAGATGCTTTCTGAGCCAGACGTAGCAGAAATCCATCAACTCGGCATATTGGACGTTAGCAAAATAAGGGGGGTCGGTCAAGACAGCGTCCAGGGAAGCCGGAGGCAGTGCTAACGTGTCTGCCGAAGCTGCCTGGAGGTAAGCAGCTTTGGAGTCTTGGGGCTGAGGAAAATCGGACATCAAGTGAGCACCGATGCGCTCTCCTGAGATAAAAACCCTCCGCTTGGGCCGTCCAAGGGTGGTCTCGAAAGGCCTTTCGCAATAAGCCTTAGCCTTATCATACTTTTCCACAAAATGGCGAAAACCCCCGCTGCCCACCTGGGGGACACCCAGGAGCGCGTTCTCGCACTGGATGAGGCTGACGGGAAAACCGTGCACGGAAAAGATGTCAACGATTTTGAGAGCGTACGAATCGTAGCGACAGAGCATGTTCTGGTAACGCAGTGTGTCGGAAAAGACGGTCAGCAGAGCGTGGCGAAGGGTCCCATCTTGGACAGCAGCGATGGCTGTTGCCAGGGTGTTGAGGCCCAGCAATTGTCGGGGGTTAAAGAGCTGCCGGTAGGTTTGATAGCCCCAACGATGCAGGCGGGTCGTCTCGTCGCCTGGCGGGATGCTGCCGTCTGGGATAAACTCCTGGGATGACGCTTGCAGGCAGCTTTCTGCCTCGGTCAGGCGGGAGAGGTCTGCCGCGTCGGGGGCTTTGAAGAAGCGTCCCCGGTGACTTGGTTTGCAGGCCGGACAATGGTACTCCAGGGCAAAGAGGCGGTGGGCTGGCGGTCCTTGTTGGGCTTGCGGATACGAGTTCAGGTGACCACATTGGGGGCAGGCGCAGCGGTTACGGCGGGCCGGTCCCTCGACGACCAGATGGCCCTGGCAGGCGGTACAGCGCATGGCCCCGGGCGACCTGTCCAGCCTTTCCATTTCACTGAGAGCACCGCAGAGTGGGCACAGAAGCACATAGTTGGGATGGCGTTGGTTCTTGGCCACCATGTAATTGGGAAAAAGGGCCATCGGCTCACCACAAGCGGCGCACGGTTGTTGTTTGACCCACAGGAAGTACTTGACCGGAGCGTGGGGATTGCCGCAATACATACAACTAGTCTGATAGAGCGTTCCTACTTCTGCCTCGACGGCGTCCATCACCTGTCGGGCGGCGGCTTGAAAGGCCTGGCGGTCCAGGTCTGCGATTTCCTGGCGCACGATCCAGTAAGCCATCGGGTTGATGTCGGCACCGATGACATGACATCCCAGGCGATTGGCTTCCAGCAGCGGCGTGCCACCGCCCATAAAGGGGTCCCCGACGATGAGGGGGCCCAGGTCGTGGCTGCTGAAAAAGCGATCCGCCAGTGGCTGCTTATCGGTGAACTCGGCCAGCAACAGGGCACGAAAGAGCGCACCCGGCCGGCGGGCGAACCACTTGTGCACACCGATGACGGGGCGGTAATTTTGCTGGATTTGCTTCTCCCGTTGGGCCAGTTGGGCCACAAAGGGTACGTCAAAGTCTTTCTCGATCATACGTTTCCAACTGATGGTGCAGTCAATCTCCCGCTCTAGCCAACGACACACGTTGCGCGTCGTCACATCTCCGTCGGAGAATCCAAGTTGTAGCGGGTGCGGGCAAGGTTACAGCGTCTCCAGAATCTCGATGCCGGTCAGCCGCCCTTCTGCATCATGGTCGGCTGCAATCCCTTTCGCCAGGTGTTCAGTCGTCACCATGGTCTCCCAAAATTGGTCGCTCAAGGTTTGAGCAAACGCACGAATCCAGCCTGCTCGAAGTGATGGTCGGTAGTAAGCGCTTCGATCATGCCATGCTCTTGCATCACGATAAAGCTGGCAGCATCCACTAGCGACCACTCCTTATCGGGTCTTGACTTCAACAAGGCCCAACCGGCCGCATCCAGTGCGGGGTCCACATGGACAACTTTGACATAGGAGGCTGCTTTGATGGTATCTATGTAACGGAATTGTGCCGGCCGGGGCACACATAGTGGACTGATGAATAGTGAGGCCAGTTCGGCGAGAACGTAGTTGGTAGTGACCAACCGCCGTCCCTCTCGCTTCCACTGCCGGAACAGGGCCGAGGCTTGAGCGTGCTGCGGCTCGGTGCGGACAAACAGGACCGCCCAGCCGGCCGTGTCTACAAAGACGTCATCCACCCCGTAGCTCCTTTGCCAGGGCTTGCCCTACATAGTCATCGTGATGCTCTGCTACGTCAGTAGCTTTACATTCAAGAGAGCCAATTAAGGCCTCTAGAGGGTCTTCAACAGCCATTTGTGCCTGTCTGACGGCTTCGGACAGCCATTCCACGACCATCTGGGCAGGTTTCAACCCTTTGCCCTCTGCCTGCATCTCGATGGCCTCATAGGTCTCTTCGGGTATCTCCAGCATGATTGTGCGACTCATTGTCCACCTCCTCTACCGATTTGCTCACGCATTCTATCACCAAAGGATCAACGTTTTCAGATCTTCAAGCGTCATCTCAGCCACGGTTGTCACCACCTGTGGCGCAACAGTGCCGCTTCTTGCCTCCATCATCGAATAATCTGCGCCTGGAATTGTCAGGTCTATTATACCACACCCCACTATCCTGGAGCAAGAATATCGGCAAGCGTCCAGCCTTCAGCACTCAGCTTTCAGCACACCTCCCCATACAACAACTGGCCACCGCCACAGGGCAGGTGACGGCAGCCAGTTGTGTCCACAAATGGTCTGAGTTGTCCTTTCGCCTTTATATCTCCAGGTACGATGCGGCGTAAATGGTCTTGTTCTCCAGGACCTGCACCGTCTTAAAGATGGCTACCTGATCCGCATCGTCCATGTCCACATCGTCCGACTCCAGGCTTTCCATAGCTGCTGTCTTGTCGTAAAGGGCGAGCAGCAGTTTGCCCACCGGCGTGCTGTCGTCTCGCTGCTCGATGATCCGGATCATCTCGTTCAGCTTCTCATCCAGCGGGTCGGCGATGGCCGAATCCAGGCCAGTGGCCATCAGCATCACCAGGAAAATGCGGTTGAGCAGGCTGCGGCCTTCGTGGGGCGTGGTGTTGGAGACGTTGGACAGGCCAATGGTGGTCATGGGCGGTGGGTCGAGCATCATCTTGAACATGCGCACAGCGTTGATGGTCTCCATAGCATGTTCCTGCATGCCATTCACCGTCAGCGCCAGGGGGTCCAGATAGAGATGCTCCATTGGGATGCCCAGTTCCATCGCTTTGGGCACGATGACGTTCATGGCCAGTTCCACCCGGCCATCGGCGCTGGCAGGGATGTTGGCCCCCATGGTCAGGGCAATGATCTTGCAGTCGTACTCAGCGGCCAGGGGCATCATGGCCTCCAGCCGCTCCGGTTCGGCCGAAGCCGAGTTGATCATGGCCTCGACACCCAGTTCTTTACAGCGCTTCAACCCGGCCTCGACGGCGGCCGCGTTGGTCGAGTCCAGAGAGAGAGGCGTGCCGGGCACTGCCTCGTGCATGATGTCCACCATCCAGGGCATGACTTCGGTGCCGTCCTTTTTGCGTCGCCCAATGTTCAGGTCAATCATGCCCGCTCCCATCTCGACCTGCTTCCTGGCCAGGTCCTGCAAGGGTTTGGCGTCCCGGTTATTGACAGCTTTGCCGACCAGGGTGGATATGATTTGGATGTTCTCGCCAATAATAAGCATTCGTCTTTTACCTCCTTGTGATTTTTAACTGACTAAATCGAGCTCGCTGATGAGAGGGCCGACCTCCCATTCTTCATTCTCCCTTCTTCCTCCTCCCTTCCCCCTTCCACATTCTCCACTGTAATGCAGACGGAACACATTGTCACCCTCTGTCAACGACAGGGGAGGAGTGACAAACTCTTGGGCTGCGGCTCCTAACTCAAAAGATGCGAGCCGCTGGCTGCCCGAGTACACATCCAGTTGGCACTGTTCCGCAGAGCTTTGAGCAGCGACGCGCAAGCGAACCGAATCAGGTCCCCAGGCCCGTATGTGGATGGCAGCACTTTGCTCGATCTGCCTCACCGGACGTTCGGCCTCTATTTTTCTGCGTCCCCAGTTCTGACCCAGGCTGAGGAAAGGCCTAGGCTCGGCGGGCTCTCCTACCCGGTAAACGATCAACCTCTCGTCTTGGTAGAAGGGCACGGTATCGCCGAAGACTTTTTCCGTCAGGCGCAGCGTGACCTCCCGTTCGCGCCCTCCCGGCATTTGATACAGGTCAAGGATCACGTAGCGCACGTTGAAAGAGGCCAGCACGCTGGTGCCGATTTCCGAGACGTCCTGAGCGATGATGTCGGGCCCCAGGTAACGAAAGTGCTGCAAGACCGGCGTCTTCTCCACGACGGAGAGGGGGTTGGGCTTCCCAAAGTAAGCGGCAATGACCTTCTTGTCGTGGTAGACCTGGTTGAACATGTGGATGGGGCGGTCCCAGTTCATGGGCAGTTCCATCAAAACCGAATCTCCGGGCTCTTGAGCCACCTGCCGGTAGAATGAGAGCACCTCTACTTCCGTCATGGGATAGGGAACGGCCAGGAACTCGAAACAGATGAGCGCGCCGGCTCCCCCCCCAATCACCCAACCACCCAGTCGTCCACTCCCCCGGCCACCCAACTGTCGAGCCACCCAATCACCCAACCACCCAACCCCCAAGCCTGCCAACATCGCCAGGCTCAACATGACCATCACGTCAAAGCGGCTGATGGAGCGCGAGAGGCGGACGAAAGGCAAAAGGTGATAGAGCACGATGTACGGGAGAGGAAGGGCTGTTCCAAGAACAGAGACCGGTTGTCCCCCCACATGCAGGACAGGGCCAAGGGCCAGGATGAAAAAAACCAGCAAGCTCAGAGCCCAGAATCCCGCTCGCTGACGACGTTTCCAGAGAGCCCAAGTCCCTAATGCCAGCGGAACATAGCCAGCAAAGACCATCCTCTCCGAAGTGGTCGTGGTGAAACGTTCACTCCAGGCTTTGGCCCGGTCTCCCCAAAGGGGGTGCATCTCATTGGGGGTGAAAAAGGCCAACAGGTCAGCCGACAGAGAAAGGCTTTGCTCAAAGGGAGGAGTCAGATATTCGGTTGTGTTGATGGCTTCGACGGCCATCGGTACCAAGATAGGACTTGTCAGGACGACAAAGAGCAGCCAAATCAGCCCGGCCCTGGCCGCCGGCTCCCAAATTCGACGTTCTTTCCAAGCCACATAACCAGCGTAGAGCAGGGTAAATAGGGCCAGATACATCACGTAATATCCCCACTCACACAAAAAAGTCAGAGTGAGAAAAACAGCCGCCAGCCCGACGCGGGTCAGCCACAGATCATTGCTCCGTAGTGACGACTTTAGTCGTTGACCGACAACGGGACCGAGGGCCTTGACCGCAAAAAGAACGTAGAAGGGCAGCCATTCCAGAGATATCAGTTGCATGTGGCCCAACAGATGGGCAAAATGATAAGGAGAAAAGGTGAAAACCAGACCAGCCACAAAGGCGGCCAGCCTTCCTGTTCCGAGCCGGTAGGCCAGCAAATAGATGCCGTAGCCGCCGACGACGAAGGAAAAGACGACCACAAAATTGTAGGCTACGGTCCATCCCAAGACAGCCTGGACAGGCACTGTAAGCAAGCCGTTAAAAACGTTCAGGGTGTGGAAGTAAAGGCTGGCTCCCGTCGGATAATAGACATAGTCACAGAAGAAGGGGTTCGTTCCCAGATCCAGTAAGGCTTTCTTCACCCACCATAGGTTCCAGTAGTTCTGCCAGCCGTCAAAGCCGTCACCAGGGATGGCGGTGGTAAACTCTGTGACCAGCGGAAAGGTCATAGCCAGAGTCAAGACCAGATAGCCAGCAAGAGCTATCATGTGATGAGTATATTGAGATTTGAGATTTGAGATTTGAGATTTAAGGATGGTATCTTGCCCTACAATCAATGCACTCACTCAAAGAAACGATATTTGAGCAAGATAAAGACATGGATGATGAAATCCCGCCAACTGATTTTCTTCCCCTCGCTCACGGAGCGTGGATTATAGGAGATGGGTACCTCTTTGATCCTATAGCCTCGCTTACGGACCTTGGCCGTCACTTCCGGACAGAACTCGAAGCCGGTGCACTTTAAATCAATGCTTTTCAAAAGGTCGGCTTTAAAGACCTTGTAGCCCGTTGGCTCATCGGTGATGTCGGCTTGATAGAGAAGATTGGTGAGTCGGCTCAGAAGCATCCCACCTACTAGAAAAGGCAGAGCACCCTGCCTGGTGCCCTTGTGCAGCATCCGGGAGCCGTAAACGACTTCAATGTGATCATTCAGCATGGGATGCAACAAAGATGGGTACTCGTCAGGATCGTATTCCAGGTCAGCGTCCTGGATGAGCACAATGTCGCCCGTCACCTGCTCCAGCGCGGTCCTGATGGCTGCCCCCTTGCCAAGATTCCTCTCATGATGGATGACTTTGATCCCATCTCCCTGTAGCCCTTCCAGCAATGGACCGGTCTCGTCCGTCGAGCCATCATTGACGACGATGACCTCTTTCTCTAAACCGCACGTCTCCACCCTCGCTATCCTGGCCAAGACCTCTGCGATCGTCGCCGCCTCATTATAACAAGGAATGATGATAGAAAGCTTTTTCAAGGCTTCACCGTTTCTCCAAAAGTTTCATCACAGAAGGAAAGCTGACCGTATCGGTGTGGGGCAGAAAGAGCGCGGATACAAATTGGTCCATAAAGCGGTTGTCGGCGCTCAGCTCCAGATAGGTCATCTTGTTGGCGATCTCGGCCACTTCGCCACGCAGGTCGCGCGAGAGGAGAGAGTAGCTTGCTCCCAGAACAGAGGTGTTGCCCAGATATTTGAAGCGATCCCATGGCAAGTCAGGAAGCAGACCTATCTGAATGGCTTTCTCAACGTTGATGTACTGGCCAAAAGCGCCGCCGATAAGGACCTGTTCTACGTCGGCCAGTTGCAAGCCCACGCTATTCACCAGCACTGAAAAGCCAGCGTAAATAGCTCCCTTGGTACGGATGAGATTCTCGATGTCTACCTCAGTGATGACGATGTCGTGGCCGATACCTGTCTCGGCTGCCCAGGCAACCACGTACTCACCACCATGGTCGCCTATACGAGTCCGAGGGGTGGGGAGGTCCCGGTGGATCTTCCCCGATTTATCAATGACTCCGGTGATAAACATTTCGGCCAGGAGGGAGATCATGCCGGAACCACAGATCCCTCGTGGGGGGACGTTGCCGATGACGCGGTAGGTGGGCTCATACCCCTCGGGGTTGATCCAGATTTCCTCGATAGCTCCTGCCGTGGCCCGCATCCCGTGCCGCACTCCTGCGCCCTCAAAGGCCGGTCCGGCTGAGCAGGCGCAGGCCAGCAGCCAATCGGCGTTGCCCAACACCATTTCGCCGTTGGTGCCTACGTCCATGAAAAGGGTCAAGGCATCCGTCTTGTACATACTGGAACTGAGGACACCCGCTGTGATGTCGGCTCCCACGTAGGCTCCTGCCCCTGGCAGGCAATCAACAGTCCCCTGGGGGTTGATGTTGAGACCTGCCTCCTCGGCTGTCACGGGCAGAGGATGGGAAATGGTCGGGATGTAAGGCTCCTCGCGGATGTACTTGGGATTCAAGCCCAGGAACAGTTGGATCATGGTGGTATTGCCAGCCACCGTTGCTTTATTGATTTCCTGGGGATGGATGCCGTTGCGGCTGGCCAGCTCGTCAATCAATCCGTTGAGGGTCTTGAGCACCAGACGTTGCAGGTGAGCCAGTCCATCACCCTTCTGAGAGTAGATGATGCGCGAGATAATGTCCTCACCACAAGAAATCTGAGCGTTATATTCCGATGCCCGGTCTATGACCCGACCGCTCAGCAGATCAATCAAGTGAACCACGTTGCTGGTGGTGCCGATGTCAATGGCCAGCCCCAGGGACTGGGCTGTCTGATCACCGGGCAAGACATTGATCAGATAGGGGCCACAGTGATTGGCTGACAAACCATCCCCCATCTCCAGGACGGCTGTCACCTGCCAGTCGGCGTCGCGTAAAGTGGTGGCCAGCTTCTTGAGCACCGGCAGGCTGGTGGTCAGCTCAGGAATGCTGTGTTGGGCCCTCAACTCTCGCCGCAACCGATCAAAGTCGGTGGTGTTGTCTGCCAGGCTGGGAGGCTCTATGTGGACAAAAAATTTGCCGATGGAGGGATCAACGGCCCCCTCGAAATCCAACGGCAAGGCGATCCTCTCCGCTCCTCTGGCCTCCTCGGCGATCCTACGCTCGATTTTCTCTTGCTCGGGCACAAAGAGGATCACATCGCCTTTGACCACCGCCTGGCAGGCTAGGGCATAGCCTTCCTTCTCTTCGGTCAGAGAAAGCTTGGCGCTGGGCCGCCGACTGACGGGCCCGTGCTCCACCAGCAGCTTGCAACGACCGCACCGCCCCTGGCCGCCACAGGGCAGGTTCAGCTCAATGCCAGCCTGAGCGGCTGCGTCCGAGAGCAGAGTGCCGACCTCGACTTCTATGACTTTGCCCGAGGGTTTGAAAACGACGATGCACTTGTCGCTAATGATAGTGCTCCTTCACTCAAAAGCCAAGAGCCCAAAATCCAAGGTCCGAGGCCTTGCGACGTTGGACTTTGAACTTTGGGCCCTGTATGCCGTTCAGACCTGAGACCGGAGATAGAGACTGGAGATCTCGCCCCCTCTATCTCCATCCTCTATCGGGTCGCTATGTCCAGACGTTCTTCAGATAAGCCGTTATGTCAACAGCTTCGCGGGGGCCAACCCTGATCTCCCAGCCGGGCAGCTCTTCTTCTAGCTCGCCTGATATGGCGGAGACAGCGCCCGGGATAACAATCTTTTGATGGCCAAGCTTCTCTCCAACGTTGAATTCCTTGACTGTCTTGGCGATTTTCTCAGCGTCGAATTTGCCAGCAGCCCAGGCGGTGAGCACGCTCAGCCCCTCAGAGTCGCAGATGAGCAGCCAGGAAGGAACACCGGAGCCTTCCACTTCACCAGAGACGCTGAAGTAGGTCAGAGAGAAGTTGGTGGTCACCAGCAACGGTGACTCAGCAACCGGCCCATTAATGTCGCGCAGGCCCGGCTCCACCTGGATGGGTTTCTGCGGATCGGTGTAGATGTTCATGCGTAGGGTGAGCAAAGGATAGGCCGTGGCCGGATCAAAGTGATCGAGGACGATGAAACCGCCGTATTTGGCGATGTGCTGGGCAGCCAGGACCACTTCTTCCGCTTCAGAATCGGCTCCTTCACCCGGGAAGCTAATGTACGGGTAGCCCAGCGGGCGAAAGTTCTTCTTCAGGGCCAGACGACGCAGTTGGGTGAACATGCTCAGGGACTCGGCGGGTGTCCTGGCTCCAGGATCGAGGACGATGTCTTCCACCCCGGCACCCTTGACCTGCTCGACCAGATTGGCAAGAGGGGTCAGGCCCTCAGGTTCGTAGACAGCCAGGGGAGCTTTGTGCTCCTTGGCCAGTTCGGCCATAGCTTGCCAGTTGTCCTTGTCCGCAGCGTAAATGAGAGGCTGGCTGCCGTTAGTCTTGGACAGGGCGGCCTTCATAGCGGCCGGGTCCTTGGCCATCAGGACCAGAGGCAACTGGGTCTTGGCCCGCACCGCCTCCACGCAGGCCGCGTAGGTATCCG
>Ga0180438_10006933_pt1 | contig 15079 bp, 10 predicted proteins | sample SS_ome_12_FD_132455 | JGI IMG/M metagenome (GOLD analysis project Ga0180438, IMG submission 132455) | Hypersaline lake sediment archaeal communities from the Salton Sea, California, USA - SS_3_D_2 metaG | ecosystem: Environmental > Aquatic > Non-marine Saline and Alkaline > Hypersaline >...
ATTGTCTAAGTCTGCTACTTCTACACCGGCAATATATTCGTAACTCTGGTCATTTCCTGATGACGTACAGTAGGGTTGCAATGTCACGGTAATATAATCCACTTTGGTTTCGGTATCGCTGCCATGGGCATTGGTGGCGGTCAAGATGACGTCAAACGTGCCCACTGAATTATAGGTAACTGTTGGATTTTGAGCCGTGCTGGTACCGGGTGTGCCACCTTCAAATGTCCAGGACCAGGATGTGGGGCTGTTGATGGATTGATCTGTAAACGTTACACTATCACCGACTGAAATATTGGTGGCGCTGGCGGTAAAATCAGCAACCGGCGGTTGAGGTGCTGTAACGGTTATATAATTGGTTTTGGTTTCCGTATCACTCCCGGCTGAATTGGTGGCTGTTAACGTGACATCATAGGTTCCCGGGGTGTTGTAAGTGACGGTGGGATTCTGGGCGGAACTGCTAGAAGGTGTGCCTGCTTCAAAAGTCCAACTCCAGGAAGTAGGATTATTGGTGGAGAGATCTGTAAAGTTGACGCTTCCACCTGCAATAACCGTGGTGGTATCAGCAGTGAAATTGGCCACCGGTGGGACAGGGACACCGCCGCCAATGGCATCGTTCGGAAGATTGCTGCCAAGGTCTGAAATAATGGAAGGAATGGGAACGCCGCGATTGGGGCAATCGGCACAATGATGGAGCGCCACCACCAGGTGATCGCTGTAAGCCAGAACCGGTGAACCCGAACTGCCGCCTTCGGTATCTGCATAATAGCCGATATCCCCGGGACCTCCCGAACATGGCGTCTCATTGAGACTGTAAATCTTGGCATAAGGGCCGTCGGTATCACTTTCAACTGCCAACTGCTTTCCCTTCGCACCGGGATGCTGCGGGATATAAATCCGTTCATCAAGAGAAGGCAATTCATCCCTGAACTGCATGTAACCGTAAGTTGACGTTACGTTCGTGGGTAAGAGAATTAAGGTGTAATCCAGGCTGCTGTCGGTTTGGATTAATGTCCCGGAGCTGGCTTCCACCACACCGGGGCAGGCTCCCCAACTGCCGCAATTGGTGGTACAGGTGGCACCTTCGGCCATAAATTCATAATCGGTATTGTTGGCGGAACTGGCAGTGCTGATACAATGATTGTTGGTCATCACATGGCCTTCACTTCCCAGTAACCAGCCGGTACAAGCGCTGGTGCCACCGATCAATAACCGGCAAACCGCACGGGACTCGTTATACATTGTCGTGCCTTCATAACATTTGGCCCATTCTTTGTCATCGCTGCTGCAAATGGCTTCAAAGTGGGCAAGCGAATCTTCTTCCATTCCTTCCAACACTGCCTGGATATACCCTGCCTCATAACCACGGGCCCACTTGTCGATCTCAAAACCATAGCCGTTCTTTTTGTTTTTACTAATAAGCCTTACGATGGCAGTGTTTCCAGGGATGTGCGTGGCCCAAAACGAGCTGATGGACTCGGTGCCGTGTTTTACCTTCTTTCCTTTTTCCTGGAACATATACACGAATCTTCCATCCGGGCTGGAGATTTCCACGTAGTCTCCCTTGGCCAGGTCAAAATTTGAAAAGTGAATGGCAATATACCCGGCATCGGGATAGGAAATCTCCTGCTCCCATACCACCCCCTTCACACCATCATAGGGGTGGGGGGTTTCAAACTTCTGTGCGACTTCTTCTCCAACTTTCACTTTCGCAATCAGTGAGTTGGAGCCGATGGCTAATAAAGCCATCACAACAAATACAATGAAAAACTTTTTCATTTTACCTCCTTTATTGGTTAAATTTAATTTAACTACCATGGAGATTATGCTTGAAAAATTGGAATCACCATCTGTTTTCATCAGTCATACGATACATTTACTTTATTTATTCTCGATATTGATTGAAAACAATATTGAAGTACTGAAATTTTATGGTAATTGAAGGAGTCATAAATGTCAATACAACCAAAGTTGTATATTTGGTATGAAAATAGAATCCTAAATTCGTACAACTAAAGTTGTACATTTTTGATTTGGTTGTACAAGGGTACACGGGAATATGTCTATACATGTACAATGGGTGCAGCGGGGAAAAAAAGAGAATAAGCAACCGATTGGGTGGGTTATTGCCCAAACCGAGCGGATTGAGTTCTTTTTTATAAATTGGGACATTTGAATATTCGCATTAATCGGGGTTCTTGAAAAAAATTGTCCTTCCTTACCGTTTGGGACGAATTCCCTGGTTTTTCATACTATATATAATACCTTCAGAAAAAAGAATAGGAGGTTGACTGTGAGGCTGTTAAAAAATCAAAAGTCAGTCATTTATTTCCTGGTGGCGATGATTTTTATTTTCTCGGGGGTCCTGTCAGGCTTTGAATACAGAAAAATAACGTCAATCAGAAAAGATCTCATCCGCAAGTATCAGGCTGCCGATAAATGTTTCAAGCGAGCAAAAAGTAAATTCCATAAGGGGAATTACACCAAAGCGGAAAAAGACCTGACGAAATGTATCAATATCTTTCCTATACATGCAAATGGTGAATACTATTTGTCCTTAATATACTATAAGAAGAACGATTACAACCAGGCGTTGAATCATATCGAAAAAGCCAAGGCTAATATTTTGCACTTAAATAAATTAAATGCACAATTTGCACAGGAGAGAAGGGTGAAGCTTAAAGAATACCAAAAAGATTTAAATGACGGCAAATATGTGAGCCACTTTGGGGAAAATAATCCATGTCTTGTGCCACTGGGTGAATACTTCAGCCGGGTACAAGCGACAGATGTGGAATTATTACTTAGTACGCCTGGAAAATCAGAATACACCACCCCTGCCAGTTATTTTTTCGTCCACGGTAATATCTTTTACAAATTGAAACGATACAAAGAAGCAGTTAACCAATACGTAGAAGTCATTAAAAGAAATCCCCGTCACGCTGAAGCCTATAATAACCTGGCTAACCTGTGCTATTTGGCACGAGAAAATAAAAAGGCCTTATATTTTCTAAACCTGGCAGAAGCGTGTGGGTTTAAAGTTGATCCTCAATTCAAAGCAATTCTTGAATAAATTCCAATTCTTTGCGTAACTGGTCAGGCTGTTGAAATACTCAAAATAGAATATAGCCTGACCAGTTACTTTTTTTCTTTATTTCTGGAAAAAGCGAAAAAAAGGGACAGACGAGTTATTGGACTTTTTAATGAAAAATATAATCGTTTTTTTGATTTTAATATTCACGATTTATATGGCTGTATCTGCAGATATCGGCACTGGCCAAGAAAACTCAGAGCTGGAAAATAAATTACACAAAGTGTCAGGGAAGGAAAAGGTGGATATTCTAAATCAATTGGGCTCTTTCTATAGTAATTCAAATCCCAATAAAAGTATTCATTTCTGTAATCAGGCACTCACTTTATCAAAAAAAATAAATTATCAAAATGGAGAAGCAAACGCCCTAAAATTTAAAAGCTATGCTTTTTGGGTATCAGGAAAAAGAGAGAAAGCATTTGAATATAGTAAAAAGGCTCTGACTATTTTTGAAAATTTAAATGACAAAAAAGAAATTGGTGATACATTAAATTATATTGGTTTTTATTATCGTAAGAGTGATTCCTTCAATATTGCATTAGAGTATTTCATTAAATCTTTAAAAATATTTGAGAAACTGGGCAGCACAAATGATATTGTCTCCTGTTATTGGCAACTTGGAAATCTTTATATAAATCTGAAGGATTTAGACAAAGCATTGACATATTTTCAGAACGCATTAAAAATATTAAAAGACAGCGGAAATGAAAAAAGAATGTCAATTTTTTTCCACAATATTGGTATTATTTATCAAAAATCAGGAAAATATTATAAATCATTGGAGTATTTTAAAAATGCATTAAAAATATTCAGGGATGACGACAGAGAATTCTGGATTGCGGCTTGCTTATCGAATATGGGAAAGGTTTATAGAAGTTTAAACGAAACCAATAAAGCATTGTACTGTCTATTTCAATCCAAAACTCTTAGAGAAAAAATCGGTGATAAAGAGGGAATTTGCTTCAATTTACTTTATATTGGTGACACGTATCTAAAAATGAAAAATTATAAAAAGGCGTTATCTTTTTATAGGCAAGCTGTTAATCTCGCTAAAAAAATTAATGCTAATATTATTATAGAAGAAATTTATAAAAGCTATTCGGAACTTTACAGAGCCCAGGGCAATTATAAAAAAGCGTTTGAGTATTATAGGCAATATTCAGAAACAAAAGATCATCTGATCAATGAAAAGAAAAACAAGCAAATAGCTGAACTACAAGAGCAATACAATGCGGAAAAGAGGACAAAGGAGATTGAAATTTTAAAGAAAGATAATAAAATCCAGAAAATTACCAGGAATGCGTTTGTTATCAGTTTCATCCTGGTGATAATAATATTAAGTCTTTTATTAAAAAATTATTTGTACCTGTTTTCTTTTTGGAAAAAACAAAAATACATTAGCCAGTACAGGATAATGGAAATTATTGGGACAGGAGGGATGGGAACTGTTTACCAGGCCCACCGCTTAAGGGATAAAAATAAAACCGTTGCTATAAAAGTTGTAAAAGAAGAGTTAATGAAAGATGAGAATAACAGAACGAGATTTAAACGGGAGGGAACCATTATTGACAAGCTTAATCATCCCAATATCGTTAAAATTTATGAAAGGGGTGAATATAAAGAAAAACTTTATTTAGTCATGGAATATCTCCAGGGAAAAACATTGGCTCAAAAAATAGAAATTGAAGGTAAAATCGATATTAAAGAATGTAATCATATTATGAAACAGATGACGGATGCACTGGTATTAATCCATAGTAAAAATGTTATACATCGCGATTTAAAACCTGCCAATATCATTTTAATTGAAAAAGATGGAGATCCAAATTTTGTCAAGTTGCTCGATTTTGGGGTGGCCAGGATGGAGTTTCAAACACGGTTAACCAGGACCGGCTTTTTAGTTGGAACAATTAATTACATGGCCCCGGAACAGATTACGGATAAGTTATATTCCTTTGCAGGTGATATTTACTCTTTAGGGATTATTTTTTATGAAATGGCAGTGGGTCATCATGCTTTTCAAGGCGATACAATCACCGATGTGGTGGAGCAAATTCTTGATACAACCCCGGTAGAGCCAATTCACTCTCGCTCTGAGATTCCAAAAGAACTAAGTCAGTTAATCATGCAAATGCTCTCAAAAAAACCGGATCAGAGACCGATTGCAGAGGTTGTATTATCTTCTCTTGAAGGGTTGCCGCCAATTTCTTAAATAGTTTAAAGAACAGCAAAATTTTTTAATTATTCCAACGTCCCAATATCACAGTTCCCATCATTCCACATATGGTCTCCCCCCGCCGGGGCGGGGGGATTGAGCGAAGCCAACCAAGTTCTTCATTTGTCTTATCAGCAAGTGTCACTAAGTACTTTTTGAAATGTATCTCTTGTATCCAACATTTTAGGGCACCCTGATAGTGACAAACACCCTCCGCGAATGTCATTCATTTCATCCTGTTTAAGGTTGGCAATGGTTACCTTCTTGAAGACTAATCTTTTTTTTGCTACGTTTTTCATTTGTTCCTCCTATATTTGGATTACGTCATGTCAAAAGTTTATCAACTAAAACTTTTGCAACGCGTTATTTTCAATACTTTTAGTACTATTTCTTGTTTCTTATCCGCAACAACGTCTCTTTCATTTTTCATTTTTTGTTTCTTTTAATAAGGCTTTTTATATTATATATATGCATATAAAAGACAGAATTTTCAATGAGAAAAAATTCTCATTTTCCAAAATGAGAAATTTTTCCTATAAATTAATATTTAAATCCCCTTATTGGAGTTTATTGCTATTGACAAATTTCATAAATTTTTTATATTCCGTTTCTTCAAGATTAAATAATTTAAGTAAGTTTTTATATCTCCCCCCTGCTTTCATCAATCCTTCTGAAATAATTTTCTTTGCTTCAGATCTATTTAAGTCGCGATTCAAAAAGGGTTTTTTCACCAACTCCCAAAAGTTTTTACCCGCCTTAAAATCTCCCCAGATTTGTTCGGTTAAATCAACTTCGTCAATATCTTTAGAGAAGTTTTTGTATATTCCTTGATTAATAATCATTTGAATATCTTCCCCTGTAATGGGGCTATTAAGCATAATGCCTGCCCGTTTTAAGACTGTAAAAAGTTCTCTGACATTACCAGGCCAGGCATAATTTAAAATGACATCCCAGAAACCTGGACCTATTTCTTTTCCGCATAGATACTTTTGATTTTCTAAAACCAATTTTTTTAAGTCCCCTTTTCTTTGTCGCAATGGTGGAATTTCTATTTCCAGTACTTGCAACCTGAAATAGAGGTCTTCCCTAAATTCTCCTTTTGCAATTGATTTAGACAAATCTCTATTAGTGGCTGTGACAATCCGAACATCTGCCTCTTTCTCTGATGATTCTCCCAGTATACGGTATTTTTTTGTTTCAATGAACCTCAACAATTTTGTTTGAAATGATAGAGGAATTTCTGAGATTTCATCAAAAAAGAGTGTTCCTCCATCCGCTTCTGATACAAGTCCTTTCTGGTCAGCTTTTGCATCTGTAAAAGACCCTTTTTTATGTCCAAAAATTTCACTCTCAAACAAATTTTCATTGATACTGGGAGTATGTACGACCACAAAATTTCCTTTTCGTCCTGAATTTCGGTGAATTTGTTCTGCAATATGATTTTTCCCTACCCCGGTTTCTCCTTTCAGTAATATCGGTTCTTCTACGATAGAAAAATTTAAAACCAGTTTTTTAACTTTTTCTATTGCTTCACTACTGCCTGTGATCCCACCTATGTTTTCTTGATTTTTTTTTATTTGTTTAACCATTAAGGCAAGCATATCTCCAAACATTTTAAACATACCACGTTCATTTTCAGTAAAGGATTCATTGATTCCACTGTCAACATATAAGAATAGATCTTTATCTATTGGTTGGATTAGAATGGCCTTAATCGCCAGTTTGTATGCAGATTCGGGTAAGCCATTTCCCGATGATACGATGACTACATTCTCTCTCTCTATCCCCATACCACTTTTCATGCTTTTTCGTATATAACTTTTTGAAAAGCCATCCCCATCTTCAACTGTCTTACCAATTATTTCTCTCCCTTTATGCCAGAGGATCTTACCCTCCTTATCATAGACCATGGCAAGAGAGACTCTTTTTTCCTTTAAAATACTCCAGAGTTTCGTTTTTATTATCTCAAACATCTGTAACTCCTGGGAAAATTATAATAAATAAGGATGATTTTTACAATAACATCGCCGCTTTTTCATCTCGGTGTAGGCATCAAAAATAAGTAAATCTCCTTATAAAGAGATAAATTCTCCATATAAAGAGATTTCCGATACAGCCTATATACCAGGACAATATGCTTGTTTTATTTAATTCCATAAAATAAATCTCTTTATAGGGAGATTTTATTAAAATGACCAATAATATGTGAATACTTCGAAACCCTTATTATAAAATACTCTGGGAGAAATAATGGGAATTGGCATGATATGTGCCCTTATTGTTTTGGTTTGTTTGGTGTTTAATGAAAACTAAATAGGCAATAAAAAATAAATGGAGGAAAAAAATGAAAAAGAAAAAATTCAACAAAAAACTGGCCTTAAACAAGAAAACGATTGCTAACCTGAACCCAACCGAAATGAATGCTGCCTATGGCGGAGAAGTCTGGACTTACATTAATCCCCCTTATCCCGTGGGAGATGTCCCATTTACTTGTGCAGGCCATACCTGTTATGCCGATCCTGAAAAGAATGAAGGCCTATGTGTAGATCCTTTTGCAGAAACGCAAGGTGCCCTTTGTTATTCTGACGATTGCAATAACTAAGACATAGGGAATAGGATCAGGTATTTTTTTTACCAGGAGGTTGTCCGAGAATAGCGAGTGAACCTCGTGTTCGCCCAGAAAAATGGGATAAAAATGAATTCTCGGGCAGCCTCCCTGGTGTGACCCACACCGAGATCCCGTATTTTTTTAATATATATAGCCAAAAAAATCAAATTTACCAATATCTAAATAAATAAAATGCTACTCTGCGAAGTAGCCTCGCTACGAAGCACGAGTTAATATTTTAGGGCGATATTTTTAATATTTTTAATTCTCTATTAATATCCGTGCAATGGGATCAAGTATCCAAAATCCAACACCTGGTTCTAAGACGTGGCGGAACTTGGTGCGAGTTGCGAGGTAAAAGAACATTTTGGTACCTGTCATTGAGGATTTTGAGACCTGCCAGGGGAGCTTTTATGTACTTGTCAATAAGACCTTTGAGGCTTAACATTGAGAGCTTTAAGGATTTCTCATTTTTCCTTTTTTTAATTGACTTTTTTTTATTTCTATGCTAATCATTTTTTTTACGAATCGAGAAAAACAGTTGTGGAGAACTGATTTAGGAGTGATATGAAGTATTTGTTAAATTTTCAGCCCGGCACTCACCTGTGACCGGCGGTAATTTATACATTTTTATCTTGACCATGAATGAGAATGATGATTGAAAAGACAGTCTTAATACTGGGGAAAATCAAATGTCAAATCAGGAATTTATGATTGTCGCCCATCGCGGAGCCTCTTTTTATGCCCCGGAGAATACCATGGCTTCCGTCAAACTGGCCTGGGAACAGGGCGCTGATGCGGTTGAGGTCGATGTACATTTATCCAAAGACGGCCATGCTGTGGTAATCCATGATGATAATACTCTCAGGACCGCTAGTGTGGATAAAATGGTAAAAGAACAAACTCTCTCTGAGTTAAAAGCATTGGATGTTGGGCGATGGAAAGGCACCCGATGGCACGATGAGCACATTCCTACTCTAAAGGAAGTCATTGAGATCATTCCTGATAACAAGAAAATATTCATCGAGGTTAAAGGCGGCCCTGCCTGTCTTCCGGTTATAAGAAAGGTAATTGACAGTTGTGAGATTTTACTCCGGCAAGTAACCATTATGGATTTTGATATAGATACGATGATCATGGCAAAAGAGCAGTGCCCAGGATTTAATATTCTCTGGCTGGTCGAATACGAAAATCGGTTGACCAAGAATACAGCCAAATCATTATTTGAAGAAATCCTCGACAAAGCCGCTGCTGCGGGAGTTGATGGTATTAACCTGCAGGCCACCGATTTGATCGATGCTGTTTTTATTGATAAGGCCAGGGAAACGGACCTGGATTGTTTTGTCTGGACGGTCAATGATGCTGACTTGAGTCGTTATTTTAAAAGAATCGGCTTGAGTGGTGTGACTACCGATCGCCCGGCCTGGATAAGAAGTCAACTTGTTTAATCAGAAACAGTTATAGACTGGTGACCTCCAATTCATTTTAGTGAGAAATTGTTTCGATGGCTAAATTAATTATAGGTATCCACGGATTAGGCAATAAGCCACCCAGGTTGGTGCTGGAATACTGGTGGAAGAAAGCGCTTCGCGAAGGGTTGAGGGATATTGGTTGTGAACACTTAACCATATCCTTTAAAATGGTATACTGGGCCGATATTCTTCATGGACACTCACTCAAGCCGTGGATACGGAATAAGGAACACCCACTCTACCTGGATGAACCATACAGACCCAGGGGAAAAAATATTGCTCGGCGGCCAGGGAAGATTCGATCAGCTATTTACAAATATCTTGAGAAGCAGTTGGATAAAATATTTTTAAACGATGATATGACCGTGAATTTTGCCGGTGTGACGGATAAAATTATCCATCGCTACTTCAGAGACCTGGAGACCTATTATTCGAACGAAAGCATCATTGTAACCAGTTCTGGGCTGCTTGCTCGCGATGCCATCCGCGAACGCCTGGCCGCTGTTTTAAGTAAATACAGGCGCAAGGACATAATGCTGATCGCTCACTCCATGGGCTCGATTGTTGCCTATGATGTATTGACTAAAGCCCTTCCGCGTATAAAAATTCATACGTTGGTTACCATTGGCTCTCCGCTGGGCCTGCCCGTAATTGTCAGCCGGATTTTTTCTGAGCAAATAAAGACGAAAGGTAAGGTAAATAAATTGAAAACACCGGAAAATGTATTGCATCACTGGTATAATCTTTCCGACCTGGAGGACCGAGTCGCCCTGGATCATACGTTGGCCGATGATTACGGAGCCAATTCAAAACAGGTACGAGCCGTGGATATCGAAGTTTACAACGATTATGAAATAAACAGCGAGCGGAATCCGCATAAATCTTACGGTTACCTACGCACCCCGGAGATGGCCCGGATAATCAGTACCTTCCTGAAGGAAGAGAAAGTGCACTGGCTGGTACGGAATAGCCGAGCGCTCAAACGATGGATGAGTTGTGGTATGAGAGTTTTAAGAGATAAATTAAAAAAAAACAGAGGTTAATATGAATCGTAATGAAATGATTGCCCGAATAGAAGAAAAACGAGAAATCTGGGATATTATTATCATTGGTGGTGGTGCTACCGGTATAGGCACGGCCCTTGATGCCACTTCCAGGGGTTATAAAACGTTACTTTTGGAACAGGGAGATTTTGGCCAGGGTACATCCAGCCGCAGCACCAAACTGGTACATGGCGGTGTGCGCTATTTAAAGCAAGGCAATATCTCGTTGGTTTTGGAAGCCCTCAAAGAGCGCGCTATCTTGCGCCGCAACGCACCCCACCTGGTACACAACCTTCCATTTATTGTGCCTAATTATGACTGGTGGGAGGGACCGTTTTATGGTATTGGTTTAAAAATATACGATATTCTGGCCGGAAAAGCAGGGTTTGGAAAATCGAAGATGATCTCACGTGAAAAAACCTTGCAGCACATTCCCACAGTGGAAACTGACGGGCTGAACTGTGGTGTCATTTATTATGACGGGCAGTTTGACGACGCTCGCCTGGTGATCAACCTGGCTCTCACGGCAGCGGAGCAGGGAGCGGCGGTTATCAACTATATGCCCGTAAGCAGGCTGTTGAAAAAAGAAAACATGGTGAGCGGTGTGGTGGCAGTGGATATGGAAAACCAAAAAGAATATCACTTGTCGGCCCGTGTTGTAATCAATGCCACCGGTGCTTTTTGCGATTCGGTACGTAAAATGGATGAGGGGCGTTGCCAGCCGATGATACAGCCAAGCCAGGGCGTACATCTGGTGCTGGATCGCTCGTTCCTGCCCGGGGACAGCGCTATTATGGTACCGCATACCGATGACGGTCGTGTATTATTTGCTATTCCCTGGCATGAACGGGTGGTGGTAGGTACCACCGATACACCGATCGATAAAATCAATGTCGAACCAATACCTTTAAAGGAAGAGGTCGATTTTTTGCTGGAGCATGCCGCCCGCTATCTGAGTAAAGACCCTGCAGTAGAAGACATCTTAAGTGTTTTTGCTGGAATCCGGCCCCTGGTCAGCGACCCCAATGCAAATAATACAGCGGCCATTTCAAGGGATCATGTGGTAAACATATCCCGCTCCGGACTGGTTACTATTACCGGCGGAAAATGGACCACTTACCGCAAAATGGCCGAGGACACCATCGAACATGCCATTATGGTCGGACAACTTGAACCGCGGGCTTGCGTTACCTCTGAGCTTCAGATTCATGGTTACCATAAAAATCCTGAGATCTTCGGGCCGCTGCACTGCTACGGCTCTGACGCCACGGATATTCAGAATTTAATGCGTGGAAAGAGAGCGTATCAGGAAAAACTGCACCCAGAGATGGAGCCTGTCGCAGCAGAAGTGGTCTGGGCGGCCCGTGAGGAAATGGCCAGAACAGTCGATGATTTTCTCGCCCGCAGACGCCGCTCGCTCATCCTTAATGCTCGGGAGGCTATGGAAATGGCACCGCTGGTGGCTAAGATTATGCAAAAAGAACTGGGAAAAAGCCGCAGTTGGCGCAGGAAACAAATCGAGACATTTAATCAACTGGCGCAACACTATTTACCCGGGTAGCATTCTTACCTGTCTACCCCGATTCACCATCAAAAAAATGGTGAATCGGTGTTCTAGGTTCTATGTTCAAGGTTCAACGTTGGTGAACTTAAAAGAATAATTAACTATTTTAAGTACTTTGAAAAAAACATTGAACTTTGAACGTTGAACATTGAACACCAAATCCACCATTTTCTAAAAATCAGGTGGCGGATTTGGTTCTACTTTTTCACTTGATTAATAAGGATATTTTATGATATAAATAATGATGATTACATGGGAAGATTTTTTGCCTGATAAAGAGGTTAATGAAGCTTTTTACAGACGTTTTAAAAACAAAGCGGAAGAATTGACAGTGAATGTATTACGAGCACCATCGCGTGAGGTGGCTGCGAGTCTGGTCATAGAACAAATCAAAAAATTGAAGATTCAAAAAGTGGTATCTACACCCCTAACATTATTGAATGTGAACACACTTGAAAATTATGCGCTTTCTATGGGGCTGGATTTTTCGACTCAATTGGATCGGAACAAAATTGAAACAGCAGAGATAGGGATTTCGGAATTTGATATGGGAATCGCCGAACTGGGGAGTATTTTCCAGGATGCCTCACACCTGCATACCCGGTTGGTTTCCATGCTTCCCCCTATTCACCTGGCTGTTCTCCGGACCGCATCCATGGTTGAGTCCTTTACGGATGCGCTTGAGGTGATTGAAAAAGCATGTAACGGAGAGGTACCGCCGTACCTCTCGTTTATCACCGGTCCCAGTATTACAGCAGATATCGAAAGAGAGTTGACCATTGGCGTTCATGGGCCGGAAAAACTCATTGTTTTATGTATCGATAAAGATTAGACAAATGAGAATGATGAATGAAGAATGATGAATAAAAAATTCAGGAAAAAGGTCAGGGAAGCGCTAGACAATCAGCCGCTGCGTACTGCGTTGGACAATTTTGCCCGCGCCTATCCACAGGCCAGGGAATCTGCCTATAAGGGCATCAATTTTGAGTATCTGAGAGAAAAAATCGAAAAGATAAAAACAGATTCCGTAGAAGATTTTGAAAACCTGGCACGACGTTTTGAACAAAAAGTGACAGAAAGGGGAGGGTTTTTTCACCATGCAGCGGACGGAGAAGATGTGGCCCGTATTATAAAAGAGATTGCCCAACAGCGGAATGCCCGCTTGTGCGTTAAGGCAAAATCAATGACTTCGGAAGAAATCCGGTTGAACGAGCGTCTTAAAGAGGTACTCAGAGTGGTAGAAACCGACCTGGGGGAATGGATTATCCAGCAAATCGGTGAGAAACCCTCACATATGGTAATGCCTGCCATTCACCTGACCCGAGAGAAATGCGCGGAGATATTTTCAAAAACAAAGGGTTTTGATGTGCAGCCCGATATTCCCCGGATGGTCAAATTGGCCCGCGAGATATTGAGAGCCGAATTCTTAAAAGCAGATATCGGGATTAGCGGGTGCAACATTGCAGTGGCTGAAACCGGGACCATGGTGATTTTGACCAATGAAGGCAACGGTAGGCTGACTGCCACACTGCCGCCAGTCCATGTGATAGTGCTGGGTTATGAAAAATTGGTCCCCAGGTTCAGGGATATCGGACCCCTGGTAACAGCCATACCCAAGAGCGCCACCTGCCAGTTCCTGACTTCCTATGTGACCATGATTTCAGCCCCATCGGAAAGTTTTAAAAGCCCGGGAAACCATGAGATTGTTCCAAAAGAATTACACGTCATTCTTTTGGACAACGGCAGGTTGGAATTATTAAGGGATCGGACTTTTAAAACGATCGGTCAATGTATCCGCTGTGCCTCGTGTTTGAATGTCTGTCCGGTTTACGGCCTGGTAGGTGGCCAGGTTTACGGTGAAGTCTATACCGGGGGAATCGGTGCTTTGCTGACCGCTTTCTTAAGTTCGCCGGCAGATGCAGAAAAAATCCAGGAACTGTGCCTGAACTGTGGGAAATGCCGGGAGTTCTGCCCGGGGAAAATCAATATCCCTCACCTGATCCTTGAACTGCGCGCCCATATCCGAAAGAAAATACCGCCGCCTTTCATACAAAGGATGATTCTCACTCATGTGCTGCCTCGCAAAAAAGTTTTTGATTTATCCATGAAAGCAGCGAGACCAGGCATTCGATTTTTCCACCAATTTCCCAATCTTGCCCCACGATCCTTCAAGAAAATTTTCAAGAATTTCAAACAGGAGATAAAGGAGCAAAAGGGAACCATTGCATTTTTTTATGGATGCTTGATTGATTATGTCTATCCGGAAATTGGTGAGTCCATTGTTTTTTTATTGAATCGGGCGGGTTATCGGGTCGATTTGCCTGAACAGAAGTGCTGCGGTGCCCCTGCCCTTTACATGGGTTTGGAGCAAAGCGCGAAAAAAATGGCTGCGGATAACCTGTTGCATCTGGTAGACGCAAATAATTCGTGTGATTATATCGTCACTGCTTGCCCCACCGGAACGGTTATGTTAAAAAAGGCGGAACCTGCAGCCGATAAAATTATTGATTTCATTCAACTATTTCATATGCTGCAAAAAGAGGGTTTTTCCCAAAAAAAAGTCAAGTCGATTCAATTTGAAAAAGAGATTCCCATTACCTATCATTATTCCTGCCATTTGAAACGGGATTGCGGGATTGAAAAAGAGCCGCAGGAGGTCTTGTCTGCGATTCCCGGGGTCAAATGGATAGATATGGATGAAGCCGACCGCTGCTGCGGCTTTGCTGGTTCTTACAGTATAAAACTGCCGGAAATATCTTCCGAACTATTAAAACGGAAAATTCAAAACATAAAAAAAAGCGGCGCAGAAATCGTGGTAACGGATTGTCCCGGGTGCCTGTTGTGGTTGAGGTACGGTCTTAAAACAGTCAAGTCAAAAGTCAAAGTCTATCATTCCGCTGTCTTTTTAGCAAATGCCTCCGGCGGCCAGGGGGCTCTTTTCGAGAAAACCGCCCCCTGGACCCCATAAGCGCTGCATTAAGAATGTATTATTAACAGGCATTTATAATTCGCTTTTTATTCCTCTTTTACGAGGATTCTCCATTAAGTAATATTTTATTTTTTCCCAATCATCAATGACTTTTAGA
>Ga0180438_10006934_pt1 | contig 15078 bp, 16 predicted proteins | sample SS_ome_12_FD_132455 | JGI IMG/M metagenome (GOLD analysis project Ga0180438, IMG submission 132455) | Hypersaline lake sediment archaeal communities from the Salton Sea, California, USA - SS_3_D_2 metaG | ecosystem: Environmental > Aquatic > Non-marine Saline and Alkaline > Hypersaline >...
ACCGGTGATATGTCTTCATATACCACCGAGCCCTGCCCCTGCGGCAGAACTGCCCACAAGCTGACTGGTATTGTGGGCAGAACCAGTGATGCAATCAAAGTGAGAGGCATGTTTGTCATTGCTAAACAAGCCGAACAGGCAATTCTCGACTTTGAGCCGATTTCGCAATTCCAAATAGTGGTCAGGCGAAGAGAACAGCGAGATGAAATGAAGCTCAAGGTTGAGTTAAAGGACGAGTCCATAGACAGGAAAAAACTAGCCGACGATTTAAATGAGAGATTCCAGAACCTGTGCCGGGTTAAGATAGACAGGATTGAATTTCTAACAAAGGGGAGCATCCCAGAGGAGCATCAAAAGATAGTGGATGAAAGAAGCTGGGATTGAGATAGCCACAATAGGGACTACCTTTCTTTTCCCAGATAGGCTGAAATAACCTGGGGGTTGTCTCGAATTTCATCTGGAGTGCCCTCGGCGATCTTTAGGCCAAAATCGAGGACTATAATTCTATCAGCTATATCCATAACCACCCCCATATCGTGTTCGATTAAGACAATGCAGCTAACGCCATCCCGCAGGACCGGCGTCTCAGGATAGGCATCCCCTTGCCCTTCAAATATATCGATGACAAACCGGGCAATATCCTCTTTCTCCTCCAGATTCATTCCTGCCATCGGCTCATCGAGCAGCAGAACTTTCGGTGCCAAAGCCAGGGCTCTACCCAATTCGACCCTCTTGCGCATTCCGTAGGGAAGGGTACCAACGACTTTCTTTCTAATTGGCTCTATCTCCAGAAAGTCTATGATGTCCTCCACAGTTTTACGATGTTCGATTTCCTCGTTATGAGCCCAGCCGAAATAGAGGGACCCACTAAGAAAGTTTTGATTCATAAGGATGTGGCGGGCAGCCATGATATTGTCCAGGGCGCTCAAGCCGGTATATAGCTCAATGTTCTGGAAGGTTCTGGCCAGGCCAAGTCGAGCCGCCCTATCAGGGCGTATCCGAGCAATATTCTGGCCTTCATAATATATTTCACCCTCCTGTGGCTTATAGAAGCCATTTATGCAATTCAACAGGCAGGTCTTACCAGCGCCATTGGGCCCTATGATCGCCAGTATCTCGTTGTCTCTTATGTCAAGGCTCACGTTATCAAGTGCCTTTACTCCTTTGAAAGAAAGGCAGAGGTTCTCAATTCGTATCTTCACCTGGCTTTCAGCTCTTGTCTTTGGTAACATATTCGCCCCGAGAAGGTTTGTCAGCCGCCAGCCTACTTTGAGCACCCTTTCCCGGTTTCCTGAGAAAACAGTTTTCCTTTATATTGAACCACCCGCTCACATTCCAAACCCTCGCACTTGAGTTGCCGTTTCAATTGCCTGCTTCGCTTCTTCAGCAGCTTAGTTTTACCACCACCACGTTCACCATATTTTTCATATCCAGTGCACTTAACCGACCAGTCTTTGTACACTACTATAGTCACTTCTTCATCCACAGCATCACAATAAATAGTAGTTTCGGTCGTCTGCCAACCTAACATGTTCATCCAAACCCGTTCTTCATCAAGTTCATCATATTAGCATTGTCCGGCCTGTACTTCAACTGAGCCCAGCTCCTAAGCCTATGCTGTATGCGCCTCACCGTAAGAGTGCCGCAGATATTGCCCCCTTGGCCATGTGACGTCACCTATTATTCCTTAGTCGCCAATCTTATGAACTACTACCTTGCTTGCAGTTTTCATCATGGTCTACTATAATCCCAAATTTAGTGAGATGCGCAGACCTTAACCCAGATTGTGCTCTAATTGCCGACGAGGCCAAGCACACTGACCCCGTCAGTGGTATAAGAGAGATTCTCAGTACCAGCCGTTTAGTTACCGGAGGTCTACAAATTACCGCCGCCGTGGATAGCATTTCAATTGCTGCATCTAGCAAGATTGACGGTAAGAAAACCGTTTTGACTTCCACCGAGTATCTCGCCGACTATTGATGCAGCCGTCAATGCACTGATAAAGATGATAGATTACAAAACACCAAAAGTGACTAGATGGGGGCACTATGTAGAAAGATTCGGAATGAGAAGAGGATACGATGATGCTAAATCTTGAATTTTAGGAGGTGAAAGATTTGAAAAGTCTAAAGTTTGTAACCATCTTGGTGGCGTTTGTGGTGCTTATCGCAACTGTTGCCTGTGCTCCGGCTCCAACGCCAACGCCAACGCCGACTCCGACTCCGACACCCGAAGAACCCACCATAGAACTGACCTATAGCAATTTCTTCCCACCCACCCACCTGCACTCCGTGCTGGCTGATAAATTTTGCCAGGAGATAAACCAGCGCAGCAATGGCAGAGTAGAGATCACTCACTATCCTGGAGGTACGTTAACCCCTGCCCCCCAAGTCTATGATGGGGTAGTTGAAGGGATATCAGACATCGGCATGTCCGTCTTGGCTTACACCATGGGTCGCTTCCCTGCCACTGAATTGGTCGACATGCCCCATGGTTACCCTAACGGTTGGGTGGCCACAAATGTGGCCAATGACTTTTATAAGGAGTTCAAGCCCGAGGAATTTGACGACGTGCACGTGCTCTATTTCCACGCACACGGACCGGGTGTCGTCTTTACCACTGACAAACCGGTGCGCAAAATGGAGGACCTCCAGGGTTTGGTACTGAGGTCCACAGGTGTAGGAGCTAAGATAATAGAAGCTCTCGGTGCCGAGGGATACGGCGCATCCCAGGGAGAAGCTTATGAGCTTATGTCCAAGGGTACCATAGATGGCAGTCTTACCCCCCGCGAGGTATTGAAAGGTTGGAATCAAGCCGAGGTTGTGAAGTATGTTACCGCCTGTTATGACATAGGCTACACTGCTAACATGTTCGTGGTTATGAACAAGGATAAATGGAATAGCCTGCCTGAGGACATACAGGATATTTTCACCGAGGTCAGTGAGGAATGGATAGAAAAGCACGGTAAGGTTTGGACCTACTACGATAAGGTAGGAATAGACTACTTTCTGACCTTCGAAGGCAGAGAGTTGATTGAACTATCGCCAGGGGAGATGGCAAGATGGGTGGAAGCCACCGAGCCACTTGTAGATCAGTACATAAGCGAGAAGACAGACCTGGGGCTTCCTGCAGCCGATTACGAGGCGTACTTGCTCGAACGAACCAAGTACCTGGCAGAAAGGACACCGACAGAGGAAGCCTGTGTGGCCTGGGTGGAGCAGGAGTTACTAGAGTAAATAGAAATACTCCATTTAAATAGATTAAACTCCGGGGTGCTCGTGGGGAAAGGTTCTATGTCCTCTGAGCACCCCGAGGCGTGTTGTGATGTCAGGCAAAATGGCCGCCTTTGAAAAGTTTGCCCGTACGCTTAGCAATTGGCTAAACGGGATAGCTGGCGCTGGCATGGTGGCTATGCTAGCCCTGATCGTAGCAGACATAATCGCAGCCAAGGCCTTTAAATGGCCTATCCCGGGAGGGATTGAGCTGGTTGGCTTTTTGGGGGTAGTGGTAATTGCTTTCTCTATAGCTCATACCCAGGTTTTGCACGGACATATTGAGGTAGAGTTTCTGACAGGGCGCCTTTCCCAAAAAGCCCAGAAGGTTATAGCCTGCATCACCTACCTTTTTGGGATGGTCCTGTTTGTTGTGCTTGCCTGGACCAGCTTCAACTATGCGCATAGCCTCCAGGCCGGCGGCGAAGTTTCCATGACCCAGGAAATACCCTTTTATCCCTTCATCTACGGTATAGCCTTCTGCTCCATCTCAGTTTTTCTAGTGCTGTTAGCACAACTGTTCAAAACAGTGGTTGAGACATGAAGAAATGGGTCCAGTTACTATTGGCATCATAGGCATTGTTGCTCTGGTTGTCCTCTTTCTTCTCCGCATGCCAGTTGGCTTTGCCATGGCATTTGTTGGCCTCATTGGCTTTGGCTGCTTGGTCTCGCCAGAGGCAGGGTTTAGCATCCTCGCCCGGGATATCTTCCACGGTTTCTCATCCTATTCCCTCACTGTTATCCCCATGTTCGTATTCATGGGCTCCATTGCCACTGCCTCGAGGATGAGCCAGAGACTCTATGACGCTAGCTATTCGCTGCTCGGGAGGTTGCGCGGTGGCTTAGCTATGGCTACTGTTGCTGGCTGTGCCGGTTTTGCTGCCATATGTGGGTCAACCAATGCCACTGCCGCTGCCATGGGGAAGGTCGCCCTGCCTGAGATGAAAAGGTATGGCTACGCTGATTCATTAGCTACGGGCTCTGTCGCTGCTGCAGGTAGCTTAGGTATACTTATCCCCCCCAGCACAATCTTCATTATCTACGGGATAATGACCGCACAGTCCATAGGCAAGCTCTTCATAGCAGGTGTCTTACCCGGCCTAATCCTCGCCACGCTTTTCATCATAGTGATAGCACTCCTTTGTTGGCGCAACCCAAGCCTTGCCCCAGTCGGTGCACCAATCAGTTGGAGGCAGAGAATAGCAGGCCTTATTGGCGTCACTGAAACACTAGTCTTATTTGCTTTGGTGATAATCGGGCTCTTTCTCGGATGGTTTAGCCCAACCCAGGCTGGCGGTGCTGGTGCTGCTGGCGCCTTGCTTATCGGCCTAGCCACGCGACAGTTGACTTGGCAAGGATTCCTCGGCGCAGTTAAAGATGCATTGCGGATAACCTGCATGGTCATGGTCATCGTTGTTGGGGCTATGGTCTTCGGACATTTTATGGCAGTGACCAAGATCCCCTTCATTTTGGCCGATTGGGTAGTCGGGCTTCCCCTCCCCTCTGTAGCTATCATGGGAATCATAGTTCTCATCTACATCCTGGGTGGCTGCTTCATGGATGCCCTGGCCCTGATTACGCTTACAATACCCATCCTATACCCAGTGGTCCTGGCTCTGAGCTTTGACCCAATATGGTTCGGTGTTATAATTGTTCTGGTGACCGAGATGGGAGTTATCACGCCTCCGGTGGGGGTGAATGTTTATGTCATCAAGGGGATTGCGGGAGACGTCCCCCTAGAGACTATTTTTAAGGGAATACTTCCCTTTCTCGTAGCATTGATAGTTACCGTTGGCATACTGATAGGCTTTCCCAAGATTGCCACTTTTCTGCCCAGCTTAACCTCATATTAGGCGGTCTGACAACTTGTAAAGGAGATTAGCTGATAAATGACTACCATATCAGAGATGTTGGCTAGAAACGCCTCCTTATATCCCGATGATATAGCACTTATTGAACTGCGACCCAGTGAGGGTATCAGGAGAGAAATCACCTGGAAAGAGTTCGATAATCGCGCGAACAGGGTAGCCAATGCCCTTATGGATAGAGGCATCAAGAAAGATGATAGAGTACTACAGTGGATGATGAATTCCATAAGCTGGCTTGAGGCCTATTTCGGCATCACCAGAACTGGAGCCTGGGCAGTGCCCCTCAACTTCAGGTTCACCAGTAGCGACTTGAAATACTGCGCTGACATAGCTGAAGCCAAGGCAATAATTCTAGGAGAGGCTTTCATCGAAAGAGTTAATGAAATCCGCTCCCAGTTGCCTACTGTAAGTGACTATATCCTCGTTGGTCCAAACCCACCCGAAGATATGCTGGGCTTTGAAGATATAGTAAGCAACGCTGCGCCTCAGCGCCCAAACATAGAACTGGGCGATGAAGATGGATGCGGTCTCTACTTTAGCTCAGGGACGACGGGAGACCCTAAGCCAATACTCCTCACTCACAAGAATATGGTATGCGCTGCCGTAACCGAGCAACGCCACCACTATCAAACACATGAGGACAACTTTGTTCTCCTGCCACCTTTATATCACGCAGGGGCCAAAATGCACTGGTTTGGCAACCTAATCGTAGGTGCTCGCTCGACCATATTAAGAGGAATCAGCCCTCCTGACATATTCGAAGCCGTCCACAAAGAGAGAGGAACAATAGTATGGCTACTGGTTCCTTGGGTTCATGACATTCTGGTGCAGCTCGACAACGGTGAACTGAGAAAGGAAGACTATGACCTGAGCTGCTGGCGTCTTATGCATATTGGGGCCCAGCCTGTACCTCCCTCACTGGTAAAGCGTTGGAAGGAATACTTTCCCAATATGCAGTATGACACGAACTATGGACTAAGTGAGGCCACGGGACCAGGCTGTGTTCACTTGGGCATAGAAAATGAACACAAAGTGGGAGCCATTGGAAAAGCTGGTTTCAACTGGGAGACCCGTATCGTCAATGATGATGAAGAAGACGTGCCTCAAGGAGCAGTGGGCGAATTGCTTGTCAAGGGCGGCGGTTTGATGAAGGGATATTACAAGAACCCAAAAGAGACTGCCAAAATAAGAAAAGATGGCTGGCTTTATACAGGAGATATCGTTAGAATGGATAGCGAGGGTTTTATATATCTCGTTGACAGGAAGAAAGATGTTGTCATTACGGGCGGTGAGAATATCTATCCAGTAGAAGTGGAAGAGGTATTGCACCGTCATCCCAAAATATATGACGTAGCCATAATCGGGATTCCAGATGCGAGGCTAGGAGAAGTAGCAATAGCTATAATTGACCCCAAACCCGGTGAGGCACTAGATAAGTCAGAGATAAATTCATTCTGCGAACAGAACATGCCCCTATACAAGAGGCCCCGGCGTATTATATTTGATAAGGTGCTGCGGAATCCCACGGGCAAGATAGATAAGCCAAAACTGAGACAAAAATATGGCGAGCAATGGCTCAAGTCAATAAAGCCCCCCGACAGAGACTAAATCCCAAGCAAGAAATCCTGTGCACTTGCGTAAGCCTTCGGTTGTCATCCTAACATAGGTCAAACTTCTCAGCCGCTCTTCTGAGGCCAACTAGAGAACCTTCCAATGTCCTATCTTCAACACAGTATGACACCCGAAAATAACCTGGCAACCCGAAGCCACGACCAGGCACAGTCAACACATTCCACTGCCCTAGCTCTTTTACAAAAGCAACGTCATCCCTCAGTGGGGCTTTGGGGAACATGTAGAAAGCCCCCTGGGGTTTCACCACCGAGTAGCCCATCTTGTTAAGATGACTATATAAGAAATCCCTCTTCTTCTGATATTCAGCTGCCGAGACACTCACGTTCTGCAAGCTGCGCACTACGCGCTGCATTAGAGCCGGTGCGTTTACATATCCTAACACTCGGTTGCAAAACACGAGGCCATCCATCAAATCCTCCCTCTGGCTACACTCCGGATGTACAGCAATGTAGCCAATTCGCTCGCCGGGCAAAGCCAAATCCTTAGAGTGAGAAGTGATAACGATACTATGACGGTGGTGAGGAAAAACCGGTGGGTACTTCAGCCCATCATATATGATTTTACGGTACGCCTCATCGCTGATGAGAAAAATCTGCATCCCATATTGACCCTCTTTTTTCTGTAGTAAATCTCCAAGCTGACGAACAAAGCCCTCACTATAGACAACCCCAGTTGGGTTATTGGGAGAATTGATGATCACCCCCCTGGTCTTGGGTGTAATGCCAGCTTCTAGGATATCAAGCTTTGGTATAAACTGTTCATCCGTGGGCAAGACCTTAGTAACCCCGCCATGGTTGTCTATATAATTGCCATATTCAGCGAAATAAGGGGCAAATATGATGAACTCGTCTCCGGGATTGAGTATTGTCTTCAGTACCACATTCAATGCCCCCGCGGCACCGCAAGTCATGACAATGTCATTCATAGTGAATTTGATGCCAGTCTCCAGCGATAGCTGTTCTGCCACGGCTGCCCTTGTTTCAGGATAACCTGCATTCTCCATGTATCTATGCATTCCTGGCAAAGGATTCCCTGTCAACCTCTCCAGTTCTCGCTTAAACTCAATTGGAGGCTCCATAACAGGATTGCCCAAGGTAAGGTCAAAGACAGTCTCCTCACCATATTGGTGCTTGAGAATAGCCCCTTCCTCAAACATCCTCCTGATCCACGACCCTTCCGCCATACGCCTGCGGACATTATCTGAGATTGACATCCGAGGCTTCCTTTCTTCCCAGGTCGAAGGCGGTAAAGTTGACCTTCAGAATCTTTGACGGTATACGCTGGGACATGCACTCCTTCCAGGTACGGACATTGATGGGCAGCAGAAGTGAAGTACATCCCAACATGACCATATTAAGAACCCTGATATCGCCTAGCTCTATAGCCTTGCGCGCCCCCTCAACAAAATAGATGCGCTCTGTCCGCCGCTTCAGCATGTCCCTTATCTCTTCATCATCGGGGTAACAGTGAGTTCCCAAGCTGACTGACAAAGGAGGCATGGCATGATGATTGATGATTGCCACTCCTCCAGGTCGAAGGTAGCGACCCCATCTAGCCGCCTCCAATTTCTCGAAGGCAAGCACTATGTCAGCTTCGCCTTCCTTAATCAACGGAGACCAGACCTTCTCCGCTATCCGCATATGGCTCACTACACTACCACCGCGCTGTGCCATGCCCAATGTATCTGTCTTCTTGACATCGTATCCCGCAGCAAGGGCCGCCTCGCCCAATATGTCACTCGCGAGGATAATTCCCTGACCACCCACACCAACCATAACTATGTCCTGCTTCTTCACTTTGGTTTACCACCTGCAAGACTCGACAGCAGGGCTATCGCTCGGTCAGGGCAGAGCTGCTGACAAATAGTGCAGGCATCCCCCACACATAAATTAGTATCTATATGAACCACCTCGCCCTCCTTTTGAATTGCTGGACATCCAATCTTGAGACAGGTTCCACACCGGTCGCATTTCTCAGCATCAACGGCCATGGGCTCGGACTGTTTCCGAACATGCACCGGACAATCGCCACGCACTATGATGACAGACATCTCAGGGCTATCTATGGAGCTCCTCACAGCAGCTCTCAGAGCTTTCACATTGAAGGCATCCACTACCTTAACATCCTCAACCCCAATGCCCCGAACCAACGGTTCCAGCTCTACCGCCCTGGTCTTTTTGCCCTGCGCAGAGATGCCTGTCCCCGGGTGGTCCTGATGGCCCGTCATGGCAGTGGTGCTATTGTCCAGAATTATGATTGTTATCCCCGCCTTGTTATACACACCATCCACCACGCCGGTGATGCCAGAATGAAGGAATGTGGAATCTCCGATAACAGCAATAACCTTACTTGCAACGCCCGCCTTCTCCATGCCCAATGCCTGACCGATGCTGGCGCCCATGCAAGCAGTGGTATCCATAGCAAGAAGAGGAGGATAAGTGGCTAGAGTATAGCAGCCAATATCTCCAGTGATAATCAGCTTCAGTTCCTTCTGTGCCTTTCCATCGGAATCCAGCAATTTAGAACGCTGTCCCATGGTGCTGAGTACAAAGAATATGCCCGTATGTGGACAACCTGAGCATAGGGTGGGAGGACGCCCAGGCAGCTCCGGAACTATATCTTCCTCTCGCCTGGCCGACGGCTCAGGCAGCAACCCAGCACGGAATCCACCCTCCTCAATAATACGCTGATTCAGTTCGCCCACGCTGGGGATAAACTCCTTGCCGGTGACCTCCATCCCCAAAGCCCGGATATTCTCCTGAAGAAACGGGGTGAGCTCCTCTACCGCTATCATCCTGTCCACCTCCGAGGCAAACTGGCGAAGCAAATTCCGAGGAAGTGGATAGGTCATGCCCAGCTTGAGGAAGGAGGCGTCCGGGAAAACCTCCCGGGCGTACTGATAAGCCACCCCGCTGGTCACCACACCGAGACGACGCCCACCCCACAATATCGTATTGAGGGGAAAGGATTCGGCATAAGCTGCTAGTTTGACCAGACGATCCTCCATCAAAGGAGCTCTAAGCCGGGCATAGACAGGCAGCATTACATACTTTTCCAAATCATGTCGGAAACCAGACTGTCTGGCATTCATCGCCCTGCTCCGATTCACCTCCACCACTGACTTAGAATGGGAAATACGCGTGGTCGTGCGCAGCAGCACCGGGGTATCAAATTCTTCACTGATGTCAAAAGCGTATGTCATGAAGTCATAGGCTTCCTGGCTATCGCTGGGCTCCAACATGGGAACTTTGGCGAATTTGGCATAGTGGCGGTTGTCCTGCTCGCTCTGAGTACTATGTATTCCAGGGTCATCGGCTGATATCACCACCATTCCAGCATTGACCCCGGTTATCGCCGCCGACATAAAAGGGTCGCTGGCTACATTGAGTCCCACCTGCTTCAAAGATACCAGTGCACGAACACCGGCGTAGGCTGCCCCCATACCCAGTTCCATAGCCACTTTCTCATTCGTTGACCATTCAGCATAGATGTCGTCAAATTTAGCCATCGCTTCCAGTATCTCCGTGCTTGGTGTCCCAGGATAGGCAGCGGCTACCATTACACCAGCGTGATAGGCCCCCAAAGCTAAGGCTTCATTGCCGGATAATAGTCTCTTTGTCTTCGCCATAACTAACTCGAAATGGAGCCAGCGGTCGGATTCGAACCGACGACCGGCGGTTTACGAAACCGCTGCTCTACCCCTGAGCTACACTGGCATAGGGGTAGTATATCCGAAACTAATGACAGTGACAAACGAGATGACTCAAAGGCTTAAAGCTACTCAAGCAGGTGGCAAAACCGCGGTTTTATCTAAAACAGGCTAATTCAATACTCGTTATCGTACTACTGATCAGACACCGAGGGAGTCTGCAAGACTGAACTATATGGGCTCAATATAATCTGACATTTCCACCATGAGTGTAGTTCTATAGTCGCCCATTCTTACTTCATAGATTCCTGGCTTAAGATTAGTTAAAGTGACATTTGCTTTTTCTGTCGCCCCGGCAGCTACAGTTACCTCTTCTAAGAACAAGACTTCGTCTCTCAGTTTGACTTCCAGTCTCTCGGTACCAGTAGTTCCCCCACAGTTGGTCACCTCAGCCGTAATACTAACGTGTCCCCCCTCCTTAGCTCGCCGCGGGTCAATATCAATAGCGTTAACACTAAGTTTGGCCGGAGAAATGAAAAATGTTCCTTCTAAGCCATCAACCTCTACTTTATATTCGCCAGCAGTATTCTCAGCCACAGCAAAAGTCGCTAGCTCAGTTTGCCCCGGGGCTAAGTCAATGTCCAGCTTGCATACTCCCACACCATTTATCCTTAATTCCGCCTTATAAACGCCACGGGTATTGCCAACATTGGTCACTCTGAAGGAAATGCTTACCGTCTCCCCTTCCCTGGCTTCAATTGGACTAATCACAAACTCACCCAAGTCGAAAGTCGCTTCTGCCACCACCGTACTTACTACCTGCTTAACGGGCGCATCCACCTCAACTGGCTCAACCCCTTCGCCACGCCTTACCCGCCTCATAACCGCAAAGATAAGCCCTAAAATAGCCGCGCCTATGCCCAAGCCTATCAGTGTTGCTATTATGAGTTCAGAGCTCATTTTCCATAAAGCAAGCTGCGGTTGCTCCAAACAAAGCTAGCCCTATTGGCAAACCACAGCTTTTCCATTACATCTTTATAGTCTATAGCAGGTATTATAAAGCAACAAGAGTATGCCTTCAACAAAGAGAGCAGGTTCGATATCCGCATACTCATCTCTAGTTAAGAGTATCATTAGGCATGCACATGGCTCCCACTTTGTGGAAGACTTTTATGCTTCCTCTACAATTGGGCGAGGTGATATTAGAACCACCTTTTAAGTAAAATAAACCCCATCCTACGCGCTATAGAACTCTTTCTTCCCACTTTCGAATGAGAGGGGACTTTACTAGATGTTGCCTTTCAATGCCCGACTCATTCTTATCTGCTATGCCGGATTTCCCACTCTTTCAGCTCAGTTCTATAGTCCTCAAGCAGCCCCATATACCCGGCAACAGCTCCTTTTATCCACTCTACACCATCATTCCCAAGCTCCCTCACTATCTTAGCCGGGGCTCCCATAACTACCGATCTTGGCGGAATCTTCATATCTATTGTGAGTATAGAACCCGCAGCAACCAGCGAATCCTCACCTATCTCCACGCCGCGCAAGATTACAGAATTTGTCCCGATAAACACGCCCTTCTTGATAGCCCCTCCATGTACTTTAGCACCGTATCCTATTATCGAATGCCCTTCTAATGTTATTGGGTCCTGCACTACAGGGTGTAGAACAGAATTTTCCTGAACACACACGTTCTCACCTATATAAACCTGGTTGAAATCGCCTCTCAAAACTGCATTTGCCAGAACTATAACATTACTGCTAATCACAACATCTCCAATCAATGTGGCGTTATTCATAACAAATGCGCTGGCATCTATCTTTGGCTTTTTGCCTCTAAACTCTATTATGGGCATGCTCTAGGAAATTATAACCGATAACTCGTTAGTATGAAATAACATTTTACCCGCGAGCTTTGTTTTTGAACAAAATTACTCTGGCTGCTACCAAAGCTAATAAACCCGAGATTAGAATAGCTTTCCTGCCGTCGGGCATAGGACTCCAAAAGCCTCGCCAGATGGAATCCATTGCCTCTCGCAGCTTAATCTCAGGAAACTGGAACCGACTTTCACCTGTCTCAGGGTCTCGCTGGTAAAACCCTACTTCAGCATTCTCAATCGAGGACTCATCTTTACCCTCATAGTCCACCCAGATATGTATGGGAGATAAATTAACTCGATAGGGGATATTTCTCGCTTCAAAAATAGAGGCTAGAACCAAAGCACGGGCCTTACAATCCCCCTTTTCTTTCTGCAACACCTCCTTAATCGTAGGGAAATACCAGGGCACGCCATAAAGCTCCCAATCGTAGTGATAGGGTATTCTAGCCAAGACTGTCTCCTCGATATCTGCAGGGGCAGAAGGAAAATCATCAAGCATAAATTCAATAGTGCCGGGGTCAATATCGAGGTTAAATACCCTTTGAACGCTGGTAATTAACTTCAGAGGATTGGGATATAACGCGAAAAGAATCCACAGTATCAAGAACAGCGGAAAATAGCTCCGAAAAACTCTCTTAAGAGGATGCTCTCTGACATCAAAGTGATCTAACATAGCTGCAATCTCACCCGACCTATTGGCAGTATTTTCTACTGACATGTGACAAAACCCTTTACTCTGGTTTGCGAGAATCTGGGCAAATATAATATTGAGCCACGAAAATGTGGTCCTTACTTCCTACTTCGTTTCTCGCCCTCTATCTTCCGCAAAGTCTTTTCGTCGAGACCAAAGTGGTGGGCTATTTCGTGCAGCACTACTTCCTCTATCTTCGCTTCAATTTTCCCATCAAGGCGGCATTGTGCCTCTATGGGCCTTTGAAAGATGCTTATCTTGTCAGGCAAGACCATTCCATACCCCCGGCCTCGCCTGGTTTGAGGCACACCCTGGTAAAGGCCAAGCAACTGCTTGGGATGGCTGAGTTTAGTCTGTCTCAGTTGCCTTGGTGTAGGCCAATCTTCTACTACGACATCAACATTTTCCAATTTGCGTTGAAACTCCGGTGGCAAATTATCGATCGCCCTCGCTACGAGAGCCTCAAATCTATCCCTCTCCATATCTACAAATCACCGATATTATCAGCAAGTGCAATAAAGCTACCATCATTCTACCATGTGAGGCTCCTAGTAGATAATCAAATAGCGAGTAATGTTATCATTAAAACCTGGCCTGTCATATTTGTTAAGCTGTGCGTGGCATAGAACCTACTTTCTGCTCACGAGACATGAGATAATTATGTTAGTTTAGCCCGTGTTATCTCATGTCAAGGTGAGATTTCTTGACGAGGGTTGCTAAATGGGATAGGCTATTAGTTTAAATTTGAAAAGGAGACAGGTTGAATTGCAGTGCCGTGGTATCAGAGGTGCTATTACAGTTCCAGCAAATGATAAAGGGAGCATCATAGCTGCAACTAAGCAGCTGCTTAATGAAATAGCACAGGCTAACGAGATTGAACCCAAGGACATCGCTGCTATTTTTTTCACCACCACACCAGACCTAACTGCTGAGTTTCCTGCCGCAGCAACGCGTGAGCTAGGTTGGCCACCCAATCTGGCTTTGCTCTGCGGACACGAAATAAATGTTCCCAATGAGCTAGCCCGCTGCCTGCGAATTCTGATGCTCGTAAACACTGAAAAGGGACCTGAGAAAATCACCCATGTTTATTTGGGAGAAGCGGCAGGGCTGAAGAACAAAGCATCACAGCCTATAGGAGGCAACTCATGATTGTAGTCATGAAAGTCGGTGCCAGCCAAGAGGAAATCAGCAGAGTAAGGAAACGAATCGAAGGTGCTGGTCTGAAAGCACATATATCACAGGGTACTGAACATACCGTTATCGGTGCACTGGGGCAAGTTTTTCCTGAACTTCGCGATTCATTGGAAATGCTTCCTGGGGTAGACCAGGTCATACCTGTAAGCAAACCCTACAAACTTGCCAGTCGGGAGTTCCATCCTCAAGACACCGTGTTCGAATTAAATGGCGTGGCTATCGGTGGCAACGAAATAGTCGTCATGGCTGGACCCTGCGCTATAGAAAGCGAAGACCAGCTTCTGGCCACTGCCCAAGCAGTCAAAGCAGCCGGTGCTACTGTGCTGCGTGGCGGCGCCTTTAAACCACGCACCTCACCCTATCAATTTCGAGGATTGGGCGAAAGCGGACTAAAGATGCTAGCAAAGGTGAGAGAGGAAACTCAAATGCCCGTAATTACCGAGGTCATGTCTACAAACGATGTTGATTTAGTAGCCAAATATGTCGATATACTGCAAATTGGAGCTAGAAATATGCAGAACTTTATTTTGCTCGATGAGGTGGGGAGAACAAAGAAGCCTGTGTTGCTCAAACGTGGTTTGTCATCTAGCATCCAGGAATGGTTATTGGCCGCTGAATATATTCTGGCACAGGGGAATACGCAAGTTATTCTTTGTGAACGGGGTATCAGAACCTTTGAAACTTATACCCGTAATACTATGGACCTCAGTGCTATACCAATTATCGAGAAGGTCAGCCATTTGCCCATTTTCGCCGACCCCAGTCACGCTACAGGCAAATGGTATCTAGTCCCCCCACTGGCACTAGCAGCAGTAGCTGCCGGGGCAGACGGGCTTATAATAGAGGTCCATCCTAACCCTGACCTGGCGCTGGCAGATGGGCCTCAATC